>Ga0210401_10001035_pt1 | contig 33408 bp, 33 predicted proteins | sample IncBWH32MmetaG_FD_150866 | JGI IMG/M metagenome (GOLD analysis project Ga0210401, IMG submission 150866) | Forest soil microbial communities from Barre Woods Harvard Forest LTER site, Petersham, Massachusetts, United States - Inc-BW-H-32-M | ecosystem: Environmental > Terrestrial > Soil >... | reverse complement strand
GTCACCTTCGAGGACGTCTCCTTCGCCTACGCCCGGCGTGCGGGCGATGATGAAGGCCCGCCCGCCGAGCCGGTCCTCGCGCTCGATCACATCGACTTGGACATACCACCCGGCCAGACCGTCGCCCTCGTCGGTGCGACCGGCGCGGGCAAGTCGACGATGGCGAAGCTCGTCGCGCGCTTCTACGACCCGACTTCGGGGCGCATGCTGATCGACGGCCACGACCTGCGCGACGTCTCCGCCAGCTCGCTGCGCTCGCAGATGGGCATCGTTCCGCAGGAGGCGTTCCTGTTCTCGGGGACGGTCGGCGAGAACATCGCCTTCGGGCGACCGGGCGCGAGCGCCGAGCAGATCCGCGAAGCGGCGGCGGCCGTCGGCGCCGAGGAGTTCATCTCCGAGCTGCCGCACGGCTACGACACCGAAGTGGGCGAGCGCGGCGCGCAGCTGTCAGCCGGCCAGCGCCAGCTGATCGCGTTCGCGCGCGCGCTGATCGCCGACCCGCGCATCCTCGTGCTCGACGAGGCGACCTCGAACGTGGACCTGCACTCGGAGGCGAAGATCGAGAACGGCCTGCGACGCCTGCTGGCGGGCCGCACCGCGATCGTGATCGCCCACCGGCTGTCCACGATCCGCCAGGCCGGACGCATCGTCGTGCTCGAGCACGGCCACATCGTCGAAACGGGCACCCACGAAGAGCTGCTGGCCGCCGAAGGCCGCTACTACCAGCTGTATCGCGACTGGGCGACGCAGGCCGCCGCCTAAGGCGCTTAGACCCGCCGGCCGGCGGGTAGTCAAGCTGCGTGGCAAGGGGGTTGACACGCCGGGAGGTGTTGCGTGCCGGCGCCGCCGCGACCGCGCTCGCCGGACTCGAGTCCCTCGCCGCCCCTTCGCGCGTGCTCGAGAAGGCGCTCGCGGCGCCAGCCGCCTGCGGCTCGCTCTCGGAGATCGAGCACGTGGTGATCTTCATCAACGAGAACCGCTCGTTCGACAGCTACTACGGGACCTACAAGGGGGTTCGCGGCTTCGGCGACCGCGGCGTGCCGGCGCTTCGCGACGGCAGCGGGAAAAGCATCTTCTACCAGCCGTTCCCGGGGGCTGCGGGGGAACCCTACGGCGGGCACCTCCTGCCGTTCCACTTCGACACGAACAACGGCGGCGAGTGCGTCAACGACATCTCCCACGAGTGGGCAGCGATGCACGAATGCTGGAACGGCGGCGCGATGGACGGCTGGCTCTCGACCCACCTACAGACCAACGGCCTGCGCGACGGCATCAACACGATGGGCTACTACACCCGCGCGGACCTGCCCTTCTTCCACGCGCTCGCGGACGCGTTCACGATCTGTGACCACTACCACTGCTCGGTGCTCGGACCGACCGACCCGAACAGGCTCTACACGATCAGCGCGACGATCGACCCCGAAGGCAGGAACGGCGGGCCTTCGCTGCAGACCCTCGTCTCGAACCGCGAGCAGCAGTTCGGCAAGTTCACGTGGAGGACCTACCCGGAGCAGCTGCAGGAAGCCGGCATCAGCTGGAAGATCTACTCGACGCCCGACGGCGACTACGGCGACAACGTGCTGCCGTACTTCAAGGCCTACCACGAAGACGCGCAGCTGGCGGCCTCGGCGTTCACGCCGCAGTTCCCGAGCGACTTCATCGCCGACTGCTCCGCGGGAACGCTGCCGCAGGTCTCGTGGGTGTTGTGCTCGCTTCTGCAGAGCGAGCACCCGCCCGCGCCCGTCACCTACGGCGAGGTCGCGCTCGCGCAGATCCTGGACGCGCTCACGAGCAATCCCGCGCTGTGGGAGACGACCGCGCTGTTCGCGAGCTACGACGAGAACGGCGGCTTCTTCGACCACGTGCCCCCTCCGGTGCCCAAGCCGGGCACCCCCGGCGAGTACCTGACGGTCGAACCGCTGCCGGAAGTCGCAGCGGGAATACGCGGGCCGATCGGGCTCGGGGCGCGCGTGCCGATGCTCGTCATCTCTCCCTTCTCGCGCGGCGGGTTCGTGTGCTCGAAGCATTTCGACCACACCTCGCTGCTCCGATTCCTCGAGACGCGCTTCGGGCCTGAGGTGCCGAACCTGAGCCGTTGGCGGCGGAGGCACACCGGCGACCTGACGGCTGCACTGAACCTCGCCGCGGCGCCTGACCCGGGCCTGCCGCAGCTGCCGGCGCCGTCGCTCACCGATCAGCGGGTGCTGCTGAGCGACTGTCCCACCCAGGCACCCGACACGGGCAGCGCCGAATTCCCGAGTGTGCAGGGCTACCCCCTGCCGCCCGCGCCGCAGACGCCGCCGCCGCAGGAAAAGGGCCGCCCCCGGCGCCCGAGCGGCTGCTGAACGAGCTCAGCCGGCCGCGGACACCACGCCGTACCCGCCGGCGACGTCATGCGCCCCGGCGTTCGCCGGCTCGGTCTGCTCGAGGAAGTCGAGCAGCACCTCCAGGAAGCACTCGGGCTCGTCGAGCTGCGGGAAGTGGCCCGAGCGCTCCAGCACCTCGAGGCGGCTGGCCGGCAGCCGCGCGTGCGCGGCGCGCCCGTGCGAGACCGGGATGATCGAGTCGTGCCGTCCCCAGAGGAGCAGCACGGGGAGCTGCTCGGCGAGGTACAGGCGGTTGGTCGCGTCGATGCGCTGGCCCGCGGGGTCGACGACCGAACGGAGCGTGTGCAGGAACGCAGCGCGGCTGGCGCCGTCGGACAGCGTGTTGTGGCCGCGCGCCATCTGCTCCAGGTCCGTGCCGAGCTTCAGCCCGACGCGGTCGAGCAGGCCGCCGACGCGAGCGCCGGCATTGAGCAGCCGCGAGGCGGCGAGCACCGGCAGCACCAGCTCGGCGCCGGGCAGCGACGCCGCCCGTAGAAGCGGGCTCACCTCGCGCCCCAGGCCCCCGCTGTCGACGAGCACGAGGCGCTCGCACATCTCGGGGAACTGGTAGGAGAACTGCATCGCGATGCCGCCGCCGAGCGAGTGGCCGACCATCGTCGCGCGGTCGTACCCGAGCGCGAGCAGCAGGTCGCGCAGGCTGCATGCGTGCGCGCCCAGCGAGTAGTCGCCCTTCGGCTTGTCCGAGCAGCCGTGCCCGGGGAGATCCGGCGCGATCACGGTGTGCGAGCGCGCGAGCCCCGGAATCACCCGCTCCCAGGTGCGCGAGTCCGATGTGATCCCGTGGATCAGCAGGATCACCGGCCCCTCGCCGGCCGTGAGGTAGCAGATGCGATTGCCGTGCAGCTTCACGCGCCGCTGCTGCGGCTTGCGGCGGATCATCTCCATATTTTTACCCGCTCGGGCGGTCGGAGCACGTGGCGGGCAACACCGTGATCACGTTTTGCCCGCAAACATCGAACTTGCCCGCCGAGCCCCTTGCGCGCTCCCGGCGTTTCGCTATAGGTTCGCCCGAGCATCGAAGTCGGGAGAGACGATGTTTGGGAGGCGCAGGACATCGCGCGCGCAGAGTCGCCGCGACCGGGAATGGCGGCGCTTCGTCCGCGACCTGACCGAGTCCGCGAGGCAGATCTCGCCCGCCGAGGATGCCCAAATGCGGGCGTTCCTCGACAGCGAGGCCGTCAGGCAGGCCCGCGAGGCACAGCCGCAGGCGGGCTCCGAACCGCCGGCGGAACGAGCAGCCTAGCCGCGCGGGCCGTGGACGACGGCCGGTCGCGCCGACCAGAGGGGCGCGCCGGGCCGGGGTCCGGCTCACTGGCAGGTCGTGCAGGGCAGGCTTTCGTGCAGCTCCTGCAGCGCGGTGTAGGCGAGCTTCTTGGCGCCGCCGTGCGTCTCGACGCCGTAGCCACCACCTTCACCGCTGTCGCGGTAGCCGTAGAACGTCACGCCCGCGACATAGCCGGTGCTTCGCGCCCACTGCGCGAACTGGAACAGCGCCCACGCCTGTTCGGCTTCGCTGTACTGCAGCGAGTCACCGGTCGGGCCCTTGGTCGGGAAGCCGACCTCGGTCACCCAGACCGGCTTGTGCGACCCCTTCCAGGCGGCTTCGACGAGGTGCCGGTTGCCGAGGATCGCGCTCGTGCGGCTGCCGGTGCCGCCATACGGATGGCTGGTCACCCCGTCGACGTCCGCGAGCGCCGTCCCGTTGTGCGACCACGCTTCGCCCCACGCGTTGGATGAGTCGTGCCCGCCGTCCCAGGACGCGAGCTCGAGCGGGCGGCTCGCGCCGAAGTTCGAGGTGAGCGCTTCGTGCACTTCGATCAGCAGCTGCGCATAGCTTTCGCGGTTGGCGGCGGATTCCGCGGAGGAGCCCCAGAACCAGTTGCCGCCGGGCTCGTTGAGCACCTCGATCGCGAACACGTGCGGGTTTTCGCGCACGAATTCGACGATGTGCTGCACGTAGGACTTGTGGTTCAGGCCGCTCACGCCCGACTGCGAGTACGGCCCTGAGAAGTCGGCGATCACTTTCAAGCCCGCCGATTCCCACGGCGTGAGCTTGGGCGGCGTGTCGAGCCGCACGACGTTGCCGATGCGGCGGAGGTCCGTTGGTTCGCTCGAGCCCCAGTAGCCGGCGTTCAGCCCTACGGAGAAGCTCCCGTGCGGTTCTTCGAGTGGAGGTTCGGTGAGTTCTTCTTCGAGCGGCGGTTCTTCGTGCGGCTGTTCTTTTTCGTGGGGTTCTTCGTGCGGCGGTTCTTTTTCGTGCGGTTCTTCGTGCGGCGGTTCTTTGCCGTGTTCTTCTTCGCCTTTGGGTTCTTCGGCCGGCGGTTCTTCGACTTTCGGCGGTTCTTCGACTTTCGGTCCTTCGCCGGGATGTTTGCCGGTGCGGTGGGCAGACCAGCTGATCGTCACCGTGTTGGACCATTCGTTCTGCCCGAACGCGCGCACGCGATATTCGACGGTCTTGCCGGGTTGCGCCGGAGGCGCGTAGGAGGTGCCCTGGACCCTCACGCTTTCGCGTTTTCCCTCGACGCGTTCCTGCAGGCGGTAGCCGCCGTGTCCGGCGGGCGTCCAGGTCAACGTCTTCGCGTGTACCGACAGGGTCGGCACCAGCACGAGTGCTGTGAGCAGCGCGGCGATCATGCCGGACTAGACCTCCTGGCGTGCCGCCGGCCGCAAATGGCCTCCGGCCGCCCCTCGCTGGAGAGCTATTACGTTCCGTCGTACTTCGGAAGTGGGCAGATAAGCACATCCATACCCAAAGGTCCGCATAGTGGACGCTGGGTTCACATAAAAGCTCGCAAATTGCGCTGCTTAGTTCGGTCCATCTTCGGACACCGCGGCGCCTCGCAGGCCCGTTCCACGCCTCCCGCCGCTCTCGCGTTGTTCATTTTCTGACACTGCGTGGGCGGTCACGCCTCGGCCTGCGCCGCGAGCCCGTCGAGCAGTCGCTGCGCCGAGGCCCCCGCCGCGACAGCGGCCGGGTCGTGCACGCGCTCGGCGTCGCGCACGGCGCGCGCCGCGGCCTCCTCGGCCGCCGCGCGGTCGCCCGCGCGCAGGCACACCGCCGCCAGCTCGGCGTTCGCCTGCACCGACTGTGGGAGCAGTCCCGCCCGCTCGCACACGCGCCGCGCGTCGAGGAGCGTCGAGCGTGCCGCGGCGATGTCCTCCGCGTCGGCGAGCGTCGCGGCGAGTCCCATCATCGCGGTCACCGCGATCTCCGACCAGCCGACCTCCTCGGCCAGTTCGCCGGCGGACTCGAAGAGGCGCCGGGCCCCCTCCAGGTCGCCTTCGCGCCGGCGCAGCGAGCCCCGCAGCACGTTGGCGAGACAGAGCTTCCCGACGAGGCCCTCGCGTTCGGCCAGCTCGGCGCTCGCGTTCGCGGCGCGCTCGACCTGCTCCCATTCGCCGCGGTGCAGGGCGAGCTGGCCGAGAGCCGCCTGCAGCTCGATCTGGGCGGGCACGTCGCCGATCCTGGCCGCGAGCGCAAGCGCCTCGCCGTAGCGCTCGGCCGCGGCGCCGTAGTCACCCTCGGCGTGCTCGAGGTTGTGGCCGAGCGCCTGCAGCGCGAGGACCGTCTCGCCGTCGTCGGACTCGCGCGCGAGCGCGACCGCCCGCTCGAGGTTCTCCCGCGCCTTCTCGGCGTCGCCGATGCGGCCGAAGACGCGGCCGAAGATGCCGTGGGCGCGGCTCGCCGCGCGCGCCTCGCCGAGCGTCTCGGCGAGCCTCAGCGCCTTCTCGGAGGCGTAGATCGCGAGCATGTTGTCGCCGACCTGCACGTACAGCCACGCCGCGTCCTCGTAGAGGCGGACCAGCGTCAGCGACGGCTCGCGGTCCTTGATCAGGTTGATCCCCTGCTGGTGGTGCTCGATCGCCCGCTTGCGGTCGCCCTTGTGCGCGAACGCCGCGCCGATCTTCCGGTGCAGCTCCGCGACGTGAACGGGGTCGCCGCGCTCGCCGTGGTAGGCCAGGCAGCGTTCCCAGGCGTCGATCGCCGGCTCGACCCGCCCAAGCCGCAGCGAGATGTCGCCGACCTTCTCGGCAATCCTCTGCGCCGTCTCCTCGTCCGTGCCGGCGAGCTCGGCGGCTGCACGGTAGTGGCCGAGCGCCTCGAGGTTGGAGTAGAGGCCCGCGGCGGCGTCGCCGGCCGCCTCGCGATAGCGGACAGCACGCTCGCGGAGCTCCGCCTGCTCGGCCGCGGGGAGATGCGCGTCCGCCGCATAGGCGGCGGCGCGGCCGTAGTGCTCGGCGACGACCGCGCTCGTGCCCTCGCCGGTGCCCGCGGGGCCTTCCAGGATGAAAGCCGCGACCTGCGCGTGCCGGCGGGCGCGCGCCGCCATGGGCAGCATCTCGTAGGCGACGTCGCGGATCAGGACGTGCTTGAAGGCAAGCTCGCGCCCACCACGCGCTCCCGCGCCCTCGCCGGGGACAAGGATCCCGCGCTCGACGAGCGCGGCGATCGTCGCATCGAGCTCCCCCCGGGGGCTGCCGAGCAGCGGCTCGAGCGCGTCCTCGCTGAACGTCCTGCCGAGCACGGCGGCATCGGCGACGAGCTGGCGTTCGTCGGGCTCGAGCGAATCGAGCCGCGCGGCGAGCAGTCCCTGGACGGTGTCGGGCAGCTCGGCCGCGGCGGCGTCGCTGTCCTCCACGATCCGCTGCACCATCGCCTCGGCGAACAGCGGGTTGCCACCCGAGCGCTCGGCGAGCTCGCCCGGCCGTGCCGCCTTGGCGCCGGCCGAAACGAGCAGCGACTCGACGAGCCGCTGCGCGTCGCGCGGCGCCAGCGGTTCCAGGAACGCCGTGGCGACGGTCCGTCGCGCGACGCTCCAGCCGGGCCGGCGCTCGAGCAGCTCATCGCGCGCGAGGCAGAGCTGCATCGCGGGCGCGCGCAGCCAGCGCGCCAGGTACTCGATCAAATCCAGCGAGCCCTCATCCGCCCAGTGGATGTCCTCCCACGCCAGCACCAGCGGCTGCTGCGCCGCGAACGCCTCGCACACCGCACGGACAGCGCCGAAGAAGCCCTCGCGCGCGCTCTGCTGGTCCTGCTCCGGCTCGCCGCCCTCGCCGTCGGCGGCGCCGAACAGGCGTGCCAGCGGCGCGAGCCGCCGCTCGGCGGGCTCGGCGCCCTCGCCGGCAGCGAGCAGCGGCAGCAGCCGCTCTCGCAGCTTCGCCCGGGCCGCGGCGGGGTCTTCGCCTTCGGAGATGCCGGCCGTCTCGCGCAGCATCTCGGTCAGCGGCCGGTAGACGCCGCCCTCGCCGAACGCCGCGCAGCGCCCTCTCAACAACAGCGGCGGCCGGTCGCGCCCGGCAAGCCGCTGTTGGAACTCCAGCAGCAGCCGCGACTTGCCGACTCCCGCCTGCCCGATCAGCGTCAGCAGATGGGTCGAACCCTCGCGCGTGACGCGATCGAGCGTGGCCTCCAGCATGCCGAGCTCCTCCTCGCGGCCCACCAGCGGCGCCGCCGGCGAGCGCGCCGCCGCGTGCGCGTCGGCGCCGACCTCGAGGGCCTCCCACGCGGACACCGGCTCGGACTTGCCCTTCAGCGCGAGCGGCTCGATCGCCCGGTAGACGATCTCGCCGGCGCTCAGCCGGCGGGTGCGCTCGCCGACGAGCACGCCGCCGACGGACGCGGCCGCCTGCAGCCGCGCGGCGACGTTGACGGTGTCGCCGACGACCGTGTAGGAGCCGCCGATGTGGCCCGCGAGCACCTCGCCGGTGTTGACGCCCACCCGCAGCTCGGGCTCCATCCCGAACCGCGCGCCGAGCTCCTCACGCAGTTCCACCATCGCCTCCTGCATCCCGAGCGCCGCCCGCACGGCGCGCGCCGGGTCGTCCTCGTGGGCCAGCGGCGCGCCGAAGACGGCCATCACGTTGTCGCCGATGTACTTGTCGACGCGACCGCCGTAGCGCTCGACCTCGGCGGCCAGACGCGTCAGACAGCGCTCGACGAGCGCCTTGACCGTCTCGTGGTCGAGGCGCTCGGAGATCAACGTGAACCCGGACAGGTCTGCGAACAGCACGGTCACCGTGCGGCGCTCCTCGGCCTCCTGCCCGGGTGCAGTGGGAGCGGGCGCCTCCGCGGACGCAGCGGCTGGCCGGCCGGCGGGCGAGACCGCCGCGCCGCAGGTGCCGCAGAAGTTCGCCCCGGGCTGCACCTCTGAGGAGCAGGACGGGCAGCGCGTTTGCAGCGGGCTGCCACACGACATGCAGAACGAAGCGCCGGCCGGGTTCTCCGCCGCGCAGACCGGGCAGATGGTCAAGTCCCCCACACCCAGATTCTGCCGCGTGGGACGGCGCGGCGCCGATTTAGCGCCGAGGCCGGCCGGGGCGAGTGCCTGCTCGCGCGGTTGTTGACGTAGCCCAAGCCCTGGAAGCTCCGGCCGGCCACGCGATAATCGCACCGGCGCATGTCAGCGGAAGAGCAGAACCTCCGCGTCGTCCTGAGCACGTTCGACGCCTACCTGCGCGGCGACGAAGCGGCCTGGCTCGCGACGATCGCACCCGACATCGTCGCGACGCAGTTTCCGGACCAGCTCGATTCCCAGGACTACCGCGGGCTCGACGGCGTGCGCCGGATGATGGCGGACTGGCTTGGAATGTGGGAGGACTGGACGATCGAGCGGCTGTCCTCGAGCGCCGCCAGGGAGCACGTGTTCGTGAACGCAGTGCAGCGTGGACGCGGCAAGGGCAGCGGGGTGCCGATCGAGAGCAAGCTGACGTTCGTCTTCACGCTGCGCGACGGGGCCATCGTCCGTTGGCGGATGTTCCACTCTGAGCACGAAGCGCGCGCGGCCGTCGGGCTGGCGTAACCCGCGAGGAGCGCGATACTGGCGAGCGTGTCACAGGAGAACGTCGCTCTTGTCAGGAAGATCCAGGAGCGCTGGCTCGCCGGCGAGCACGCCCGCGACCTGATCTCCGAGGAGATCGAGTACGTCAACCCCTCATACGCCGTCGAGGCCGGCGTCAAGCGTGGCCGCCGCACGCTCGGCGCGATCCGCGAGATCTACCCCGACTTCCGCTTCGAACCGGAGGAGTACCGGGACGCGGGCGATCAGGTGGTCGTGATCGGCGTCGCGCGCGGCACCTCTCCGAGCGGCGTCAAGGCGCAGTGGCGGCAGGGATACGTCTGGACCGTGCGCGACGGGCGCGCGGTGCGGTTCTCCTGGTTCAGCGACCCGGCCGAGGCGCTCGAGGCGGCCGGGCTCGCGGATTAGGCGCCCGTCGAGCTCGACGTTCGCGTTCGCGCGACTCGACGGCACTCGCTTCCGCCGCCCCTCGCGGGCCACCCCGGCATACTCGGCACGCGATGTCGGAGAACCTCGAGGTTGTCCGCGACCAGTACGCGGCAACGAACGAGCGGGACTTCGCGCGCGCGATGTCCCACTACGACGTCGACGTGGTGCTGAAGGTCCCGTCCGGATTCCTCGACCCGGGGACCTACCAAGGTCGCGACGCCGTGGGCGCGTGGTTCGGAGACTGGTTCCGAAGCTTCGACCGTGACGCACGATTCGAGCTGGAGGAGCTGTCTGAACTCGACAGCGGAGCCGTGCTCCTCGTGGCCGATCATCACGCGAGAGGACGAGGAAGCGGCGTCGAGGTCCACACCACGCTCGTGTGGGTTTACGGCTTCCGCGGCGGGAAGATCGCCCGTGTCGACGGGCACGCCACTCGGACCGAAGCCGTCGAAGCCGCAGGGCCAGGAACGCGAAACGCCCCGTGAACACGGGGCGCTCTGAGACTCCGGGACAGGGACTCGAACCCCAAATTCGACATCCAGAGTGTCGCGTGTTGCCAATTACACCATCCCGGAAGGGCCGCTCCCAAGGATAGTCGAGGGGCCCGTCGCGCTCAGAGCGAGGCGGGGTGCGCGTTGGGCGCGAAGAAGGCGGTGATCGCCTCCTCGAGGCCTGGATCGAGCACGAGCAGCACCTCGTCGCCGGCCTCGATCGTCGTGTCGGCCTTCGGCACGAAGCCGGTGCCGCCGCGCAGCACCGAGATGATCAGGCTGCCTTCGGGCAGCGCGATCTCGCTCACCCTCTGGCCGACCGTCGGGGCGTCGTCGGCCACCTCGAGCTCGATGATCTCGAGGCGCTCCTCTTCGAGGGCGAGCAGGTGAACGAGGCCGTAGCGCGGCACCTCGTGCTCGATCAGCCGCAGGATCAAGTCCGTGGCGGACACGGCCGGCATGATCCCCAGAAGCCGGAAGTGGTCGTGGTTGCGCGGGTTGTTGACACGCGCGATCACGCGGTCGCACAGGTACTTCTCCTTCGCGACCTGGCAGACGAGGATGTTGTCCTCGTCGTCGCCGGTGACCGCGATCACGAGGTCGGCGCGCTGGATCCCCGCCCTCTCCAGCACCCACAGCTCGGTCGCGTCGCCGTACTGGACGGCGTGCTCGAACTCCTCCTCGTTGGCGAGGTAGGTCGGTCGCGAGGACTCGATCAGGGTGACCTCGTGGTCCTTGGCGATCAGCTCGCGCGCGAGGTTGCGCCCGACCTTGCCCGCGCCGGCGATGATCGCGTACACGCTAGCTCTCCTCCCCCATCAGAGCGGCCTCGAACATCCCGATCGCCTGCTTGGTGGGCGAGATCGTCTGCAGGCCCTGCTCGCCGTACCAGTCCGCGCGCGCCGGGTCCATCACGCGCACGACGGTTTTCTCGACGCCGAAGCGCCTCTGCGCGATCTGGGCGATCACGAGGTTGGTGTTGTCGCCCGAGGTGGCGGCGATGAAGGCGTCGGCGCGCTCGATGCCCGCTTCGATCAGCGCGTCGGTCTCGAGCGCGGTGCCCACCGTGAACTGCCCTCCGGAGTCCTCCCAGCTCTGGCTCTGCCCGGCGTCGAGGCGCTCGTGTGAGAGCGGATCCTGGTCGAGCACGGAGACGTCGTGGCCGGCAGCGAGCGCGGACTTGGCGACGGCCGAACCCACGCGGCCGGCGCCGACGATCAGTACGAACATCTGCGCGCGACGATCTCCATAGGCGGGAGATTAGACGATGGGCGCGCCGCTTCGATGCGCCCGCCGGGCGACCTCGACCGCGGAGTCCTTGGCCGCCGGAGCCGTCACGATCACGCGGCAATCGGCCTTCCTGACGACGTACTTGGTGATGTCCCCGACGTAGCCCTCGAGCCCGCTGCGGCCGCCGAGCCGCGCGCCGCCGCGGATCGTCGACGGTTCCTCAGCACCCAGCACGATCGCCTCGACACCACGCCGCTTGGCCTCCTCGACGATCGCGAAGCCGGCGCGGCGCGTGCGGACGGTCGCCGTCGCGACCTCGACGCCGGTGTACTCCTCGCCCACCGCCTTGGCACGCGCCAGCACCTCGCGCGCGTGGTGCAGCTGGGCTTCGGGCAGGCTCGCGTCCAGTGGCAGCGACATCGGGATCACGAAGATCCAGATCGCCTCGATCGTCGCGGTGTCGATCGCCGCCTCGTCGGTCGGTTCGGCCGAGACGAGCAGCGCGGCGGTCTGCACGATGTCATCGTCGAGGTCCGTGCCGAACAGCGGCACCAGCACCGAGCCGTAGTCGCGTTCGCGCGATGGCTCTGCGCGCAGCACCTGCGGCGAGACGGTCACGCGCCTGAGCAGCGGCGCTTCGTCCGCGCGCCGGTAGATGACATACATGGCCAGGCCGAAGGCCATCCAGCCCAGCCCGACGTAGCGGGCGGGTTCGTGGACCACCATCACCGCGACGAAGCCGGCGGCGGAGGCGAGCGCCCCGAATGCGGCCGGCAACGGGAGCCTGCCGCCGAACACGCGCACCGACCCCGGGATCGTGTACGGGCGGTCACGGTCGGGCTCGGAGTAGCGCAGCTTGATGATCGACAGGTGCGCGATCGTGAAGGCGAGCGTGGCACCGAACGCGTAGATGCCGATCAGAAAGCTCAGATCCTCGGTCGCGACCAGCCCGGCCGCGATCAGGCCGGCGATGATGATCAGCACATACGGTGTCGAGCGGACCGGGTGCAGACGCCCCAGCGCGCTCGGGATCTGGCGGTTCGTGGACAGCGAGTAGGCCAGCCGCGAGAGCCCGAGCATCGCCGAGTTGGACGCGGCGAGGAGCGTGAGCGTCGCCATGCCGGCGACCAGGTAGCGCAGCGTCTGCTCCAGCCAGTGCGGATGGACGGCCGAGACCACGCCGATCATCGGTGCGTTCGCGTAGTGGCCGCCGAGCGCCGTGTGCCCGCCGTGGACCGGCAGCGCGGTGATCGCGACGAGGCCGATGCCGACGTAGAGGAAGCCGACGGTGCCGGTCGTGCTCCACACGAGGTGCTTGAGCCCCGCGCGGCTGATCCGCACCTCGCCCGAGAGCCCGGACGCGGACTCGAGGCTGGTGAACGCGACGACCGTCACGGTCAGCGCGAAGATCAGGTTCGACCACGTCGGGGCACTGCCGAGGTGGATCGGGTCGAGCCAGACCTTCGGGTCGAAGAACAGGATCAGCCCGAGCACGACGATGAACGCCTGGAGCGCGAGGTCGCCCGCGAGCACGAAGCCCACGCGGCGCGCGCGGCGCGCGCCGAAGCCGCGGATGTTGCTGAGCACGACCAGCGCGATGAACGCGAACGCCAGGCCGAGCGCCTCGCCACGGTCGCCGAGGTGGCCCCAGAAGACCTGCAGGTACTGCGTGGCGGAGAAGGCCGTGACCGCGACCAGGATCACGTAGTCGAGCAGGATCGCCCAGCCCGCGACGAAGCTGACGAGCTCGTTGAAGGCGTAGCGGGCGAAGACGGTCGAGCCGGCCCGGTCCTGGTGCAGCGAGGCCCCCTCGACATACGTCATCGCCGTGACCCCGAACATCACGGCCGCGATCAGGAACACGAGCGGCGTGAGCCCGAGCGCGTGGCCGGCGATCACGCCGAGCGAGAAGTAGATCGCGCTGGCCAGCGACGAGTAGACGATCGTGAAGAGGATCGGCGAGCCGATGCTGCGGCGGACCATCACGCGCGAGCGCGCCGCCAGCTCGGCCCTTCGCCTATCGTGCTCCTGCTCGGGGGCGCCCGGCGCAGCCCCGCCGGGCCCCGCCGGCTCGGGGGCCGCCGCCCCGGCGGCGTTGCCGTCGGCGCTCACTCCCCCCTCCCCTTGCGCATCTCGATCCGGAGTCGCAGCACACCGGCGACGACGAACAGCACGGCGATCAGCAGCCGCCCCGACAAGGCGGCCGCGTGCTCGGCGAGCGACTCCACCAGCAGCGCGACGCCGATCGCGAGCATCGCGAACGACAGCACCAGGGTCCCGCTGCGATGCACTCCACGCCCGTTCATCTCATCGTGAGCTTAGGGCCGCGGCCGGGCCGCCGGACCCGAGACGGCGGCCGGGACGAGATCGTCTTCCGCTCAGGTGATCAGCGGGATGATCAGGATCGCGACGATGTTCGCGACCTTGATCATCGGGTTGATCGCCGGGCCGGCCGTGTCCTTGAACGGGTCTCCGACCGTGTCCCCGGTCACCGAGGCGGCGTGGGCGTCCGAGCCCTTGCCCCCGAACGCGCCGTCCTCGATCAGCTTCTTCGCGTTGTCCCACGCGCCGCCGCCCGCGGTCATCAGCACCGCGAAGAAGAAGCCGACGACGATCACCCCGATCAGCAGGCCGCCGAGCGCCTTCACGTCGATCAGCCCAACGATCACCGGCAGGCCGATCGGCAGCAGCGAGGGCAGGATCATCTCGCGCTGGGCCGTCCGCGTGACGATGTCGACCGTCGTCGCGTAGTCGGGTTCTTCGGTGCCCTCCATGATCCCGGGGTGCTCGCGGAACTGGCGGCGCACCTCCTCGACGACCGCGCCGCCGGCGCGGCCGACGGCCTCGATCGAGAGCGAGGCGAACAGGCACACCATCAGCCCGCCGAGGATCAGACCGATCAGCACCGGCGGTTCGTTGATGCTGAAGATCAGCGCGCTCACCGCTTCGTGTTTGTGGTCGGCGAGTTCCTGGCGGAACCCGGCGAACAGGACCACCGCGGCGAGCACGGCGGATCCGATCGCGTACCCCTTCGTGACGGCCTTGGTCGTGTTCCCGACGGCGTCGAGCGGGTCGGTCACGTTGCGGACCTCCTCGGGCAGCTCGGCCATCTCGGCGATGCCGCCGGCGTTGTCGGTGATGGGGCCGAAGGCGTCGAGCGCGACGATCAGGCCGGTGAGCGAGAGCTGGGCGATCAGCGCGACGCCGACGCCGTAGATGCCCTGGGTGCCGCCGCCGGCGAGCTTCCAAGCGCCCAGGATCCCGAGCGTGAGCACCAGCGCCGGCAGCGCCGTCGCCTGCAGCCCCGAGCCGAAGCCCTGGATGATGTTCGTCGCATGGCCCGTGACGGAGGCGCGCGCGGTCTTCTTGACCGGCGAGAAGCGGGTCGAGGTGTAGTAGTCGGTGATCACGAACAGCAGCGCGGTCACCGCGAGCCCGATCAGCGAGCAGAGGTAGAACTTCCACCAGTGCGGGGTGTTCACCGTGCCGCTCACTTCGGTGAAGCTGAGGTTGCGCATCAGCCAGTAGGTGACGGGCGCGAACGCCGCCGCCGCGAGCAGGCCGGAGACGACCAGTCCCTGGTAGAGCGCGCGCTCGACGTTGCCCGCGCGGGAGCGGACGGCGAAGGTCCCGATGATGGAGGCGATGATCGCGACGCCGCCCAGCACGAGCGGGTAGAGCGCGACTTTGGTCGTCTCGTGGAATGTGAGGATGCCGAGCAGCATCACCGCGACGGCGCTCACCGCGTAGGTCTCGAAAAGGTCGGCGGCCATGCCCGCGCAGTCGCCCACGTTGTCGCCGACGTTGTCGGCGATCACGGCCGGGTTGCGCGGGTCGTCCTCGGGGATCCCCGCCTCGATCTTGCCGACGATGTCAGCCCCGACGTCGGCGGCCTTCGTGAAGATCCCGCCGCCGAGTCGCGCGAAGACCGAGATCAGCGAGCCGCCGAAGCCGAGCCCGATGAGCGCGTCGACAGCGGTCTTCTGGCTGTCGTTGAAGACGGCCGTGAGGAGGCCGTAGTAGCCCGCGAGCCCGAACAGCGCCAGGCCCGCGACGAGCATCCCCGTGATCGCGCCGCCGCGGAACGCCGCGCTGAGCGCCGGCGGGACGCCGCCGCGCGCCGCCTCGGCGACGCGGGAGTTGGCGCGGACCGACACGTTCATGCCGATGTAGCCGGCCGCGCCAGAGAGAATGCCGCCGATCGCGAAGCCGACCGCCACCTCGATGTTCTGGATGAAGATCAGGGCCACGAACAGGACGACCCCGACGACCGCGATCGTCGTGTACTGACGGTTCAGGTAGGCCCTCGCCCCCTGCTGGACCGCCGCGGAGATCTGCTGCATGCGCTCGTTGCCCGGCGAGAGCGCCAGCAGGGAGCGGGTCGTGACCACGCCGTACACGACCGCACAGGCGGCGCAAACGAGGGCGATGACGACCCCATGGTTCGTCAGAAAGCTGCTCAACAGAAATCCTCCGCGGTCTGATTGCAGTGCCGCGCGAGGACCGTCGCGCGCACGTATGTCGGCCGGTTCGCTCTCGGGGCGAGCGTTGCCCGGCGCAAACGCGCGCGCAGTCTATCGTGCGGGACGGTCGGCTGCGCTCCGGCGGGGCTTTCCGCAAGCCCGATTGCCGGAACCGGAGCCGGCCCCAGCGCTCAGCTGCCGGGAACCCAGAGCCTGCCGCTCGACTCCGCGGGGCCGGGCCGCCGCTGTGAGCCGTGATCGCCGGCGGGCGCCTCGCCGGCGCCCGGCTCCGGCGTCCCGGAGCCGCCGGCCGGCTCGCCCCCGCCGCCCTCTCCGTCACCCTCTTCACCGGGAGCCGCCCGCACCTCGGCGGCGTACGCCATCTGCAGCCGCGAGAGCGCGTCGCGCAGCGGCGCGAGCTGGTCCGCGGGGATGCGGCGCTCGAGGATCGCCATCAGCGCCATCGCCGCGTCGATCGAGTCGCGCACCTGCTCGAGATCGCGCTCGATCGGCGTGCCAGCCCCCGGCTCATCCTCCGCCGAAGTGGCGCCCGGTGGGGGTCCCATCCGTCTCGCGCCGATGTTCAGAAGCGAGACCGCCGACTGGGCGATCATGTCCGTGGCGGTGATCCTCGCCAATTCGGCCTCGTAGGCAGCGCGCAGCTCCTCTTCGCTCGGGACTTCCTGCGCCGCCGTGGGGTCACCCTGCTGCTCGCTCACACCCGCACCTCCTCTGCGTAGGTCCTCGCGGTCTCGGCCACGGAGGCCGCGAAGACCTCCTCGCGCGTGGCACCGCTCTCGATCATCGCGCGCTGGCGCTGCGCGCCGTTGCGCTCTCCGAAGGCCGGCTCGACGCCGAGCTCCGCGCGCGCGGGCTCGGTCCACTCCAGCAGGCGGTCGATCGCCTCGCGCGCCGGGTACTCGCGCGCCTCCGCTAGGTCGATCATGCGTCCGTCGAGGCCGTAGCGGATCGCCCGCCACATGTTCTCCTCGACGAGCCGCGGGGCAGGGTGCTCGAACGGCACGCCCGCGTCGACGTCGCGCATCGCCTGGGCGATGCACGCGACCATCAGCGTCGCCAGCGACTCGGACTCCTGCGCGGTCGCCTGGGCGTCGCAGATCCGGACCTCGACGGTGCCGAAGCTGAAGTGCGGGCGCACCGACCACCAGACCTGGGTGAACTCGACGATCGAGCGCGTCCGCAGCAGGAACTCGATGTACTGACGATACGCGGGCCAGCCACCGAACGGGTCGGGGATCCCGCAGCGCGGGAAGCTCTTGGTGAAGCTCTGCGTGCGAGCCGAGTGCAGCCCGCTGTCCTGCCCGTCCAGGTATGGCGAGTTGGCCGAGATCGCGAGCAGCAGCGGCAGCACCGGGCGCAGCCGGTCACAGACCTTGACGGCTCGGTCGAGGTCGCGCACGCCGACGTGGACGTGGAGGCTGAAGGTGTTGTTGCGCCAGGCGACGTACTTCAGGCCCTCCTCGACCCGGTGGTAGTGCTCGGTATCGATGATCGGCTGGCGGCGGTAATCCGCCCAGGGATGGGTGCCCGTCGAGCCCAGCATCGCCTCGTGGCGCGCGACGAGAGCGAACAGGTACGCGCGACGCTCGCGTTGGCGCGCGATCGCGTCCTGCAGGTTCGCGCCGCGGCCCGAGATGATCTCGATCTCCGAGGAGATGAGCTCGCCCGCGACCGCTTCGTGCAGGCCCGGGTCGGCATCCGCCGCCGCCCGGAGCTCCTCGTAGCGGGGCACGAGTTCGAGCGTCACAGGATCGAGGATCGAGAACTCCTCCTCGAGCCCGACCGTGAGATCCTCGGCGACGGCGAAGCGCTCGGCCGCTCTGTCCAGATCCTCGCTGTTCATTGCTTCCTGTGTCTTGAACGTGGCTGCCTCGTGGGCGGACCGACGGGGTGATTCAGGTCAAGTAGAAGTACAGCGCGTAAAGGAGATCGACCGCCGGGCTCGAGGTGTGCACGGTGACCTCGGGCGGGACGTCCAGCAGCGACTCCGAGTAATTGAAGATGATCTTGACCCCCGCCTCCACGAGCTCGTCGGCGAGGCCCTGGGCGGCCTGGTTGGGCACCGCGAGCACGCCGACGACGATGTCCTCGTCCTCGACGACCTGGCGAAGCTCCTCGATGCCGCGGATCTGCTGGCTGCCGACCTTCGTGCCGATCTTCCCCGCGTCGTTGTCGAAGATCGCGACGACCCTGAAGCCGTGGTCCGCGAAGATTTCCGAGCCGGCGATCGCACGGCCGAGATGCCCGGCCCCGATCAGCGCGATGTTGTGCTGGCCGGCGGTCCGCAGGATCTTGCGGATCTGCGAGACCAGCGCCTCGACGTTGTAGCCGACGCCGCGCTTGCCGAACTTGCCGAAGCCCGAGAGGTCGCGCCGGATCTGCGTCGAGTTGACGTGCGTGTAGTCCGAGAGCTCCTGCGAGGAGATCGTCTCCTTGCCCATCTTCTTCGCCTGCGTGAGCACCTGCAGGTAGCGCGACAGGCGCGCCGCGACGCCGAGCGAGAGCCTCTCGCTGGAGACTCCGGCGCCGTCGCGTTCGGTGGAGACGGTCCCGGCCGTGGGTTCGCCGTAGCTCATCGTCGTGACTCTAGACGCTTGCGCACCGCCGTTTCTTCGACGACGTATTCACACAGCTCCTCCCCGTCCAGGAGCACCACCGGGATGCGCTCGAGGTAGGCGCGGTGCAGGCGGTCGTCGGCTGTGATGTCGACCTCGGCCAACTCGAAGCCGAGCTCGCGCTGCATCGCCTGCAAGGTCGCGAGGGCGTCCTTGCAGAGATGGCACTCGGGGGTGGAGTAGACGGTGATGAGAGGTGCGGCGGGCATCCTGCGCCAGCATCATTATCGCCGCGCGCGCCGCTTGCGCTTCTCAGCGGGGAGCTTCGCCCGTCGCGTAGGCGTCGAGACTGAGGTAGTGCGGGAACGGGAGCACGTGGCCGTAGCGTGCGGCGCTTGCGATCATCGCCGCGTTGTCCGTGCAGAGCTGCGGCTCAGGCACGTGCAACTCGGCCCCCAGCTCGCCGAGCCGCCGGCGCAGCTCCCCGTTCGCCGCGACTCCCCCGCCGACCGCGAGCCGGTCGAGGCCCGTGCGCTCGAGCGCCCGCTTGGAGCGGACGAGCAGGCTCTCGACGATCGCCGCCTGGAAGGAGGCCGCGAGGTCGGCGGCGCGATCGGCCGCCTGCTCAGGGCCCAGCTCGCGGAGCTTGTACAGCAGCGCGGTCTTCAGCCCCGCGAAGGAGAAGTCGAGGCCCTCGGCGAACGGCTTGCGTCCCCCGCCGCGTGCGGCCTCGCCCGGCGAGCCGGGGAAGACGAACGCCTCGGGGCTGCCGCCGACGGCGAGCTTCGACAGCGCGGGGCCTCCCGGGAACCCGAGGCCGAGCATCCGAGCGCCCTTGTCGAAGGCCTCGCCGGCGGCGTCGTCGAGCGTGCGCCCGAGCACCTCGAAGCCGTCGTGCTCGCTCACGAGCGCCAGCAGCGTGTGGCCGCCGCTTGCGATCAGGCAGACGAACGGGGGTTCGAAGGGGTCGGTTCCGTCGGCAAGGAAGTTGGCGGCGACGTGACCCTGGATGTGATCCACCGCGGCAAACGGCAGCTCCCTGGCGGCCGCGAGCGCCTTGCCGGTCGAGAGCCCGACGAGCAGGGCGCCGACGAGACCGGGTCCCTGCGTCGCCGCGACCAGCTCGACGTCGTCGAGCTCGGCGCCGGCCTGCTCGAGCGCCTGCGCGACGATCGCGTTGACGAGCTCCAGGTGATGGCGCGAGGCGATCTCGGGCACCACGCCGCCGAAGCGCTCGTGCTCCTGCTGAGAGGAGATCACGTTGGAGCGAAGGTGCCCGTCCTCGCCCAGGACCGCGGCGCATGTGTCGTCGCAGCTCGTCTCCAGCGCGAGGATCGTCAATCGATCCCGACCCGTCCCGGATTGGGCACGTCGTCCAGCGTCCCGGCGAGCGTCGAGGGCGTCCGCCACATCACGAGCGCGTCCTCACCGTTGTCCTGGTAGTAGCGGCGGCGGATGCCTGCGGCGCGGAACCCTTCGCGCTCGTACAGGTGGATCGCGACGACGTTGGAGCGGCGCACCTCGAGCGTGAAGCGGGCCTCATCGTCGCCGACGCGCTCATACAGCTCGCGCAGCATCGAACTCGCAAGCCCATGGCGCTGATGGTCGAGGTCGACGGCGATGTTCATGATGTGCCAGACCGTGTCGTAGCGGGAGCAGATGAGATAGCCCACGAGCCGCTCGCCGCTGAACGCGGCGAGGCACACGCCGGACTGCTTGGAGAGCTCCAGTACGAACATCGCCAGCGACCACGGCGTCGGAAACACCCGCCGCTCGACGGCGATCACCTGCGGCAGGTCGGGGTAGGACAGCGGGCGGATCCGGATCGCCGGCGAGGGCTCGGGTGGCGGCGGCGCGGTCGTGCGCTCGCTCATCGTCCCCCTCCCCCGGCGACGCCGGCCGGCTGGCTGAGCTCCGCATCGGGCCGGCGCAGGTACTCGGGCAGCACGAGCTGGTAGTCGCCTGCCACGGCCGCCCTGGCGCCGAGCTCGCAGATCGCGGCAGCGCGCAGCAGGTGGTCCGGCGCGCCATCCGGCGCGACGGCAAGGCCGGCCGCTTCGAGCTGCATTCGGTACTTCACCGCTCCGTCGCCGACCGCCGCGACGGGCTCCCCCTCGAGGCCGGCCGCGGCGAGCAGCTCGCCGAGGAGCGCGGGAGCGAGCACGGCCTCCGGCGCGAGCTGCGGCCCATCCGGCGCCGCGAACGGCGCGGCGAAGACCTCGCGCCGGCGCGCATCGATCACCGCGAGCACAGGCGCGCCGGCCGGAGAGCTCAGCGCGAGGGCGGCGAGGCTCGGGACCGCCACCAGCTCGATCGACAGCGACTGAGCGAGGCCCCGTGCAGTCGCGACCCCCACGCGCAGCCCCGTGAACGCGCCGGGCCCGGCGCCGATCGCGATGCGATCGAGATCGCGCCATCCGAGCCCCGCGCCATCGAGCAGCTCGGCGGCCATCCCGAGCAGCCTCGTCGCGTGGCCCGGGCGCGCTCCGGCAGGCGGGTCGTCGCGCAGTTCGGCGGCGGTTCCGTCGGGCAGGCGCAGCGCAACGACGGTGGCGCTCGTCGAGGTGTCGATGCCGAGCAAGGTCATCGCCCGGGCTCCTCGCCGGGCGCGGCCGGCGACTCGTCGATCTCGACGATCCGGGCATCGCCGCCGCCGTGCGCGAGCGTGACGACCAGGCGCGGCGCGTCGAGCTCGGGCTCGCCGTCCGGCGCCCACTCGATGAAGGCGATGCGCCCGGGGCCGACGTAGTCGGCCAGCAGCCCGGGGTCCTCCTGGCCGAGCCCAGCGAGGCGGAACAGGTCGAGGTGGGAGACCGTTACGCCGGGTGGGCGGGTTCGATACCTGTTGCCGATCGCGAACGTCGGGCTCGTCACCGGGTCATCGACGCCGAGCGCGCGTGCCGCGCCCCGGACAAGCGTCGTCTTGCCCGCGCCGAGCTCGCCTCGCACCAGCACGACGTCGCCGTCCTCGAGCAGGGACGCGAGCTCGGCGCCCACCGATTCGGTCTCGGCTGGAGCGGCCGTCCGGAGGTTGCGAGTGGCCATCCCCCACGACTCTAGAGCCTGAATCTAACCGCCGGCCGGTCCGCTCGGCCCAGAAAAAAGACCGGCCCGCGGGAGAATGGTGCGCGGGCCGGTCGTTACTCCTGGAGGGATGGAGACAGGACCTTCATCGGCAGCGTGGGCCGCTGACTTTAGGCCCTGGACGCTTTTCTTCGACGAGGGCCCGAAAAGCCCTTCTTTGCAGGGTTTTCTGCCGCTGGACGGGACTGGACGCAAACTGGACGGCGCCGGCAGGGCGCTCTAGAACAACCCGAGCTGATCCGCGTCGTCCGCGGCCGCCTCGGCGACGGGCGCCGGCTCCGGCTCGGGCACCGCCTCGAACACCTCCGGCTGCTCGGGCGGGCCCATCGCGAGCAGCGCTGGGAGGCGCGCGAAGTCCTCGCGCAGCGTCTCGAGCATCCGCGGCGTGTACAGGGCCGCCGCCGGGTGATAGATCGGATAGAGCCGCACCGCGCGGCTGCCGATCTCGACCAGCTCGGCCTGTCCATGCAGCCGCGTGATGCCCGTCGGGTCAGCCCTGAGCAGCTTCGTCGAGAAGTTGCCGAGACTGCAGATCACCGTCGGCTCGATCAGCTCGACCTGGCTCAGCAGGTAGGAGCGGCAGTTCTCGATCTCGATCGGCTGCGGGTCGCGGTTGCCTGGGGGCCGGCACTTGAGCACATTGCAGACAAATGTCTGCGACCGGTCAAGCCCGATCTCCTCCAGCAGCTGGCTGAGCAGCTTCCCCGCCCGCCCGACAAAGGGCAGCCCCTGTTCGTCCTCGCTGGCGCCCGGCGCCTCGCCCACGAACATCAGGTCCGCGTCGGCGTTCCCCGCGCCGAACACCACCGTCTTACGCGTCGCTGCGAGCTCGGGGCAGCGGGTGCAGGAACGCGCCTGCGCGAGCACCTGCTTGAGCGCATCACGGCGCTCGGCGGCGGACATCTGCGCGCCGGGGGAGCCCATCGGGCGCATGCTAGTCGTTGCCCCCGAGACGAGGACAGGGCCGGCTCGCTTGCGGCCGGCGTGGCGCGCGCACCGCCCGTGGGGGATGATCTGCGCCATGGCGGCGACCGAGCTGACGGCCGTGAAGGCGCCCTTCGCCGGCGTCGTGGTCGCGCTGCCGCGATCCGCCAGCGAGCGCGTCGGCGCGGGCGCTCCCGTCGCCGTGCTCGAGGCGATGAAGATGGAGCACGAGGTGCTCGCGGAGATCGACGGCGTCGTCGGAGAGCTCGCCGTGGCGGTCGGTGAGTCGGTCGAGGCGGGACAGCTGCTGCTGACGCTCGCGCCCGGCGACGGCGCTTCGGCCTCGGCGGCAGCCGAGAGCGGCGAGGATCACTCGGTCTCCGGCGAGCGCGCCGACCTGCGCGCCGTCCGCGAGCGCCACGAGATCGGCCTCGACGCGGCCCGCCCCGACGCGGTGGCAAAGCGCCACGAGCACGGGCGGCGCACGGCGCGGGAGAACCTCGGCGACCTGCTCGACGAGGGCAGCTTCGTGGAGTACGGGCCGCTGCTGTTCGCGGCGCAGGAGCAGCGCCGCAGCCGCGAGGAGCTGATCGCCCGCACGCCCGCCGACGGGCTGGTCGCGGGCGTCGGCACCGTCGAGGGCGAGCCGTGCGTGGCGATGTCCTACGACTACACGGTGCTCGCGGGCACGCAGGGCCATCGCAACCACGCCAAGAAGGACCGGCTGTTCGCCGTCGCCGAGCGGCGCCGCCTGCCCGTCGTGCTGTTCGCCGAGGGCGGCGGCGGACGCCCAGGCGACGTCGACATGCCGATCGTCGCCGGGCTCGACTGCAGGGCCTTCGAGCTGTTCGCCGAGCTGAGCGGGCTCGTGCCGCTCATCGGCATCGCCTCCGGCTACTGCTTCGCGGGCAACGCCGCGCTGCTCGGCTGCTGCGACGTCGTGATCGCCACCGAGGACGCGAGCATCGGCATGGGCGGGCCGGCGATGATCGAGGGCGGCGGGCTCGGCGTCCACCACCCCGCCGAGGTCGGCCCGATCGACGTGCAGCACGCCAACGGGGTCGTTGACCTGCGCGCGGCGGACGACGCCGAGGCGGTCGCGCTGGCGCGCCGCTACCTGTCGTACTTCGCCGGCCCCGCCCGACCGGACCGCGCCCACCCCGTCCCCGACCAGGCTCTGCTGCGCGAGACGATCCCGGAGCAGCGCAAGCGCGTGTACGAGGTCCGGCGCGTGATCGACGGCATCTTCGACGGGGGCTCCGTGCTCGAGTTGCGCGACGGCTTCGGCACGGGCATGGTGACCGCCCTCGCCCGCGTCGACGGGCGCCCGCTCGGCGTCGTCGCCAACGACCCGATGCACCTGGGTGGCGCGATCGACGCGGACGGCGCCGACAAGGCCGCGCGCTTCGTTGCGCTCTGCGACGCCTTCGAGCTGCCGGTCCTGTTCCTGTGCGACACCCCCGGCTTCATGGTCGGCCCGGCAGCCGAGCGCACCGCGACCGTGCGCCATTTCTCGAGGATGTTCCTCACCGGCGCCAACGTGTCGGTGCCGACGGGCACGATCGTGCTGCGCAAGGGCTACGGCCTCGGGGCGCAGGCGATGGCGGGCGGCGGCTTCAAGGCGCCGCTGTTCACGGTCGCCTGGCCGACGGCCGAGTTCGGCGCGATGGGGCTCGAGGGCGCGGTTCGGCTGGGGATGCGCCGCGAGCTCGATGCGATCGAGGACGAGGAGGAGCGCGAGCGCGTGTTCCAGGCCACCGTCGCTGCAGCCTATGAGCGCGGCCGCGGCATCAACATGGCCGCCTACGGCGAGATCGATGACGTGATCGACCCGGCCGACTCGCGGCGCTGGATCGAGACGCTGTTCGACCCCCCGCCCGTGGACTGGCGCTCGCGGCCCGGCAAGAAGCGCCCGCACGTGGACGCGTGGTAGCGGTGCTCCGGCCGGTCGCAGGGGCGTTCAACGAACCCGAGGCGGAGCTGATCGTCCAGCAGCTGGCGGCCGTCGGCATCTCCGCTGTCTCTCAGCTCTCCTCCGGCAACCCCGAGTTCGGCGCCTCGGGCGGGCGCACGATCTATGTCGACGAGCGGGATGTCGAGCGGGCGCGCGCGGCGCTCGCGAACGCGCAGGCGGATATCAGCGACGAGCAGCTGGCCGAGCTCAGCGAAGAGGCCGGGCGCGAGGCCCGCTCGCCCGAGGACTGAGCTTCAGCGCCGCCGCGCGGCGCTCACTCCTCGCGTTCCTCGAGCTCGACCGCATCGGCCCGGCCCCGCCCCCGTTCGATCTCGCTGCCCTTGCGTATCAGCCAGCGGCCGAGGGTGACGGACACGAAGCCCACGACGATCACGGACACGATCAGGATCCAGACCCAGGACATATACGTGACCATGATCACATAGCCCAGGGGTTGACGCGCTTGCGTCACGGGAACCCGTCTGTATCATCGGGCTCAGGCCGTCACCGGCGATTCCCGGGATGGACCTGAGAACACTTCCTAATCCAGTTCGCGCCGGCGCTCGCGAGCGCCGGGTCGAGACGATGAGACGCCAGCAACCGACCCCTGCCCACCCATGAGGGTGGTGCGCACCGTCACCGAGCTCCGCGAGGCGCTCGCCCCCGCCCGCCGCGCGGGGCAGCGGATCGGGCTCGTGCCGACGATGGGCGCGCTGCACGAGGGACATATCGCTCTCGTCGCCCGCGCGCGTGCCGACTGCGCGGTGGTCGTCGTCTCGCTGTTCGTCAACCCGGCGCAGTTCAACGAGCGCGGAGACCTCGACCGCTATCCGCGCGACGAGGAGCGCGACCGTGAGCTCCTCGCCGCCGCCGGCGCCGATGTCCTGTTCGCGCCGTCTGTCGAGGAGGTCTACCCGGCCGGGTTCGCCACCGCCGTCGAGGTGCTCGGCGTCACCGAGCGCCTCGAGGGACAGGCGCGCGGGCCCGAGCACTTCCGCGGGGTGAGCACGATCGTCACGAAGCTGCTCTGCATGGCCCTCCCCGACGCGGCCTACTTCGGCCAGAAGGACGCCCAGCAGCTCGTCGTGATCCGCCGCCTCGCCGCAGACCTCAACCTGCCCGTGGCGATCGAGTCGGTGCCGACCGTCCGCGAGCCCGACGGCCTGGCGATGTCGAGCCGCAACGCTCTGCTCTTGCCGCCCGAGCGCGAACGCGCGCGCTCGCTGTCCGCCGGACTTCGCGCGGCGGAGCAGCTCGCCGCCCGCGGCGAACGCGACGCCACCGTGCTGCTCGGTGCGGCCACCGCGGAGCTCGAGCGCGCCGGGCTCGAGCCCGAGTACGTGGCGCTGGTCGACCCCGACACGTTCGAGCCGGTGGCGCGGCTGGATCAGGCGGCGCTGCTCGCCCTCGCCGCCCGCGTCGGCGAGGTGAGGCTGATCGACAACGCGCTGCTGGCGGCCGCTGCGCCGGCGCGCGCGTCCAACCACGAACAGGAGGTCCAGGCGTGCAGCGCGTGATGCTCAAGTCCAAGATCCACCGCGCGACGGTCACCGACAGCGATCTGCATTACGTCGGCTCGATCACGATCGATCCGGACCTGCTCGAAGCAGCGGACATCCTCGAGCACGAGCAGGTGCACGTCGTCGACGTCGACAACGGCGCCCGCTTCGAGACCTACACGATCCCCGGGCGCCGCGGCTCGGGCGAGATCTGCGTCAACGGCGCCGCCGCTCGCCTCGTCCACCACGGCGACACGATCATCGTCATCTCCTACGCCTCATACGACGAGGCCGACCTCGGGCGCTACGAGCCGCGGGTCGTCCACGTTGAGGCCAAGACCAACCGCATCATCACGATCGACGACGAGGTGGCGACCCTCCTCACGTGAGGGCGTCAACCAGAGTCAGAGAGGAGTCCCCCATGTCCAGCCATCCCGAAGTACACACGCACGGCCAGCACGTCCCCCCTGCCGAACGGCTGCCGATGACGCTGCCGATGCTCGCCGAGAAGAAGCGGCTCGGCGACCCGGTCGTGATGGTCACCGCCTACGACTACCCGAGCGCGCGCGCCGCCGAGGCAGCGGGCGTCGACCTCGTGCTGGTCGGGGACTCGGCCGCCACGACGGTGCTCGGCTTCAACGCGACGACGCCCGTCGAGCTCGGCGACATGCTCGTGCTCGCGCGCGCCGTGCGCCGCGGGCTGCGCACGCCGCTGCTGATCGGCGATCTGCCGTTCGGCTCCTACGAGATCTCCGACGAGCAGGCGATTACGACCGCGATGCGGATGGTCAAGGAGGCCGGCTGCGACTGCGTGAAGCTCGAGGGCGGCGGCGAGACGTCGGTGAGCCGCGCACGGGCGATCGTGGGGGCGGGCATCCCGGTGATGGGCCACGTCGGGCTCACCCCGCAGACCTCGACCGCGCTCGGCGGCTGGAAGGCCCAGGGGCGGACGGCCGCAGCGGCCGCCCGGATCGCGGCCGGGGCGCGCGCGCTGCAGGACGCGGGCTGCTTCGCGATCGTGTTCGAGGCGATCCCCAGCGCGGTCACCGACGAGCTGATGCCGCTGATCGAGGTGCCGGTGATCGGGATCGGCGCCGGCCCGGCGACGGACGGCCAGGTGCTGGTCTTCCACGACCTGCTCGGCATCCGCGACGGGCTGGGGCCGCGCTTCGTCAAGCGCTACGCGAACCTCCAGCAGGAGATGAACGAGGGCGTCACCGCCTACGCGGAGGACGTCCGCACGCGCCGCTACCCGGGGCCCGAGCACACCTACAAGATCGACCCGGCAGAGCTCGCCGAGCTGCAGGCGCTGCTCGCCTGAGCACCGCACCGGCGAGCCGGCCACCCTACGTTTCAGGCCCGGCTCAGCGGGTACCGCGGTAGACGGCGCCTAGACCCCCGTCGCTTCTCGTGTAACGCGACCGGACAGTCGGGCGCGCCGGTGTCGCCAACCGCCTGAAGACAAGGAGCCAGTCGATGAAGCCACGCTTGACCGTCCTGCTCGCGCTCTGTTGCGCGCTCGCGCTGTCCCTCTCCGCCGGCGCCGCGACTGCGGGAGCCTGGGCGCCCGCGTCCAGCGCCACGATCCACCCCGGGGTGATGACGTTCACCGGCGGACCCTCGTTCCTCGAAGGCGCCGGCCAGTGCACGGCCAACTTCGTCTACACGGACTCCTCCGGCAACGTCTACCTGGGCCAGGCGGCGCACTGCTCCTCGACCGGCGAAGACACCGAAACCAACGGCTGCTCGACCAAATCGCTGCCGCTCGGTACGCCGATCTACTCCGGGGACATCGTCAACGGCGGTGTTCAGACAGGCACGAAGATCGGGACGCTGGCCTACAACTCGTGGATCGCGATGCACGAAGCCAAAGAGACCAACCCCGAAACGTGCGCCTACAACGACCTCGCGCTGATCAAGATCGACTCGAGTCAGGTGAGCAAAGTCAACCCGACCGTGCCCTTCTGGGGCGGCCCCGACGGCCTCGCCTCCGGCGTCGCGTCCACCGGGAGCCAGGTGTTCTCCTACGGCAACTCGATCCTGCGCCTCGGCGTCAGCGCGCTCAGCCCGAAGACCGGCGTCAGCCTCGGCGCAACCGAAGAAAGCGGCGGCTGGAGCCAGGAGGTCTACACCGTCAGCCCGGGCATCCCCGGCGACTCGGGTAGCGCGTTCATGAATGCCGAAGGCGACGCGCTGGGCGTGCTTTCGACCGTGGAGCTCGCACCGGTGGCCGGCAGCAACGGCGTCGGCTCGCTGCCGAAGGAGCTCGAATACGCGAACAAAGTGACGGGGCTCGGCATCAAAGTCGCGCCCGGCACCACCGCGTTCAACTCGGTGCCGGTTCCGCCGGCCGAATAGCCGCGCGGACCGATTCCAACCGCTGGCGAGGGCCCGGGCGAGAGCTCGGGCCCTCTGCCTTCTCAGAGCGGCTCGCCGAAGCGCTCCGCGAAAGCGAACTCCGAGACCGGCCTGCGCGCGAGCTGCTTCGGCCAGGGATCGGCGCGGTGGCCGACGCCGATGTGGGCGGCGAGCGCGACGTCGGGCGGGATCGCCAGCAGCTCGTGCACTTCGGCCTCGGCGGGGACGAGCAGCGTCGTCATCGCCGCGCCGAGGCCCTCGCCGCGCAGCGCCAGCAGGAGGTTCTGGGCGAACGGGTAGACCGAGGCGCCCCCCACGATGCTCGTCCGCGGCAGCGCCTCGTCGGTCGCGACGAGATCGGCCTGCTGGACGCCCAGGACGAGATGCACCGGCACCTCGTCGAGATGCTCGGCGTACTCGTTCGCGCGCCGGACCATCCGCGTGCGTTTCTTCTCGAACGCGTCCGGCTCGGCCAACATCTGCGCGCCGCCGGTCATCTCCATGTATCTGCGCCAGTGCGGCAGATACAGGTCGCGCAGCGCGCGCCGCGTGCCGGGATCCGTCACGACGATCACGCGCCAGCCCTGGCGGTTGCCGCCGCTGGGCGCGAACCGCGCGGTGTCCAGCGCCCGCACGATCGACTCGCGGTCGACCGGCTCGGCCGTGAAGCGGCGGCTCGTCGGAGCGCACCGCATCGCGTCGTAGAGCTCCATGCGGCTCAAGCTACCGGCTCGCCGTGCTCCGCCGGGCCGCCGTCCGAGCTGCCGTACTCGATCGAGCGCAACACGCGGGCGGGTGCCCCGGCGGCGATCGAGTAGGGCGGGATGTCGCGCGTGACGACACTGTTCGCGCCGATCACGCACCGCTCGCCGACCGTCACGCCACTGGTCACCACGACGCCGACGCCGAGCCAGCAGTTGTCCCCGATCCGGCTGGGGCCCTTGCTCTCGAAGCCCTGCCAGGTCACGGGCCGCTCGAGGTCGTCGAAGCGGTGGCTCGCGTCGGAGACGAAGCAGCCGTTGGCGAGCATGCAGTGCGCCCCGATCTCGACGAGCTGCTGCGAGGCCACCATCACGTTGCGATTCAGGAACGTCCCCTCGCCGATCCGCACCCGCGCGGCGTCCGGGGCGGTGATCCACACCCCCGGCTCCAGGAGCACCCCCTCCCCCAGCTCGAGACGTCCCTCCCGCAGCGCTTCCAGCACGTTCCCCTCGAGCGGCCAGCGCGCGAATGCGCCGCGACGCATCAGCTCGCGATGGATCGCGAGGCGGTTCCAGGGCAGCGAGTTGCGCTGATACCACTGCCACTTCTGCGCCCACAACCGGGCTCTGGCGCCACGCTCGTCCACCCGCGCAGCTTGGCACGGCAGGCGGCCGCCGCGGCGCTCGCAATGATTGGGCGCGCCGATGATGCCTAAAAACAGGCTCGAGGCCTTCTCCGACGGCGTGATCGCGGTCGCGATCACGCTGCTGGCGCTCAACCTGCCGATCCCCGCGGCGACGCCGGGGCGCGACCTCGCAAGCACGCTCGGCCACGACTGGCCGAACTTTGCCGCCTTCGTCGCCTCGTTCGCGACGATCGGGATCATCTGGATCAACCACCACGCGATGCTGCGGCGGATCGCGCGGGTCGACCACACGACGCTGGTGCTCAACACATTTCTGCTGATGACGGTCTGCCTGCTGCCGTTCTCGACCGCGCTGCTGGCCGAGTACCTGACCGCGTCGAGCGGCCAGAAGCTCGCGGCCGCGATCTATGGCGGCTCCTTCACGCTGATGTCACTCGGCTTCCTCGCGATGCAGCGGCACGTGCTGGTCGCGCACCCGGAGCTGCTGCACGAGCAGGTGACGCCCGAGGTCCGCGAAAAGGTGCTGAAGCGCAACCGTGTCGGGCTGCTCCCATACGCGATCGCGACCGCCGCCGCGGCGATCTCCGGCTACCTCACCTACGGGATCTCGCTCGCGATCGCGATCTACTACGGGATCCCGAGGACGACCGCCGACGTGGCCGAGCGCGAGCTGCCGAGCTAGGCCGCGGCCGCGAGCTTGGCGCGGCGTTTACGCGGCGGGCGCGTGGCCGAGAGCGCAGGCAGGAGCTCCGCGAGGAACTGGCCCGTGTGGGAGCCCGGCTCGGCTGCGACCTCCTCGGGGGTGCCCGCCGCCACGACCAGGCCGCCCTCCTCGCCCCCCTCGGGGCCCATGTCGATGATCCGGTCGGCGCTCTTGATCACGTCGAGGTTGTGCTCGATCACGACCACGCTGTTGCCGGTCGCCACCAGCCTCTGCAGCACCTCGAGCAGCCGCTGGACATCCGCGAAATGAAGGCCGGTTGTCGGCTCGTCGAGGATGTAGAGCGTCCGCCCGGTCGCGATCTTCGAGAGCTCGGTCGCGAGCTTGACGCGCTGGGCCTCGCCGCCGGACAGCGTCGTCGCGGGCTGGCCCAACCGCACGTATCCGAGACCCACCGCGTTCAGCGTCTCCAGGCGCCGGCGGATCTTCGGGATGTGCTCGAAGAACTTCAGCGCCTCCTCCACGGGCATGTCGAGCACGTCGGCGATGCTCTTGCCCTTGAAGCGGATCTCGAGCGTCTCGCGGTTGTAGCGCTTGCCGTGGCACTGTTCGCACGGCACGTACACGTCGGGCAGGAAGTGCATCTCGATCTTGATCTGCCCGTCGCCGCGGCAGACCTCGCAGCGCCCGCCCTTGACGTTGAAGCTGAAGCGGCCGGGCTTGTAGCCGCGCGCCCGCGCCTCCTGCGTCTTGGAGAAAAGGTCGCGGATCACGTCGAACAGCCCCGTGTAGGTGGCGGGGTTGGACCGCGGGGTGCGGCCGATCGGGGACTGGTCGACCTGGATGATCTTGTCGAGCTGATCCAGGCCGTGGATCGCGCGGTGGGCCCCGGGGCGCTTGCGCGCTCGGTGCAGGCGGTTGGCTACGGCCTTGAAGAGCACGTCGTTGACGAGCGTCGACTTGCCCGACCCCGACACGCCGGTCACGCAGGTCAGCACCCCGAGCGGGATCTGCACGTCGATGTTGCGCAGGTTGTGCTGGCTCGCGCCGTCGATCTCGATGTAGCCGCTCGGCGTGCGGCGCTTGGAGGGCACCTCGATGCGCCGCGCGCCGGAGAGGAACTGTCCGGTCAGCGAGTCCTTCACACGCTGCACCTCGGCCGCCGTCCCCTCGGCCACGATCCGCCCGCCGTGCTCACCGGCCCCCGGCCCCAGGTCCACCAGATGATCGGCGGCGCGCATCGTCTGCTCATCGTGCTCGACCACGATCACGGTGTTGCCGAGGTCGCGCAGCCGCTCGAGCGTCCCGATCAGCTTCGAGTTGTCGCGCTGGTGGAGCCCGATCGAGGGCTCGTCGAGGATGTAGAGAACGCCCACCAGCGAGCTGCCGATCTGCGTCGCCAGCCGGATCCGCTGGGCCTCGCCGCCGGACAGCGTCGCCGCCGCCCTGTCCATCGACAGGTAGCCGATGCCGACGTTCTCCAGGAACTGAAGCCGCTCTGAGATCTCGCGCAGGATCAGCCGCGCGACGTGGCGGTCGGTGTCGGAGAGCTCCACCTCCTCGAGCCACTCGAGCGCCCGCCGCGCCGAAAGCGCCGTGAAGTCCTCGATCCGCGTGCCGCCGACGAGCACCGCGCGGGACTCTGGGCGCAGGCGCGCCCCCTCGCAGGCCGGGCATGGCCGCAGCGACATGAATTCCTCGATCTTCTCCCGCGTCCACTCCGAGTCGGTCTCGCGGTAGCGCCGTTCGAGGTTGCCGACGATGCCCTCGAAGCGCGTCGCGTAGGAGCGCCGGCGCCCGTAGCGGTTGCGGTAGGTGACCTCGACGGGCTCACCGTCGGTGCCGTATAGGAAGACGTCGCGGGCGGACTCCTCGAGCGCCTCCCACGGTACGTCGAGGTCGATGTCGTAGGCGTCCGCCAGGGCCTCGGTGACCTGCTCGTAGTAGTTGGAGGAGCTGCCCTGCCACGGCGCGAGCGCCCCCTCGTTGATCGACAGCGACGGGTCGGGCACGACCAGCTCCGGGTCGATCTCCATCTGCGCGCCGAGGCCCGTACAGCGGTCGCACGCGCCGTGCGGCGAGTTGAACGAGAAGATCCGCGGCTCCAGCTCGACCAGCGACGGGCCGTGCTCCGGACACGCGAAGCGCTCGGAGAAGGTGAAGATCGTCCCCTCCTCCGGCTCCATCTCCGGCGTGATCGCGACAGCCGCCGCCCGCGCCCCCTTGGCGCCGGTCGCATGGCCTTCGTCGTCCGCGCGCACGTCGCCCTCGGCTGAGGCCGAACGGCCGGAGCCCCTTCCGACAATCTCGATCTCCACGAGCCCGTCCGCCAGCCCGACGGCCGTCTCGATCGAGTCCGCCAAGCGCTTGCGCACGTCGTGGCGCATCACCAGGCGGTCGACCACGACCGCGATGTCGTGCTTGTAACGCTTGTCCAGCACGATCGACTCCTCGAGCATGCGGATGCGCCCGTCGATCTTCACGCGCGCGAAGCCGTCCGCGCGCAGTTCCTCCAGCAGCTTGCCGTACTCGCCCTTGCGCCCCCTCACGACCGGCGCCAGCACCATGAAGCGCGTGCCGTCCGCGAGCTCCATCACCTGGTCGATGATCTGCTCGGCGGACTGGCCGACGATCGGCCGGCCGCAGATCGGGCAGTGCGGCTTGCCGACACGGGCCCACAGCAGGCGCAGGTAGTCGTAGATCTCGGTCACGGTCCCCACCGTGGAGCGCGGGTTCCTCGACGTCGTCTTCTGGTCGATCGAGATCGCCGGCGAGAGGCCCTCGATCGAGTCCACGTCCGGCTTGTCCATCTGCCCCAGGAACTGGCGCGCGTACGCCGACAGCGACTCGACGTAGCGCCGCTGGCCCTCGGCGTAGATCGTGTCGAACGCGAGGCTCGACTTGCCGGACCCCGACAGTCCCGTGATCACCACCAGCGCATCCCGCGGCACCTCCAGCGAGATGTCTTTCAGGTTGTGCTCCCGTGCCCCCGAAACGACGATTTTGTTGCCCGATGCCATAGATGAGGCATTCTATGACGGCGAACAGATGTTCGGGTGGACGGGCACGCCCGCGTCCGGTGTTTCCGGGCCCCGCAACATATGTGACGCCGGCTCACCTCGGCCGGGGCGCCGCTGGCCAAGCCAGCCAAGGACGCAGCGAGCGTGGCGTGCTTCGCACGCGAGCGAGCGAGGACGCCGGCCG
>Ga0210401_10001033_pt1 | contig 33437 bp, 28 predicted proteins | sample IncBWH32MmetaG_FD_150866 | JGI IMG/M metagenome (GOLD analysis project Ga0210401, IMG submission 150866) | Forest soil microbial communities from Barre Woods Harvard Forest LTER site, Petersham, Massachusetts, United States - Inc-BW-H-32-M | ecosystem: Environmental > Terrestrial > Soil >... | reverse complement strand
CGAACGGATGCTCAGAACTTTTGTTCCGGCGTCGAACGTCTGGTGTAGGGCCGCGAGCCGCGGTTCAGCGACGTACGCCGACGTGACGACCTGGGTCACGATCGACCGGTCATTGCGCAACAACTTTTCCGGTCGCGCGGTGCCGAAGATCTCGGGGATGTCGGTGTCGTAGTTGAACAGCGCGGCGGCAGCACCCGGACCGGCGCCCGGATTGCCGCCTCGCGGGATCACGATGATATCGTCATCTGGGTAGGCATAGTCGCCGCGCTTCATCTGTTCGAGCTTGGCAAGCGCCGCATCAATAAGCGCGTTCATGCGCTTAGATTGCGCCGCGTAGTAGCGTTTCTGAAAGTCGGCTGAATAGTGCGAGTTCCCGCTCGGGTCGAAGCCATTCTTCCGATCAAACGGATCAAGCGCGGCATTAACTCGCGGCGACGGCGGATTCGCCTCGTCGATCACCGACGGGTTGAGACCGCGCAACACGTTGACGGGGTTCCCCGGATGCGCGTCCGCGAAGACGATTCCGTCGGCGGGTGGAAGTCCGGCTAGTTCGTCGGTGCATTTAACGAGCTTGCTTGGCGCCTTGCAAAAGGAGGTGCCATTCTCGGCGACGGCCTCGTAGAAGCTCGTCGTCGGCCCACCACCGCTGTGCCCGAACAGCAGCACCTTCGTAATCCCAGGCTGCGCGCGCAGGAACTGCACGCCGGCCTTGACGTCGAGCGCAAGTTCCTCGAAGCGCACCAGCATCTCGTTGTTCGTAAAGCGCGTGTTCATGCATAGGACCATGAAGCCGCGACGGGAGAGCTCGGTGCAGGCCGGATGTCGTAAGTAGTCGGCCGTTCGGTGGATGACCAGCACGGCGACGTGCGGAGCCGGTCCGGTGTCGGGGGCGTAGAGGGCGGCATCGGCCGGTCCTAGTGGCAGATACCGCGGGGCGCTCTGGGCGAGCGCCTCCTGTGAAAAGCTTAGGACAAATGCGGCGATGAGAGCCAGGCGTGGCACGGTGCACCTCTTTCGAGGCTCAAGATTCAATCTGAGTTTCCAATTTTAGCTAAACGCGCGAAAAACCGAGCGTTCTGGACTCAACTGGTCCTTGCGCTTTCGTAGTCTATTCTAGTGTCTCGATCGTCACTGTTACAGCGGCTAAAGGCAACTTTTCAGAAGCGACCACGATCAACATCAACGTCAACTAGCTTCGGATGAAATTGCCCGTCATGCCGCGAAGCTGCCCCTGCTCGCGGGTCTTGCGGTACTCAAGAAACGGCCAGGGAAACGGCAAAAATACATATCTCGATCCTCGGCGTGCGGCTTACGCTCAGGGTCCGTCAGCAGCACTGAATTTTCAAGTCCTGTGCGGCGCCCGGCCTACACGGCCCTTAGCAAACAAAAGCTTAACCAAGTCGGAATTGCCATGAAAGCATGGCAGGAGGGGCTGGCTTCCTATTTGGCGGCGCGGTCAAATGCGCGAAAAGCCGCAAACACACCACAGGTTGCGGGCAGAGGACAAATTCAATAATGCATCGATTTATACCCACGACCCGCGACACCCCTTCTTGGCCGAAAATGCTGGATAATGTTCACAACGTTCATGACGTTCATTGCAGGGGGGCCTTCTTCTCTATCGATATCCTAATTCGCGGCGCATGTCCGTGGTCACTTCCATCGGACCACGCGGACCTAAACCACAATTCCTTTTCGCTGTTGCCCGGCACAAATCACACTGTTCTCGTGACACGATTACCGAGCTATCACTTATATTTTCAATCCCGTAACACTCAGCCAATTGATGAATCTTTTCAAAATCGCTTCCATCCAGCGAAAGTACTCAACCCAGATGCGTTCGCTTGCGATTGGAAAACCCGAGAGACTTGACAATCGCTCCCACCTTTCGTGGCTGCAAACGTAGCGTCTCGTTCTCGCGCTGCAAGAAATAATTCACTGTGTTTGTTAAATAGCGCGCCTGTATAGAAACATACCCTTTTTGAACATGGATGATCGAGAAAAGAGCCCGCAGAACCGCGTTTTGCTCAGTGCTCAGGGGTTCCTGGGGGATTGCTTCGCCAGTCTTGAAAAAATCCACCAATGCTTGGGTGCGTTTGCTATCCTGCGGATGTGCTGCGGTGAGCGCATACAGTATGTCGCGCGTTCGCGGCCGCAGAACTTCGTCTTCAGCGATCGGGCCTAATCTTACTTTCTTGTAATGTTCAAACCTGAATTGGAGTAACTGCGCTTGAAGTTTGGAAGATAGGTTCTCAATTTCGGGCTCAGTCGGCTTTGCCAACTTTGAACTCGTGCTTTCAAACATCGGCACTAGAAGACATCGGCTGTTCAGGGCTGGATCGTCCGGCGGTTCTAGCCAGCTAATCACCTTCGCTCCGAACGAATGAAACACTTGATTCCCTTTTACCGAAATTCCGTCCCGAGTCGTTCCGACACGCAAGATGTGTCTCACGCTGCGGTTGTGGCTGATCGTGCTAGCTTCATCGATGAGAATAGTCGGAGAAAACTGCGCGCATGCCTTATACAAAGATGCCGAAGTTATGTTGGTAACGAGCAAAGAGCGGCGACAAATCAAACTCAGAAGTTTGAGGAGCGTAGTCTTTCCTGACTGAGGCAAGCCCACGACTGCAACGTAAGGAGCAATTGGCAGTCGGTCGACGAACCAAGTGCTGAGCACAAAATCGGCCAGAACATGAATATATTTCGGATGGATTGCGACACATCGCGATAGCAGATCCTCAATAGCTTCGACCAAAGCTGTTGTTGATTCGTAAGGGCACGCAGCTCTGGGAAGCCGCATCGCCCTTTGCAGTTCACCACTCCGCGGGAACGGTTTAATTACGTCGAAGTAGATGTTTTGGGATTAAGACCCTTCTCGTTTCAACCTACTCAGACGGCGCCTCAAGCCGGTGGGTGTTTAAGGCGACTGTGTATCCGTCGAATCAGTCAAAGGGATACGTTGGTTATGGTGATGCCGATCCTTCCAATATTTCTCCACTCGTTCGTGGCGCCGAGATGCGCGTGGCCGAGACTCGCGCTGTCAATCGCGCATTGCGTAAAGCCTATGGCATCGGCCTCTGTTCTGTGGAAGAACTTGGTTGGGAACCGAAGACCTTTGGTCCGTCCGATCGGCAGGGACCGTCATTGGCTGCAAATAACAATGGTCATCGAAATGGCCACCCGAGCCTCCGTGATCGCCTTTGCCTCCTGATCCGTCAGCATCAGCTCGATGCCAATCTTGTCAAAGCTTATGCCGCCGATTCGTGTGGTACCCCTAACTTGCGGGATGCCACTCGCGAGCAGATCGAAACTTTCATTACGAACCTCGCTGACTGGGCGACGAAAGACCGCCCGGGCCTTCTCTGCAAGCTCAACAGCTACTCCGGATCGCAGGAAGTCACCTCATGACGCGCCACATTCCCGGCCTGCATCGCGAACGAAGAAATGGCTCCGATGAGCTTGAAGGTGTCTTCCTCGTCCGTGTGGATCGGGCGTTCTATCGTTGGCATCCCACCAGACCTTTTTATCTGCTGCGCTTCGCGGTTCTCGAGCCCAAAGAGCACCGCGGCCATTCACTCACTGGCCGGATCTATTGCACACCCAAAGCGCTGTGGCGGCTGAGCTGGTTCCTCCGAGATTTCGGCTACAACACCGATCTGCTGGGCCGAGATGAACTCGACGAAAAGGCTTTGCTCGGCCTGCAAGGCATTGTGCGCGTCTCCCACACTATGTTGAATGGCCATTCTTTCCTTAATTTTGATGGATTCGCTCCTGTTGCTGATTGGGAAGAATTTGCTCCCGCAGCGAACTGGGAAGCTGGCCATGACCTATAGCTATACCCAAATCGCTCAATATCTGTGCTGCCCGAGAAGCTACCGCTATCGATATCTCGATGGTTGGAAGGAAAAGGACAGCCGGGCAACGCTGCTCTTCGGTCGCTGCTTCGAGCAGGCACTCGGGGCTTACTTTCGCGGGGAGGACAGCACCGCTGCGCTATTCACCGAATGGGCAAAATACCAGGAAGCGCAGCTTGAGTATTCCCATGGAGACAGCCGGGAACGAATGTTTCGCCAAGGCGTTCAGCTACTGGAGAGGTTGGCCCAGGACGATCGCATCGAGATCGGCCAACCTAGCGGCAACATGCAGATCAAGGTTACGCGTTCACTTCCAAACGGGAACGATTTTGTCGCCTACATCGACGCCATAGGTAAGCTCGATGGCAATAACTGCATATTAGACTGGAAGACCACAACATCCCGCTATCCAGAAGAACCCAATGGCTTACTGGCTCTTGATCCTCAGCTGATCTGTTACTCCTGGATGAGCGGGATTTCTGAGGTGGCGTTAGTTGCCTTCGTCAGAAAGCGTTTCTCTGAGATTCAGTACCTCAAGACCACCATCACCGAGAAGCAGAGAGAAGAGTTCGGTCGAATGGTCGAAGCTATGGCCAACCATATTGAAGCCAGCGAGTTCCTGCCGCACAGCGGCATCCGCTTCCCCCAAAACGGCTGCATTAACTGCCCGCAGCTCGGGCTGTGTCTAGGAAACCAGCAGCTTGTGGATTCAAAGCTTGTTCGTCGTCCTGGAGCCGCCGATCTTGATTGGCTTAACGAGCTTCTGGATTAACGGAAGGCCTCTGGTGCCGCCGAAGCTCAACTCCAAACGAGCGGCCCTCGTGCTGTCGAAAATCGATGAGATCCTGACCTGGGAGAAGAGCTCAGACCGGGACCGAGATACCCAATTAACCTGCGCTCGTTTGATGAATACCTGGAGAGGAAGTTCCCGGAATCGCGGCGCAAGGCTTATTACTTGATGGCCATTCACGAACATCTGCCTAAGATCCCCAAACCTGATCCCAAGCTGGTCGGAGGGAGCAAAGCCACCGAACTCGTGAAGGTCGCTCGGAGAGATCGAGAACAGTTCGATTGTGCAACCTGGTTGCACAAAACGACCGAGCTACCGAAGGAAGAGTTCAAGCGAGAGGTGGAGAAACACCTCACCGGGCAAGAGACGAGCCCTGGGAGATCATCTATTTCAAGGTTTATAAGAGCCAATTGCCGGTGATCGAGCAGGCTCTAGACACGGCAGGATTGATGCTAGGGAATGACAAATCGAGAGGCTACTGCCTGGAGATGATCTGCGCGGACTTTCTGGCGGGAGCGAGCCTGGAGAGCAGCGAAGTGAAATCTCTGACTGCAGCTTGCCCTAACGGATCCGGGTTGGAAACAGTGCAGCAAGAGCCGGACGCCGAGGACTAATTCATGAGTATCACAAAGCGCCCGAGGCTCCGGCTCGATTTAAAGTCATTTCAGCTCTTGCGGAACTCAGTCCTAAGGCGCGATAGCTGGCAGTGCCAATCGTGCGGTTCACGGCTGGGGTTAGAAGTTCACCACATTACACCGCGCAGCAAGTTGGGCTAAGATGTTGAAGAAAACCTCATCGCTCTTTGTCGGGAATGTCACCGAAGGATCCATTTGAAGCGCGATTTGCCACCACACACTTGACGCCGCCAACCTCATTTCAAAGCACGTACATCAAAGGCCGAACCCACGCGACAAACTTGGCTCGTTCCCTGCTGACCCGCCGTAATCCGCGAACAACTTGTATGTCCTCGCCACCCGGCATTTCAGCGACAGCGGCGAGGGTTGGGAAGAACGTTTTGGCTTGAACGGAGTACCGTTGGGCGGATTGGGCTTGGTACGGGCGTTAGAAGCTGCCATCAATCCTCTTTATCGCCAGCTTTGATTTGGGCGTAAAACTCGTCATACGTTTGCCGCTCTGATCAACGCACCAGTAGCCATTTGGGCCAACAATTTGGTCAAGCGCTGCCCGGAAGCTATTTGTTATTCAACTCCGAGGGCGAGGGGAGTGGGCGTCGGCCACAAGCGTGGCTGACGCCGATTCCAGACACATTCTTCCCCCTCCGCAGTGGTAAGACGCAGAGCGCGGGGTGGTGCGTGTCTAAGCACAAGGCATTCTGGCACTCAACAAAGTCATTCATTAGGTAATATCGACGTATACCGAAGCCGCTAAGTTTTAGCCACGGTTGTGCGCGAGGGCAACTCTCTTTGACTAACAGTGAATGGATAGGGGGCACCTGGTGACAGCAAGTTGGCCGATCAATCTGAAAAATGATCTTTCACTCCGTCAGTCCTTTGACCTTCGGAGAAAGTGGGGAGAAGTACCGTACACGCAATATGATCGAATAAGTTCAACAAACCTCCTTAGCCTCCCGGATCAAGAGATTCTTCAAGTCTGGAACAATGCATATATGACAACTTCTACGGGCCCAGGATTTTCAGTTCGTGGTTGGTACCAGCTCCTGTACAAGGACAGTTTTCGCGGAAAGAAGATTTTAGATTTCGGGTGTGGACTTGCGCCGGACAATGTCTTCTTTGCTGAGCAAGGCGCAAACGTCACGTTCCTGGACATTGTTGAGACAAACGTAGAATTTGTGAAGCGAGTGTGCAAGATAAAGAATTGAGGAACGTCGACTTTTGCTATATGGAAGACCTCCGTTCCCTTGCTGCCTGCCTCGCAAGTTATCTACTGTTGTGGGTCGTTCATCAATTCGCCATTGGAACTTGCGCGGATGGAAGCGCAAGCGTTACTTGAGCATTTGCCGATTGGCGGACGCTGGATCGAGCTCGGATATCCCAAGAGCCGCTGGGAGCGCGAGGGACGTATGCCGTTTGACAAGTGGGGGCAGAAAACCGACGGCGGCGCCCCATGGATCGAATGGCACGATTTGGAGAAGCTACGCTACGTGCTGGCCCCAGCCAATTTTGATGTGGTTCTCGACTTGGAGTTTCACGACTCAGATTTTAACTGGTTTGATCTAGTTCGCGTATCAGTCGCTTGTACAACTAGCAAGCCCCAGCTACACGATAAGAGAGAAGAGCGTGATAGAACGCCCGAGTTCCTCGCAAGAATCGAGGAGTTACAAAGCCAAGTTGTCGCGCTGCAGAGTAGCAACGAAAAACAGCGCCAAGGATTGGACTTGCTGAATCGGGAAAAACAACAACTCGAGCGTCTCTGGCAGGCGACTCAGAAGTCAGCTGGGTGGCGTCTGCTGAATTCTTGGCGCCAGCTTCGCGACCGGATTGCTGCCCCTGCGACCTCTCGACGCAAACTTTACGACATGATTGTCGGAACTCTGCGTGACCGCCAACCCAAATAGCAAGGAAACCAGCGATGTCCCCAGAGCATTAATCTAAGAACGCCTTTCGCCAAACCAAGCTCCCAAACTTGCCCTAGGCACAACACCGTTAAAAGTAGTCGAGAATGGTGGTGCCGCAATTGCGGCAAGCATTATTGCGCGCTGGCGCCCCTGACAGCCCCAGGAGCACTCGATGATTCGGGACGAATAAGCTATCCACAGCAAAATGGCCGCCACCTGATTTCGCGAAAAAGCAGGTAGTTTATTCGAGCTTTAGGACGACGAGCGGTTATACGCAGTTTGACGAAGAGTATGCCCGAGAAGTCAGTGAAAAGCTGGTACGTAAATTGCGTGATGGACTCATAGAGCAAGGTTGACTCAGTTGCGACCGAACCGAGGTCTATGTAGCAAATAGTTTTCTTTGCTTCAAAATCGAATTTCGAAGGGCTACGCTCCCGCCCACATTAGTTTGAGTTCTTCTAGCTGTGAGGCAGTACCGTTCCATCTAACCCGCGGCAGGATGATCTCGCGTTTGACGCGATCCTTAAATTCAACGACTCGCTTAATCATGCTATCGACCAATACGTCAGAAAGGTAATGGGGTTCCAAGCCCAGGTCCAGGAGTTTGGTGTGTTTCGGATTGTAATGGTGTTCCTCAAGCTCGACGCGCGGGTTTTCCAAGTGGCTCACCTCGACAGGTAGGCCCAGCTTTCGGCCTTGTTCCAGGACCAGATTGGCGAGCTCAGACACGGTATACGTCTCCGTAAATTGGTTGAAGACGCGATACTCTCCCTGCTGCGCAGGGTTCGTAACCGCCAGCTCGATGCAACGCAGCGTGTCGCGGATGTTCAGGAATCCGCGGCTCTGGCTTCCTTTTCCATAAACAGTGAGCGGAATTCCGGCCACCGCTTGGACACAGAATCGATTAAGCGCTGTGCCAAAAACCTCGTCGTAATGGAAACTTGTCTCCAAGCGCTCATCCAGACGCGTTTCGTCGGTTTCGATCCCGTAGACGACGCCTTGATGCAGGTCAGTGGCGGCGAGCTTCCAGGCCTTGCAGGCAAAACGAACGTTGTGACTGTCGTGGACTTTGGAAAGATGGTAGAAGGAGCCCGGCTGGCAGGGGAAAGGAAGAATGTCTCGCCTTCCGTTGTGCACAATCTCGATAAAACCCTCTTCAATATCAATATTCGGAGTGCCGTACTCGCCCATGGTTCCTAGTTTCACAAGGCGGCATTCCGGCAGCACCTTTCGAATGGCCCAAAGAACGTTCAGGGTGCCTGTAACATTGTTGACTTGAGTGAAGACGGCACGATTGTGGTCAATCATGGAATAAGGAGCTGACGGCTGCTCGCCGTAGTGCACGATTGCTTCAGGTTGGAAGGCCTCGAGAACGCCTTCGACGACCCCATAATTGCGCAGGTCACCCACATACAGTTCCATCCGCTCGCCGGTCACATCGCGCCAGGAGTGGACCCGGTCATGCAGTGTGTGGATGGGGATAAGGGGCTCAACGTTTAACTCCATCTCCCAGCGACGCTTGGCAAAATTATCCATCACGCCGATGGAGTGTCCACGACGAGAGAGATACATGGCCGTCGGCCAACCCAAATATCCATCACCACCCAGAATAAGTATCTTCATATTTTTCTCATCATTGTGCTTGCAATTCCTTTTCTAATCGCCAACCGCTCCGCTGAGTAAGAGCTCCTGCTTTTGGCAGGCAAGATTTACCATCGACCGCATACCGCCGTCCAGTTTAGGACTTAAGGCTTATGGTCACCACAGGTTCAGGTTATGAGAACAGGAACTGAAGTACCAGCTCCGACTCAGGCAGCGAATTATACTCACCCCACGACCAGCTGCCCTTGTTTGCGTCGCGAATACTGGTCTTTGATCCAGTGATAGGTCTTCCGTAGTCCTGTTTTTAAGCTTGTATCCGGCTCCCATTTCAGGATCTGCTTGATAAACGTATTGTCGCTGTTGCGGCCGGCAACACCACGGGGCGCGTTGAGATCATATTTTCGACGTAGTTTTACGCCGGCAATGGATTCGACCAGGGTCACGAGCTCGTCGATCGTAACAAGCTCGGATGAGCCAAGATTGAGGGGCGTGGCAATCAAGTCGTCGCAGTGCATGATCATATCAATGCCTTTGACGCAATCGGCAATATACATAAAACTGCGAGTTTGACTGCCGTCGCCCCAAATTTCGATTTGTCCCGTACCAGAATCAATAGCCTCGACCACTTTTCGGCAAATCGCGGCAGGCGCCTTTTCGCGTCCGCCATCCCAGGTGCCGTTTGGGCCATACACATTGTGAAACCGGGCTACGAAGGTCTTCAGTCCTCGCTCAGCCCAATACTCCTGGCAAAACATTTCCGACATCAGCTTTTCCCACCCATATCCTCGCTCCGCCATTGCCGGATAGGCATCTGATTCCTTAAGAGCCCGTACGTTGGGATCCTGTTGAAGCAAGGTGTTGTAAGCACAGGCGGAAGAAGAGAAGAAATAGCGCTGAACGCCTAACCGGTAAGCAGCCTCAATCATGTGAGTATTGATGAGAATGCTTCGAAGACACTCTACTCGGAAGCGCTCGATAAACCCCATTCCCCCCATGTCGGCGGCCAGGTTGTAAACTTCCGTTGCACCTTCGCACACAAGCTTGCAGGCCTCTTCCGTGCTGCAGTCGAGGCAAAGGTTTTCCACTTCCGGAAGCCGCAGATACCACTCATTAAGAGGCTTCTTATCTGCGCCGCGAATGCGTGAGAATCCTCTATCACGAAAATACTTCACTAGGTTGCCGCCGATGAATCCACCGGCGCCGGAGATGGCAATGAGATCGTTTTTCTTTAGTTGGGCTGCATTCGCCTGAAACCGCTTGTGCTCCATGTGAGGCTCCATTAACGGTACTTGTGAGCAATCGGGAAAACGCGGCCGACTCCAAAGGCCTTCGGCGTCACCTTGAGATTCGGGGCCGCTTGCTGGCGCTTGTATTCGTTATGATGCACGCGTCGTATCACATCCCGGACCAGAGTCAAAGGCACTTGGCGTTTCTTGACGATATCTTCCGCGCTTGCGTTTTCCTCAATGTAGTCCGATAAGACCTGATCCAAGATATCGTACGGTGGCAACGTATCCTGATCGGTTTGGTTGGGACGGAGTTCGGCCGAAGGTGGCTTCTCGAGACAAGCATTTGGGATTACCTCCCGCTCCCGATTAATCCATCGCGCCAAGTCATAAACCATGACTTTATAAATGTCCGCGATTACCGCCAAACCGCCCACCATATCTCCGTATAGCGTGCAATATCCTGTGGCCAATTCGCTCTTATTGCCTGTGCTCAGCACTAGAGCACGATGCTTATTGGAAATGGCCATCAAAATCGTGCCTCGAGTTCGAGCTTGCAGATTTTCCTCCGTTACATCCTCAGGCAGATCGCGAAACACGGGCTTCAGGACTTGGCGAAACACCTCGAACCCATCCGTAATAGGGACCACTTCGTATTGCAGGCCCAAGTTCTGAGCCAGCCGTCTTGCATCGGTAAGACTCCCCTCCGATGAAAAAGGCCCCGGCATGGATATGCCGATAACGTTCTCCGGACCCAGAGCTCGAGCCGCGATCACGGCAACAACCGACGAATCGATTCCACCGCTTAGCCCGATCACCGCACGCTCAAAACCACACTTGCGGCAGTAGTCGCGCGTCCCCAAGACAAGCGCTTCGAAAACAGCCTCAATTTCAGACTGAGGCTGAGGATGTATGTCTTCATCCGGTTTCTTTGTATCAAAAAATAACAGGTCTTCTTCGAAGGATTTGGCTTGCGCCCGAATGGTGCCTTTTGCATCGAGCGCCAGGCTAGAACCGTCAAACACAAGACTGTCATTGCCTCCGATCAGGTTGGCAAATACGACCGGTACGTCGTGTCTTTGTGCGATCGCTTGCAACATTGTTTGCCGGAAAGCCCGTTTCCCGAATGCATAGGGCGAAGCGGAGATGTTGATGATTACCTCTGGGTTTGCGGGTGCTAATTCTTCAACCGGATCGCGCGTGTACAATCGTTTTTGCCAGAAGTACTTGTCGTTCCAGCAATCTTCGCAAATCGTTAGACCAATTCGCGTATCGCCGACCTGGAATACCTCCGGGTGCCCTCCAGGCTCAAAATTGCGGTGTTCGTCGAAGACGTCATAAGTTGGCAACAGAATTTTTGCCTGACAATAAAGGAGCTTGCCGCCCGCAAGCACCGCGCCTGCATTCGCAAACGGCTTTCCGCAGCTTTGCGGCGATCTGGCAACGTATCCCGCAATTGCAGTAAGATTCGTTGGCAGATGACGGGACAGCTCCAATAAAGATTCTTGATTTTCCTCTTGAAACCCATCGCACTGTACCAGGTCGCGTGGCGGATAGCCGCAAATTGCGAGTTCAGGAAAGACGATCAGTTCGGCGCCACGCTGGTGAGCGCTATGCGCAAAATCCAGCATTTTGCGGACATTGCCGCTCATATCGCCTACCGTAGTATCAATTTGCCCGATCGCAATCAGCATCTGTCTAGTTCCGTAACCTTAACCACATGGTCAAATCAATTGCTGCCGCGGAAAGTCCCTAGTATGGAATCGTACAATCTGCGGTGCCAGCTGCGCTCCGGCGCCAACCAGTTTCTAAATTTTCGCCATTGATTGAGCATGCGCCAACTTGCTGAACTATGAATTTGCCGCAAAACATTTTCCAAATGCCGTTTCGCGGCTGCTAATCCTGCCGATTCCTGTTCGTGAGTCTTGATCGATTCTAAAAGCCAGTCAATATCGCTCTGTAGTTTCTCGATATTTTGTTTCAGGGCTTCCATATTTTGATTTAGGGCATCCACGGTGCTTAGGGCTTGGGCCCTTTTAACCTGGGTCCAATGCAACACTCCTGCCAGGGATACAGGAGAGATATTTGCAACGATGGAAGAACTGACAAAGAGGTAATTGCAGTCGCCCCGGCTGCGAACCTCCGCTGCCGGCGACCAGCCGGCGGTGGTCCCTATTCCATATTCCCAGGGCGTGTACCCGGCTGATTCCAGAATGTTCGCTATTCTTTCAGTAGAGGTATCCAATAATTTAAGGCGTTCATCAAAGCACTCAACCAGAATGTAATCAATAACACGCATTGACAGAAGGGGTCCGAGCCCTCTGAGCAGGATTTCCTCGGCCCCCTCAACATCGATCTTGAGCAAACGAACCGTGTCGATCTTCCGTGCGTTCATGAATGTTTCCAACCGTAAACAGGGAACTGAAATGATTTCTTTACTCGTGGGTATTAAGCCAAGCGAGCTTAGTCCCGTTTGATCGTCGCTAGAAATGTGAAACGATAGCTTGCCTTCGGTGTCGGCCAGCGCAGCGTGAATCACATCTGCGCGAGTAAAGCCGTTCAAACCGAGATTGCGCCGTGTGTTTAGGCACGCCACTGGATTCGCGTCGAAGGAATACACATGGCCCTTGTCACCGACTAGTTTCGCGAAAAGGCAGCTGTAATACCCGATATGACATCCGGCGTCGATGCAGGTGTCTCCCCCGCGCACTAGACGCGTGACCACGTCCGTTTCCGGAGCCTCATAGATTTCGTCACGGAGGAGTAGTTTGCTGACATAATCGCCAGGGTCAGCAAGTACTTCAAATCCAAGTTGAGTGGCAATCAATTCTAATCTGGAACGAATAACTGGCGCGCTCGATGTGCTGTTCATTTCAGCGATAAGGGCATTTAGGACTCGTGACTCGCGTAAAGGCGAGATCGACCGGTCATAGACTCTGCGCAGCAAGCCTTCAGTTGGGTCAAACGACCCGGCCGACCCGCACTTCTGTTTAAATGCGGGCCGCCATCTCGGGAGGAGCAGGGTTCGAAGCTGCTCCCAGAGCCGTGATATAGCGCACATCACCGAATTGGGAAGCCAGACTCCCCAGTAGCCGCCACGGATCTAAAACAAGCGCCCCTTTCTCGGATAATTGATTAGCATTCGATTCGAAGGCCTGTTTGTAACCTGGCCAGGGACACGTAATGACGAGGACTCGACAGCCGCTTTGTAAAATCGTTATCGGATCAGTACACACGTGCACACGTCCGTCATTAAACGCAGAGGCTGCATTTTGCGCAGCAAGGTAGTCGTGAGCTAAGACGTGGCGTCCAACTTGCGCTAATTGATGGCAGAGCCACATCCCTGGCGAGCAGTCAATCACTGCAGTGAACGGTTTGTACGCTAATCCCAGAACACCCACGGGGCTTCCGTCAGGACTCAAGGATATAACGGTTTCTAGCAATCGGCGATTCACGTCATCATTGATTGTATCTGTAGCATGAGAAAGCGCCGCCTCCACGCCAACCGATCGCGCCACATATTGGAATAGCCGATTGTCGCGCGGAAAGCATGGCCCTCCGAAGCCCAAACCGGGCTTCAGGTAATCCAATCCAATGCGCCGGTCCTTGCCAATGGCCTTTAAGATCACTCCCGCGTCAGCGCCGGGAATGTGAGAGCAAACGCTGCTGAGTTGATTCACAAAACTGATCTTCATCGTTACTGCGCAATTGAGAGAAATCTTAGCCAGTTCCGCGTTGATATTTGACATTCGTTCGATCGGAGGCGAGTTCGTGTTCAGAGTCTTGTAAACCTGCGACAACAGTTCACCGGACAAGGTGTCCGACTCGCCAATCAGTACAAAATCAGGCTGTAGCAGTCCGTGGATGACGTCTCCCAGGGCGATGAACTCAGGGTTGTAACACAGGCCGAAAGCTTTTCCACATTCGCCCCCTAGTGTTTTCTCGAGTAAAAGCTTCAGCACATCATCTGAGGTGCCCGGCGTCAGAGTCGAGTTTACGACAAAAAGGTGCCGTTTCTTCCGTTGTTCGCGTACCGCCGTAGCGGCAGACTCTAGGGCAGGAATCAAAAAGTGATTGCTGAAGCTGCCATCGGGCAAACTCGGTGTAGAGGGCACAAAAAAGGACGCCTCGGACTCGCGGATCGCTTCTTGAATTTCGTCCGTAGCGCTTAAGCGAGGGCCGGCACTCTTGATGAGCTCTTCAAGATGTGGTTCTTCAATTGGAGCCAAACCCCTCTTGACAGCTTCTGTCTTGCGTTTATCCACATCGTACCCAATGACCTGGAATCCTCGACTCGCGAGAGCAGCAGCTATGCACGCACCTAACTTACCAAGGCCAAAGACAGAGACTCTCTCAATACTTGCTTTCTCTTGTGACATGATCCTCCTCCCATTGCGTCACATTCTGTCTCGGGACGTGGCGTTAGGAATTGAACAGCGTTACCGGCTACGAAAGGGGGGTATTATAGAACGAATCCTGGAGACGAAGCTCTTTTTGTTGAGCCCCTTACATGGGGACTGTGCCGATGAATTTATCAAATCATGGGGCCGCAAGCTGAATGATTAAGGTAACCAGAATCGTGATCTTCGAACCGAGTTGTCTTGGATGTCTTAGCAATTCTTTGGCGCCGCCCAGGTAGATATTCAAAGTGATCAGGTTAGGAATTATCGGTTGCGGCTACGGTCGATCAGTGCTCGCGCCGGCTTTTTGTGCAGATCCGAGATGTGCTGTTGTTGCAATGGTGGCTAGAGATCGAAATCGAGCAGAAGAGGCTGCGTCCGGAATCAGCTCCGCGCGAGCGTTTACCAGCTGGCGTCTAGTGACCGAAAGCAAATTTGTCGACGCGATTGTAGTCGCTACTCCACCTGAAACACAGGTACAAATCGTGCTGAGCGCACTTGAAGAAGGTAAAGCGGTATTCGCTGAAAAGCCTATGGCAGTGACGCTCGCAGAAGCCCAGGATATGACGAACCGTGCGTTCTCTTGTGGCAGGCCCAACATGGTAGATTTCAATTTTACGGAGGTCAACGCGTGGAAACGCACTAGGCAGATCCTAATGGAGCGACAGATCGGTGAGGTGAGACACGTAACGGTGCATTGGCAAGTCGAGAGTTACGTCAATCGACTGAAAGTGTCGAATTGGAAATCATCCAGTGCAGAGGGTGGCGGCACGTTATTCAACTTCGTTAGCCATTGCCTCCACTATCTTGAGTGGTTACTTGGACCGATTTCCGGACTATCATCACGGCTGTCCCGGATGCCTTATGATCAGCGGACTGCTGACACGACTGTTGCCATGGCATTGGCGTTTCAGTCTGGAACTGCTGGCGCACTTTCAGTGAGCACTGCAGCATATCTTGGTTCAGGCCACCGAGTGGAGTTCTACGGTGAGGAAGGTGCGTTGATACTGGAGAACGCGACGTTGGACTACATGAAGGGCTTCCGCGTGCTCCTTGCCAGAAAGCCTGACGCCTGTCTGAAGCCAGTCGCGGTCAATGATCGCGACGCGGCACCGTATCTGGATGGTCGGACTCTACCTGCATCGCGGCTTGCTCACCGCTTTCTTGATTGGGTAGAGAGCGGCGTGCCGTCCAGTCCGGATTTCCGAGACGGGCTACGCGTGCAAAAACTTCTTGACGCGGCGCTCCGGTCTCATGAAAGTGGCCGATGGATCGAGCCGGTTATTTGAAATGAATTTCGAACGTCCGTGCGCAGAAAACACTATTTAGTAACAGGCGGAACGGGTTTTATCGGTTCAGCTATCGTGCGCCGTTTGGTACGAGACGGCCACAAAATACGTGTCCTCGATAATAATTCCCGGGGTGCTGCACGAAGGCTTGCTGAATTTAAGGACGATGTCGAGCTGATCGTGGGCGATATCCGCGATCCAGTGACTGTAGCCAATGCCGTCCGAGGAACAGATGGCGTACACCATTTAGCTTTCATCAATGGCACGGAATACTTTTACAGCGTACCGGAACTAGTCCTGGAAGTAGGGGTCAAGGGTATCATAAACGTTATCGATAGCTGCCTGAAGTACAACGTCGGCTCGCTTTTTCTCGCCTCTAGTTCCGAGGTCTACCAAAGTCCACCGGATGTTCCGACAGATGAAACCGCGCCACTTATTGTTCCAGATCCAACTAACCCACGTTTCTCTTATGGTGGAGGGAAAATCGCGAGCGAGTTGCTGACAATCAATTTCGGACGAAAATATTTCGAGCGCGTAATCATTTACCGGCCACACAATGTTTATGGGCCGGATATGGGAGAGCAACACGTAATACCTCAATTCGCACTACGCTTGAAACAATTATGTTCCGTATACTCCAAAGGCACGATTCCATTTCCTATTCAAGGTACTGGAAATGAGACTCGCGCTTTCTGTTTCATTGATGATTTTGTTGATGGGGTAATGATTCTCCTTGAAAGCGGACAACACATCGGCATATACCATATTGGTACTACTGAAGAGATAGCAGTGGCTGAACTAGCAAGACGCGTGGCTGCCTGTCTGGAGCGCGAACTCGTAATCGTGCCTGGCGAACGGCCAGCGGGAAGTACTCTGCGCCGCTGTCCAGACATTGCCAAGCTAACGGCCCTTGGATACTCGCCGAAGGTGCCTCTGCGTCAGGGTTTACCAATCGTCACTCGATGGTACAATAGCGACCTTTATCAACCGCGGGTTGGCAACTAAGAATAGAGCCCGGACAGAGGAGTCGTTGGCTTGGCAATGGCAACATCAACGTTGGCGGCGGGGACAGGTTCGAGCGTGGTCGTCCGGTCTTGCCAGATCTGCGGACGTGGTGAGCTCGAACATGTTTTTTTTCTCGGCTACATGCCGCCAGTCAACACGATGCGCCGGGTGGGCGAAGTGCCTAAAGAGCAGCCTTCTTACCCTGCCGACCTGCTCTACTGCTCCAATTGCGAATTGGTGCAACTTGGTCTATCGATAGACCCCCACATCCTTTTCCCACCCGACTATCCTTATACGAGCGGCACAACAAAAATCCTGCAGGATAACTTTGCCGATTTGCACCGGGAGTGTTGCCGCCTTTTGGCTCTTGGGACAAATGACTTAGTCATTGACATCGGATCGAATGACGGCACGCTGCTCTCAAATTTCAAATCCCATAGCCACCGGGTCCTTGGAATTGAGCCGACTCAGGTAGGGACGATTGCGGTTGAACGCGGCGTTCCTACATTGCTCCGCTACTTCCGACCAGAAATCGCACAACAAGTACGCGCGGAATACGGCCCGGCTCGCGTTGTCACCGCGACGAATTGTTTCGCGCACATTGAGGATGTGCATGCGATCGTACAGGCGATTCTGGACCTGCTTTCTGAGAAGGGAGTTTTTATCTCGGAATCCCACTACCTGATAGGGTTGCTCGACCGGTTGCAGTACGACACGATTTATCATGAACACTTGCGCTATTACTCCCTACATAGCCTCAAGCATCTTCTCGAAATGCATGGATTAGAGGTTATCGATGCTCGTGCTATTCCGACCCATGGTGGCTCAATCCGCGCCTACGCTGCGCGAAGCGGAGCATATCCCGTCCAGCCCGGTGTACAGGAAATGTTGACGGCGGAACCAAGCGGAAACTTCATGCGGGCACGGCTGGGGCGATTTCGGCAGGACGTAATGTTTTCGAAGTTGGGATTGTTGTCACTGCTGCGCGAGGTCAAAAAGAAGGGGGCGCGTGTCTGCGGAATCAGCGCTCCTTCACGAGCGAGCACGTTAATCAATTATGTCGGCCTCGATGATTCGATCATCGACTATGTCGTCGAAATCAAGGGTTCTTTGAAAATCGGAAGGTATATACCTGGTACCATTATCCCTGTTATCGAGGAAAGTCGGTTATTCGAGGATCAACCCGAATACGCGCTCATATTCTCGTGGCATATAGCGGATGAGTTAGCATCGAAACTGCGCGAACGGGGCTATAAAGGGAACTTTATTGTGCCCCTTCCTCAACCTCGCATCATGTAATCCTATCTACCACAGGAATTCGTCGGTCCTAATTCGCCCGAATTTGTGAGGCTTATTATTTGGAAACGAACGCTGGGAAGAAACAAGACAAATATAAAGAAGTCGACTTTTTCGATCGGTCTGCCGAGGTAGACGAGTACAACGTCTTTACTGACGAGGCAAGTCATAAGTTAATTGAGAGCTTTAGTAGCCTGAGCGGTCTTTCTGAGGGTTCGAGCGTGGTAGATCTTGGTTGCGGCTCTGGCGTGTTTACTGGTCTGCTGCGCCAAAAAGGCTATGATTCGGTAGGTTTAGATATCAGCGCGAAACAGGTGGAGATTGCACGAGTAAAGTACCCGGCGATTAGGTTCCTCGAAGGGGATGTGGAAAGCCTTCCGTTCTCATCTGAGAGTATGGATGGTGTTCTACTTAGCGGTGTCGTACATCATCTCCCCGATCCGAGTCGTTGCGCGGCGGAGGTCTTTCGGATTTTGAAACCAGGAGGACATTTCGTAGCATTTGATCCGAATCGGCGAAACCCATTCATGTGGCTCTATCGCGACAGGAGTTCGCCTTTTTATAGCAAGGCCGGAGTTACTGAGAACGAGAGGCCCATTCTTGCCGAAGAAGTACGGCATGTGTTTAGTGCCGCTGGTCTGAGGTGTCATACCGATTATTTATCGGGCCTTGCCTATCGCTATGTTTCTTCGTCAGTTGCTCGTCTGGCTTTGCCTGCTTACAACTTGATCGATGGCACTCTATTCTGCCTCAGTTTCCTGAAACCTTACGGCTCGTTCGTCTTAACGTACGGAGAAAAACAATGACCCGGCTCTCCGATATCGCTGAGAACCGGGGTACAACGAGCATAGATCTGACCGTGGTGGGCGGGGCCGGACATGTGGGACTTCCCCTGGTCCTTTCCTTCGCGCGAAAAGGTCTGCGCGTCATGGTCAACGACTTGAACGAAAGCGTGCTAGCTTCCATTCGGCAAGGCAATGTGCCCTTTACCGAACATGGAGCTCAGGAGCTCTTGCTAGATGCTCTCTCCAAAGATCGGTTGGTGTTTTCTAGCCGAAATTGTGAGATTCCATCCTGTGGTCCTGTAATCGTGACCATTGGCACACCTGTTGATGAATTCCTTAATCCGGCGCTAAAAGTAATGAAAGCATGCATTGATAGCCTGCTGCCGCACCTTTCAGACGGGCAGTTGCTGATCTTGCGCTCGACCGTATATCCGGGTACTACGGAATGGCTTTCTAATTACCTTCGAAGCCGTCAACGAAGTATAAAAGTTGCGTTCTGTCCGGAACGCGTCGTACAGGGTTACGGTATTTGCGAAATAAGCCAGATTCCGCAGATTGTCAGCGCAACTAGCCCAGAGGCTGAAGAAGAAGCAATGGCCCTGTTCGGCCTGATTTCGCCTGAAATCTTGCGTGTTAAGCCAATTGAGGCGGAGTTCGCAAAGATATTCACGAATGTATATCGCTATATCGAATTCGCTACAACGAATCAGTTCTATATGATTGCCCGATCGGCGGGTGCCGATTATGGGGCTATTCTGAAAGCTATGAAATACCACTATCCTCGAGCTTCGAAAATTCCTAGTGCTGGCTTTTCCGCGGGCCCGTGTTTATTCAAAGACACGATGCAACTTATTGCCTTTGCTCGAAATCAGTTCGCATTAGGCCATGCTGCCACGCAGGTAAATGAAGGGCTTGTACTTTATTTGATGGAGGAGTTACGCCGAATTCGCGACCTATCGCAGGCGACTGTAGGTCTACTCGGGATGTCATTCAAGGCTGATATAGACGATATACGTTCGTCTCTCAGTTACAAGCTGAAGCGGGCTTTATTACTTTACGCCAGAGAGGTTCTGACGACGGACCCGCTAGTAACTGCAGATCCAGAACTGCTCCCGCTCAACGAGGTAATACAAAGAAGCGATATTCTAGTTCTCTGCACACCGCACAGCGCTTATCGCGATATCGACGTGTGCGGAAAGCCTATCCTCGATATTTGGGACTTCTTCGGAAACAGCGTCAGTGCATTATGAAATGCGTATTCAGCTTGATATTGTGATCCCGGTTTATAACGAAGGCCGCACCATAATTCGCACACTCGCCGCACTTGCCCAGATCAAAACGCCGTTTCAAGTTCTAATATGCTACGACTTTGATGAGGACGACACCCTGACAGCAGTACGCGAATATGGCACCAATGTAAGCATTCGGTTCATTAAAAATACAAGACGCGGGCCCCATGGGGCCGTCGTGTCAGGCTTCAGGGCAAGCCAAGCCCCCTTGGTTCTGGTATATCCGGCAGACGACGATTATAACGCGGGAATCGTCGATGTGATGGTTCAGCGGGCGCTTGCCGGGAACGATATCGTATGTGCCAGCCGCTTCATGCCCGGCGGGAATATGATCGGTTGTCCCTGGCTGAAGAACACTTTGGTCAGATTGGCAGCTGTGTCTCTGCATAAGCTTGCGCGTATGCCGACATACGACGCAACCAACGGCTTTCGAATGTTCTCACGACGCTTATTCGAAAAGGTTCAGATTGAATCCTGCGAGGGCTTCTCGTATAGCTTGGAACTGTTGGCGAAGTGTCATCGTCTCGGCTGGCCGATTGCGGAGGTGCCGGCCCAATGGCGAGAGCGCACTGCGGGAAGAAGTCACTTTCGCGTGCTGAAATGGCTACCGGCATATCTTCGCTGGTACTTTTACGCATTCGGGACTACCCTCCTTCGGCGCGGACCCGAGTCGGTCGTTTGCAAAACCGTATCCAATCCCCGTTGTTGATTTCCATCTAATCGGTAACGAATTATCATGAACCAGAGCTTTCGAGAAGGGTTATATGCCCCAGTAGAGAAGGGAAACATCCTTAGAGCTTTCCTTTTCTGGCTTGCGATTTCGTCTCTCGTCCTTTTATTTGGGCCGTTTACAAATTACTCCCCAGCCGGATTCATTGATCCTTGGGTCTATACTGGCTACTTCACAAATTTTTCAACTCTTGTGCACCAGTTTGGCCTCTTGTATTACCCAAGTCGACTGCCCTACGTTCTATTCGGCGTACTCATCTACGCGATTTTCTCGCCTCTAGTTGCAAATTTTCTTATTAATTTATGTCTCTTGAGCGCGGGCTCGCTGGCCTTGTATTGCATCGTCGCCCGTTACGAAGGCCGCTTAGTCGCCGGCGTGACGGCAATTATATTTTGTCTCAACCCTTACGTAATGAGCACAATCAGTTGGGATTACCCTGACGGACCTGCGATCACATTTCTCCTGATAGGGCTGTGGTTAGTTTTGGCCCCGCCGTTGCGGTTCCGCGGGGGCCTCCGAATGCTCGTTATCGGCTCGCTTTGGGCGATGGCTGGTTTCACGAATCTCATTGCTGGACTGATCATCCTGCCCGGACTTGTTCTCATTGCATACGTCAGGCGGTTTAACGTTCGACAGTTGGCCAGGGATTTTATTTTTCTAGGGATTGGGGTTATCGCCACGACTGCCTTTTTTGCGATTCTTTCGAAAGAGATTTTTGGCAACTATCGGTTCTATGAGGGGCAATTCAGGATGTTGCTGTACATGTCGGAGGGGGGACGTTTCCAGGAGATGTGGGGCTCGGGTCGAAGCTGGTTAAACACCGCTTATCGCCTTGGTTGCACGTACGGACTTACGCTAGCAGGTGGAATCCTCCTTATCCGTCATTTTCCTAGATTGAAATCAAATCACTTCTACCTTGCGACGCTTCTGTTCCTTCTCTTAAGTAACGCAGTCTTTATGTTTGTCGAGTTCCAGATGAAGGCCGTAGTCTTGCGCGTGTTCTACACTAGTTCGTACCTGGTGGTACCTCTTTTTCTTTTCTTCGGAGCCATACTTGGGTTATTGCGGAAGATGGCGGAACCGCTGTCAGACGCGACCGCGGAGGTAGGTCTCGCGTTTGCCGTGGCCGGTGCGCTCGTGCCAGTCTATCTGTTCTCGCCTCGCTTTATTCCGCCAGCGTTACAGTGGCAGCACGATTGGCCTGCGGTGATCGTGATCGCAGTCTTGGGTGTGCTGGTCAGCAGCCTATTCGGACGTCTAAGGTTCATCACTTCCGCTGTAGCCGCCACATGCTTCGCATTGTTAATAAGCTTTCCGATTACTGTAGACCCCGGTGTCAGCTATGTTTTCTCAGATCAGCGGCCCGCATTCGAAGCAGCCATGCGGGCTCAGAATGTCCTCACTTCTGGTGCCACAAAAGATCACACGCTGCGCTTCTGGTTCGATAACGACGAGCGTTGGAGTCCCTTATTCAATTCCATAAACTCGCTTTATCTTTGGGGATGGCGGGACTATTCGAAGGCGATGCCGACGATGTCCACTGATGCTCTCCGAGCATTGTTTCCTGCAAATACGATGGTGGTTCACCTCACGGATGATCTTACCAAAGTGGCAGAACGTACCCGATTGATGGCGGCTCGCAATATCTTGGTCGAAGACTCAGGTAGCTGGACCGTCACAGCGGGAAAGATCGGATTTCACATTGTTCTGCAAAACGTAAAGGATGCATCAGCGGTGAAATGAATTTCGTGACCTGGAGAACCTATTGCCCTTTGCTCTTCTGAGACGACTGACCTCGGAAGTATCTCAACACGGATTCGTAGAGCTCTCGGCGGCGAGTCTCTCCGGGAAGTGCACGGTCTCGCACACCTCGCCATGCATTAAGGAGATGCCATCCCGCTGAATCCTGGACCTCACACCACATTGCCTCGAGGCGCTCCGTGCGTTGCGGCATTTCGGCTAATTCGCGCCCGTATCTCTTGACGGCATCCATCAGTCGATTGATGTCCTGCTCCGAAAGCTGCGCTCTCGCCGCTTGTTGTAGTTGATCCAAGTCGTTCGCGGTTTGATTCGGCTGAACTTGCGGCTCTGAGTTTCGACCCTTTGTCTCGCTAACAGGCACTTGGTACATCGGAAAAGTCAAGGCAGTAGAGGCCTCGTTGAGCGTAAGCCAAAACCAGTGTGCCTGAATCGAAAATAATTCGGCGCCCAGCAACGCTTTCAATTCGGCCATTCTGGCGAGTTCACTCCCTATTTCAGCGTGAAGGCTGTCCGCCGCTGAACGAAGTGGTAACCGATTGCGTGAAGTAAAATCAAGAATTGAGATGGCCTGGGGAACCTTCGCGACGATGTGTCCGAGCCAAAACGATGGGCTAATCGCCTTTGCACCTCTCCAGATAGTCTCATCCGTCCCTAGCCAAAGGCCCTGTTCGCCATACTTCGGGTCGGATGCTTCAAAACGGTTGTCGGACATGTCATGCATGAGGACGAGATGGCGCTTATCAATCAATTGAGGTAGCAGCCTGCCGAGAACCCATTCAGCGATATCGAAACCGTGAGCATCCCAAAAAACTAGGCATCGATTCGCACCTGCCAGCCCTCGCTTCACGTCATACTCCAACATGCTGCGCACTTCGATCTGTGCCGGCGCGAACCAGTCGGGTGGTACAACCTCCTTTAAGCGAGGAACCGTATGGGTAAGCCAATCATCGGTGAGGCAAAGACTCAGAACACGACAGGCCCCTGCTCCACCAAGTCGATGGGCCACCTCAATAAAGCAACAAGTGGAATTGCCGAATCCTCGTCCTAGTTCAATTATGAGGTCGGGTCGAAACTCCAGGGCAAAAGCGGCGATTTGAACCCATTGATAGAGGTTCAAATCAGTTGGACGGCCGACGGCTGCGCTCAATGCCTTGAACCGCCCGCACAAGCTTGCTATTGTTTCCCGATGATTCCAAAGCGCTTGGCCAGGCGAAATGGAGACAGAGTTTCTCATCGCATTAAAGCTGGCGGTCCGATTCACTTGCCGCACTTCTAACCTGCCCGCAATACCATTAGCCGATGATGGATATAGAGCGGAAGAAGTTCCAGGCCGGAGTCTCTGTGGCGAAGGTCTCCGCGCCGAAAAGCATGGTGCGATAGGGTTACGCCTTGAATTCTTTCTGGAGAATCAGTCCTTCCGAGCATGAAACGGACTGTGCCAAGGATTCTCCGCAAACGGCCTCTCTCGCCGTTTGCACTCACGTACTTGGGTACCGAAGACAGCTGGCCCATCCGTCGCGCCCCGGGGTTCACCTTCAGATCCACGCCCCGTTTAGACAATTCCTCCTTCAGCTTTGGAAACGCGCCGAAGTGCATGTTACATCCCATTACGATTACCAGAGTTCCGGAACGCACCATAACGTGAGGAAGCAATTTTTCCCATAGAGGAAATAATGCGCTGTGCCATGCCTCGTAATCCATGGCATTCGCAAAATTACTGACGTCTTCAAGTGCCTTTTGCTCAGCAATTTGCCCCTTGCTCAATCGCCGATCCATTTGTTCCTTCACGAGCCGAAGGCGTGTCTGCACGTATTCAGAACGTTCGTAATAGCAGTCGATTAACAGTATATCGGGAGATAGTGCCTCTCCATTGTCAGCAACTGCGGAAAGATCGCATGGGGAACAACCGGTGGGAGAAATGTCCTTCCACATGCGTCGAACGAGATCAAATGTGGCGGCACTTTGCCCCACATAGACAAGGGTGGAATCCGGCGATGCTACCCGAAGAGTTTCGCGCAGGTAGAGACCCAAAACTTCCGGTTGGTAGTGACACAAACGATGCAGGGGTTCGGTCCGCCAATCGACTTCCTGGCTCATCGGTAAGTCCCCATTTATAGAAGCCGACAAGTCAGAGCAACAGACCCTTTCTTTCTTAATCTTGTCAGCGAGCAAAAACATGGGCAATGCAATATCCTGGAGCCCCCAATTTTGCTGATTTGCCTCGATTACATTTTGCCGAGCCACATTGGCAGAGAGATCGTTGTGAACGATACCAGTCACAGTTTTAGCCCATTCGCCGCTGAGATAATGGTCTTGATGCAAAACCCAGAGCTTCCCCAAGAGGTGTTCGGTTCGACCTCCGTTGAGCAGCCACATACGTTTCGCAAGATTCGAGTCAGAATGGAAATACTTGTTCATAGCTTCGTCGAACCCGCGCAAGCGAATGAAGTATTTACGAGGCGCGAGCTGAAAGTCTCCGGGCGCGTCAAACAATATGTATTTTTGGTATTGCCAGTCAGGTGAAGTCTCGGCAACGGCTGCCCGGTTGGAAATCAACCAGTCTCGCAGAATGCGAATATTAGCCTGAGGATCGGCTCGGCGGAGGGAAGACCAAACGCTCTCCGGGATATCCATACGTGGCATCTCATAAAAACTGTCACTCACCTTTCGGAGTAACTCAGCCAGATTCTGCCAGTGTGAGGAGAGCACGAGTAAAACATCGGGATTGGTCGACAATATCCAGTGGTTGTGGGGATTTGAACGAACTATGGCAGCATTGCGAGAAACATTTTCGAGGATCGGAAGCGGTGAATCTTTTTTAATTAACTCATGGATGCTTGCGGGAATACGGATTACCTTAACAAGGTTCAATGCCTTGTCGGTCAGGGTATCCCATATGACTTCTGGCAACGTCGGAAGATGATCTGGTGTATTGTAATCGGTGAAAAGGATTTCGTCGTCGTTCGTCAGAACCTCTGCGAGGCAATTGAATGCTAGGGCCGTCCTCTTGACGAGGTTGTAGCTATAATTGTCGTTCCTTCCGTAAGTAATTATCGAGATCACTATTAGCCCCAAAAAGGTCTGACTTCATGACTGATTTGACAGCGAATGGGTCGCGACGAGCACTCTACCATATTCTAGAATTACCTAAGCAGGAGGTGCTGGCACTTGCCTATGCATAACCGACGCGGTTCAGTAGAGCGAACCGTAATGGTTTTGGCAAAAGACCGCATATTGTCCACCTAAAGGAAGTGAGGAGAGTATCTTTTCAGTTGCGGCCATTTTGGCGTAAAGCCGTTCAGGAAAATACAGAAAATAGCTCGTGGCGAGAACCTTCATTTGTGCAGCACGTGCTAGTCTTTTAGTCTTCCCCGCAGTTAAGAGCTGTGCATGAGAGTCTAGAGGGCTCCTGCGAACAATAAGTCGCGTGATCGGATTTAATGGATTGTGTTCGATGATGCAAAACAGTCCGTTTGGTTTGAGTACGCGAGAGATGTCCAGAGTAAGAAACGGCCGGTCAACAATGTCGACGTGGTGATAGACGCAAACCGCAGTCACGAAGTCAAAGCTCCTATCCGTAAATGGAATCTGCCGTGGTGAAGTCTGGTGCCGGATGTTCAGACCGTCGGAACCCCGGATCATTCCCGCGGAAATGTCACAACCTGCGACCTCGCCGAAGTGTTTGTTACCTATTTGCAACAACGTACCTTCTCCGCACCCTACATCCAACCAGCTAGCCGATTGCGTTTGCTTGGCATAACGCTCGTAGCAACTCCGCAGCAGCGTAAGCTTTCGTTCGAAGAAAAACCGCGAGTCCGCAAACCTGTCCAGAAGGGGATCCTGCAAAAGTTTCCTGTACCCGGCCGCGGCGTAACTATCGAATTCTGCGGGCATGCACGAATCAACTCACCCCGCATACCATTACTGCGGCGGTGTATGGGACGAAAAATAAATCTTCGCGAATGTGAAGGTGCACGCGCCTAAAGATTTTTGATGCAAGCGCCTCGTATTGATTGGATTGCCTGATCGATTCGCCACGATCCCGGTCCATCAGGAATTTAGCTATCGATGACTGCTTGGCATTGTAGCAAGGGTCCAGTGTAATTAGTCTTCCGGCTCGACCGATCGTTTGTTTTGAGAGTTCAAGCAGATCGATTACTTCCGCATCGTTCAGGTGATGCAGTAGCCCAGCCATCAGAATTAGGTCGACGGGCGCTAATTTCTTGGCCATCTCAGCGTCAAAACGCTGAGAAAAAAACACACCTTGCTTGCCGTATTTTCTATTGGCATAAGCTATATACTGCGGGCTGATATCGAAGCCAAAATAAGAGACTTTGGGCAGATAGTTCACCACATAGCCGGGGCCGCAACCGATGTCGAGCACCCGCATCCCAGGCTCTACCCGCCCATATTCTTGAATACGCTTCTTGCGCGCTCGCTTGCCGCCCAGAATCCCTTGAGTCAATAAATATAATGACGGGAATTGAAGGGCGTCCATGTTGCTCATATGTCCTTGACGGCGGCCTTTCATGTGGCTCCACCAGTATCGGATCGATTGCGTAATGCGCGCGGAACGATATGGAATCATCGGTGGCGATATGAGCTAGGGACTGTGAGCTGAACTTGCTTGCGCTCCCTCCTGCATCCAGTTCCAGGTATTCAATAGCCCCTGTTCCAAGGGGATGTTCGCTTGCCAACATAGGTACTTTCGTGCTCTTGTCGGATCCAGGACGTTCACCGGAACATCTACATCACGACCCTGCTGCTTTACGATGTGGGCTCGGCAATCCGTCACACGCTCCATCATCTCGATTAGATTTACGAGCGAGGTTCCGATGCCGGTTCCGATGTTGAACACTCGAAAAGGAGATTGCTGGCCGAGGGCGGCTCGAAATGCCCCGACTACATCAGTGATATAGACGTAATCACGAGTGATCGCTCCATTCCCCCACAAGGTTATGGATTCTTGGCGTCGCAGGCGATCGAGAAACACGCCCACGACGCCCTGCTCTCCTTTGACCGGCAATCCGGGGCCATAGCAGTTGCTGATTCTTAACACTGTGTAATCCAAACCATGTTGGATCCGAAAGAGCTCTAGATATTTCTCAATGGCCAGCTTAACGACTCCATACGAAGACAGAGGCTCAGTACTGTGCGATTCTGGAATCAGATCATCGCCAGTCCTTCCATATACCGTTCCTCCTGAAGACGAAAAGATGACCTGGCGCACTTTTTCCCGTACGCAAATTTCAAGCAGCCTCAAAGTAGCGATGAGATTTCTCTCGGCGTCGGCGACCATATCCCGATTCGAACTTGCCGGTACGCTCGTCGCCGTCAGATGGCACACATGATCGCAGCCCTTTACGGCTTTGGCCACACTTTGAGAGTCATGGAAATCACCGACGGCAAATTCAAGGCGGTTCGCGCAAACGCTCAAACCAATCGGAAACGTTGAGGACCGGCCGAATACCCTTACCCTCAAACCATTTGCCAAGAGGAGCTCAACAAGGTGCGACCCAATAAAACCCGTACCGCCGAGAATAAGACAACGACTAGGCTTCATAAGGCGGTACCCCGGAGGAAACGAGAGTGGAGGCAAAGTAAGTGAGCGATCGCATCGTTAGATCAAATGGTGCTCGGCGATATGTTCCGGAGTCATAGACGAGACTACGTACGCGGGGCGCTCCATCATTCTGAAGTGAATCCTCGCTAGATACTCTCCGAAAATTCCCAATGCGAATAGTTGAGCGCCTGAAAAAATGACAATGATGCATGCCAGGAAGGTGAACCCCGGTACATCAACTCCATGTATAAAGTATCGGCCCAGCACAAAAGCAAAAACCACTATCCCAAAAACCGTAACACCGAAGCCGATCAGTGTAGCAAGTTGTAACGGAATGATGCTGAATCCAGTCATCATATTTAACGCGTGTGTAATCAGCTTCTGAAGCGTGTACTGAGATTTTCCGGAGCTGCGAGGATCGTAGCGCACAGGCACGGCGGCAAATCGACTTCCGCCCCACGTTAATAAAACGTCAAGCGAAACAAAGGAGCTCTGATAGCCGGCAAAAGCGTCCCGCAATTTTGTGCGGAACACCTTGTACGGACTGACTTTGCTTGCCGTTTCCGCGCCGAGGGCGCTTTTCAAAGCTATCTTAGTAATTTTGGCGGCCGCGTTACGCATGACGCTGTGCTGGCCCTCTTGCGGCACTCCATAAACGACGTCGTAACCCTCCGCGAGCTTACACAGTAGCTCGCCTATTTCACCAGGAGGGTGCTGTAGGTCATCGTCCATAATGACGATCACATCGTGTTTTGCAGCCCGGATACCACAGAGCAACGCATTGTGCTGACCATAGTTCCGCATCAGGTTGATTCCGCGGATCCAGTCATGAAGTGAAGCGAGCCGGCCAATTTCGTTCCAGCTCCCGTCGAGGCTGCCGTCATTCACCAGAATCAGTTCATACTGATGCGCTAATTGACCGAGCGCAGCCCCCAGGCTCTCAACCAAATTAGGTAGGATTGCTCGACTGTTGTACACGGGGATGACGACCGAAAGGCTCAGCTTAGTAAAGCTGGGATTCGTCTTAAGACTCATACTCTGAATAGCACTATCCGATGTAGGGCTCATGCAAGGGTGGAGCTATTATAAGAGCAGCGAATAAGATAATGAAATGTTTGCTCATATCTCCAAGCGGGGTGTGCTTTAGATTGGTACGCGCTCTATTCCAAAGATCCGTGAGGAGATAATTGATGCAGCGAATACCCGAAGGCAGCTGCCAGTCTTGAGAGTGGTAATTCATAATCACTATGCAGGCCAGCCGGTATCTGAAACGGAATCTTCACGAAGGACTTGCTGCGCCGCTGCAAACCTTGGGTGGGAAGCGGTTGAGGCGGGCTCCTCCTGCGAAATCAATCGATTTGATCCCGATTTTGTGATCGCACTACACTTCCGGGCCCCTAAGCTGACAAAATATCCCACCTATGGATCGATGGTGAGCCCTCCGGCGTATTTCGCTCACCATGAACAATTTGTCAAGAACATCTTGAGTTACGACGGATACCTGTCTTCCTCCGATCATATAGACAGGTGGTTGAGCGATATTCTATACGCTACCCACAAACGGTATTTCATCGCTCCCTGGTATGCAAGTTGTCAGAGCGGGCCTTACCGCCCGCCTCAACTTGCGCAACCTCGCCTGGTATATGTCGGTACGAACTGGGACGGGCCCCGATATAAGGAGTTGTTTGAGCAACTCGATCCGCAACCCTTCACAGATATTTACGGGCCAGCAACGAGTTGGAACCACATCCGCTATTCTTATCGTGGTGTGTTGCCTTTCGACGGGTCAAGTATTTTTGATGCGCTAAACAGGGCCGGCGTGGGATTGTGCCTCCACAGAAGAGAACACTGTGATTCTGCGACACCCTCTTCCCGGATATTTGAGATCGCTGCCTCCGGAGCAGTCGCGATCTGCCAGGAGCATCCCTTCATCCGAGATGCCTTTCAGGATTCCGTTCTCTATCTTGAACGCACAGATGATCCCGTACGGCTCACGCTGCAGATATCGCAGTACATGCAATGGATTGCCCAGAACCCGGAAGACGCCCTTAAACTGTCCCGGCGCGCGTACGATATTTTCTCTCGGCACTACACCTTGGAAAAGCTTTTGACGGATTTGGTCCCGCGGCACCAAGAGCTGGTGGCGGCAAAGAAGTTTACGCCAAATCGCTCTCCCAAAGTCTTGGGCGAGAAGAGCGCTCAATTCATCGTGAGAGTTGGAAATCGAGGTGCAGAATACGTTCAGCGCGCGCTGGATAGCATTCGCTGCCAAAGCTACTCGCAGGTGGGCGCGATAATCGTTCAGTACAAAGACGTGCCTGGCATTCCGCAAATGCTCAAAGAGTATGAGCAACATCTCCCAATTCATATGGTGCAAAGCTCATTCACCGGCTCTCGAAGTACCCAACTATGGGATGGTCTCAAAGCCGTCTCCTCCGAGTATTTCGGTATCCTCGATGAGGACGACTTCATTCATCCGAACCATGTCAGTTTGCTCGTACAGTTGCTTGACCGATTTACCGATTGCGGCGTTGCTTACTCGGGAGCCATCCGCATCTGGGAATCTGATCCGGCTTCCGGCCCTTCTGCCGAATCGCACTCCGAGCCCGCCGAATTGACCTATTTCGAACCTTTCGATCTGGGCCGGCTTGTGGCGTTCGATAACTTCATAACCTCGAACGCCTTCCTCGCTCGCAGCTCCCTTCTCAAGGATCTTGGCAACGACCCTCATCTGTCTGCCTTGGAGGACCTATTTTTATTGCTGTCTCTGGCCCGAAAAACCGATTTTGTCTTTAGCCACGAGGCTACTTGCGAGTTCTGCTGGAGGGGTAGCAAGACCGGTAATTCGGCTTTGATTGATCGACAGAAATGGGCGAGGGAACGAATTAAGAACCTGCTTTGGAAAGAGGGTTTCCATTCGACGCAACAGATTGGGCGTTCGAGCTTATCTCAGCTAGAAACCAGGCTCGCCGAAATGGAGACCCTCTTGAGCCAAGCTAGGGCCAAAATTGACGCAACCACGACTCGATTGGATCGATATTTGAATTTTCCCTTTGTCAATGCCATTCGTCGATTGCGGCGTAAGTTGCTCCGATTGCCGCCACCGCCTGATGTCTGACTTCGTTCACGCCTGCGGAGAGGCTCAGAACAACGTTGGGAAGTGAGGTGCTCGGCGTAAGTGGAGAAACTTAAATGGACCATCGCAGCATTTTCCTTGGCGGTGGTCTTCCTGATATGCAACTCAAGGCTGGTGACCGGGAAAAGAGCTCCCATCTGGGATGCGTGGGCCTTCTATGGCCCCGAGTTTTCCTTAGTTGCCGATCACGCCAGGGCAGGCCACTTCCTTTTATGGGATCCCTGGGCTAATGGCGGTACTCCTGATCACGCCGATCCTACAGTTGGTGCTGCGTCTCCAATTTTAATTCTCGTGGCTGTAATTATGGGTGGAACGCGAGCCGGCTTTGTTACTTATTGGCTGCTCATTTGGCTTTTAGGCCCTTTGGGTTTGCTCCTGCTTGGCCGTCATTTGGGTGCCCCTGCATGGGGGACATGGATCGTAGCGCTGGGAATTACTTTCTGCAGTTTCTACACCGGCCACGCGGAACATACGAGCTTCGTTTACTCCTTTTCATTTCTTCCCTGGTTCATCTGGCTCTTCGACAAGGCCCTCGTCTCCAACCGGCTTTGGCCCGCCCTCCAGGCGGGTGCGCTCTGGGGATTATCGTCGCTAGGTGGTTATCCTCAGCTGACCTTTTTGAGCGCTTGCTTTCTGTGTTTATGGGTAGCCGGCCGTTGCCTTTTCTTCGAACCGATTCCAACTCAGCGGGGCGAGCCGTGGATTCGTCCCCATTGGCGCTTCGCAATTTTGGCGTTGGTGCTGGCTTTCCCTGTGGGAGCCATGGTGCTCGCTCCCTCATACGTCGGTTTATTCACAGAGGGCGCTGGCTACACCGACCGCATCGGAGCGTTGCCCAGACTTTATGCAATTTCCTCCAACGAGCTCGAGCCGGGAACGTTACTGACTTTCGCCAGCCCCTATTTGCACCTGCTCAAATATCCTGGCCTGAATCCGGCGCTCTGGCCGAAGAGCGATGTCTCGGTGATGGGTAATTACATCGGCGCCTTGCCCTTGCTCTTGGCCCTGTTTGCAATCGTCACGCGGCCGCCCTCTGGTTGGCGCTTATGGCTGCTAGGAATTGCGCTCCTCTCGATGATGTGCGCCATGGGAGACTATCTCCCAATCCGGGGCTGGCTCTATGATTTCTTACCGCCGACGCGATACTTTAGACATCCGGGAACGTTTCGTGGTTATGCGATCTTTGCCGCTGCCGTCTTGGCTAATGCTGGCGCCAAAGACCTCCAGCTTGGACGCAGCGGCAGTTTCCCCCGAATTTGGAAGAGTCTGGCGATCGTTTCCGCTGCCATCGCAATCGCAGCAATCTTTTCCTATCATCGCGTCATCTCCCAAGGACTGCGTTTAGCGGATGGTTTTCAACGCGCCAACCAGCACCTGATCTTGGTCTGGGCTGGATCATGTTTTGCTTTCCTTCTGCTTCTGATATCGCCTCGAGTGAGGAAAGCGGTGCCAATCCTGCTTTGCCTCTTGGCGCTCACGGATGTTTTTTACACCGCGCGAATTTCTCAGCCTTTGGTTTCGGATGCCGGATTCTTTGGGCCGCTGTGGGCCCGCGCCGATGCCGGTCATAAGACTGACTTGACGTTGCCGACCCTTGAGCGGCAATTGACTCCGCCAAGCTGGCTTGGGCCGGCCTTAAACGACAACAATATTCTCCTCAAAATCCCTACGCTGCTTAACGATGCCACCATGGCGAACCACTTTCGTACCGCTATCGCCACGCATACTGTCCTTTCCACCATGGCCACCGGTGGCAACCGTCTTTGGTTTACTGACAGGATCGCCACGGTGTTTCCCTCTGATCCTCAGTTTGTGGATTTTGTGAAACGCGTTGACGCTCTTGGTGCGCCCGTGGTCGTCCTGCACCAGCCGGAGGACATGGTTAAGATGCGGCCAAACGATGCTGCGCACGCAAATCGAATGAATGCAGATGCGATCTCGAATTTACCCGCGGCACAGCAGCTCGCCGCCGACCTAATCGCCTATAATCCAAATCAACTCAAATTCAACGTTCAATGTCCCGGCGACGGCTGGCTGCTCGTCACGGATCGCTGGTCCCGCAATTGGCGGGCAACGGTGAATGATTTAGCCGTTCCAGTTTTAGGAGGGGACTTCATTTTTCGAGCGATTCCAGTTCACGCTGGCGAAAATAGAGTCCAGTTCTCTTATGAGCCG
>Ga0210401_10001032_pt1 | contig 33438 bp, 28 predicted proteins | sample IncBWH32MmetaG_FD_150866 | JGI IMG/M metagenome (GOLD analysis project Ga0210401, IMG submission 150866) | Forest soil microbial communities from Barre Woods Harvard Forest LTER site, Petersham, Massachusetts, United States - Inc-BW-H-32-M | ecosystem: Environmental > Terrestrial > Soil >... | reverse complement strand
AGGGCCCGCGCCGGATTCTGGTTTTTGGCCGGCTTGGTCCTGTTACTGCCAAGCTCCTCGATATTCCCAGCGACGGACCTGGCCGCGGATCGCAGAATGTATCTTCCGATGATCGGCTTTGCAACTTGCGCCGCACTACTGCTGGAGCGTGTACGTCCCGTCTTCCTGGCTCCGATCCTGATTCTGCTTGTGGGCCTGAGCTTCGCCCGCACCGCTACCTGGCGGACTGAGGAGTCGCTCTGGGCGGACGCAGTGGCGAAGGCTCCCGCGAAAATACGCCCCAGAATCCAGCTCGCGCGAGCCGTCGAGCCATCGAAGGCTCTGCCGATGCTCGAACAGACCAGGCAAATGGCTCCGGATGATCCAAGGATTCCCGCAGAGGAAGGCAGGATCTACATGAGTCTGGGAATGCCAGAGCGGGCGCTGCCGGAGTTCGGGCGGGCGCTGGCCCTTTCGCCACATAGCGTGGACGCGATGAACAACCGCGGAGTCGCTTTACTGGCGCTGCATCAGAGAGAAGCGGCGCGCGCGGACTTCGAACGCGCGTTGGCGATCGATCCTTGCCAGTTCGACGCACGCTTGAATCTCTCGCGTCTGGGGATTTCGAAGCAGACGCCGCCCGAATGCCATTACAACGCTGACCAGGCGGCTGCTCTCAGAGGGAATTGATTGCGGTGTGCTACTGGGTTATACGTACGTCGGCGCGCAGGGACTGCCAATCCGGGACATCAGTGGCGTGAACTTCAGGATCCAGCTCAGCGCGAAACTCCCGGGATTGGTAGGGGCCAAGCGAGGCGACCGTCGTCGATACCCGGAATAGGGGCGCAGTCCCAGCATTACCAGCGTTAGAGGAGGCCGATCGCACGGCGATTTGAAGCCCGATGTCCGAAAGCGCCGTCGCGGAGTGATTGACCACGATGAATTCGAGCTGAGGTCTTCGGTTGGAGCCGGCCGCGATGCGAAGACCGGTTACTTCCACCAGCTTGGATGCCGGCTGCGTAGTAGTAGGAAGGGCTGAGCCGGATTGATCTGACGGAGGCGCTGTAGAAGCCGCAGCTTTTGCCTCGCGGTTCGCGCCTAGATACTGGAGCAGGCTGCCGACACCCAGGAATAACGTAAGCGCGATCACGAAGCTCACGGTCCAGGCCGGGAGACTGGCCTTCTTTCGCGCTTTGGCATGAACCAGGCCGTGTTGCTCCGTCAGACTGCGCAATGCCTGGGGAACGCATGGACCCGCCAAGGGCGGCGTCTGAAGTCCCGCTAGCGAATCCCGGTGATTCAGGTCTTTCGGAGGCACAGGCAAAATGTGCGGTTTCGGCATGCGCATCCATTGGATGCATACAGGCGCGGGCGCCGCAACTTCTACACTGGCCGGTGGGAGCAAGCTGACCGGGGGCTGTTGCTGGAAAGATGCGACGATGCCGCTAATGGCGGACTGCTCTTCAGCGATATTCTGTGGCGCCATCGATTCCAGCACCAGCTCGGCCTGCAAGGCCATAGCGTCGGATAATAACACGGGCGCCAGCGGCTCAGGCAGTGCCTCCGGCAGCGGCTCCGGGGGCGGCGCTAAGACGGTCGATTCGACGAGCGGGCGGACCAGCGATTCAATTTCTTGGGCGGGAGCACAGGGTGGTTTTTCTTCAACCGGCGCTACGGCGACCGGCACTTCTTCAATCGGCGCTACGGCAAGAGGCGCCACTGGTTCAACTCGCGCCACGGGCAACTCCAACGTGGCGGTCTGAGCCGAATGGCCGTTGTCGGCAGCCAAACGGGTGGCCAGCGCGGGAGTGCGGCCGAAAGCTTGAAGATTTTGAGCCAGAGCAAGAACTTCTTCAGTTACTTGGGGTTTACGGTAAGCCGAACTGGCTGAAGCGGGAGAAATTTCCGGACTTCCGGCACACGCCGGACATTCCCGGATCGCAGGCGAGCATTCGCCCCCGCATTCTGGGCAAATCCAGTACAGCATACCTATACTTTAGAACCAAAGCGGTTTTAGATCTGTAAGTGAGTTACCCTATGCGCCACTAAGTACCCACCTTATCTTGCTAAATCACTGCCCCTAAAGGCCCTTGGTACTGAAAAACTATACTGAGAGCAGGTGAGGTTCTATCAACGGTCCACGCGTAGGCCCCAAACATTAGGGGTCCTCGCCGGTAGCTTTAACCCTCCCACTATCGCCCACCAGGAGCTGGTCTACGCGGCGGGTTTTTGTGTGGATGAAGTGGTGTGCGTAGTGCCAAGTGTCTTTCCACATAAAGAGTATTTTGGGGCAACGCTGGAACAGCGCCTGGAGATGTTGGCGGCGGGGCTGCATGATCTGGCGAGCGTCTACTCCATCGCCAGCAGCGAAAAGGGGCTATTTATCGATATTGCACGCGAATGCCGGGAGCACTACGGAGCCAGTACGCGGCTCTACTTCGTGTGCGGGCGAGACGCCGCGGAACGCATTCTCACCTGGGATTACGGCCGGCCTGGCGTGGTGGAGGAGATGCTGCAGGAGTTTGAATTGCTGGTGGCGGCGCGCGCGGGGGAGTTCCAACCTCCGCCCGAGTTTCAACGCCGCGTCCATCCCTTGGGCTTGCGGGGCGCGCACGATCTGGTTTCTTCGACGGAGGTGAGAGAGCGAATGGCGCGCGGCGAGCCGTGGGAGCATCTGGTACCGAGGACGATCGTTAACCGCGTGAGAGAAATCTACTCGTGAAGGCTAGTGTCTAAAAAGGCTCGTAAACGGTGGCTGCGGCTGGGATGGCGCAGCTTGCGCAAAGCCTTGGCTTCGATCTGGCGGATGCGCTCGCGCGTGACTGCGAAGTGCTGGCCCACTTCTTCGAGCGTGTGCTCGCTACCATCCTGGAGCCCGAAGCGCATCTTGATGATTTTTTCTTCGCGAGGACTCAAGGTTTTCAGAACCTCGGCGGTCTGCTCGCGCAGGTTCAGATTGATCACGGCTTCCGAAGGCGAAACAACCCGACGGTCGACAATGAAATCGCCAAGATGCGACTCTTCTTCTTCGCCGACAGGGGTTTCCAGCGAGATCGGCTCCTGCGCGATGCGCAGCACCTTTCGGACCTTACCGACTGGCAGCTCCATCTTGACCGATAATTCCTCGGTAGTTGGTTCCCGGCCGAGTTCCTGCTGGAGCTGGCGTTGGGTGCGGACCAGCTTGTTGATGGTCTCGATCATGTGCACCGGGATGCGGATGGTGCGCGCCTGGTCGGCAATGGCGCGGGTGATGGCCTGGCGGACCCACCACGTAGCGTAGGTGGAAAACTTGTAGCCGCGCCGGTAGTCGAATTTGTCCACCGCCTTCATCAGACCGATATTGCCTTCCTGGATCAGGTCCAGGAACTGCAGGCCGCGGTTAGTGTAGCGCTTGGCGATGGAAACCACCAGCCGAAGGTTGGCCTCGATCAACTGCTTCTTGGCCGATTCGGCCTCTTGCTCGCCACGTTCGACGATCTGTAGTGTGCGGCGTAGCTCAGTGGAACTCGCTCCGCATTCCTCTTCGAGCTGCTGGATGCGCTGGCTGCACTGCCGCAGCTCTTTCCGCAAGTCGCGGGAGGGATGCCCGGTATGGTGGTTGGGCTCTTCGAGTTTGCGCTGGATTCTGGCGATTTCGCGCTCCAGCGGCTTCAATTCGTCGACAGCGGAACGAAGCCGTCCGGCCAAGCTGCGGCGGATGCCGGTATTAAATGCGACGTTACGGATGATGCGCGAGATCTGCACCATATTGCGAGCCATCCCGTAACGCAGACTGCGATGCTGCTTGGGCTTCATTTGACGCGAAACAGCCTGCAGCTTCTGGCGATATTGCTGTGTTTTCTTGTAATATCTTTCGATTTCAGCGATCTTAGCGAGAAGATCTTCATGTTGCACGGTGAAGTCCTCGTCGGTGATCACGAACTCCGGCAGGACCAGAACGTCCCGGACAGAAGTGGAGCCGCGCTGTAGGTCTTCACCCAGCTGGATGATTTCACGGATGACCAAAGGCGATCTAGAAAGCGCCTTGCGAACCGCCCACTGGCCGCGTTCGTTACGCTTAGCTAGCTCGATCTCACCTTCGCGCGTGAGCAGCGGGACGGTGCCCATCTCACGCAGGTACATTCGCACCGGATCATTGGTCTTGTCGCCGCCGACATCCTGGGCCAGCTCGAGATCGCCGAAGTCCTCGGCTTCGTCCTTCTTCTCGAAATCGATCTTGGGCTCTTCGAGAATCTCGACGCCAGCGCTGTCGAGATCGGAGAGCAGATCTTCGAACTCGCGGCCAGAAGGAAACTCCTCGGCGAGAACCTCATTCACCTCGTCGTATAAGACGAAGCCCTTTTCCTTGCCCACTTCCATGAGATGCTTTAGCCGCCCGTACTTTTCTTCCGTAGCCACTGGTTCCCCGCTACCCCGTGAATCCTAGCCCTGATTCCATTTAGTGTACAACATCACTCGCCGCCTCACGGCTCCGTTTGCGCTGCTGATCGATTTCAACTACGAGTGCACTGAGCCGCATGACCTCTTGAAAATTGCCCGCGCGTTCAGCTGCTTTGACCTGCGCCCGTAAAGCTGCGATTTCAGCTTTTGGATCCTCAGCTCGCAGGCTGCGCAGGCAGGCCGAGGCCTGTTCTGCCGCCTTCTCCTCTTCAAGTACCTCATCGGCAAAAATTACAACGGACAATAGATCACGGTCGGCGTCCCCAAGACGCCCTTCCAGGTCGGCCAAACGAAAAGCGGTCCCATCCGAATACAGCGAAAACAGGGCCTTAAATACGTTTTTGGTGACAAAACGTTCGACCACTGGCATGTCACGTAACGCGGGTATAACCTCAGCTCTGGCCCTATCGCTGGCCAACAGCGAATTGAGCAACAGCCGCTCGTTGGGGGGCACCTCCGGCCCTCGATTAACCACGCGGCGCTCGACCGTCCCCTTGCTGAAATGATCGCGGACCAGCTTCTCAGCGACGCCTAGGTAGTCGGCGACATCGTTGGCGACTGCGAATCGCTCCAGCCGGTCGGCGATGCGCTGGATAGCAGGCGCGACAAACTTGAAAGCTTGCAGGCGGCCTTCGACAGTCCGCATGTCGAACTTCTTGCGGGCGCGGTCGGCCAGCCAGTGAAAATACGCAGGAGCTTTTTCCAGCCGGCCGCGGTAGGCTTCCGCCCCGGTCTGCTTCACGTATTCATCGGGATCGAGGTCGCCTTCCAGCTCTAAAACGCGCACCTGCAAGCTCTCATCCAGCAGCATCTGGATGGAACGCTCGGCGGCGTTAGCGCCCGCGGCATCCGGATCGAAATTGACCACGATACGATCGGAATGTCGCTTAAGGGCGCGGACCTGCGTGTTCGTGAGCGCCGTGCCGCAACTGGCGACAACATTGCGAATGCCGGCCGAGTAAACGCCGATCACGTCCATGTAGCCTTCCACAAGAACGCCGTAATCGGATTTGCGAATGGCATCCTTGGCCCGATGCAGATTATAGAGCACGTAACTCTTGCGGTAAAGCGCCGTCTCGGGCGAGTTAAGATACTTCGGCTCGTCGCCGGAGCGCAGGGCGCGGCCTCCGAAGCCGATCACTTTTCCAGATTCGTTGTGAATGGGAAACATCAGCCGGCCGCGGAAGCGATCGAAATATCCGCTGGCATCCTGTCGTTTCATCACCAAGCCCGATTGCTCCAGATGTTCGGGAGCGAATCGCTCCGCGAATTTGCGCACCAACTGCTGGCCCCCTGGGTCCGAGATACCGAGACCGAATTCGACGATCTGTTCTGAATTGACGGCGCGTCCGGCGAGATAGTTGCGGGCTTCGGCGCCAGTCGTGGCATTAAGATTGGCCTGGAAAGTGCTGGCCGCGATTTCGTGCATTTCCATCAGCGCGCCGCGTAATTTCGAATCCGGATCGGAGTACTCGCGCCGGGGCATCGTGATTCCGTTGCGTTCGGCCACCAACTTGAGCGCCTCGACAAAGCTGATGCGCTCGATGTCCATAACGAATGTGAAAATGTCGCCGCCCACGCCGCAGCCGAAGCACTTGAAGCGCTGCATGGTCGCGTTGACGTTGAACGATGGCGTTTTCTCCGTGTGGAATGGACACAGGCCCATGTATCTGCCCGTGGTGCCGGTGCGCTTGAGGCGCACGTATTCGCCGATGGTCTTGACGATGTCGACGGATGACTTGAGCTGCTCGGCGAAATCCATTCTTCAGTTTCTGGTTTCCGGTGCCTGGTTTCTGGTTTCTAGTTTCGTCCTATGGTGACACACTGGTAAGTAGAAACGGATGCTGGTTCCCGATCCTGCGGTCATCGAAGTGGGCGAGTTGGACGAGGCCATCGCCGCGCTTCCGAATAGCGACGCCGTGTTCCTGGTTCGGGCGGGCGAGCGATCCGCCTACCTCGCCAAGACCAGTATGCTGCGGCGGCGGTTGCTGCGCATTCTGAAGCCCGCTGAGGGGGCGCGCCGCTCGTTGAATCTTCGCGAGGTGGTGACGCGTGTGGAGTACTGGCTGACAGCGTCGCGCTTCGAATCGATGCTTTTGCATTACGCGCTGGCCCGCCGCGATTTTCCGGAAGACTACCTTCGGCTGATCAAGCTGCGTATGCCCGCCTACGTGAAGCTGGTCCTCGCCAACGAATTTCCTCGAACGCAAGTGACTACCCGGCTCTCAGGCGGTCAGGCGGTCTATTATGGACCATTCCGAACACGAGCTGGCGCTGAACTGTTCGAGAACCAGTTTCTGGATCTGTTCCAGATCCGCCGTTGCCAGGAGAATTTGGAGCCGAGCCCGCAGCATCCAGGCTGCATTTACGGCGAAATGAACAAGTGCCTGCGCCCGTGCCAGCAGATCGTCGGCAGGGAAGAGTACTTGAGCGAGGTTGGGCGCGTCGAGGAATTTTTGACCGGCAATGGCGCGGCACTACTCAGCGTGACAACTGCCGCACGCGACCGTTTGAGCCAGGAGATGAGTTTCGAAGAAGCGGCTCGGCAACATCAACGCCTGGAGCGAATCCAGGAAGTGCTGGCGCTGCGGGACGACCTGGTTGGAGATGTTGATCATTTGTACGGCGTGGCGGTCGCACCCGCGAGCAGCGCCGATACCGTGCTTTTGTGGTTCGTCTGCCAGGGTACCTGGCAATTGCCACGCCAGTTTTCGCTGGCGTCCAGTGTTTCACTCGACAGCAGGCTGCGTGAGTTGGTAGCCTCGCTCGATCCAGTTAGCGCTCCGTTAGCCGAGAGGCAGGAACATCTGGCGCTGCTGGCCCGCTGGCACTATTCGAGCTGGAGCGATGGCGAATGGATCGGCTTTCAAGGCTTGGATCAGGTGCCGTACCGGAAACTGGTGCGGGCGATCTCGCGGGTGCGTCAGAAGGCGGAGGAGAAAGTTGCCGATGGGTCAAGCGCTTAGGGCTCTCGCAGGTCGGAGACCTGCGCCACTTTTTCTAGAAAGTCTCTGGCCACTTCGCGGACTTGTTTGTGCTCCACGTCGACGGCATAATTCAGGGCGCGCATCGCGTTATCGGAGATCTTGCCGGATAGTTCGGAAAGCGCTTTGCGAAGGTCTGGGTTCGCGGCCAGCGTGTCGGATCGGACCAGGACGCAGGCTTGATAGGGCGGGAAGGCCTGCTTGTCATCTTTCAAGACTTTGACGTCCAGCTTGTTCAGCAATCCGTCGGTGCTGTTAGCCGCCACCATGCTGACCTGTTTCTGAGTAAGTGCGGTATAAACCAGCCCGAGGTCCATGCTTTTGGGCGCGGCGTTCCACTTGATCGGATAGGTGTTGGTCAGCAGCGGGTAGCCGTCGGGGCGCGTCAGGAACTCATATCCGGCTCCGAGGGTGAATCCGGCCGGATCGGCGGCGGCATCGCTCAACGTTGCCAGATGGTGTGAGCGGGCGTCGTCCCCGCGCACGGTCATCGCAAAGGTGCTAGAAAAGCCCAGCGGATCCAGCCAATCCACCTGCATGCCGGTGGCATATTCGGTACGCACGCGATCGAGAACTACTACAGGATCAGTGACACCACTGCGCTTCAGGATATTGGTAAAAGCGGTTCCGGTGTACTCCGGGTAGATGTCGATGTCGCGGGCCAGTAAAGCTTGGTGAGCCAGTAGAGTCCCGCCGAGGTCTAATTTTCGCACCACGGGTTGATGGAGACGGTTTTCTATCTGCTGCGCGATGATCTCGCCGAGTATCACTTGTTCGGTGAAATTCTTCGATCCTACGATGATGCGGTGCTTGGAAGAGCAACTCGCCAGCAAGAGAAACGCGCTCAGGCAGCCGAGAATCGTTTTTCGATCCAACCTAATCCTCCATCGGACAGCAGTGCCAGTACGGCGGCCGGAACAGCGCCGGCTAATATTTGCGTGGTGTCGACGGACGCGATGCCACGGAAGATGAAAACGCCCAATCCACCACCGCCGATGGCCGCCGCAATCGTGGCCGTTCCAACCGTGGTCACGGTGGCAACACGTACGCCGGCCAAAATAGTGGGCGCAGCCAGCGGCAGCTCCACCTGCCACAACAATTGCCGATCAGTCATGCCCATCGCAACCGCCGACTCGCGGACGGCGGGGTCCACGCCCAGAATGCCAACCAAAGTATTGCGCAAGATCGGCAGGAGCGCGTACAAAACCAGCGCGACGATCGCAGTCCTCTTGCCGATCCCTCCAATCAGCGGGATCGGAATCAAGAATCCGAAGAGAGCCAGGCTGGGGATGGTCTGCAAGACGTTGGCAACCCCCAAAACCCATCCCTGCAGAGGCGGGCGACGCGTAAGCAGGATGCCGAGAGGAATCCCGATTAGGACAGCGATGGCCATCGACACCAGGACCAGCACGAAGTGCTCGGAGGTCAACTCGAGGATATCGTCGAACAGGCCGGGCCTATTCATCAATGCCTAAGGGCGTTCATCGGCGTTCATTCGCATGCCAATATCCAGGACAGCCAGGAACGCACGCGTTACCGGTTCCTGCGATTTCACAAACTCCTGTGGTGTTGCTAGAACTTCCAGTCTGCCACGATCGAGCAGGGCAATGCGAGTGCCGAGGCGCAGCGCTTCGCGCACATCGTGCGTGACAAAAATCGAAGTCTTCTGAAACTGCCTGCGGAGGGCCAGAAACTGGTCTTGCAGCTCCAGACGAGTAACGGGATCGAGCGCGCCGAAGGGTTCGTCGAAAAGGAGCAGCCGTGGGTCGGCGGCGAGGGCCCGGGCGACACCCACTCGCTGACGTTGGCCGCCGGAAAGTTCGCGGGGATGGCGTTGCAGGAACTGGTGAGGTTCCAACCCAACTTCCTGAAGCAGTTCGCTGGATCGGGCATTGATGCGCTCGATAGGCCAGCCTTCCAGGCGGGGCACCAAGCCCACGTTTTGCGCGATGGTGAAGTGCGGGAACAGGCCGACTTCCTGAATTACATAACCGATGCCGCGCCGCAAGGCGATCAGGTCCCAATCTGTAGTCGGCCGGCCATCGACGCTCACCTCGCCGCTGGTTGGAAACAGAAGGCCATTGACCATTTTGAGCGCGGTCGTTTTTCCGGATCCGCTTCGGCCGAGAAGCACCAGGGTTTCTCCGGGTTCAATAGAGAAGCTCAAATTGTCGAGAATGAGATTGCCGCCGACGCGATAGGTGACCTCCCGAAACTCTACAGTTGCCGTGGCGCCGGCGCCGGGCATCAGCGAACCATCCACAGGCTCTCGACGAACGGCCACTCCGGGTCAACCCACTGCGACTCGACGCGAAATCCAGTCTGGCCGGCGATTTCAAACATTTCGTGACAGCGGAACTTGTGTGAAGACTCGGTCCAGATGGTTTCGCCGGCCCGGAAACTAACTCTCAAATCGGCCTCGGCAATGAATATCGACTGATCTATGCAGGATTCGAGATGCATCTCGATGCGCCGTTCGGCCTCGTTCCAGCGGGTTTGGTGCCTGAACTTACGGAGATCGAAATCCGCGCCCAGTTCACGATTCATCCGGCCTAGCAGATTGAGGTTGAAGGCAGCGGTAACCCCGGTAGGGTCGTCATAGGCAAGCAGCATCCGATCGCGTTCTTTGACCAGGTCGGCGCCGATCAGCAGCGTATCGCCCGGCAGGAGCAATTCTCGCAGGTCGCGCAGGAATTGGACGGCGCGGTCGCGCTCGAAATTTCCGATAGTGCTGCCGAGAAACAGAACCAAGAGGGACTCATGCGAACGGCGATGGACTGCCGCGCGAGCCATTCCGTCGAGATAGGAATACTCTAGCGGCCGCACGTCGGCGATGTCGGCGAGCTCGCGCTGGCAGCGCCCTAAAGCCTCGCGCGAAACATCAATCGGAAAATAACGCGGCACGCGATCCACTCGTCTAAGCGCATTCAGTACAGAGCGCGTCTTACGGCCCGTACCGCTGCCCAGCTCGATCACGGTTGCGGCTTCGGGAATTAGATCTGCGATATCGCGCGCGTGCTTCCGCAGCAGGCGTTCATCGGCGCGGGTTACACCGTATTCGGGCAAGTGCGTGATGGCATCAAAAAGCGCGCTGCCCAGTTCGTCATAAAGATACTTGGAGTGCAGCTCCTTTTGAGGTTTGCTCAGGTCTGCCCGTACGTCGGAGGCAAACTCGCGCGTGCTCTGCGCGGACGCCGCGCTAGTTTTCGGTAAGACGGAAACTGGCATAGACATAGGGATAGTCGGGCCGGAACCAATTCCGGAAGGAGGGGCGTAAGAAACAAGCCGCGGTCCGGGGCGATGCGCCTTTCAGCACATAGTGTTCTTCATCGAAGAAATTCTTGGAATAACCGGGATAGAACGGAAACGGCTGGAATCCTGGGAAAGGACCGAACGGCGTGGAGGTCCACTCCCAGCCGTTGCCGTAGAGCTGTGAAACGCCCAGGGCGCTGTCGCCGGCCAGCGTCGCGTCTACGTCCACCGGGTCCCAGTGGTGAAAGTCGAAATTTCCATGAGGTGCATCAGGCACAGTACTTCCCCATGGATAAGGACGCTCTTTTTGATCAGGAGTTTCGAACGCAGCCCGATGGAATTGCGGTTCTGTGAGCAAGTCCTTTCCCACCCAGCGTGCGTAGGCAGCGGCTTGGCGATATGTAACGTAGGCCGGCGCTTTGAGGGGCAGGGGGATTTCCGCAAACATACCCCGGTAGAGCCATTTCTGACCGGGCTGGTTTCCTGCGCGCTTAGTCCAGAAGTGGGGCGGCGCCGCGCCCTCTTCGACGAACTTCAGGTACTCACCGTTCGTGACCTTGTACTTGCTAACTGTGAAGGCGGGAACGGCGACCCGGTGCTGGTCAAATTCATTGTCCCAGCCGAATTCACCGGCTTTCTGACCCAGCGTGGCGTAGCCGGCGGGGATTTCGATCATTTTAGAGGCTAAGGCGCGGTGATGATGCAGTGGCTGCACGGGGGACGCGGACTTTTGATCATAGGGGAGATTGTGTATCAGGTACGCGAACGTCTCGGCGTGCATGAGCCGGTGCTCGAGCGCGACATGAATGAACTGTTCCGGCGCCCGATCGAGCGAGTCGTCGATGATTCGCCGGACTCTCCGGTTGTAAGCCAGCACTTCCTCGACGGAGGGCCATTCGGCCGGCTGATCCTCGGCTGCCTTTCCGACCGGCGGATCGATGCCGAACTCGAACAATTTGTCGAACCGAGGATGAAAGGATGGAATGTCCAGCGACTTACGGCAGATCAGGTTCCAATCGAAGGCCTCCAGATGCCCGAGATAAAAGATGAGCCGATGCCGTTCCGGCACAGGCCGCGAATAGACGGCCGCCGGTGTTAACAGGGCGAACAACTCGTCCGTGCGAGAGCGCGCGGATTCCATCCGGTCGTAAATGACCCAAGGAGGGGCTGGCGTAGTCGACATGCTTTCCTCCGACCACTTTCAGGCTAGCACCTGAGGCGGCAGGGGAAAGTTCCAGGAGGGGTTGGTGATTAGCGGGTGGAAAAAAGACGCGGCACGGGCGGGTGGCCAATGCCGCGATATCGCTTGGTTGGAGGTTCTCTTGCTTACCTGATTACAGAAGGGGCCGCTTGGGCGGTCTGCGAAGCCGGATTAGCACCACCTTCCCACTCGCTTCTATTTCGATCGGTCTTCCAATATTTGTCGCCCCACCAGTCATCACCGTTCCTCCCGAATGCGGCTGATTCCGGCGTGGCCTTCTTGACCGCGATGGTTTCAAGCAGAGCGGAAGCTTGCGTGGCGGTGAGCTCAAAGTTCAATGTTCCGTTGACTCCGGTGGCATCTTTGTAGTTAACGGTGAGAGTTTGCTTCTTCCTGCCAGGGGCAACCGAAGGGACCTTGAATCTATGAAGAATACGGCGCGCTTCGTCCTGGGTGATAGATGTGCTCGTGATCTGGGTGCAGGGCAGCTTGTACGTCCCGGTGCCGTAGTCAAACCGCAGCTCACCTCTTTCGGTGACGTCGAGGGTTCCGATCAAATTGATTGGAATGGTTTTCACCGAGCCGCCGACATAGGTGGCGGTGTCGTTATAGCCTCGCACGACTGCCGGGGGAGCCAGCGCAAAGACAATGATGGCAAACAGGATCTGGCGGAATGCAGACATGTAGTACGTCTCCTTGGGAGTACTATCGGCCAAGTCGCGAACATCCTTTAGTGGCGAGGCACACTTATAGTGGCGAGGGACACTTACAATGGATTAAGCATGTCTGTCTACAACGAACGCCAGGAAGAGTTGGAAAAGCAAGAGTTTATGATGGGGACCGAACGGGGGCGGCTGGCGGTGACCTTAGACCTGTTGACTGACGCGCTGGTGTTGGTGGGGCAGCATGGCGTGTATTGTCAGAGCGCCCGCCAACCGGGCAAGCCGGCCATGGACATCCAGATGATTTCCAAGTGTCTGACTGACGCTAAGGAACTGGTAATGGACGTGATGGGCAAGTTAAAGAGCAAGTCGGCCGCCGAGCGGACTTGAACTGGGGATCGACCTATTTACGCGTGTCCAGCCAGACGAAAGTCCACACTACTATCAGCCCGAGCAGGCACAGCAGGAACATCACTAACCGGCGGCCGAAGCCGGGGGTATAGGCAGGAAGTTGATCGTTGGGTTTCGGCTGGGGTGCGTTACCTTGGGGATCCATCCGGAGCTCCTGTTTCAGTATAAAGGAGGGACCTAGTGAATCCGAAGATTCCGATCGCAGCCATCACCGACGAGTTCTCGCCGGATCTGGAGACTGCACTGCACGCCATGCGGGAAATCGGCATGAGCGCGGCAGAACTGCGAGTCATCTGGGGCAAGAACATTATGGACCTGTCCGACAAAGAGCTGGAGCGCGTGCAGGAGATCACACGATCGCTGGGTTTCAAAGTTATTTCGATCGCTTCGCCGCTATTGAAGTGCTTGCTGCCAAATTCACCGCCGGTTGACAGCCGCTTCCAGCACGACGTGTTCGCGTCAAAGCACACCTTCGAAGACCAACAACGGCTGGCGGAGCGGGCGTTCGTAATCGCGAAGAAGTTCGATGCACGAATCGTTCGAGTTTTTTCGTTCTGGAGAACCGTCGAACCGGAGAAATGTTTTGACGGGATTGTGCGTTCTCTAGGCGAGCTAGCGGCGAAGGCCGCCCGGCACGATTTGATTATCGGGCTGGAGAACGAGCACGCGTGCAACATCGGGACCGCGCGAGAGACCGCTCGATTGCTGGAGGCGCTGCCGCATCCGAACCTGCGGGTGGTGTGGGATCCGGCCAACGCGTATGTTGCGGGCGAAAGTCCCTATCCGGAAGGTTATGAGTCGTTGCCCAAGGAGCGGATCGTACATGTTCACGCGAAAGATTGTCACCTGGACGGTCACGTGCCGGTCTGGGGGCCGCTGGGAACACGGGCGATCGATTGGAAGGGACAGATCGCTGCGTTGCTCCGGGATCATTACGAGGGCCATTTGAGCTTGGAGACGCACTGGTCGGGCCCCGGAGGCGACAAACTGGAGGCGAGCAGGATCTGCGGGTGGAATCTACGCGGATTAGCGAGTGCATAGCGAGCAACCCGGGCGTTCACGGAGATTTCGTGAATATTGTTCGCATTGATTTCAACTGTTTAGGCGATTGTTGCTCGCGGGCGTATAGAACCGGCTGATAGTTTGGTTCAGGAGAGAGTTGTTTACGGGCGCTCCCGAAACGGGGCGCCCATTTTTTTGGGAACGCGTTGAACATGGAAAGCAAGACCGAAGGAAGAGCACCCAAAAATAGAAAGAGACTGATCCGCAGGCTTCTCCGCAAGATAGAAAAAGAGTTCAAGGACAAGGATACGAGAGCAACCATGGCTGACTACATTCGGCTAACTCAGCTTGAACGGGAGTTAGAAGAAGAGGAACAGCCGAGGGAGATCATCATCAGGTGGAGCGAGCCAGCGGAAAGGTTAAGCATCGAGAGATAGTTTATGCTCCGCTTCCATCGCAGCGCAGATTTCACAGTTCGAGTGCGCGCTTTAAGGGCTTTTCGGGGCCGATCGGATCAGGAAAGAGCCAAGCGTTGTGCCAGGAAGCCATCCGGCTTAGTTACCTGAACCCGGGCCGGCAAGGGTTAATCGGAGCGCCGACTTATCCACTTCCGCTTTCGACCGGACTGCGCCGCAGCGTCCAGAGTGGATAAACAACTCGCTACGGCCGTTCGAGGTACAGTGTGTATGCGGCCGTGATTTCAATCCAGAACGTTTCCAAGGTCTATCATCTTTATCGCCATCCTTTCGATCGGCTGCTCGGCAGTTTCGCGCTCGCCAAAAAGCGGACCACCGAATTCTGGGCGTTGCGGAATGTAAACTTGCGAGTCGACAAGGGTGAGGTCTTTGCCATTCTAGGACCAAACGGGTCCGGCAAAAGCACGTTACTCCAAATTATCACTGGCATCTTGAAACCAACCAGCGGTCGAGTTTTGTGCGCGGGCCGGGTGGCCGCTTTGCTGGAACTTGGCGCCGGCTTCAACCCCGAGTTCAGCGGACGCGACAACGTTCTATTGAATGGCGAGATCATGGGGCTTTCGCGGAAAGAATTGGACAAAGCTTTTCCTAAAATCGAGGCGTTTGCCGAGATCGGCCGCTTCATCGACCGGCCGGTCAAAGAATACTCCAGCGGCATGTACGTGCGACTGGCATTCTCTACCGCTATCCATGTCGATCCGGAGATTCTGATCGTGGACGAAGCCCTGGCTGTCGGCGACGCGATTTTCGCCAGCCGATGCATTCAGAAATTCGAAGAACTCCGTCGGAGAAAAGTAACCGTGTTACTGGTCTCGCATGACTTAGGATTAGTCAAACGGCTGGCCGACCGAGCCGCCTTTATGCTGGAAGGAAAAGTGGTAATGGAAGGCACGCCTAAGGATGCCGTTAATCAGTATGTCGGATTCGTGCTCGATCGCGAACGGGAAAATCGTGAACGCGACGATGCTACCAGGATCGGGACCGTCGCAAAAAGTAGCTTCCGTCACGGCGACGGCGCCAGCCAGATCGTGGACGTGCGGCTCTTAAACACCGCCGGCGAACCTTGCCATACTTTCCGGCCGGGCGAGTCTATCGTTATACGTATTCAGGCGGTCTTTCGCCGTTCAGTTACCGATCCCGTGGTTGGGATACTGGTCCGCAATCGCATCGGCATGGACGTATTCGGAACCAACACTCGGATCGAGCGCGTCGACCTGGGAACCGTTGACGAGGGCGAGACGCTGGAACTGGAATTCGAATTAGATTGCTTGTTGAGCCGCCAGGAGTATACACTGACCGTTGCCACGCAGTATCGCAATGGGCTCAGTCAGGATTGGCTTGACGATGTGATCGACTTCCAGGTGATGGATACGAAGGATGTTGCCGGAGTGCTGAACTTGAATACTCGAGTGCGTCATCACAAGCTCGCGAGGATTCCCGACGCCGACCCCAGCGGCGTCGGCCACTCATGATCTACGCAATTGTTCTCGCGATCGTGGTGGGCACGCTCTGCGTGGTCACTATCATCCAGACGCGATCGGTGAAGAACCAAGCCGACTTTCTGGTCGCCGGCAGAAAGCTGCCGTGGCCCGTCCTGGTCTTTACGCTTCTATCTTCGTGGATCGGCGCCGGTAGCCTCTTCGCCGGCGGAGAGAATGCCTACCGAAACGGGTTTGCTGCCCTATGGCAGCCCGCGGGCGGGTGGGCCGGGCTGATCCTCATTGCGCTGATCGCCGGACGGGCGCGGCGATTTGCTCAATTCACTGTTCCCGATCTGCTCGAGACGCGATACAACGCGACGGCGCGCGTCATGGGGACCATCGCTATCGTTATTTCTTACACGGTGATTGCGAGCTATCAATTCAAAGGCGGCGGAGACATCCTCAACCTGATCTTCCCGTCGGTGAGCAGAAACCAAGGAATGTCCATCATCGCGGCCTTCGTTATCGTTTTCACTGCCGCGGCGGGTATGGCTTCCATCGCTTACCTCGACTTGGTGATCGGCGGACTGGTGAGCACCATCGTCATTATTGCGGTCCCTCTATTGCTTCAGAAGGCGGGTGGCTGGAGTCAGGTGCGGGCAGTTCTTCCCCCTTCGCATTTTGAGGTTCTGGGTAATCTCAGTCTGGCGCAAGCGCTGAATTACATGATTCCCACTACGCTGCTTCTGATTGGCAATCAAGGGATGTACCAGAAGTTCTTTTCGGCCCGGTCGGAACGCGATGCGAAGTTTGCCGTTTATGGATGGATCGTGGGGACGCTAATTCTGGAAACGCTGCTCATAGCTTTCGCCGTGATCGGCAGCTCGCTATTCAAAACTGAACATCCGAGAGAGATCATCCCCCTCACGGCTTTTCAGGGATTGCCTTCGCTCATTGGCGCGCTCCTCCTTGGCGGCGTTTTCGCCAAGGTAATTTCGACCGCCAACAATTACCTTTTCTCGCCCTCTACCAATCTGATCCACGACGTTTATGGCCGGTTCATTAATCCCCATGCATCCGAAAAGCGAAAACTGATCATGTCCCGCTTGATTGTCGTGCTGCTCGGGCTCTTCGCGCTGCTTCAAGCGACTCGGTTCGAATCGATCTTGAATGCTTCCGTCTACGCCTATACCGTGTACGGAACCGCCGTCACTCCCGCCGTGATGGCCGTGTTTTTCTGGAGACGCGCCACCACCGCCGGCGCGATTGTGTCGATTATGCTCGGAGCAATCATCACGGTCGGGCTGAATCTGGTTGGTTACGACTTGGCGATCTATCCTGCTCTGGCCGCATCGCTCTTAAGCTTGATCCTGGTCAGCCTGCTGACGCCTCCACCCCAACCGGGCAAATGGAAACCGTTCTTCGAGACTTAAATGTTTCTTGGGTTAAACATTCATGCAAATTGACGAAATTCAAAAAGCGTTGCGAGACGAGAAAGTAGACGGCTGGCTGTTCTTCGACCATCACCAGCGCGACCCGCTGGCGTATCGCATTTTGAAGTTAAATCCCACTCGGACGGTTACGCGCCGCTGGTACTACTTCATTCCAGCCAAAGGCGAACCGAAGGGGCTGGTTCACGCCATCGAGTCAGGAGTTTTGTCGGAACTGCCTGGGAAGACCCAAAGCTATTCGAGCTGGGGCGCGCAGGTGGATGGAATCAAGAGTATGCTGGCAGGCTGCCGGCGTATTGCGATGCAGTACTCGCCCAATTGCGCAATTCCGTACGTCTCGCTGGTGGACGGGGGCACGCTGGAATTGGTCCGAAGCGCGGGCGTCGAAGTTGTCACCTCGGCGAATCTCGTCCAGCTTTTCGAAGCGCGTTGGACCGCAGAGCAACTGGAGATGCACCTCGAAGCGGGCCGCCGGGTGGATCGAATCCGCGGCGAGGCTTTCGTGAACATCGGAGCGGCGCTCAAGGCAAACCGGACAATAAACGAATGGCAGGTGAACCGCTTCATCCGGGACGCCTTCGAAAAGTCCGGCCTGGTGACCGATCACGGTCCCATCGTTGCCGTGAATGCCAACATGTCGAACCCGCATTACGAACCAGGGCCCGAAGGCAGCCGCGAAATCCGCAAGGGCGACGCTGTATTGATCGACATGTGGGCCAAGCTGGATCGCCCGGGCGCGGTTTTCTATGACATCACCTGGACCGGTTATTGCGGCGTCGAGCCGCCCTCGGCCATTCAAAATGTTTTCGAAGTCGTGCGCGATGCCCGCGACCGTGCCGTCGAACGCGTTCAATCGGCTATGCGCAAGAACGAAAGCATCCAGGGTTTCAACGTGGATGACGCTGCTCGCGGCTACATTAAGGAGAAAGGCTTCGCGGAATATTTCGTGCATCGCACCGGGCATTCCATCGGAGAAGAAGTTCACGGAACGGGCGCCAACATGGACAATCTGGAAACGCACGACGAGCGCAGAATAATCTCTAGAACATGCTTCTCGGTGGAGCCCGGCGTTTATCTGCCCGAATTTGGAATTCGGTCGGAAGTGAATGTCTACGTCGCGCCCGGCGAGGCGCGAGTCACCGGCGAGCAGCAGCAGAAGCTGGTGGCAATTCTGTAAGAGGGCGGCTTGTTCAACGCAACTCCAATGGCTTCAACGCCTTCCAAATAGTACCAAGTCCTCATCGACCCGATAGGAATTTTCGATTGGACCCATTCGCCAACGTCGCATACCCTTGGTTATGGCAACCATGCTTGTTATGGAGCCGCCCAGCTCCCAAATCGCTCTCCTGCACAGGATCAGCAGCATCGTCAGCTCGGAACTGTCGCTGGACGAAATGCTCGGAGAAATCGTCGGACTTACCGCGCAGGTCACCGACTGTGACGCCTGCCTGGTTTACCTACTCGAACGTGACACCGGCGAAATTGTGTTGCGCGCCTCCCAGGTCCCGCACGCGGCTGCTCTTGGCACGCTACGCATGAAGGTGGGTGAAGGCGTCACCGGATGGGTGGCGGAGCATAAGTCGGTAGTCGCGCTTTCCTCCAACGCCGGCTCCGATCACCGCTTTAAGCGGTTCCAAGTACTGATTGAAGATACCTACGAAGCCTTCCTCTCGGTGCCGCTCGTCAGCGGCGGCGATGTAATAGGCGTCATCAACGTCCATCATCGTGCTCTGCATGATCACACGCCCGACGAGATCGCTCTTCTGACTTTCGTCGGTGAGCAAATGGGCGGCATTATTTCGAAGTCGCTTCTGGCCGAGGCAAACGTCCGGCTGCTCGAAGAGACCCAGGAAATGAAGCGGCAGCTTGAGACCCGCAAACTGGTGGAGCGCGCCAAGGGAATTCTACAGACGCGCTACCATCTGACGGAGGAAGAAGCTTATCTTCGTCTTCGCAACGAAAGCCGCCGGTTGCGGCGTCCGATGAAGGATCTGGCCGAGGCCATCATTCTGGCCGAGGATCTCAGCCGCAAGAGCGAGAGCTCGGACGCGTAGGAAACCGGGCCATCCGGCCAGGGGCTGGCAAAGCCCGGCTCATCCCAGGCCCTCCAGCAGCTTGCGCGTTCGCCCATGCGCCAATACGACATCCGGATCGCGCTGCATCGCTTCAAAGTAACGCTTCTCGAACCCGCGCCCATTCTCATTGGGGACTATCAGCTCCCGCGCCTGCGTCACGAACCGGTCCGCGTCGATTCCGGACGGCGGTTCTTTGGCGTCCAAAGTTTCGTCGATCATGACCACCAGCTCCGACAGCTCATGCAGCCAGGCGAACCACGGATCGTACAACACCAGCTTCAACAGCTCACTGCTGGACTGGATGCGGGCAATATCGCGCTCGTAAATGGCGCGCTCGGATTCGAGCAGGGTCTTATGAAGGCTGAGCAGCGCGTTTCTTAGATCGGTCAGCCGTTGTTGAATTGGATTGGGAAGGGACTCGGTCGACGCCATGTAGCTTCTGATGTTATAGTACCGCCACGCGAAACCAGTTCCCCTAACCACGACTTTTAACCTTAGAATAGAATACGTGCGTACTGATTCCACACTTCAACTCGCCACTGGTAATCTCGATCTGGTGCGCAACGAAATCGGAAAAGTCATCGTCGGTCAACAACCGGTTGTCGATGGTGTTTTGACATGCCTGCTGGCCGGCGGTCATGTGCTGCTGGAGGGCGTGCCGGGGCTCGGCAAGACGACGCTACTCCGGACGCTGGGCCGGGTGCTGCACCTCAAGTACTCGCGCATTCAGTTCACGCCCGACCTTATGCCCGCCGACATCGTCGGCAGTATGATCATTGAGTCCGACGATCACGGGGCTAAGGCGCTTCGCTTCCAACCCGGTCCGATCTTCGCCAATCTTGTGCTGGCCGACGAGATCAATCGCGCGACGCCAAAAACTCAATCGGCGCTGCTCGAAGCTATGCAGGAACGCACCGTAACCAGCGGGAACACGACGCATGAATTGGATGCTCCCTTTTTGGTGATGGCCACTCAGAATCCGATCGAGATGGAAGGAACCTATCCACTTCCGGAAGCGCAGCTGGATCGCTTCCTGATGAAAATCCTGGTGTGTTACCCATCGCGCGAGGATCTCAACCGGATCGTCGAGCGCACCGTGCATCGCGACGAGACCGCCGTTCATCAGGTCGTGGATCGGGAGGCGATCATGCAACTGAGGGCGGCCTGCAGGGAAGTTCTAGTGGCGGAGCACGTGCAGGACTACGCCATCAATTTGGTCATGTCGACGCAGCCGGGAACTCCATACGCCCATGAACTGGCAAACAAATATATCCGCTACGGCAGTTCGCCGCGCGGTGCTCAAGCACTGGTGGAGTGTGGACGCGTGGTGGCATTGATGCATGGGCGGCTTAATCTCTCGAGCGACGACATCCGCGAAATAGCTCCCTCGGTGCTGCGGCACCGCATTATCCTGAACTTTGACGCGCATGCCGACGGCCAGACTCCGGAGACGATTCTTACTCAGATCATAGAAAATGTGAGTGCCGCGGCCGCCAAATGAATCCCAGCCCGCTCATCGACAGTGCCTTCCTTGAGAAGCTCGAACGGCTCGCTATTCAATGGCAAAAGTCGTTTCCCGGATTGGTGGGCGGGCACAACATTTCGCATTTTGCCGGACCTGGTCAGGAGTTTCTCGATCATCGCCAGTTCCATCATGGCGACGACTTACGCGCGGTGAACTGGCGGGCCTATCTGCGGCTCGAAAAGCTGTTTTTGAAGATGTTTCAAGTGGAGCCGCGCATTCCCGTCCGGCTGCTGCTCGATTGCAGCAACTCCATGACCACCGGCGACGTCTCTAAGTTCGATTACGCGCGCAAGCTCACCGCGGCCCTATGCTATGTCGGATTGGTGCGGCTTGATACCATGTGCATTCAGCCTTTTGGTCATGACTTGGGCGATTCGTTCTTGAGCGGCGGCGGGCGGCATCGTTTCATCCCAGCGGTGAATTTTCTTCAAGATCTGAAACCCTCCGGACAGACCAATTATTTTCAGATGGCGCGGCAGTTTATCTCCAGGTATCCGCAGCGCGGGTTGCTGATCATCATCTCCGATTTTCTGGATGAAACCGATTGCGAGCGGCCGCTGCAGTTTCTGGCGGACTTCGGACATGAGCTGATCCTGATCCATGTGTGGAGCGACGAGGATCGGGAACCTTCCTGGGAAGGACAACTCGATTTGATGGACGCTGAGACCGGTTCCACGCTCGAGATAGGTTTTGATGAAACTGCCCGGAAAAACTATACCAATGCCTTCGACGATTTTGCCAAGAGTATCCAGCGCATTGGTCTGAGGAACAGCGGGCGCTACATAGGCCTTTCTACAACTAATCCGATCGAAGAGGCCATCTTCGGTCCGCTGGCGCGATCGGGTGCAATCCAGTAACTGCAATGTTTTTCTTGAACCTATCGCTGCCGGAATTCCTGGGCCTTCTAGGCTCGCTTTCCGGCGTCGTGGTAGCGCTCTACTTACTGGACCGGATGCGCAAGAAGCACACTGTTTCCACGCTGCGGTTCTTTGCTCTTTCCGATAAACCTCCGGTCCTGAAGCATCGGCGCAAACTGCAGCAGCCCTGGTCGCTCATTCTCCAGCTAGTGAGCCTGCTGCTCTTGTTGCTGGCAATCGCTCAGCTTCGTCTGGGGTCGCCGGCTCGTTCGTCTCGCGACCATGTCTTGATTCTCGACAGCTCGGCCTGGATGGCTGCGCGTACGGGTCAAGTTCGATTGATCGATCAGGCTCGCGCGGCTGCTCGCGGTTACGTCCGCACGCTGCCCTCTAGCGATCGCGTAATGGTAGTGCGCGCGGATGTACTCGCGACGCCCGCGACATTGTTTGAATCCGACCGCCAGAAGATCCAGCAAGCCATCGATCAGACGCAGCCGGGCGCGGCGCCTTTGAATATCAACCAGGCTCTCGACTTTGCTCGCCAAGCCCAGCGGCTGCACTCGCAACAACCCGGCGAAATCGTCTTCGTTGGCGCCGGACGCGTCGCCGGTGACGAGGCTGCGCTGGCTGCGCCTCCGCCGAATCTGCGATTCGTACCGATTGCGAGTCCGGCTGAACACGCCGGCTTGCGCAAGGTTGGAGTGCGCCGCTCGCTCAGCGATCCGGACATCTGGGAAGTCTTCATCACCGTGAAGAACTACGGGACCACGCCCCGCTCGGTGCCGTTAGGGGTGCAGTTTGGCGGAGCGCCTGTGGGGACGCGGCGGTTTGAGTTGAAACCAGGCGTCGAAGAGAATGCGGCCTTCCGCTTCAAGACCCGAGCGGCGGGATGGTTGGAAGCGCGCCTGATCACGCGCGATGCTTTTCAGCAGGATGACCGCGCAGTTCTGGAATTGCCGGCTCGCAAGCTTCTCCCGGTGATGGTCTATTCCGCCGAGCCCGAACTGTTGCGGCCCGTATTCTCTTCCATCTCGGGCATCCAGGCTACGTTCCTACCGCCCTCCAGCTACGACGCCAATATTAAGAGTGGCATCGTGCTATTGGATCGCTTTGCTCCGCCATCGCCGCCGGCCACGGAAAGCATTTGGATGGAGCCGCCAGCGGGTAAATCACCCATTCCCATTCGAACCATTGAGAAGAATGCGAAGCTGAAGCGCTGGCGGGTGGATAGTCCGTTGGGAGCCGGCCTGCGCGCCAAGGACCTCGAGTTCCCGAGCGCTGAATTGTTCCGCCTAGCCCCAGACGATGTAGCCATCGCTGAATCGGATGCCGGCGCGTTGATCGCCGCGCGGCCCGGAAAACCGAAGACAGTCGTATTTGGATTTCATCCCGTCCGATCGGGCATGAAGTATTCGCTCACCACCCCGCTGCTGTTCGCCAATATAGTCCGTTGGATGGCGCCCGATATTTTCCGGTCATGGGAATTGACGGCCGGCACGGTTGGAACGGTGGATCTGGAACTGGAATCGGAAACCGATCCCTCCGCTATTCATGTGGCAACGGAAGATGGCAAGACACTGCCGTTCACCGTGGACGGACGGAGATTGCGCTTCTTCGCCGGCTCGGCGGGAATCGTGCGAGTGCTCACCGGGGATCGCGAAATGGTGTATTCGTTGACCCTACCGCAGCCCGGTGATTTTGTTTGGAAACCATCCAGCGGCAAGCGCGGTTTGCCGGGACGTGGGCCATTGGAGCCATCCTCCCGCGATATTTGGCAGTGGCTTGCTCTGCTGGGCGGGGTGGGACTGCTCCTCGATTGGGTTCTCTACGGACGAATGCGGACGCGCTACGTGCCTCCCTCTCAAGCTGAACGCCGCGTGCTCTGGAGGAAAGCATCATGACCTTCGAGCGCGCATGGGTGTTGGTGTTCCTGCTCGTTCCGCTGGGCTGGGCGCTATTCGAATTGAAGCAGACACGCCGCATGGTAGCGTTGATTCTCAAGACACTCGCATTGATGGCGATCGTTGTGGCTTTAGCCGAGCCAGTGCTTACCATCCCGCAAACCAAAATGGCGGTTGCAGTTTTGGTGGACACTTCTTCCAGCGTTTCCTCGCAGGATCTGGCGCGGGCCTCCGAATTGGCATCCGAGCTGGAAAAAGCGCGAGGCCGTCACTGGACCCGGGTTCTTCCGTTCGCCCGATCAGTCCGGAATCCAGCGACTGAGGAACAAAAAAACGGATGGCAGTTGAAAAACACGGCGGGCGAAGCCGGCAGCGCTACCGATCTGGAAGCGGCCATCGGGGAAGCCATCGCTTCATTGCCATCGGGAATGGTGCCGAGGATTGTTCTCATTTCTGACGGCAAGGAAAACACAGGTAGCATTACGCGCGCGGCCTGGCAGGCACAGCATCTCGGCATCCCAATCGATACGATGCCCCTCGAAGGCCGCCCACAGCCCAATTTGCGATTGGAATCGGTGAGCCTGCCGACGGTGGGATTCACCGGCGAGAAATTCCCCATCGATCTCAGCATTTCTTCACCGGGACCCGTCCAGGCTACTGTCGCGATCAGCGCCGAAGGAAAACTGCTGGGAACCAACTCAGTCGCACTCGAAAAGGGCAGCAATCAGATTCGAGTTCACGCCAGCTTGACCACGGCTGGGGCGCTGAATCTGTCGGGCGTGATTCGTGCCGGGAACCTGGGCACCATCCAGTTCGATCGCGCCGTCAACCTGCGCCGGCCCAAAGTTTTGTATGTCTCTCAAGACCCGGAAGGCAGCGAGAAGAATCTACTACAGACCCTGGCGGCCGCTCAGTTTGATGTCGAACGAACCAACGACCCGCTGCACGGGACGCTGAGTGATTTTCAGCTCGTGGCGCTCAACAATCTGGATATGGAATCGCTGCCGCCTTCCAGAAAAGGAGAAATCGAGAAGTTCGTCAAGCAGGGCGGTGGATTATTAGTGATTGCCGGCGAGCGGAATATCTACGCCGATAATAAGAAGATCGAAGACGCCCTGGATCGTACGCTGCCCGCTAATCTTGCTCCGCCGCGCTCGCCTGAAGGCACGGCGGTGGTCCTGATCATCGACAAATCTTCGTCCATGGAGGGCAAGAAAATCGAGCTGGCGCGCCTGGCGGCCATTGGCGTCGTTGATAATCTGCGCCCCATCGATATGGTGGGCGTTCTGATCTTTGACAACTCCTTCCAATGGGCGGTACCGATTAGAAAGGCTGAAGACCGCACGCTGATCAAACGCCTGATTTCGGGCATCGTACCGGACGGAGGCACGCAGATCGCCCCGGCATTGGCTGAAGCCTATCGTAGAGTTCTGCCAACCCGCGCCACATTCAAGCACATCGTGTTGCTGACCGATGGGATCTCTGAGGAAGGCGATAGTCTCGATTTGTCCAAAGAGGCAGTTGCACAACACGTGACCATCTCTACAGTCGGTCTCGGACAGGATGTGAACCGGGCGTACTTAGAAAAGGTGGCAAACCTCGCGGGCGGAAAGGCCTACTTTCTGAATGAGCCGGCTGGCCTCGAGCAACTGTTGCTCAAAGATGTGCTCGAGCACACCGGCTCGACGGCGGTGGAGAAAACGCTGCGTCCCATCATAGTCAAGAATGCGGAGATCCTGGACGGGGTCGGAATGGACTCGGCGCCAGCACTGAAGGGCTATGTGAGGTTCATCGCCAAGTCTACGGGTGACACGATCCTGAAGGTCGACGAGAAAGATCCTCTGCTGGCGCGTTGGCAATATGGCCTCGGTCGAGCCGTCGTCTTTACTTCCGACGCCAAGAGCCGTTGGGCCGCTGACTGGGTGACTTGGAAAGGCTTCGACAAGCTTTGGACCAACATCTTTCGCGATCTTCTTCCGCACGCCGAGACGGGCGAGGCCAAGACCGAATTTGATAGCGCCAGCGGCGATTTGATCGTCAACTACCAACTGGGCCGCGAAGTCGAAGAACCTGCCAAGCTCCCTGGCATCTTTGTAATCGGACCCGGCGGCTTTCAGCACGCTTTGCCGCTCACTAAGCTAGCCGACAAAGCCTATCGCGGCAGGATTCACATCGGACAGCGTCAGGGGCTCTTCCGTATCCGGCCGCTGGAAGAGTCCCATGCTTTCCCGGAGGTCGGCTACTATCAACAGGAGCAGGAGCTGCTCGATTACGGCTCAAACCAGTTTCTGTTGCGATCGATTTCGGACTTCACCGGCGGCCGGTTTAATCCGGCGCCGAAGCAAGTATTCGATGCCGCTGGCCGCACCGAGCAATCCAGCCTGCGGCTGTGGCCGGGACTGCTGGCCTTCGCGATTGCGCTCAACCTGGCGGAGTTGATCATGCGCAAAGGCAAGGCCATGATGGATTCCCTGCTGCCGAAGAAGACCTAGCCCAGCTCCAGAAGAACCACCGTCTCGAGGTGGAAGGTCTGCGGAAACAGATCGACCATGGTCATTTGCTGGATGCGATAGCCTCCGGCCAGCAGGCCCTGCAGATCGCGCGCCAAAGTCGCCGGGTCGCAGGAGACGATGGTCAGGCGGGGCGCTCGGAGTCGCACCAATTCCCGCACGGCAACTTTGCCCAGACCTGTGCGGGGCGGGTCGGCAAGGATGAATTCCGGTGTTTGCTGGAGGCTCGCCAGATAGTCTTCGGCCGGTTGGTTCTCAGCGGCGACCTGCAACTCACGGCGCTCGATATTAAATTGCAAATCGCGAAAAGCACGGCGGCTGGATTCGACCGCGGTGACTCTCTTGAAAGCCTCCGCGAGGCGTACCGAGAAAAGGCCGACGCCGGCGTAAAGGTCCACGGCCCACTCCCCTGCGCGGCCGCTGGTCGCACAGTTGACCAAATCATCGATCAAATAGCGATTGACCTGGAAGAACGAATTGGGGCTTACTCGAAATCCACGGTAGTCGATGGGGCCGGTGGTGCCGAGTGAATCGAATATCCGATAAGCGGTGGCAGGCAGGCGATCCCAGACATGGACTTGAGTATCGGTTTCGTTGGTGAAAAATTCAACCGTGGTAGTAACGTTCCGGAGTAAGTGGCCCTTTAGTTTTGCGATTGCATCATTCAGCGCCGGCGATGAAACGATGCAGTGCTCGATTGGAGAGAGACTATGCGACCCCTGTTCGAAATAGCCCACACTGCCGTTCTCGATGTGGAGTTGCACGCGGTTGCGATAGCCCCATGGTTCGCCCGAGATGGAGTGGATCTCGCCTGAAAATTCAATTTTTCCGATGCGGCGCAGGGATTCGCGTAGGATGGAGACCTTTTGCTCCACTTGGAATTTAGTATCGGCGTGTTGGTAGTGACACCCACCGCAGTGCAGGAAGTAGGGGCAGGGCGGCGAGACGCGGTAAGGAGACGGCGCAAGCACTTCGGTCAACTTCCCTCTGCATACATCGGTTTTGACGCGTTCAACTTCGGCTTTCACGAATTCTCCGGGCAATACAAATGGTGTCAGCACAACTTTACCATCGAGACGGGCCAGTCCATCTCCGCCGTACACCAGCTTTTCTATCGTGAAAGTTTCTTCGGTGAGCAAGCAGAAGCTTACCCTACGGTAACATGGTTGATTCACCATGAAGGCACGTATTTTCTCTGGCGTTCAGCCGTCAGGCAACTTGCACATCGGGAACTATCTGGGCGCACTGAAAAACTGGGTCGAGATTCAGGGCAACTACGAAAGCATTTTCGGGATCGTCGATCTGCACGCTATAACGGTCCATCAAGACCCAGCCGAGCTGCGATCGAAAATTCGGGAGACGGCAGCGCTGTTTCTGGCGGTCGGCATTGATCCTAAGCAGTCGACTATCGTGGTTCAATCGTCGGTTCCCGAGCATTCCGAGCTGGCTTGGATGCTGACCTGCGTCACTCCGGTTGGCTGGCTGGAAAGAATGACGCAGTACAAGGCGAAGGCGCAGGCGCAGGAGACTGTCGGCGACGGCTTGCTGCAGTATCCGGTACTGATGGCCGCGGACATCCTTATATACCAGGCAGGCATTGTGCCCGTGGGTGACGACCAAGCCCAGCACCTGGAGCTTACGCGCGACATCGCCCAGCGGTTCAACTCGCTTTACGGGGAAACTTTCGTGATGCCGGCCACGCATTTGCCGGCGGTAGGCTCGCGGGTTATGGGTTTGGATGATCCGGATACAAAGATGAGCAAATCGGCGACCGGAACCGGTCACGCGGTCGGATTGCTGGATCCGATCGACCAGGTCCGCAAAAAGATTATGCGCGCCACCACCGACTCTCAGCCAGCGGTTAGCTTCGGAACGTTGGGGAGCGGTGTGCAGAATCTGCTGAACATCTTTCAGGCCTTCAGCGGTTGGCCCGGAGAAAAAATGCGCGAGTATTTCGACGGCATGCGCTATGGCGACCTGAAGAAGCAGGTGGCTGAGATGGTGGCCGCGAGCCTGGAGCCTTTGCAAAAGCGTTATCACGACATTATGACCGAGCCCGGCTACCTCGACCGAGTCCTGAGCGAAGGAGCCGAACGAGTTTCACCGATCGCCAGGTCCACAGTAAAGCTGGTGAAGGAGCGGATGGGGCTCTACACCGGCGCCTGATGGCGGCCAAGCCGGTTGAGACAAACAGCCAGCTAAGCGGTTCGGGCGCATCAGCCGGCCGTTTCGGAGTTCCGAAGTCCTTTAAAACGAAACTGTCGTGACTCTGCCACTGGATGGATCCAATGGCTCTCGCGGACGTGATCCCGACGAAGTAGAGGCCGTCGTCTCCATCGCGAATGCGTGCGGTGGTTCCGTCAGCCGTTTGGATCTCCACGTTGCCTTCCAGGCCCGTGATGAAGAAATAGAGGCTATTAAAGGATGTTAGAAGTTCGAGTTTGATGACCCCCCTGTTTTTGCCGGGGCTAGTGTCGACGTCGACCTGGACCCGGTTGGGCATGGTCCCGGCCCCAAAGGTTTGCGTGAGCCAAGCATTGGTCTCCGCAGTGGCTTGGCCGATGTTGATGGCGGGCAGGATAGTAATTGTCGTGGCGCCAGCCGATGGCAGCAAAGCGGCGATTAGGACAAACGATCGCGCAGAAAGACTCACGAAAGTGATAGTGTTCGCGCGCTGGAGAATTCTCACGCGCCAACTAATGAAAGTCGTGTGAGGGGACGGCCTCTTCCGCTACGTGGAGAGGCTCGAAACGAGCGGCTCTCACGGTGAATACGCCATCGATGTTCTGCATTTCGCCATCGATAACCAAGTAGGAGTTATTAAGGATAGTGGCGCGCTCGCGATCGAAAACGTCCGGCATGACGACGGCGTTCGAAACACCGGTTTCGTCTTCGATGCTGAGGAATAGCAGTCCTTTAGCAGTGCCGGGACGCTGGCGGCAGATGACGCAGCCAGCGATCCGGACTATGCGAGCGTTGTGGACGTATTTCAATTGAGCCGCCGGGGTAACGCCAAGCGAGTTTAGCTTTTCACGATGAAAGGCCATGGGGTGTTTGCCGATGGTAAGGTGGGTTCCACGGAAATCGGAGTTCAGACGCTCGCTGGAGTTCATGGGCTGAAGGGGGTAGGAGGTGGGAGGTGGGGGGGCGGGACTGGCGAAGAGTGGACCCGTGGGTCGGACAGCTAGCTCGGATTCCCACAAAGCGGCGCGGCGATGGAGAGGAGTCTCGGGAATGAAATTGAGGGCTCCGATTTCGCTGAGTTTTCTAAGCTCGTCTTTGCGGAGCTGGGGGACGCGATCGACTAAGTCCTGAATGCTCAAAAACGGCGCTTGTTCTCGGGCGGCCAGGATCGCTTGGGCGGCTTGCTCGCGCAGTCCTTTGACGTAGTTGAATCCCAGCCGCACCCATTTTTCACCGTTATATTCTTCGATGGTGCAGCGCCAGTCCGAGCGCGTGACGTCGATGGGCTTGAAGTGCAGGCCATGACGCTGGGCATCTTTCACCAAGGTCGCGGGCGCGTAGAAGCCCATGGGCTGGTTGTTCAGGATTGCGGCTGTGAAGGCTGCCAGGTAACGGCATTTGAGATACGCGCTGGCATAGGCGATCAACGCGAAACTGGCGGCGTGCGATTCAGGAAAGCCGTACAAAGCGAAGGAAGTAATGGACTGTACGATAGTGTCCTGCTGCTTGCCGGTGATGCCGTTGCGCGTCATACCTGAGCGCAGCCGGGTTTCGATCTCACGCATGCGGACTTCGGATCGTTTGAATCCCATGGCCCGGCGCAGTTCTTCAGCTTCGCCGCCGGTGAAGCCGGAGACGATCATGGCCATGCGAAGTAGCTGCTCTTGAAATAGAGGAACGCCCAGCGTGCGCGCCAGCACCGGCTCGAGCGACGGATGCAGACACTCGGGTATTTCGCGACCCTGCCGGCGGCGCAGGAACGGGTTCAACATTTTTCCAACGATGGGGCCGGGCCGGATGATGGCGACTTGCACCACGATGTCGTAGAAGCGCTCCGGCCGGAGGCGTGGAAGACAGGACATTTGGGCGCGGCTCTCCACCTGAAACAGTCCGATAGTGTCGGCCTTCTGCAGCGCGGCGTAGACCAGCGGATCGTCTTGCGGCAGATGCGCGAGGTCGACCTCATCGTGATAGGCGTTGCGAATGAGCTGGATGGAATCTTCGAGGACGGCCATCATGCCGAGACCGAGCAGATCCACCTTGACGATGCCCATGTCGGCGCAATCTTCCTTGTCCCACTGAATGACTACGCGGCCGGGCATGGTGGCGGGTTCGAGCGGAACGACGGAATCCAACTGGCCTTCGCAAATGACCATGCCGCCGGAATGCTGGCCGAGATGGCGCGGCAGGTCCTGGATGGTCATGTAGAGATCGAGGAATTTAGAGATGAGCGGATTGTCGGGCGAGAAGCCGGCTTCGCGAAACTGGCGCTCGGCGGTTTCTTTGGGATCGGTCCAGCCCCAGGAGGGGACCAGGGCGGCGATGCGTCCGAGATCCGGTTCGTCAAAACCCAGAACCTTTCCTATATCGCGGACGGCCGAGCGGCCTCGATAGGTGATGATGTTGGCGGTCATGGCCGCGCCAAGCTGGCCGTAGCGCTGGTAGACGTATTGGATGGCTCGCTCGCGCTGATCGCCGCTGGGAAGATCGAGATCGATATCGGGCCACTCACCGCGCTGTTCGGAGAGAAAGCGCTCGAAGAGCAACTCCATGGAGACGGGGTCGACGGCCGTGATGCCGAGCGAATAGCAGACTGCGCTGTTGGCGGCCGATCCGCGGCCTTGCACCAGGATGTTTTGCTTGCGGCAGAATTCGACGATATCCCAGACGATCAGGAAATAGCCGGCCAGGTCGAGCTTTTCGATGAGCGCGAGCTCTCGCTCGATCTGGCGGTGAGCGCGGCGACAGAGGTCGGCAGAGAAGGCAGTCGGATAATAACGATTGCGCGCGCCTTCCTCGGCACGTTTGCGGAGAAACGAATTCATGGTCTCACCGGGCGGGACGGGGTACCGGGGGAATTGATAGCCGAGATCGGCGAGCGTGAACTGAAGGCGATTGGAAAGTTCCCGGGTGTTGGCGATGGCTTCTGGGAGGTCGGCGAACAGGCGCGACATTTCCTGGGCGCTTTTCAAGTGCCGCTCGGAGTTGATGGATAGCAGGCGACCGGCTTCCTGAATTTTCACTTTGTTGCGGACGCAAGTGAGAACGTCGAGCGCTTCGCGGGAATGCGGGGTGGCGTGGCTGACGCCGTTGGTGGCGACGAGCGGCAGTTGATGTTGCCGTGCGAAATCCATTAGCGATTGGTTGAGGGCCTCTTCGTTCCGGTTGTAATGCCGCTGCAGTTCGACATAGACGTTTTTCGAGCCAAACAAGTTTAGAATCCGGGGATCGGGCCGTGATGCCAGGCACACGAGGCCATCGGCGAATTCAGCGAACTCTTCGGGGATTGCCGCGCCTTCGCCTTTCTTGGCGCGCATCTTCATCCTGGTGATCAGACGGCAGAGATTCTGATAGCCTTTTCGGTTTTCGGCCAGTAGAGGATAGCGAAAACCGTCGGTGCAAGTGACTTCGGCGCCGATGTGAGCGCGAAGGCCGGCCTTTTTCGCAGCCATATGAAAGCGAGCCGCGCCGGAGATGTTGTCGGTATCGAGGATTGCCAGGGCATGGAAGTCGAGCTGGGCCGCGCGGGCGACGAGTTCTTCAGGGACAGAAGAGCCTTCGAGGAAGCTGAAAGCGGAGCGGGCGTGGAGTTCAATATAGGGAGGTGGGTGGTGGGAGGTGGGTGGTGGACTAGTCATAGGAGCCTTCGAGGAACCAATGCTGGTTGGGTTCACGGTAGATGCGATACATGCCGTTGGCTAATGCGATGTCCCATTCGTCGCGATTCCAGGGAGCTGGGGTCCACCAGTTGCCGGAAGTTCGCCACGGGCCAGAGGCGCTGAGCACTTTTCCGTGGATTCCGGAAGCGGTGATGCGAGCGGGACGATCGTTTTGTAGTTCGACTGTGGCTGCCAGAGGTGGGCGGAAGTAGCGGAAGGCGTGGCAAATTGCGATGGGTGGGGGATCGGTCAATTGGGGCTGCCGAGGGGCAAGACGGAAAGGGTGCGGATGATGGGTGTTCAAAAGCTCCGGAACGCCGACGTTGTTTTCTCCGACGATGCCGCGAATGCGCGCCAGGGTCAGCTCCAGCTTGTCGGGTGCGGGAGTGACCGGAAGGAAGATTCCGTTTTGGACGGTGCGCGGGTTCACTGGTTTGAGCGAAAGCGCAAGCGCGACCGTGGCGGCTTCGGGCAGGTGGGCTTCCAGATCCATTTGCAAGAGTTTTAGCAGGGCTTTGCTCTCACGCATGGGGACGGGGAGACGGAGGGTGCGAGTATGCTCGGTCTTATTTTCGAGCTCCAGGCGAATGGTGATTTCGTTGGCCGCCATTCCATGCGATTGCAGCTTTTGGCACTGATCGTTGAGCATGCGCGCTATCAGAAACAGGAGCGGTTCGAGCAGACTGATGGGATGATCGAGCTGGAGACGGTCGTTATAAATGATTTCCGGTTGGAAGATTTTAAGCGGCCGATCGACGGCACCCCGGGCCAGCCGCAGCAGGGAAACACCGGCGGATCCGAATCGTTCAGCGATGCCGGTTTCGGGCAATTGCGCGAGTTGATCGAGAGTGTGGATGCCCCAGCTATCGAGGATCTCCGACATATCATCCGTTAAGGGGAGAGTCGTGATATCCAGGGTATTCAGGTCGGGGTTGACAGTCACACCTGGAAAATTGCGGGCAGCCAGGATGGCTGCTTCGGCGGTTTCAGCGATGGATATGTTGACGCTGTTGCCAGCGCGTTGTTCGATGGCGTGCGCTATCTGGGCAGGCGTGCCGTAGAGCCGGTTCAGCCCATCGATGCGGAAGACGACGGTATCCGGGGTGGTCTGCTCGAAGAAAGGCGAGAAGGCGTAGGCGATTTGAGGCAGGTCGGCTGAAGGGCCGTGAATACAGGCAAACATCTATTAAATCGCTCTCGCTTTGAAAGCGGCCGTGGCTGGCCGGACGGGTTTGCGTGAGAGAGCCTCCAGTTCCACTCCGCGCATCAATTCGAAGCCAGGCGCGCCACGCCAAGCTGTCTTCCTGCGTTTCATTTCGAGCATGAGCGAAGCGCAGGAATTGGCCATGGGTACCTTTTCGACCAGCGCGAGGATGGCCGGCGTGTTCTCGATGGCGCGGCGGAACCGGTACCAATAGGAAATCGGGATGCGGTTGGCAATGCGGGGC
>Ga0210401_10001031_pt1 | contig 33448 bp, 28 predicted proteins | sample IncBWH32MmetaG_FD_150866 | JGI IMG/M metagenome (GOLD analysis project Ga0210401, IMG submission 150866) | Forest soil microbial communities from Barre Woods Harvard Forest LTER site, Petersham, Massachusetts, United States - Inc-BW-H-32-M | ecosystem: Environmental > Terrestrial > Soil >... | reverse complement strand
AATACCGGTGAAGATGCCCTCCTCGGCCGCAAGCCGCCGCGCCCAGGCGATTGCGTCCGGGCCAGACACCGCGATCAGCTCGTCATAGTACAGCTTGTCGATGGCTTCCTGCAGCACGTAGGGGATAAAGTCAGGTGTCCAGCCCTGGATCGGGTGGGGCGTGAAGGCCGGATGGCTGACCGCAGGCGAATGATCCTCGGCGCGCTGCTGTGCCACGCCGCTGCTCACCAGCGCCGCGATCGACGGCTCGCTCAGGATGATTTTCGTCTGCGGCCTCTCGCGGCGAAGCGCGCGGCCCACGCCCGTGATCGTGCCTCCGGTACCGTAGCCCGTGACCCAATAGTCGAGCCTTTCACCGGCGAAATCGGCGAGCAGCTCGCGCGCGGTGGTGTTCTCGTGGATGCGTGCATTGTCGGCGGTCTCGAACTGGCGTGCGAAGAACCAGCCGTTGGCCTCGGCCAGTTCCTTGGCCTTTTGATACATGCCTATGCCCTTGGCTGCACGAGGCGTCAACACCACCTTGGCCCCGAGGAAACGCATCAAGCGCCGGCGCTCGATGGAGAACGAATCGGCCATCGTCACGACCAGTGGGTAGCCCTTGGCTGCGCACACCATCGCCAGGCCGATGCCGGTGTTGCCGCTGGTGGCCTCGACGACCGTTTGCCCTGGCTTCAGGTCGCCGCGCCGTTCGGCCTCTTCAATAATGCTGATCGCCAGCCGATCCTTTACGGACGCAGCGGGGTTGAAGAACTCGGCCTTCACGTACAGGCTCACGTGCTTGGGCGCGATTCGGTTGAGTCGGATGCAGGGCGTGTTGCCGATCGTGTCGACCACGCTGTCGTAGAGGCGCCCTTGGCCCTTGGTTGTGCGTGAGGCGTTGCGGCTCATATTTTCCCCTCTGAAAGTGGCCTCGGCGCACCGTCGCGCCCTCGCGTGCATTGCGCGCCCTGGCCCATTGTCCCCTGATGCGGCAGCTGCCAATATGATTTGGAGACTACTGGTGCCGGGAGAGGGAATCGAACCCACGCTCGGTTGCCAGAACCGGATTTTGAGAACAACGCGTCTAGAATTTGCCTTTTCCATCAGTGCCTTACAAGTGCACATTCGTGACGCTCGAAACTCTGGGGGAACATTCCTAAAACGAATATCGGAGCGGCAGATCACGAATAATCACGCTTCGTCTGGACGCCGTAGGGAGCCGTCGATGTCGAGATCGTCGATTACCACTGAAGGAATCTTGTCGTGAGCAAAGTGAAGAAGCTACCGCCGGTCAGCCCAGGCGAGATGCTGATGGAGGAGTTCCTGAAACCCATGGGGATCTCCAAGTATCGGCTTGCCAAGGAGATCGGGGTTCCCGCGCAACGCATCGGTGAGATCGTCGCAGGGCGTCGGGCAATCACCGCCGATACCGATCTTCGCCTTTGTCGCTTCTTCGGCCTTTCCGACGGTTGGTGGCTCCGAGGGCAGCTTCGCTTCGACCTGGAGCGCACGCGCGACACGATGGCGAAGGCCTTGGGCAAGATTCGGCCTTGGTCCGAAGCGAATTCTCGACTCGAGTCTTCTGCGGCGCAGTGAGTCTGCTCCGCTAGTGCGTCAAGTTCTCAGATCGACCCGAAGCCGACAAATCAGCTGCCTAGAAGCGGACCCTCAACGATCCGGACTTGGCCTGGAACTTAAAGGGTTGGGCGTCAAGGCGCTTCGCCCGGTTGCTCATCGTGTCGTCGGGGCCGACGCGGCATTGCCGTCGCGCAGACATATCGCCACGATCGCCGCCTCGTCCAGCAGTTCTCCTTCGCGCTGGCAGCGTTCGATGTCCTCGGGCTTTAGCGACGCCCCGTCGAATAACTGCTGCAATTGCGCGCTCAATGGGGCGAGACCCGCGTCATGCTCCACCTTTCGGCGGCGGCGATACGCCGTCGCCACCCCATCGACCCGCGCCGCATCGGCCATCCGGCCCTGCTCGCCCAGCAACACGGCCAGCAAGCTGCTGGCGTGCAGGACGAAGCCGTCTCGGCGCCAGCCGGGCAGCGCGTGTCGCATCGTCAGTGCGGCGTCGTCGATACGCCCAAGGGACAACTGCGCTTGCATCAGGTAGTAGAGGGCGTACGTGTTGGTCCCATGTACACCCGGCTGGCCAGCCAACAGGGACCGCGCGAGTGTTAAGGCCTCTTCGTGGCGCTTCAGCATATTTAGCGCATAACACAGGTTGAGCTCGCAGGTAAGAAGAGACTGTTTCTCGCCGGACACTCCCGACAGCGTCGCCTGCATCTCCAACAAGGTCGCGAGCTGCTCCTCGAAACGCCCCTGCTCGAAGTAGATGTGGGACTGCATGAGCAAGCGACTGCTGCGAAACCAGACGGGCCAACTCGGATCCTCGAGGCTCAGCATCTCGTGCAGCATCGCTTCCGCAGCGCTGGACTCGTGGGTAGTCGTCAAGTCGAAGGCCGCCTCTAACAGGGCCCGAAAAAGACGCCGCCGCGCCCCGCTGGCCCGGTAGATGCGCATGGCACGGTCTGCGACCTGCACCAACGCAGCTCCGGGGAGCTGCCACGAACCCACACTACTGAGTCCTAACCAGAAGAGCGCGGCACACTGTGGATCCACGGAGCCGTCGACGCGCGGTTGCAGTGTGAGCATCCTGCGCAGCGCCTCCTGTGACAGACCGACTCGCCTGAAGACTTCGGCCGAGGCGCCCGCCAGCCAGATCGCGACGGCGAGATCACCGGCTTCGCCCATCGCCCAGTCGAGCGCAGTGCGCGCATTGTCCAGTTCCGGCGTCAGGCGCTGCATGAAGGCGGCCATGCTCAGCATGCCCTGCTCTCCGAAGCGCCCCTCCTCGGTCTGCGCGAACAAGTCATGGATCGCATGCGCATGCCGTCCGATCCACATGCCGGTTTCGCCGGCGTCGGCCAGCTTCTCCAGAGCGTAGGCGCGCGTGGTCTCGAGCAGCTGGTAGCGGGGCGGCTCGCTGGCATCGGCTGCCACCAACGATTTGTCCACCAGCGCACTCAACGCTTCGAGCACCGACCATTCGTCGAGCTTCGCGTCGCTGGCGACTTGCTGCGCCAGTTCGAGCGTGAAGCCGCCGACGAAAACGCCGAGCCGGCGAAAGACGGTCTGTTCGTCGGTGGACAGCAGCGCATGGCTCCAGTCGATGGCCCCGTGCAGCGTCTGGTGCCGCCGCATCGCCGTTCGTGCGCCGCCGGTCAGCACGCGAAAGCGCTCGCCGAGACGGTCGCGCACGCCCTGCACGCCGAGCACCCCTACTCGCGCAGCGGCCAGTTCGATGGCCAGCGGCAGGCCGTCGAGGCGGCGGCAGATGTCAGCTATGGCGTTGGCGTTGGCCGGGCCGAGCGCGAAGCGCGGGTCGGCCGCCTGTGCACGCTCGGCGAACAGCTGAATCGCGCCAAACTGCTCGGGGTTGGCCGACATCTCGTCGCCGGCCGGCACCGCCAGGGGACGGAGCTTGATGAGCTTCTCGTCCGGCACGTTTAGCAACTCCTGGCTGGTGGCCAGCAAGCGAACGCCAGGCGCATGCGTGACGATGGCCTCGGCCAGCGCAGCCACGGCATCGACCAGGTGCTCGCAGTTATCCAGTACCAGCAGCAGGGTCTGCATCTGAAGCACGCCCACGAGCTGGTCCTGGGCCGACCCGGCTCCGCCGAGCGCGATGCGCAGCGCCTGCGCCACGGCGTGGGGCAGTTGCGCCGGGTCTGTGACGCGCGCCAGCTCCACCATCCAGGTGCCGTCGCTCCATCGGTCGCGTAACGCGTGCGCTGCAGCCATCGCCAGCGTGGTCTTGCCCACGCCGGCGGCGCCGACGAGGGTGACCAGCGGATGGGTCTCGATCAGCGATAGCAGCATGCGCCGGTCGTCATCGCGGCCAATGAGCCGCCGCAGGTGCGGTGCGAGGTTGCCGGGCGCAGATTTCGGCAGCAGCGAAGCGGGGGTTGGATCTGGCGCAGCAGCCGTGACCTCGCGGTCGGCGACGTGATCGGCCCCGCTCTCCAGTTTGGCCGTGAACCGATAGCCGCGCCCGGGAATCGTGGAGATTGTCTGCGGCCCGAGCAGCTTGCGCAGCGTGCTGATGTGCACCTGAAGGTTGTTCTCTTCGACCACCAGGCCGGGCCAGACGGAGTCAAGCAGCTCGCTCTTACTCACGACTCGCTCGCGGCGCTCGAGCAGCGTGAGCAGCACGTCGAAGGCACGCGCGCCCAAGGCGACCGCGCGGCCGTCAACCAGCAGTTGGCGTTCCGAGGGTCGCACTTCAGCGCGGCCGAAGCGAAGCGGGGCCGTCATGTTTCGGAGCGTTAACCGATTCCGCTGTTCCAAGATGATGGAGACCTGCCGCAACGCGGAATTTACCCGCACCTGGGGACCACCGGGCAGGCCGACGAGATTCCCTTGGCAAACTCTGCTTGTTTTGATCGGTAGCGACAGGTTGACGCGATCGTACGACCGCTTACTTATAGAGGGTTGTCAACGCCGAAAGGTCGGCTCATGGCCGATAGCGGCGTCGGCCGAAACGCCTCAAATGGATCCCTATTCCGGTAAGCCAGGGACCAATGCCCATATCAGGAAACTCGCCGCCAGCCCGACTCTAAAGGCTAACGCCGACCGTCTTTCATTCGACAGCGCACGGAACGCAAAGGTGCGCACCAAAAGGCAAACCGCCAAGATCGGTATTAAGACGAAAGGCTCGATCAAATTCGAAAGTGACTTTGGGTGCAATCCTGTAATAGATCCAATTTCCATGAGAACGTACCAGAGCATCAGCGGGGCAATCAGAAGCGCAACATCCAATCCCCTTATGCTGCGTGTTCTGCTGAGAAACGCGAACGCGACGAGAATCCCAATTCCTGCGACGGCGAGCATCCCCCAGAACTGAATTGAAGACATCTCGGAAGCCTACGCAATCACGTTCTGCACCTTCGAATGTCGGCTAGCGCGAATGTTCTGCCAAGCGCCTGTATGCCCGCTTCTGGCCGGTAGCGTCAAGTAGCGGGCGTGTCTTTGTTGTGACAGTTACCGGATGCCTTCTTTCGGCGCTCGCTCGTTAGCACCAGGTAGAAAACGAACGGCGCTACAAGAAATGGAAGAAGGAGCAGCCTAAACATTCCAGCCGCCATGACCGCATCAAATAGGCTCTTGATCATTGGGATCGAGTCCGCAATGTCCGCTATGTGGAATTATGGCCGTTGCCTCGCTACGACTCCTTCTGGCCGATCAGAGTCCATCCGACGTGGCACGGCGGATGGCCCCATAGCGGGCATTGTGCCGCGATGCGGCACCGACCGGGCGATCCTCAGACTAGCTGGTGCCGGGAGAGGGAATCGAACCCACACTCTGTTGCCAGAACCGGATTTTGAGTCCGGCGCGTCTACCAGTTCCGCCATCCCGGCGCGGGGCCCGGATTATCGCTCAGGCGAGGCTAGATCTCCAGATTGTCGATCAGGCGCGTCGATCCCAGCTTGGCGGCCGCCACCACGACCAGCGGCTCGGCTGCTTCGACCTGTTCTGCGGTAGGCGCTTTCAGGTCGCTCTGGCGCCGGATGGCCACGTAGTCCGGCTGCCAGCCGCTCGCGACCAGCTCGGCGATGCAGTCCTGCTGCAGGCGCGCCAGGTCGTGCGCGCCGCCGAGCAGCCGCTCGCGCACCTGGCCCAGCGCGCGGTACAGGTGCGGCGCTTCGCGGCGCTCCCTGTCCGACAGGAAGCGGTTGCGCGAGGAAAGCGCCAGGCCATCGGCGTCCCGCACGGTCTCGTGCGGCACGATCTCGGTCGGCAGCGCGAACTGCCGGCACATGGCCCGCACGATCATCCATTGCTGATAGTCCTTCTTGCCGAACACCGCCACCCGCGGGTGCACGCATGAGAAAAGCTTCAGCACGACGGTGGTCACGCCCACGAAGAAGCCGGGCCGGAACTCGCCTTCCAGGATATCGCCCAGGTCCGATGGGGGGCTGACGCGGTAGCTTTGCGGTTCCGGGTACATCTCGCGCTCGTCCGGAGCGAACAGTACGTAAACCCGGTTTTGCTGCTGCAGCTTGTCGATGTCCTGCTCCAGCGTGCGCGGGTAGCGGTCGAAGTCCTCGCTGGGCCCGAACTGCAGGCGGTTCACGAAGATCGATGCCACCACCGGATCGCCGTGGCGCGCCGCCAGCGCCATCAGCGAAAGATGCGCCGCGTGCAGGTTGCCCATCGTCGGCACGAACGAGAGCCGGTTCTGCCCGTGCAACTGGTCGCGCAGCTCTTCGATGGTGCGGACGACTTTCATCGGGTTGGGCCGGGCAGGGTGAGGGCAGCCAGCATCAGCCCGCCACGTTGAAGTATTCGCGCCGGCCCCGCATCGCCTGGATCCGCGCCAGCAGAAGCTGCAGGTCCTCGTCGCGCGAGGTCGGGTTCAGGTGCTCGCTGTTCACGATCAGCACCGGGGCCGCATCGTAATGATGAAAGAAGCCCGCGTAGCTGTCGGCCAGTGCCCGCAGGTAGGACTCGGTGATGCCGGCCTCGATCGGGTTGGCCCGGCGCGCCACCCGCGCGGCCAGCGTTTCGGCGCTGGCCTGAAGATAGATCACCAGGTCCGGCGCCGGTGCGCTGGGCGCGATCTGCGCGTGGATGGTCTGGTACAGCTTCAACTCCTCGTCCGACAGCGTGAGGCGGGCAAACAGCGCATCCTTGTCCAGCAGGAAATCCGTGATCACCTGACCCTGGAACAGGTCCAGCTGGCCGAGCTCGGCGATCTGGGCGGCCCGCTGCAGCAGAAAGCATAGCTGGGTGGGCAGCGCAAAGCGCTTGCGGTCGCGATAGAAGCGCTCCAGGAACGGATTGGCCTCGGGCTGCTCCAGCACGAGCTGCGCCCCCAGGTGGCGGCCGAGCCGCTGCGCGAGCGAGGTCTTGCCGGCCCCGATCGGGCCTTCGATCGCAATGTGGCGCAGTTGCGCGGGTTCGCCCATGTGGCGATGGCTGCAAGCGGGGGCCGACCGAACTACTCCGCGCCTTCGTCGGAGTCCTGTTCCGTGCCGAAATCGGGGTCCTGATCGGGCCGGAACGGCGCGATCACCTGGTCGGAGACCCGGGTGAGCAGGGTGGCGGCCGAGCCGTAGCCGGGCACCATCAGATCGGGCGCCAGGTCCAGCAGGGGCCGGAGGACGAAGGCCCGTTCGTGCATGCGGGGGTGCGGCAGCACGAGCGGGGCGCTGCGGATGATCAGGTCGCCCACCAGCAGCAGGTCCAGGTCGATGTTGCGCGGCGCGTTGCGCCGCGCATCGGAGCCGCGCCGCTTGCGGCCGAATACCATTTCGATCTCGAGCAGATGCAGCAGCAGACCGTAGGGCTCCAGGTCCGTGTCGATCCGCACCACCGCGTTCAGGTAGTCGGGCCCGTTCGCCTCGATCGGGGCCGAACGGTAAAAGGGGGAGGCGGCAACGAACTGGGACTGCTCCAGCGAGCCGAGCGATTGCACCGCGGCGTTCAAGGTCGCAACCAGGTCGCCCTGGTTGGCGCCGAGTCCGATATACGCCTGTCGCATCGCTGCCGCCGTCATGCCGCCGCCGCGGGGCGGCGGCGCGGCCGCCGGCGCCGGCGGGCATCCGGGGCGGTGGCGCGGGTCTTGCTCGCTTCCTGCATCAGGGCCGCTCGCTCCTCTTCCGATCCGTCTATGAAACGCGTCCACCATTGACCCAGTTCGGCCGGAGCCTCCTCGGCCGCGCAGCGGATCAGCAGGAAATCATATCCGGCCCGCAGCCTCAAGTGTTCGAGCAGGCGCAGCGGGGCCTGCCCGGTGCGGCGCTCGAAGCGCGGCTGCAGCGTCCAGATCTCGCGCATGTCGGACGTGAAGCGCCGCTGAATGGCCAGCTTTTCGGTCTGGCTGTCCAGCACCTGGTCGATCGCGGCCTCCAGCGCCGGCATCCGGTGCTCGCCCGCGGCCAGCCGGGCATTCCACTTGGACAGCACCTCGTGCCACAGCAGCGTGGCGAACAGAAACCCCGGCGAGACGCGCTTGCCCGCGCGCGCCCGCTCGTCGGTGCGGGCCAGCGAGAACATCACGAAGCGCTCGCCCTGCGGCTGCTCCAGGATCACGTCCAGCAGCGGCAGCAGTCCGCGGTGCAGCCCCTCGGCGCGCAACTGCGAGATGCACGCCACCGAGTGTCCGCTGGTGAGCAGCTTGAGCATCTCGTCGAACAGGCGCGCCGCCGGCACGTTCTCGATCAGGTCGGCCAGCTTCGCGATCGGCGCGCGGGTGGCCGGATCGAGGTCGAATCCGAGCTTGGCCGCGAAGCGCACCGCGCGCAGCATCCGCACGGGATCTTCCCGGTAGCGGGTCTCCGGATCGCCGATGATGCGCAGCCGGCGCCGCTGGATGTCGCGCACTCCATCGGTGTAGTCGAGCACCTCGCCGGTGCCGGGATCGTAGTACAGCGCATTGATCGTGAAATCGCGCCGCGCGGCATCCTCGTACTGCTCGCCGAACACGTTGTCGGCCAGCACGCGGCCGTCGGTGTCGCGCTCGCTGGGGTCGCTGCCGCGGAAGGTCGACACCTCGATCGTCTCGGCTCCGAACATCACGTGCACCAGCCGGAAGCGGCGCCCGATGATGATGGCCCGGCGAAAGTGCGACTTGACCTGTTCCGGCGTGGCGTCGGTGGCCACGTCGAAGTCCTTCGGAACGATCCCCACCAGCAGATCGCGCACCGCGCCGCCGACCACGTAGGCCCGGTGCCCGGCGGCCTGCAGCGTCTCGCAGGTGCGGATGGCCGATCGGGACACCCGGGTGCGATCGATCCCGTGCTGCGAGGCCGGAATCCGGCGCGGAATCCTGCGCAGCCGCGGCTTGCGCGACAGCAGCGACTGCACCCGCCTGACCAGTCGATGGATCACCAGCGCGATCTCATGTCCTGGAGCCGGGTCCCGGGCAGTTTCGTCGAAAACCTTCGAGATCGAACAGGGCTCATTCGCGGGACATTCTACCGGGCGGATTGCGCAACCACTGCCGCAGCAGCGGCACCGTGAGCGCGCGGCCGAGCTGCAGCGCGTAGGCGTCCAGCTCGGCCAGCGCGCCCGACAGCGTGCGCATGTCCCTGGGCAGCCGGGACAGCATGTACGGGATCAGGTCCGGGGCTGCGCGCACCCCGCGCAGGTGCAGCTGCTCGCGCAAGGCATCGGCCTTTTCCTGCTCCGACAGCGGCTGCAGCGCCAGCGCCAGGCCCCAGGCCAGGCGCGAGCGCAGGTCCTCGCGCAGCGCCAGCTGGGCCGGGGGCCGGTCGCCGGCGGCGAGCAGGTGCGCGGCCGGATCGGCGCGCACCCGGTTCATCAGCGCAAAAAGGCCCGCCTGGCCCGAATGGTCCAGCTGGTGCACGTCGTCGACCGCATGCAGCCGCGCCGGCTCGCCCTGCGGGGCGGCGCCGCCGCGGCCGGCCAGCGCCGCCAGCAGATGCGTGCGGCCACTGCCGGGCGGGCCCCACAGGTAAACGAACTGGGGGCCGCCCCCGGCGGCCAGCTCGCGCGCCACCGCCAGCGCCTCGGCGTTGCGGCCCGGCACGAAGTTGTCCAGCGTCTGCTGGGGCGGTTTGAAAAGACCGAGCGTGAGCTGGCGCATCACGGGCGCCTGTAGAAAGCGCTCGCGAAGTAAGCCCGCTTCAGGCGCCGCAGCGCCACCAGCAGCACCGCGCTGGACGGAAGCGCCACCAGCACGCCGAAGAAGCCGAACAGCTGCCCGAACGCCAGCAGCGCGAAGATCACCGCCAGCGGATGCAGTCCGATGCGCTCGCCCACCAGGCGGGGCGTGAGCACGAAGCTCTCCAGCACCTGGCCGAGCCCGTACACCAGCGCGACCATCGCCGGCCCGTACCAGCCGTCGAACTGCAACACGGCCGATATCAGCGCCAGCAACAGCCCGATCCCGTAGCCCACGTACGGTACGAAGCTCAGTGCCCCGGTCAGCACGCCGATCGGCAGCGCCGATTCGAAGCCGGCCAGCGCCAGCGCGGCCGAGTAATACACGGCCAGCGCGGCCATCACCGAGAGCTGCCCGCGCAGGAACTGCGACAGCACCGAGTCGATCTCGACCACCATGGAGACGACCTGCGCGTGCCAGCGGCGGGGAATGGCCGACTCGACCCGCCGGATGAACTCGTGCCATTCCAGCAGCAGGTAAAACAGGACCACCGGCACCAGCACCAGCAGCGTCAGCGTGTTCAGCAGCACGGCGCCGCCCGAGCGCAGCCGCTGCAGCACCGAGGCGGCCAGCGTATCCTTGTCGGCCACGTGCGAGGCCACCAGGTCGGTGAGCGCGCGTGAGTCGAAGGTCACCTTCCAGCCGAACCATTCGTGCAGGCGCGGCGCCAGGTTCGCGTTCAGCCGCGTGATCAGCGCGGGCATCTGTTCGCGCAGCAAATCGGTCTCGCGCTGCAAGACCGGCACCAGGATCAGCACCAGCCCGAGCAGCACCAGCGCGGTCAGCACGATCATCAACAAAGCCGCCAGCCAGCGCGGCAGCCTGCGCCGCTTCAGCCAGTCCACGCCCGGCACCAGCAAATAGGCCAGCACCGCGCCCAGCGCGAACGGCGTGAGCACGCTCGACAGCAAGGCCATCAGCAGCAGCAGCGCCAGGCCGACCCCGATCCACAGCGAGGTGGCCAGCCGCTCGTCGTTCACCCGAGCCATTCCAATACAATCCCTCTCGATGAAGCTCAGCTCCGAAGAACGGCGACTTGTGCCCACCGCGGCAGCTTCGGAACCGAAAGGCGGGAGGATCGGCCTCGAGGGGGATCTGCGACCCCCTTCGAGCACCCCCCGCGGCCTTCACGGGCGTCACTGTAGCTTGGTGCACAGTCGATGACCAAACCACTTACCTATGCGGACGCCGGAGTGTCGATCGAGGCCGGCGATGAGCTGGTGCGGCGCATCGGGCCGCTGGCCGAGCGCACCCGCACCGCGGGTGTTCTGGCCGGAATCGGCGGCTTCGGCGCCGTGTTCCGGATGCCCTCGGGGTATCGCGAGCCGGTGCTGGTGTCCGGAACCGACGGGGTCGGCACCAAGCTGAAACTGGCGGTCGCGCTGAACCGGCATCGCACGATCGGGCAGGATCTGGTCGCGATGAGCGTCAACGACATTCTGGTGCAGGGCGCTTCGCCCCTTTTTTTCCTGGACTACTACGCCTGCTCGAAGCTGGACGTGGACGTGGCCGAGCAGGTGGTGGCCGGCATCGCGCACGGCTGCGAGCTGGCCGGCTGCGCGCTGATCGGCGGGGAGACCGCCGAGATGCCCGGCATGTATGCGGCGGGCGAGTACGACCTGGCCGGATTCGCGGTGGGCGTGGCCGAGCAGTCGGAGCTGGTCGACGGCTCCTCGATCGTGCCGGGCGACGTGGTGCTGGGCCTGGCCTCCAGCGGGCCGCATTCGAACGGCTATTCGCTGATCCGGCGCATCGTCGAGACGAGCGGAGCGCGCTATTCGGACGAGCTGGACGGGCGCACGCTGGGCGAGCTTCTGCTGGAGCCGACTCGGATCTACTGCAAGCCCGTGCTGGCGGTGATGCGAACGATCCGGCTCAAAGGCATGGCGCATATCACCGGCGGAGGCCTGGTGGAGAACGTGCCGCGCGTGCTGCCGCCCGCCGCGCAGGCCGTGATCCGGCGCGACCGCTGGCCGCGGCCCGCCATCTTCGACTGGCTGCAGCGGCACGGCCAGGTCGAAGAGGCCGAGATGCACCGCGTGTTCAACTGCGGCATCGGCTACGTCGTGGTGGTCGCGGCGGCCGACGCGGCGGCGGCCGCCGCCGCGTTCGGGGCGCAGGGCGAGACGTGCTGGCCGATCGGTGCGATCGGGCGCCGGGATGCCAACGAGCCCGGCTGCATCGTCGTTTGAGCAGCCGGTCGCAAAGGCGCCTTTAGCAGCCGGCTCAGTCACGCGCAAGGGGCGATCGCGGCGCGCAGCTGGGCGAACGCGCCGGCGCTGAGCGAATCGATCACGGTCGCATCGCGCATCGAGCGCAGCCAGGTGATCTGCCGTTTGGCGAGCTGGCGGCTGGCGGCGATCGCGGCCTGGCGGAACTCGCCCAGCGTGCTCGCCCCGTCCAGGTGGTCCCAGGCCTGCCGGTAGCCGACGCTGCGCATCGAGGGCAGGGCCGGGTTCAAATCGGCGCGCTGGCGCAGGGCGCGCACTTCGTCGAGCAGACCCGCCGCCAGCATCGAATCGAAGCGCGCCTCGATGCGCCGATGCAGCTCGGCGCGGTCCGACGGCATCCATGCGATCGTGCACAGCGGTGTCGGATCCTCGCTGGATGCTTGCTGCAGCTGCGACAGCGGCTCGCCGGTGAGCTCGAAAACCTCCAGCGCGCGCTGGATGCGCTGGCTGTCGGTGGGCGCCAGGCGCGCCGCGGTGCGCGGATCGATCGCGCGCAGCCGCTCGTGCAGCGCCGGCCAGCCGCACTGCACCGCCTGCTGCGCCAGCCGCTCGCGCACCGGCCGATCGGCTGGCGGCAGCTCGGCCAGCCCGTCGCGCAACGCCTTCGCGTACAACATGGTGCCGCCGACCAGCAGCGGCAGGCGCCCGCGAGCACGGATCGCGGCGATCGCCTCGCGGGCGTCGCGCACGAACCGCGCCGCGCAATACGACTCGGCCGGATCGAGCAGGTCGATCAGGTGGTGCGCGACCCGGGCCCGCTCGGTCGCGGATGGCTTGGCGGTGCCCACGTCCATGCCGCGGTACACCTGAGCCGAGTCCACCGAGACGATTTCGAGCGCCAGCTGCTCGGCCAGCTGCAGCGCTACGCGGCTCTTGCCACCGGCGGTGGGACCGAGCAGCGCCACGGCCTGCGCCCGGGGCCGGTTGCGCACTGCCGGCGGCATCAGCGGCCCCGCAGGAACAGTCGATCGAGCTCCTGCATGCCCAGCTGCACCCAGGTTGGCCGGCCGTGGTTGCACTGATCGGCCCGCTCGGTGCTTTCCATTTCGCGCAGCAGCGCGTTCATCTCGGCCAGCGTCAGGCGCCGGCCGGCGCGGATGGCGCCGTGACAGGCCATCGTGGCCAGCAGCTCGTCGCGGTGTTCGGTCAGTGCGCGGCTGGCGCCGTATTTTGCGATCTCGTGCAGCACGTCGCGCGCCAGGCGCGCGGCGTCGGCCTGCGCGAGCGTGAGCGGCACGGCGCGCACCGCCAGCTCGCCGGGCGAGGCCGCCGACAGGTCCAGCCCCAGCTGATCGAGCGCCTCGCGGTGCTCCTCGGCGGTGGCGAGCTCGACCGGATCGGCCGCGAACACGTGCGCGATCAGCAGCTGCTGGCGCGGCATCCTTTGTGCATCCAGAGCGCGCTTGAGCCGCTCGTAGACGATGCGCTCGTGGGCCGCGTGCATGTCGACCAGCACCAGGCCGACGCGGTTCTGTGCCAGCACATAGATATCGGCCAGCTGCGCGATCGCAAACCCGAGCGGCGGAACGCTGTCGGCCTCCGGCGCAACGGCCAGCGGGGCGGCTGCGTCGGGAGTGGCCATCTGCAGGTACTCGGCCGCCGGCTGCGCGATCCGCAGCGCCGGCTGCGGCCAGGCCTGCCAGCCCGAGGCGCGGGCGGCGCCCCCTGCCTGCGCGGTCAGCGCGACCCCGGGGGCGCCGTCCTGCAGCGCGGCGCCGGCGGCGGTGGCGACGGCGCGCGCGACCGCCTGGGCGACGAACCGGTGCACTGCCGGGGCGTCGCGAAACCGCACCTCGGTCTTGGTGGGATGCACGTTCACGTCGACCAGGCCCGGGTCGATCCGCAGGAACAGGCAGTACACGGGCTGGGCCTGGCCGTGCAGCACATCGGTGTAGGCGGCACGGGCCGCGTGCGACAGCAGCCGGTCGCGCACGCTGCGCCCATTGACGTAGAAAAACTGCGCATCGGCGCGGGCGCGCGAAGCGGTCGGGGCGCCCACCCAGCCCGTCAGCGCGAGCGGCCCCGCATCGGCCTCGACCGGGCGCAGCGCGGCCTCCACGCCCTTGGGCAGCAGCCCGCGCAGGCGCTCCAGCGGGGTCGACGGCGGCGCAGAAAGCACCGTGCGGCCCTGGTGCAGCACCCGCAAGCCGACCTGCGCAAAGGAGGCAGCGATGCGCTCGACCTGCGCGATGCAGTGGCCAAGCTCGGTGGGCTCGCTCTTCAGGAACTTGCGGCGCGCCGGCGTATTCAGGAAAAGGTCAGCCACCTCCACGCGCGTTCCCGGGTTTCCAACCGCCGCTTCGATGCGGCCGCTGGCTGCGTCGATGCGCCAGGCGTGGCCGGCCTGGGCCGTGCGCGAAGTGATCGACAGCGAGGCCACCGAGGCGATCGCGGCCAGCGCCTCGCCGCGAAATCCGAGCGAGGCTACTGCCTCCAGGTCCTGCAGGCTGGCGATCTTGCTGGTGGCGTGGCGCGCCAGCGCCATGCTCAACTCGTCGCGCTCGATGCCGACCCCATCGTCGCTGACGGCGATACGGCGCACGCCACCGCCGTCCAGTCGCACCTCGATCTGGCGCGCACCCGCATCGAGCGCGTTTTCCAGCAGCTCCTTGACCACCGAGGCCGGCCGCTCGACCACTTCGCCGGCGGCTATCTGGCTGATCAGACTCTCAGAAAGGCGGCGGATCGGCAAGCAGCAGTCCTTAAATGAGCGCAATTGGACCCAAGTGAGTCTTCGGATGCGCTCGAAAATTATAGGAACATCGTCCGCCCGGGGGGCCGGGGACCCGACTCAAATCCTATTCGGGCGTCGCACCATCGCGTAACATAATGCAACAATTTAGTGCGGCCCGGCCTCGCTTGCGGGATTCCGAAGCGATCGATCGCGGTTGCGGTGCGTGAGGCAAGCGATGTCGGCAGTGAACTGGGGCGATCTTTTCGGGGCGATGGACCGCTTCCTGGTCACGTTCGCCCACCACTACGGCCCGTTCGTCTACGTGGCGCTCGGGCTGATCTACCTGATGCAGACCGGGCTGGTCTTCATGGCCTTTTTGCCCGGCGATTCGCTGCTGTTCGTGGCCGGCGCGGTGGCCGCCGGCGGCCAGTTCCGGCTCGACCTGTTGATTGTTTCGCTGGTCGTGGGGGCCGTGCTGGGCAACATCGTGAATTTCTGGGTCGGCGTCTGGCTGGGCAGCAAGGTATTCGATGGGCGCGTAAGGTGGATCGACCCGGCCGCGATCCGCAAGACGCGGGAGTTTTTCGATCGGCACGGCGGCAAGACCGTGATGGTGGCGCTGTTCGTTCCGCTGCTGCGCTCGTTCGCGCCGCTGGTGGCCGGAGCGATGAGCATGAAGCCCGGTAAGTTCAATCTTTACAGCGTACTGGGCGCTTTCGCCTGGGTCGGGGTGTTCACCGGGGCCGGCTACTTCTTCGGCAACCTGCCGCTGGTGCGCGACCACCTGGGAATCGTGCTGATCCTCGGAATCATCGCGGCGCTGGTCGGGCCGCTGCTGGCCGCGGCCACCTGGCGCTTGCTGAACGGGCGCTTCCGGGCGCTGCGCAACTCGTAGCGCCGACGCTCAGCCCACCGGGCTGCGCGCCGGCGGCGGGTTGCGCTCGAAATAACGCTGGATGCCGTTGTAGATCGCCTGAGCCAGCTGCGTCTGGTACGCCTCGTCGCGCAGGCGCAGCTCTTCATCCGGGTTGCTGATAAAAGCGGTTTCGACCAGGATCGAGGGGATGTCCGGCGCCTTGAGCACCGCGAACCCGGCCTGCTCGACGCGGGCCCGGTGCAACCGATTCACGTGCTCCAGCTCGTGCAGCACCGCACCGCCGAAGCGCAGGCTGTCATCGATCTGGCGGGGAATCAAAAGATCCAGCACCACGCTGCGCACGGGCGGCTCGTACTTGGTCAGGTTGACCCCGCCGATCAGATCCGAGTCGTTCTCGTGACGGGCCAGCGCCGCCGCGGCCGCGCTGCTGGCGCCGCGCTCGGACAGCGCGAACACGGTGGAGCCGCGCGCGTCGGAGCGGACCCAGGCGTCGGCGTGGATCGACACGAAAAGATCCGCGTGGACTTGCTGCGCCTTCTGCACACGCTCGGCGAGCTTGACGTAATAGTCGCCGTCGCGCGTCAGCAGCACGCGCATTTTCGAATCGGCGGCAATCAGCGCGGCGAGCCGTCGCGCGACCGACAGCGTCACCGCCTTTTCATGCGTGCCGCGCCGGCCCGTGGCACCGGGATCCTCGCCGCCGTGGCCGGCATCGATCGCAATCGTCACCAGCCGGCGCACCGCCGCGGCAGGCGGCTTGGCCCGCCCGGCCGCGGCCGGCTCGGTAGCCCGCCGGGCCTTGTCGATCTCGCTGTCGAGCTTGGCCTCCGAAGCCTCGACGGAGGAGGCCGGGTCGGGCGGCGCAGAGGGCGCCGCGGGCGGGGAGGGCGCAACAGCGGGGGGTGCCGAATCGGACTGGGCAGCGGCCCCGGGCGACGGGGCCGCCTCGGACGGCTCGGGCGGCGGCGAGGCGGGGGCGGTGGCCGAGCGCACCAGGGCCATCAGCGGGTCGGCCGGGTTGGTCGGATACAGGTCGAACAGCAGCCGGTAGCGGTACGGTCCCACCGGATCGACCTGGTACAGCTGCGGGGCGACGTCGCCTTTCAGTTCGATCACCAGCCGCACGACGTCGGGGCGGAACTGTCCGATCCGGATGTGCGCGATGTACGGATCGTCGGAGGCGATCTTGCCGACCAGCTCCTTTAACTGCGTGGTGAGCGCGATGTCCTGAAGGTCGACCACCAGGCGCAGCGGTGGGGCGTCGCGCAGCATGAAGTGGCTGAATTTGAGCGGTTCGTCGTGCTCCAGCGTCACGCGCGTGTAGTCGGGACCCGGCCAGACGCGCACCGCGAGCAGGCTGGCGCCGCGCGCAGCGCGGGTCGTGACCATCGCCAGCACCGCGGCGGCGGCTGCGACGTTCAGCAGGCGCCGTCTTGGCGGATCTGTGGGCTGATCTGCCATGCCCGGGTCGTCTCCTGCAGACATTGTTCTCCGGCTTGGGTCAGCGCATCGATCTGCGCGTGGCGGCCCGCATCGGCGACCTGCATCCGGATCAGCAAGTCGACGGTGAAATTCGCTTCGCCGGCCCGCTCGGGCCACTCCATCGCACAGACCGAGCCGGGGCCGAAAAAATCCCGAAAGCCCGACGACGCAAACTCATTTGGATCGGAGAATCTATAGAAATCAAAGTGATAGAAGTTTAACCTCGAAATTGTATAAAGTTCAAGCAAAGAGAACGTCGGGCTGCGGACAGGCCCCGCGACGCCCAGCCGGCGCAAAGCCGCCCGCACCAGCGCGGTCTTGCCCGCGCCGAGCTCGCCGGACAGTCCGATCACGAAGCCATCGCGCACGATCGCCTCGGTGGCGTTCTGGATCGCCTGGCCGAGCGCCGCGCCCAGGCGCGCGGTGTCGGCCTCGTCGGGCAGCCCGAAATGCGACGTCAGCCGGGGTCCGGAAGCGCCCTGCACGTAATATTTCCCCGTGGAGATGATCGTCAAACGCTCCGAGGATACCGGGGCCGACGCCGGCGGCATCGATCCGCAGGCCCTGATGCAACGGGTCAGACAGTGGGCTGCGGAGCTCGGTTTTGCGGCGGTGGGCGTGAGCGACCTGGACGTGGCGCAGCCGGCGGCGCGCCTGCGCCACTGGCTCGAGAGCGGCCGCCATGGCCAGATGCGGTACATGCAGCGCCACGAGGCGGTGCGCGCCGATCCGTCGCAGCTGCTGGCGGGCGCGCAGCGCGCGATCTGCGTACGGATGGACTACCGGCCGCGCGCCGACGGGGAGGGCTGGATCGAGCGCGAATGGCAGCGTATCGCCGACCCGGAGGCGGCCGTCGTCTCGGTGTATGCGCGCGGGCGCGATTACCACAAGGTCGTGCGCGCGCGGCTGCAGACGCTGGCGGGCCGGATCGGCCAGGAGCTCGCCGGCTTCGGCTACCGGGTCTGCACCGACACGGCGCCTGTGTTCGAGGTGGAGCTGGCGCGCCGCGCAGCACTGGGCTGGCGGGGCAAGCACACGCTGCTGCTCACGCGCGAGGCCGGCTCGATGTTCTTTCTGGGCGAGATCCTGACGGACCTGCCGCTGCCGGTGGATCAGCCGGTGCAGGAGCACTGTGGCAGCTGCAGCCGCTGCATCGACGTGTGCCCCACCGGCGCGATCGTGGCCCCCTTCGAGCTGGACGCCCGGCGCTGCATCTCGTACCTGACGATCGAGCATCCGGGATCGATTCCGGAGCCGCTGCGCGCGGCCATCGGCAACCGGGTGTACGGCTGCGACGACTGCCAGCTGGTGTGCCCCTGGAACAAGTACGCGCAGCGCGCGCGGCTGCCCGATTTCGACGTACGCAACGGGCTGGACAGCACCGGCCTGATCGAGCTTTTCAGCTGGAGCGAGCAGCAGTTCCGCCAGCGCCACGCCGGCTCCTCGATCCTGCGCATCGGCTACCTGCGCTGGCTGCGCAATCTGGCGGTGGCGCTGGGCAATGCGCCGCCATCGGCCGCGGTGCAGGCAGCGCTGCGCTTGCGCGCCGATCATCCGTCCGAACTCGTCCGCGAGCACGTCGCGTGGGCGCTTAAGCGGCAGGCGGCAACGCCGCCGCCACCGCACGCGCCAGGGCCGTCCGGCTGACCCGGATGGGCGTGATGCATTTGCGCAGGGAATACCCGCGATTACCCGCGGCGGAAACCTGATTGAAAGCGCGCGCCTTTGGGGGTAAATGTCGTCATGAGCAAGCGCGCGAGAAAGTGACCTCGGATCATGCTGGAAGACCCTGTGGTCGACGAAGGTGTTCTTACGGAGATGGACACCTCTCTGGTCTACCGAAAATCGGGACTGGGTGCAGCCCAGCTCGCGCACGGCCGGGAGCTTTCGCCCCGCGAACGCCACGTGCTGATCCTGCTGGACGGACGCCGCACGATTGCCGAGCTGTCCGACCTCTTTGGCGCAGAAACCATCCAGCGCGTGGTTCCGGAGCTCGAAGAGAAAGGCTTTGCGAAGCGGGTTGATCCGGCACCGGCGGACGAATGGGCCAATGCGATAACGCTGCTTTATGTGCCGCCCGCTGAACCGCGGAAGCCGGCGCCGGTTCGGCACCCGGATATCGATTCACTAGTTTGGATCGCGCTGCTGATCGTGTTCACCATCGCAGGCAGCTACCTGGCAGCCGATCGCTACCGAAGCCACGCTGACGCCGCTTGGCGGCTGGACCAGGCGCGCACGCTTGCGCAGGCGCCGCCGATCGACGCGCAGAGCCTGCCCACCTCGACCGACGCGATCTATGCGTACGGGCCCGAACGGGTTGCGCCCGGGGTCATCACGCCGATCACCCGGCTGCCGCGGGTCACTGCGTCGAACACGGCCGCGGCCATCTCGCCAGCGGGCGCCGCGGCGAAGGCCGTGGCCCGTGAACATCCGGCGGTCGTTCGTACCGGATCGCGCAGCGCATCGCCGGTCACCGCGAAGGCGTCTACGGCGGCGGCGTCCGCGCCTCCGAGTGCGCCGATGGAAGATGTCGCCCCGGCACCGGCTGCGCAACTCGACGCGACGGTTGCCGCGGCGTTAGCGCCAATGCCAGTGACAATCGCGGCGGAGGCGCCTGCAGCGCCCATGATCTTGCTGGCCACCGCGCCGATCGCGCCGCCGGGCCCGATAGCGGCTGCGAACCTTGCGGCCAGCGCGCCTCGGACCGAGGTTGTGATACAGGCGCCGGCGCCGCCGCCGGCGAGCGATCCGGTCGGCCTGCGCCCGCTGCTGCGTGATCCGCCTCGGTTTCCCGAGCGGGCGCTGCGTGACGGCATCGTCGAGAGCCAGGTGCGGGCGCGCCTGTGGGTCACCCCCGAGGGCAAAGTCGACCAGGTCGACATCGTCCAGGCCACGCCGCCCGGCTTGTTCGATGACGAGGTGCGCCGCGCCCTGTCCCTCTGGACCTACGAGCCGCCGGGCCGCCCGGTGGAGCAGGTGGTCGACCTGACGCTCAAGCCCTGACGAACCGCGGTGCGCCGAGCCGCGCGGGCATTCAGTACACTATGGCCGCACGTCTTGCGGGACCGTGCTGCTGTAGCTCAGCTGGTAGAGCAACTGATTCGTAATCAGTAGGTCCCCCGTTCGAGTCGGGGCAGCAGCACCACACAATCAATGACTTAGGTCCCGCGCGTGTCGGCGGGGCCGTAGCCGAGCGGGGTGCGTAGAGCCTCGCCCACTCGGTCATGGCCGCCGCGCGGTCCGACCCGAGCGGTATCCACTTGCGCGGCTTGCCGTACCCGTCGAAAGTAGAACGCGTCGCCCTTGCGTGTGCAGCAACGTCAGTCATGACTTCGACACCCTTGTTTTGGAGACGGCATTTTCACCGCGGCAGCCATTCGGGCTTGCTCGAGCCTCGCGGCACGAGCACCGTTCTAAACGAGCCGGGAGTCCTCGACATCACGACCTGGTCTGTGATTCCCTGATACGTACCCAACGGCGTCTCCGCGGTGAACAGATCGGGAGCGACGTTTGTGTGCTCGTCGGACGATCCGGCAGCCGCGCGGGCATAGTCCTTGTCGAAAATACCGAGCGACATCAGCCACAGCACGGTTCGGGTCAATGAAGCGGTGACCCGGTAGCTGCCACCCTCGACCGCACGCCGGCGCAGCGCCGCGAGTATGCCGACCGTGCCAAGCCAGGCGACGACGTTGTCGCAAATCGGAATGATCGGAGGCGATTTGGGATTTGTCGGAGTACCTTCGACACTGAACAGCCCCGCCACGGCTGCACCGACTTCATCGAATCCGGGACGATTTTTCCAGGGGCCGCTGTCGCCATGCAGAACGACACGCGCATGGATGAGCCCCGGCTTTTTCGCAGAGAGCTCTTCTGCATCCAGGCCGTTGCGCTCGAGATACCCAGGACGCTTGTTGGCAAAGAAGATGTCGGCATCCGTCAGCAGACGATCCAATTTCGCGCGGTCTTCTTTGGAGGCGTCGAGGATCGTCGAACGCATCCCAACCTGCGCGTCCCAGGCAAAAGCCTCGATCTCGGTGTCATTTGGACGCCAGATGTTGAGGACATCGGCTCCGTGTAGGGCAAGGTCCCTGCCCATGGCAGCGCCGGCGATCACATGCCCCATCCCGAGTGCACGAATGCCATCGAGCGGGCTCTGCGCGTGCTTCTTGAAGGGAATCGGCTCGCTTTCACCGATCTTCTCCACCCTGATCAACGGCATCCTGGAAAGCACTTCGGTGTATTGCAGCTCCTTCTGGAATTCCGCGAACGTGCGCACCTTGGCGATCGGAAGTCCGGCCTCGGCCGCCGCGTTCTCCAGGTCGTCGGCGCGCCACTGGCGTATGGCGTTACCGACGGACTCGCTGCTGGCGCCGGACCTCAGCAAGCTGAGCGCGCGGGCTGCCAGCTTGGGGTAAATGTTGATAGCCACGACGTGCCGACCATCCAGGGTCTCCCAGAACAGCTGCGGATCGGCGGAGAGGAACGGGTTCAGGGAGTCCGCGAGCGACGGAGGCCGCCCATTGATGGTTTCCCATTTCAAATCGAAGAAACCGTAGAAGCGCCGCAACGCCTTGCGGACATCCACGGCGATATCCTGTCCGTCGCCAGTCCGGTCTTGCCAAAGCGCCGCGACGCCAACCGCCTTCGCGGCCATACCGATCGCCGCCATGGTGCCAAACCGATGTGCGGCGGGAATGATCGGATCGCGGCCGTAGAAAGTGAGCTTGCCGCCGCTGTCAGCCGTCGACATCCCAACGTCTCTCAATACGTCATCGACGCTCCGATGCAGGTCGAAATCCGAGCCGGTCTGCGGATTCGCAAGCTTCGATTCGAGTGTGTCGGTGAGCAGGTCCGGTTGAGACTCGTCTGCCCAACGCATAGTCATGTCGTTCATTTTGCACATTCCTTGTCAGTGAGGTATTAGGCGTGAGCGGCGACTTTGCGTGGCGCGGCCGCGTCCGAAGGTCCTGTCCGAAGTTCGATGAGGCCGAGAAGAATCTCGTCGCGCTCGGCCTCCAGCTCCTCGATAGAGCGTGATCCGACCTCCGCATGCACGCTGTCGATCAGCTTCTTCTGCAATTCCGGGGTCAGCACCGGCGAGCCGAGGGCCTTCCACGAATTTGCCATCGGGCCGGCAAACTGCTCGAAGAAGTGCTCGATGCCGCCCGGGCCTCCGCCGAGGTGATTGAGCATCATGTTGCCCATGATTCCCCAACGTAGACCCGGCCCCCAGGACAGGGCGGTGTCGACGTCCGCGGCGCTCACGACACCCTCGGTCACGAGGTAATAAACCTCACGTGCCAATGCGGCCTGTAGCCGGTTGGCGACATGACCCGCCATTTCCTTCTTGATGCGCACTGTCCGCCTCCCAATCGAGTCATAGAATTCGCGCGCGCGCCGAATCGTCTCTTCCGAGGTTTTGGCGCCGCCGACGATTTCCACCAGTGGGATCAGGTGCGGCGGATTGAATGGATGCGCAACGACGCAGCGCTCGGGATGCGAGCGGGCGCCCACCTGAATCTGGCTCATTGGGATTCCGGACGAGCTCGACGCGATGATCACATCGGCCGGCAGCAGCTCGTCGAGCTGCCCGTAGAGCCTCTGCTTGAAATCGACGCGCTCGGGGCCGTTCTCCTGGACGAGGTCGGCGCCGGCGACCGCTCGGGCGAGATCCCCAGTGAACTCGAGGTTGGACTGAGACGCTCCGGGCGAAAGGCCCAGTCGCTCGAGTGCCGGCCACGCGCTCTTCACGAATTTCCTGAGCGAGGCTTCCGCGTTGGGAGCGGGGTCCGTTGCGACAACCTGCAGTCCCTTGGCAAGGAATAACGCGCTCCAACTTGCGCCAATCACGCCGGTGCCTACGATAGCGATGCGACGAATGGGTTTGGTTTCGGTCATTTCATTTCTCCGAGATATTGGTTCGGATTTCGGCATAGGCAATGCCGGTGAGATTGCCCTGTGCGTAAAGGAAATTGCTCTTGTTCTTGCCATCGAGATCGGCGGAATAGACCGAACCCGCGAGGTCGGTGACGTACATCCGGTTACCACGCACGTCGAGGGCGAGGCCAATGCCCTCCATCAGGTGCGTCACCACGATCTCCGGCACCGAGCTCTTGTCGATCGGCGCGCGATTCACTGTGTTACCGCGCGGAGGGTCGCCGCGGTCGGTCCAATAGAGCAGGCGGTTCGTGATATCGAGCTCGAGATCGATCGGTTCCGGCAGCTGGTCGAATATCACCTCGATGTCAGAGCGGTTGCCCGCGCTCTCGCCCTTCGGGATGTCGATACCCGCGCGGAAGATGCGGCCCATTCCGCCGTTGTCCGGACCTTTTTGCGTCCAGTAGATTTTCCGAAGCTTCGGATCGACGGCGATTCCGACGCACCACCGGGTCTGATCGCGTCGGTCCTGCTCGCCACGGCCGGACTCGATGAGCGTTTCCACCTGCGAGCCATCCAGGTTCGCACGCATTACGCGCATCCCTTCGCGGTCGCACCAATAGAGCTTGCCGCCTTCCTTGTCGAGGTGGATCTGTTTCGGTGTGTGCGTGATGCCTTGCGGGACGATGACGGTGCGGTTCGTGCCGTCGAGGTTGGCGCGCTCGATCGAGCCGTCGTCGACGCTTATGGTCCCCATGTTGGTCCAGTAGATGTGCCCAGCCTCCGCATCCACCGCGATGCCATCGGGAAAGCGACCATTTGTGACGATGGTCTTGCGGTCGGATCCGTCGGGATTCATCGAGTGAATGCGGCCGCCGCTCAGTTCGAGGAGGAACAATCGGCCCGAACGGATCGCACCCGGCGAAGCCTCCTTTGTGGCGGCCTGTAGCAGCGTCATGGCGTGTCCTTTCCTGTCACGTGCGTCTGGATCCGAGAGAATCGCTGGACCAGACTGGACACGGCGTCTTCGTATAGTTCGGCATCTCTATTCCTTTCAGTCTGTGCGGACTTGAAAATCGGTGGTCGTCCGCGACGAGCTTCGATCGTTGCACCAATGAAAGTGCTCACCTTTTTGATGGCTCTTTCCTTGTTGCAAGGAACTCTAGTGTTTCTTCGCGGGAGAGTCGGGAGGAAGCGGTGAAATCGAAGCGCGACTTTGGTGAGGAACGATGCTCATCGAAGATACAATTGCGATGGATAGCCGGCTGGAGGAAGCCGTGAAGGACGACTTCAGGGTAGGGAGCTGGCTGGTCTCGCCCAGCCTCAACAGCATTTCCCACCAAGGCAGGACCGTTCGCCTCGAGCCCAAGGTGATGGGAGTCTTGCTGTGCCTGGCTCAGCATCCAGGCGAAACGCTTTCCAAGGAGCAGCTCTTCCAGGCCGTGTGGCCTAACGTCGTCGTGACCGACGATGTGTTGAAGCGCTGCGTCGCCGAGCTACGCCGCGCCTTCGAGGACGACGCCCGCGAACCGCGCGTTATTGAGACGATCTCGAAACGAGGATATCGGCTGGTTGCTCAGGTAAGTGCCGCGGCTACGGCGACGACCTTAGATGAAGGTGTCCTGCGCGATTCCATCGTGGTGCTGCCGTTCATCAATATGAGCGCTGACCCGGAGAGTGAGTACTTTGCCGACGGGATCACCGAGGAGATCATCAACGCGCTGGCGCAGATCACGGAGCTCCACGTCGTGGCGCGAAGTTCTTCCTTTTCTTTCAAGGGCAGACATGTCGACCCGCGCATCATCGGAGAACAACTGAACGTGCGCACTGTTCTCGAGGGAGGCGTACGCAGAGCTGACAACCGTCTGCGCATCACGGCACAGCTGGTGAAGGCAGCGGATGGATATCATCTGTGGTCGGAGCGCTATGACCGCGAGATGACGGATGTGTTCGCGATTCAGGAGGAGATCGCGCGAGGAATCGTGCAGCGGTTGAAGGTCTGTGGAGAACCGGTGGTTAAGGCAGTGACGCCGAACCTGGACGCCTACGACTCCTACCTGAAGGGTCGCACCCTCCTATATAGGAGAGGCCTCTCTATCCCGCTTGCCCTCGAAGGCTGCAAACGGGCAGTGGAGCTCGATCCGAATTACGCACTGGCGTGGGCCGGCCTTGCCGATAGCTGCACGGCACTTGGGTTTTTCGGGCTCACACCTCCTCAGGAAACGATGCTCAAAGCGATAGAAGCTGCTCGACGTGCGGTAGCGCTGGATTCATCGCTGGCCGAGGGGCACAACGCGTTGGCAATGGCATCTTTGATGGGTGCCTGGGACAGGGCGGAGGCTCGGCGTGAATTTGACCGCGCACTACAACTGAATCCGAAATACACGCAGGCGATTGACTGGCATGCGTATTTTTTTCTCCAACTTTCCGAAGGGCGGCTTACGGAGGGAATGGAGCAAGCGAGGTTGGCGCTGGTATGCGATCCCCTTTCGGGCTATGCGCACGCCATGTTCGCTCTGACCTGTGTCGTTGCAGGGAAAACCGCGGAAGGGGAAGAGGCCGGCCGCCGCGCCGTTGAACTCGATCCTGAAAACTATCTGGCCCAATTTGTCCTCCAGGAGGCTCTGCGCGTGGGCCGCCGGTTCGAGGAGTCCGTCGCGACGGGAGAGTTGGCGCTGGCAATGTCGGGCCGCCACGGATGGAGCATGACAGTGCTCGCCCTGACCCTCGCAGATTGGGGCAAAGCCTCAGACGCAGACGCGGTTTATTGTGAAATGCGGGCTCGGGCACGTCGCGAATATGTTTCGCCCGCGACACTAGCCATCGCAGCCTCGGCGGCGGCGAGAGAAGATGAGGCGATTAGCCACGCCCGCGAAGCCTACGAAATCCGTGACCCTAATTGCCAACATTTCTTCAGATACTTTTCCTCGAGCGCGCAGTTATACAGATATCCTTGGCTTCGCGAGTTCATGGCTGTGCGACCGCAATGAGACGATGTCGTCGCTCTTGCGCCCAGGTGCGCTCAAGCGCATTGATGCGCACCATACCCGGGTCGGAAAACTCCAGAACCGAGCGTCGGTGGGGGACTTGCGCACCTAGGCACGCTCGCAAAGGCCCGCGTCGAATTGCAAGCAGGGCTCCCCAACCTGTGGAGAGGGGGAATACCGAGTGGAAATTAGTGCATGGCATTTTACGGGGGCTCGAGCCACTTTGACGGAAGAGTCCGTTCGATGAACAAGCTCCTGCAGAACGTGCTCGAGGCGCACGGCGGTCTGCGCCGCTGGAATGGCTTTGACACCGTGAAGGCACAGATCGTCTCCGGCGGTGGCCTGTGGGCACTGAAGGGTCTGATCCAGGACTCGGCGCCGCGCGAGATGCGCGCGTCGCTTCACGAGGAATTCGCATCGGTCACACCCTTCGGCCAACCCAACTGGCGCACGAGCTTCAGGCCCGAGCGCGTGGCCATCGAGACGATGGATGGCGTCGTCGTCAAGGTGCGCACGGATCCCCGCAGTTCCTTCCTGGGCCACACCATGAACACGCCGTGGGATCCTCTGCACCGTGCCTACTTCAATGGCTACGCCATGTGGACGTACCTTACGACGCCGTTCTTCATGGCCATGCCGGGCTTCGAAGTCAGTGAGATTGAGTCGGTCAAGGAAGGCCCCGAGCAGTGGCGAGGGCTGCGCGTGAAGTTCCCCGGGTACATCGCCAGCCACTGCGGCGAGCAAGACTTCTACTTTGGCGACGATTTCCTTCTGCGGCGCCACGACTACCACGTCGACGTGGCGGGGTCGTTTCCGGCGGCACAGTACGTCGACGGCATGGTGGAAGTTCAGGGCTTCAAGTTGCCCACGCGTCGGCGGGCCTATGTGCGCGGCCCCGACCTGAGGCCTGTCCGCGACCTGCTCATGGTCTCGATCGACCTGAGCGGCTACGAGTTTGCCTGAGATCGGACGCTGTTCCTCGCGCGACGACGGTCAAATTCGATCGGCGCGGACACTATGGGTGACAGCGCGCGCGAAATGGCGCGCGCCATCGATGTCGGCGCCCCGCATCTGGCCGAACACGGCGACTACTGACCGTTGGGACGACAAACTCCTTCTCCGGCGCGAGGAACCGGGACGGTTCGACAGCGGTCACTGATTAGCCGCTTGGGTAGTCCCTTTGCCAATTGGCGGACGGTTCCAGCGCGGGCTTGGCGTTGCCTCGGTTGATCGCGAGGTTCGTCAAATTACAGGCTGCGCAGGACCCGCATCAGACTGTCAACCTTGCGCCCGGTGGCAGCGCGGCTCGATTTAAGGTTCTGCTCCATACTCAGACCGGCAAAGAAGGTCAGAACCATCCTGGCTAGCTCGTCCACATTCGCCTTCGGCCTTTCAGCCTCGATATTCTTGGCAATGAGTTGCTTCAATTGCACTCGGCTCTGACCAAGAATTTCGACGGCCTTAGGTGGCAGGATGGCAAGTTCTCGCATCGAACTGATGGCGAAACACCCCTTTTGGCCCTCCGTACTAGACGGAACCCGTTTCAAGAACTGTTCGATGTTGTCCCAACCCAGGGGCTCTACCGTGAGCAACCCTTGTTGCTGCAGCCGATCGAGGTAGAAGCGAAGGCTCTCCAGAAACAGGTCCTCCTTGCCCGCGAACTCCGCGTACAGGCCCGATTTATTTACTCCGGTGGCCTTTTCCAGTTCCTGCAGGCTGGCGTCGGCAAAGCCGTGCTTCCAGAACACTGGGAGGGCTTTTTCAAGTACTCCTTCGCGGCTGAAATTTCTAGGGCGCGCCATTGCGAAAGTGTACCTTAACGAACCGAGTAGTTCAATACCGCTTGACATTCGGACCCGGTTCGTCCATTATGAACCGATCGGTTCATAATGTGGGAGTAAGAACATGGTCAAAAGCAATGTGGTAAACCTCGCCGCTGTCCTTTTGATGGGACTAGCCGGCTCGCTCGGGAGCGCAACATCCGCTTTCGCTGCTGCACCTCAGCACCACGACCAGGCGCCGGGGTTCTACCGGTTGAAGGTGGGCGATCTCGAGGTGACGGCCCTATATGACGGAGCCGGCGCATTCGATCTGCACTGGCTAAACGGCAAGAAGGCGACCATCGACGGCGTCGCGAAGGCTTTGGACGAGGATCCGGAGCTGTTGGATGTTGCCGATTCGGGATTTCTGGTCAACACCGGCAAGCAGGTGATCCTGGTCGACGCGGGCGCCGGCACGTGGTGGGGCGCGCCAGCGTACGGTCGCCTGGGGGACAGTCTTCGCAGTGCGGGTTATACCCCTGACCAAGTTGACCTGGTTCTGCTCACGCACCTTCACGCCGATCATGTCGGCGGACTCACCACCCAGGACGGGCAACGTGTCTTTCCAAATGCCGATGTCTTTGTCGCGAAAGCCGAGAGCGATTTCTGGTTGTCGCCGGAAAACGCCGCAAAGGCGCCGAAAGACGCGCGGCCGTTTTTCCATAGCGCGCAGGCCATTGCAGCGCCTTACGTGAAGGCGGGCAGGTGGCATACGTTCAGCGGCTCCGAGGCAATCGTGGACGGGATGAAGATTGTCCCCTTGCCGGGCCACACGCCGGGGCACATGGGCTACGAGTTCTCCTCAGAGGGTCAAAAGATCCTCTTCTGGGGCGACACCTTCCATGCACCACGTGTTCAGCTGAAGCATCCTGAAGTCACCGCAGTGTTCGACATCGACCAGTCGGCCGCTGCTGCGACTCGCAATCGGCTGCTGTCGACGCTCGCCAGCGAGGATATCGTGGTCGCAGGTCCGCACGGGGCTTTTCCCAGTTTTGGACGTTTGCACAAAGACAGGAATGGCTATAGCTGGGCGCCAGTCGTATTCGCCGATCAGTGGGTCGAACGGTAACCGTGTGGTCGATTCACCGATCATCCCGGCTCGAAGCTTCAACCCTGACTCAGGAGCAATCATGAATCATTCCATCGAAGAGAAGAACAAGGCGCTGGTCATTGAAGCATTCGAAGCTGCGTTCAATCGGCGGGACCCGGTCGCGTTCGATCGTTATTGGTCGCCGAACTATCTCCAGCACAGCGCGCACATTCCGCCCGGCCGTGATGGCTTGCGCAATCTGATCGCATCGCTTCCCAGCACGCTCAGGTACGAGCACGGACCGGTCACGGCGGCGGGCGAATATGTGATGGTGCACGGCCGGTTCTCGGGCTTTCAAGATCGCGCCTGGGTGGTTGTCGACATCGTCCGTGTAGCAGACGGAATTCTCGTCGAGCACTGGGACGTCATTCAGGATGAAGCAACGCGGGCGGGATCCAAAAGCGGCCTGCCCATGTTCGGAGACAGCTTCGCGAGCTAGCGCGTTGCGGCGACGAGGACTACGCGGGAACTGAGGCAGCAGAAATGTCGGTGGGGCCGAATTGCAGCGGGGCGGGTGCCGGATGAAGAGATACCAGATCGCCGTCTTGGACGACTATCAAAACGCAGCGCTCGAGAGCGCCGACTGGTCGATGCTCCGCGAGCGCGCGGACATCACCGTATTTCAAGATCACGTCGACGACGCAGATTCGGTCGTGACCCGGCTCCTTCCGTTCGATATCGTCTGCGTCATGCGTGAGCGCACCCCGCTCCCGCGCAGCATCATCGAGCGCCTGCCCAACCTGAAGCTCATCAGCTCGACGGGGTCCGTAAATGCGTCGATCGACGCTGCTGCGGCAGCGGATCGCGGGGTCGCGGTTTCCTATACCGGATACCGGTCGACCCCGACCATCGAATTCACATGGGCCCTTATTCTGGCTTCGGCGCGCAATATCGTGGCGGAAAGCAACTCGGTTCGATCCGGTGGCTGGCAAACATCCGTGGGTATGGACCTCCACGGCAGAACCCTCGGCGTGCTGGGACTTGGGCGGATAGGATCGGCGGTGGCCGGAATCGGCCGTGACTTCGGCATGAACCTGATCGCCTGGAGTCAGAACATGACATCGGAGTCCGCCCAAGCCGTCGGCGCTGTACTGGTGTCCAAGGATCAACTCTTCGAGCAGGCCGACATTCTTACGATCCACTTGATCTTGAGCCGCCGCACCCGCGGTTTGGTGGGTGCTGCGGAACTGGCAAAAATGAAGCCGACGGCGCTGCTGATCAACACCTCGCGCGGGCCAATCGTGGACGAACAGGCCTTGATCGACGCTCTCAGGAACAAACAAATCGCAGGCGCGGCGATTGACGTGTTCGAGACCGAGCCGCTGCCCGCATCCCACCCGTTCCGAACGCTCGGCAACCTGTTGGCGACACCGCATCTCGGCTATGTGTCGCAAGGTCTTTACCGCACCTTTTACGAGGACACCGTCTCGAATATCCGGAAGTGGCTCGACACCCAATCGACCGATGCGAATAAGGGCACATGAATTCGGACCTGCCATGCACCATTCGCTCAGAGAGAGAAATCCGTGACAACAATAAAGGCGATTCGGCTGGCTTCGCTGGTCACGGCAATCGATGTCCTGGTCGCGAGCGGCTTTTCCATCGCGGCGATCATCCGTCCGCAATACCTGCTCCCTGCCGAATCCGTTCCAACGGAGGCGTCGTTGCTACTGGCGATGTACGCGGCGGCACGCACAATTCCTCTGGCTTTGTTCGCAATGGGGGCGATCTACAAGCAGGCGACGCCTGCGTTGCTGATCCTCGGTGCGCTCGCCGGCGCCATGCAATTGCTGGATGCCGGAATCGGTCTGTTTGAGCATGATCTTGGGAAATGCGCAGGGCCGCTCTTCATCGCCGTCCTCCAATTCTCCGTGGTGTATCTGCTTCACAGATCCGTGCGGATCACGCCGCAAACCAAGCGCGGATAAAAGCACGCCACGGCCCGGCACTTCCAAGTTCGCCCCAGGTGCAGGGTAGAAAGCACTCGGGGTTTCCACGGAGCTTGACAATAAGCGTATACACGCCCATAGTGTGCGCATATACACCTATGTCACCCGACCATGAAAATCGCGGTAATGGGTGCGGGCGCGGTGGGCTGTTACTACGGCGGCATGCTGGCATGGGCCGGACACGATGTGGTGCTGATTGGGCGCCCTCAACACGTCGAGGCGATCAAGCGTCAAGGGCTCAGGCTCGAAGCACAAACCTTCGACGAACGCATTCGCGTCTCAGCCAGCACCGAAGCGAGCGCCGTACAGGGCGCGCAGCTCGTGCTCTTTTGCGTGAAGTCCACCGACACCGAAAGCGGTGCGGCCGCCATCAAGCCGCATCTTGAGACGGATGCGTTGGTGCTGTCGCTACAAAACGGCGTCGAGAACGCGGACCGACTGCGCGCGCTGCTGCCGCAGGAAGTGATTGCAGCGGCGGTATATATCGGTGTCGAAATGGCTGGCCCGGGGCATGTCAGGCATCATGGCCGCGGCGAACTCGTCATTGAGCCGTCGAAGGCCAACGATGGGGTCGCGCGCGTGTTGATTGCAGCTGGCGTGCCGACCGAAATCTCCGGCAACGTGCGCGGCGCGTTATGGGCCAAGCTGATCGCGAACTGCGCGTACAACGCGCTGTCGGCAATTACGCAATTGCCGTACGGCCGGCTCGTAAAAGGGGAGGGCATAAGTGCTGCCATGCGCGACCTTGTCGATGAATGCGTGGCCGTTGCGAAAGCGGATGGTGTGACGCTTCCGGGTGATGTCGATGCGGCCGTACGCAAAATTGCTGAGACGGTGCCGGGCCAGTACTCATCTGCTGCATGCGATCGTCAAGCTGATCGAGAGCAAGTAGCGGATTCATCGCACCCGCCAGCATCCGCCGACATTTCGGAGGCGTGGGCTTCGCCCCGTCCATGGCAGGCGGTTTGTGAGGAGATTGGACATGGTTTTGAGGCTTGACGTGAAGGTTCCCGCGGAAGGGGGAATTGAACTCGGCGCCTGGTTATTCCAGCCCAAAGGCGATGGGATTCACCCCGCCATCACCATGGCCCATGGCTTTGCGGGGACCAAGGAACACGGCCTTGAGCGTTTCGCTCAGGCATTCGCCGCGGTGGGTTTTGTCGTGCTCGTTCACGATCATCGCAATTTCGGGACGAGCGGCGGCCACCTCCGCGGAGACGTCGATCCATGGCGGCAAATTACGGACTGGCGTCGCGCGATCTCCTATCTTGAGGCGCGCCCGGAAGTTGATCCGTCTCGTATTGGCCTATGGGGCACGAGCTATGCCGGCGGACATGCTCTCGTGCTTGGCGCCACCGATCGACGCCTGCGCTGCATCGTTGCGCAGGTTCCGACAATCAGTGGTTACGAACAGGGATTGCGCCGTGTTTCACCTGACGCCACGCCCGCGTTGCAGCACGCTTTCAACGAGGATGAGAGAGCTCAGTTGCGGGGAGAGTCACCGCGTCGACAGGCGGTCGTTAGTGGCGATCCCGCCGTTCCTGCCGCCTACCGCTCCCAGGACGCGATCGATTTTTATCTTCAGCCAATTCCACCAGGCCTCTGGGAAAACGAGATCACCCTGCGCTCGACGTGGGCCGCGCGCATGTACGAACCGGGCATCTGGATTTCCCGCGTTTCGCCAACACCTTTGCTGCTGGTTGTCGCGCGTGACGACAAGCTGACTGTCGCCGATCTGGCGCTTGCAGCTTATGAGCGTGCGCTGGAGCCCAAACGGCTTGCCCTGATACCGGGTGGCCATTTCGATCCCTATCTGGCCCAGTTTCCGCTCGCGGAAGCTGCTGCAACAGAATGGTTTCGCGAGCATCTGCTTAATTCGGCCACGAGCCGTTCGTGACCCACGTTGCGAGCCACGGCGCTTTCGCCGCGACCGTTCCCGACTTTGCGAATCTCTCACAACCGGAAAAGGGCCTGACGATGTGTGCAGCCAACACAACTAACCAAAATCTTCGGTGGGATGTGCTTACGATAAAGCGCCCTGGCCTTACTCGCGATTTGCCCGCCGGCAAGGAAGAACTGATGTGGGTGGCGAATTCATCGACGCTCATCTACGGTGAGCGCAACGCCGTTCTCGTGGACACCTTTCTCACGACCCAACAATCGCAGACGCTGTTGGATTGGGTCGTCGCGAGCGGCAAGAACCTCACCGCGATCTATATCACCCATGGGCACGGTGATCATTTCTTCGGCCTTGCATCGCTTCTGGAGCGCTTCCCGAATGCCAAGGCGGTCGCGACACCCGAGATCGTCAAGGCCATGCACGAGCATCTCTCGCCAGACTCGATCGAGAACTTCTGGCGTCGGCTTTTCCCCGGCGAGATTCCAGACCGCTTACCAGTCGCCGGGCCGCTCGAAGACAATGAACTGGAGCTAGAAGGGCACAAGCTCATAGCGGTGAATGCCGGACGGACCGATACGGCCCACTCAACGTGTTTGTACGTCCCGTCGATCGGGCTCATCGTAGGCGGCGATGCCGTCTACAACGGCATTCATCCTTATCTCGGCGAGACCGACGCACAGAGCCGGCTTGAGTGGATTTCCACGCTCGATAAGCTTGAGGCCCTGAAACCGAAGGCAGTGGTCGCCGGGCACAAGGTGCCGGATAACGACGATAACCCGCGCATCATAGCTGAGACGCGGCAGTACCTTCGCGACTTCAACCGCCTGAATACGGCGACAACGACCGCGCGCGAGCTCTACGATGCGATGCTGCAAATCTATCCCGATC
>Ga0210401_10001030_pt1 | contig 33452 bp, 27 predicted proteins | sample IncBWH32MmetaG_FD_150866 | JGI IMG/M metagenome (GOLD analysis project Ga0210401, IMG submission 150866) | Forest soil microbial communities from Barre Woods Harvard Forest LTER site, Petersham, Massachusetts, United States - Inc-BW-H-32-M | ecosystem: Environmental > Terrestrial > Soil >... | reverse complement strand
GGGGGGGGGGGGGGGGGGGGGGGGGGGGGGACGGGTAATCAGTAATCAGTGAGAGGGCTTCCTGGCTTGGTTGGGAGATTGGGCTGGCGTTGAGGTCCTTCGCGTCCCGATCGGAATCGGGACGCTCAGGATGACAAGTTTTTGTTTGGGAGGAGATTCGCGCTCAGGGTTGTTGGCGTGTTGCGATAGAATGCTTGGCGTGTTGTGGTGCGAACTAATTTGAAAAACTGGTGGGGAGGATCATTGTGGGTGTGAATCGGATTATCGTGGGCGCGGCGTTGGTGACGATCGGCGTGAGCGGTTTGTGCGCGGGAGCGTGGGGGCAGGCGACGCCTAGTCCGGCGCTGCTGGTGTTGAATAAGGAGGACAGCGTGCTGGCGATCGTGGACCCGGCGACGCTGAAGGTGGTGGGGAAGGTGGAGACGGGCGCGCATCCGCATGAAGTGGCGGCGAGCGCGGATGGGAAGATTGCGATTGTGACGAATTATGGGAACGACCACGCGGGAACGACGATGTCGGAAATTGATCTGGTGTCGCGCACTGAAGTGGGGAAGGTGACGTTTCCCGGGCTGGTGGGGCCGCACGGGATTGCGATTGTGGGCGACAAGGCTTATTTCACCGTGGAGGGAGATAAGTCGGTGGGCGTGTTTGATTTTGTGGCCAACAACATCGATTTGCACCTGGTTCTGGGGCAGAAAAAGCCGCACATGATCGTCTTGACGAAGGACGGGCGGACGATGTGCGTGACGAACATTGAGTCGAACACCGTGTCCGTGGAAGAGATGAAGAAAAAGATTACCGACTGGACGGGAACGAACGTGAAGGTGGGCAAGGGGCCGGAGGGAATTGATATTTCGCCGGACGGGAAAGAAGCGTGGGCGGCGAACTCGGGCGATGGAACAGTGTCGATTATCGATCTGGCGTCGAAAAAGGTGATTCAGACGGTGGACGTGAAGACGAAGCACTCGAACCGGTTAAAGTTCACTCCGGACGGGAAGCTGGTGCTGATTTCGGATTTGGGCAACGGCGATTTGGTGATTGTGGATGCGGCTTCGCGGAAAGAAGTGAAGCGGCTGAATCTGGGGAAGAGCGCGGAGGGGATTTTGATGCAGCCGGATGGCGCGCGGGCGTTCGTGGCGGTGAGCGGAGACGACAAGGTGGCGGTGGTGGACTTGAAGACGCTGGAAGTGACGACGACGTTTACGACCGGGAAGGATCCGGATGGGATGGCGTGGAGGAAGTGAAGAGAGAGAAGTAATGAAGTAAAGAGGTAAGGAAGCAAGGAAAAGGCGAAGAAGATCTGAACGCGGAGACGCGGAGGGCGCAGAGAAGAGAGAGAAAAACCGCACCCTCAAAAGACGGAGGGCCTTCGACTCCGCTCAGGACTAAAGGTGCGGCACCCGGCACAGCGAGGAATGGCTGCGCTACAAAGAGAATCGGAGGGGATGATGAGCGACGAACTGAACGTGTATCTACCGGCGAAAATGGCCACGCGACGGCAGGTGATTTCTGGAAGTGTGGCGGCTTTGGGGTTCCTTGCAATCGGGGCCGGCATGGCGTTAGCCGCGGTGGATGACGGGATATTACGCGCGGAGGAAGCGATCCATCAGGAGCCGGTATTTAAGTCGAGCCGTCAGCGCGTGTACGACGCCCTGACGGCTGCGAATCAATTTGGGAAGGTGGTGCAGTTGAGCGCTGCCATGCAGTCCGGCGGAATGAAGACGGGGGCCGCGCCGGTGACGATCAGCCGGGAAGCGGGCGGGACGTTTTCGGCGTTCGGGGGATATATCACCGGGCGGCAGGTGGAGTTGGTGCCGAATGAGCGGATCGTGCAGGTGTGGCGGGCGGGGAGTTGGGATCCCGGATCGTACTCGATTGTTCGGTTCGTATTAGTAGAATCGGGAGGCGGGACGAAGATTGTATTTGATCACACCGGCTTTCCAAAGGGACAGGCAGAGCATCTGGCGGAAGGGTGGAGAATCAACTATTGGGAGCCATTGGCGAAGTTTCTGGCGTAAGAAGAAAAAAATAACGCAGAGGCGCTGAGCGCGCTGAGAAAAGAGGAGAAACCCCGCACCCTGAAAATCGCAGGGTACGGCACCCGGCACCCGCGATTGCAGAAAACTTCGATTCCTTGCCCGAACAGCTTTTGGAGCGTGTGAAGGGCATCCCTGTTGTAACACCATAACATTGGGTGGTCAGGTTAAATCGCAAACCCAAGAGCACAGCCAGGAATGGCTGTGCCACAAAATGCAGGATTCGGCGGTGTGGTAGAATGGAGGTTTAAACACACTAGCAAGAAGGCGGCGTAAAGCCGCCCCTACGGAGAAAGTTGTGGCTGGGATGGCGGAATATCCAATTATTGAAAATACGGTGTTTGAGGCGGATGACGAGTATATCCCGCAGCCGGTGGTGGAGGCGGGCCCGCCGGCGTGGATGGATGGGAGCCTGCGGATCGGCATTCACACGTCGATTTCGGGGAGCTACCTGAACGCGCTGGAGTCCGCGAAGAAGCTGGGGGCGAACGCGCTGCAGATTTTTTCGGCCAGCCCGCGGATGTGGCAGACGGCGAATGTGCGGATACCGGCCTCGGATGTGGCGGCATTTCGCGCGCGGCGGGCGGAGTTGCGACTGGGTCCGCTGGTGATCCACGCGAATTACCTGATTAATTTGGCGGCGGCGCAGCCGATGCTGCGGACGCGGTCGATCCAGGCGTTTCACGAGGAGTTGGTGCGCGGGCGTGAACTGGGCGCGGACTTTGTGGTGGTGCATCCGGGGTCGCGCGGGGAATCGACCACGGAGCAGGGGATTGCGACGATTATCGAGAGCGTGAAGCAGGCGGCGCGTCGCGTGCCGTTGGGCAAGATGCGGATTTTGATTGAGAACACCGCGGGAATGGGCACGGCGGTGGGTTCGCGGCTGGAAGAAGTGGCAGCGATTGTGCGCGGGTTGCGGGAGATCAAGGCGGCGGTTTGCCTGGATACGGCGCATCTTTTCGCGGCGGGATACGACATCAAAAGTGAAGCCGGGCTGGAACAGGCGATCGAAACGATTGACCGGATTCTGGGCCTGGAAAATGTGCCGGTGTTTCATGCGAACGATTCGAAGATTCCGCTGGGCGGGCGCGTGGACCGGCACGAACACATCGGCGACGGGAAGATCGGGGCGGAGGCGTTCGAGCGGATTCTAAGGACGGCACGGCTGGGCAGTGCGCCGCCGCTCGGGTTGGCCGGCCGCGCGTTTTTGCTGGAGACTCCGATTGATGATCCGGGCGACGACCGGAAAAATGTGGCGAAACTGTGGGAATTGGCTGGCGTCGAAGGACCGGCGGCGGAGAAGGGTTTTTCGATGATGACTTCGGCGATGAAGAAGCAGAAGAAGGAATTGGAGAAGAAGGGGAAGAAGTTTGCGAGTTCGCGGCATTTGCCGGCGGTGAAAGATAAGAAGAAAAGATAACGCTGAGGCGCTGAGTACACAAAGGGTCGCAGAGAAGAAACGGCAGATCCCTCACCCGCAAACGGCACCCTTCGCGAAATACGCTCAGGGCAAGCGGGTTCGGGATGACAGGAAGCGGAGGCAGACAGGGCGTGGGGGACTACAAGCCGCAGGAGATTGAGGCGAAATGGCAGAAGCGGTGGGCAGAAAACCGCGTGTTTGAGACGGAAGCGGACGTAGAGAGTCGACAGTCTACAGCCAACAGTCGACAGCCTTCAGAGAAGAGTGAAGAGAAGAAAACCCAAGACCCACCCTTCGCAAAAGGCGCGAAGGGTAGGCCACCCGAGAAGAAACCCAAATATTATGTGCTGGAGATGCTGCCCTACCCTTCGGGGACGATGCACATGGGGCACATGCGCAACTACACGATCGGGGATGTGGTTGCTCGTGTGAAACGAATGCGCGGGTTCAACGTGCTGCACCCGATGGGGTGGGACGCATTCGGCCTGCCGGCGGAGAACGCGGCGATCAAGAACCACACGCATCCGCGTGTGTGGACCAATAAAAACATTGCGGAATTTCAGAGGACGCTGCGGCGTTTTGGGTTCAGCTTTGACTGGCGGCGGGAGATTTCCACGTGCGAGCCGGAATATTACCGGTGGAACCAGTGGTTTTTCCTGCGCATGCTGGAACGCGGAATCGCTTACAAGAAAAAGAGCCGGGTGAACTGGTGCCCGAAATGCTGCACGGTGCTGGCCAACGAGCAGGTGGTGAACGGCGGGTTCTGCTGGCGGCATGAAGATACGCGCGTGGAAGCTCGGGAGATTGAGCAGTGGTTTTTGAAGACGACGGCGTATGCGGAGCAGTTGCTGGAGGATTTGAAGCAGTTGGAAGGCGGCTGGCCGGATCGCGTGATTGCGATGCAGCGGAATTGGATTGGGAAGTCGATTGGGGCGAAGGTTTGGTTTGAGGTGGACAGCCAACAGTCGGCAGCCGACAGCCAACAGCTGAAGAGTGAAGAGAAGAAACCCCAAGACCCAGGTGCAACGGCGGCACCTGGGGCACCCAAAGAGAAGATTGAGATTTTTACTACGCGGATCGACACGATTTATGGGGCTAGCGCGCTGGTGCTGGCGCCGAATCATCCGTTGGTGGCGCGGTTGATTGCGGGGACTCCGGGGCAGGCTGCTGCGGAGAAGAAATTGGCGGAGATGAAGACTTCTTCGGTGAAGACGGAGGATATTGCTACCGCGGAGAAGGACGGATTTTTTACGGGGCGGTATGCGGTGAACCCGTTTAATGGAGAGAGGGTTCCGATATGGGTGGGGAATTTTGTGCTGCTGGAGTATGGGACCGGGGCGATTATGGCGGTGCCGGCGCATGATGAGCGGGATTTTGAGTTTGCGGTGAAGTTTGGGTTGCCGATTCCTGTTGTCGTTCAAGAAGAAGAGAAGAGGAAGGATAACGCAGAGACGCAGAGAGCGCAGAGTTCGGAGGAGAAGAGAGAGGCACCGTTCACGGAATACGGAGTGAGCGTGAATTCGGGAGTGTATTCGGGGCTGAAGAGCGAGGATGCGATTGAGCGGATGGCTTCGGATGCGGAGGCTAAAGGATTTGGGAAGAAGGAGACGATTTTCCGGCTTAGGGATTGGGGAATTTCGCGGCAGAGGTATTGGGGCACGCCGATCCCGGTGATTTATTGCGAGAAGGATGGGATGGTGCCGGTGCCGGACAAGGATTTGCCTGTGCTGCTGCCGGCGAATCCGAAGTTGACGGGCGAGGGCGAATCGCCGCTGGCGACGGATCCGGAGTTTGTGAATGTGAAGTGCCCGAAGTGCGGCGGGCAGGCTCGGCGCGAGTCGGACACGATGGATACGTTTGTGGATTCGTCGTGGTATTTCTACCGGTATTGCGATCCCCACAATGACAAGGCGCCGTTTGATCCCGCGAAGGCGGGGTATTGGTTTCCAATTGACCAGTACATCGGCGGGATCACGCACGCGATTCTGCACCTGCTGTATTCGCGGTTCTGGTGCAAGGTGATGCGGGATTTGGGATTGGTTACGCATAGCGAGCCGATCGCGCGGCTGTTTACGCAGGGGATGGTGCAAAAGGGCGGCGTGGCGATGTCGAAGTCGCGCGGGAACGTGGTGGGCGCGGAAGAGATGGCGGAGAAGTATGGGGCGGATACGGGAAGGCTGTACACGTTGTTCGCGGCGCCGCCGGAGAAGGATTTGGAGTGGAGCGAGGAGAGTATTGAGGGGGCGTGGAGATTTTTGAATAGGGTGTATCGAGTTGTTGAGAAGCATGCAGGAGAAACCGGAAAAGAGAAACGGGACTTCACCACAGAGAACACCGAGAAAGAAAGGACCTTGCTACGGAAGACGCACCAGGCTTTGAAGAGGGTGACGCAGGATTTTGAGGGGCGCTGGCATTTTAACTCGGCGATTGCGCAGATTATGGAGTTGGTGAACGCGATTTATGCGGCGGAACCGTTGGATGACGGAGTTCGGCCGGCGGTGCAGAAGGAAGTTCTGGAACTGGTGACATTGATGCTGGCGCCGATGACGCCGCACCTGGCCGAAGAGTTGTGGGAGATGCTGGGGCACAAGGACGGACTGTGGACTGAGGAATGGCCGGCGATCAATGAGGAATTGGCGAAAGAGGATGAGGTGGAGATTCCGGTGCAGGTGAATGGGAAGCTGCGGGGACGCGTGAAGGTGGCGGCGGGGGCTTCGCAGGATGAAGTGATGAAGCTGGCTTCGGCCGATGCTGGAGTGGCCGGGCATCTGAATGGGAAAGCGATTCGGAAAGTGATTTTTGTGACGGATAAGATGTTGAATTTGGTGGTGGGGTGAAAAGAAAGAAAAGGCTTAACACAGAGTGCGCATAGAAAGAGCACAGAGGGCACAGAGAAGAGGAATGCAAGAGGGGCACGATTTATCGTGCCCCTACGTGTTTTCGGACTAAAATCGGCAAGTGGATGAGGTGAGCTGATGGAAGGAACCGCGAAGATGGCGAAGAACGATTCACCGGAGAAGAGCACGGCCAGGAATGGCCGTGCCACCGAGGCGAAGGCGATACTGAAGACGGAGCGGGGCGGGATTGTGGTGCTGGATTTCGGGGGGCAGTATACGCAACTGATTGCGCGGCGGGTTCGCGAGCAGCAGGTCTTCAGCGCGGTGTTGCCTTGCACCAGTTCGGTGGACGAGATCCGGCGGCTGGAGCCGGCAGGGATTATTTTGTCGGGCGGGCCGAGTTCGGTGTACGACAAGGATGCTCCGGTGTGCGATCCAGCGGTGCTGGCGCAGGGAATTCCCGTGCTCGGGATTTGTTACGGCATGCAGTGGATGGCGAAGAATTTGGGCGGCAAAGTGGAGCCGGTGCAGCGGCGGGAATATGGGCCGGCGCATTTCTGCCTGGAAAAGGCGGAGAGTCACATCCTGGGGGGGCTGCCGGAGACGCTGAAGATCTGGGCGAGCCACGGGGACAACGTGCTGGAACTGCCGCCGGGATTCCGTCTGACAGGGAAAACGGCGAACGCGATTGCGTCGGCCGAAGACCAGAAGCGGAAGATGTATGCGGTGCAATTTCACCCGGAAGTGAATCACACGGACCGCGGGACGGAGATATTAAGGAATTTTCTTTTTCGGGTGTGTCAGGCGGAGCCGAGGTGGAGCGGGAAGGCGTTCATCGAGGAGACCGTTGAAGCGATCCGGGCGAAGGTGGGAACGCACCACGCGATTTGCGGGTTGAGCGGAGGGGTGGACTCGACGGTAGCGGCGGTGCTGGTGCATCGCGCGATGGGCGAGCGGCTGACGAATATTTTCGTAAACACGGGGCTGCTGCGGAAGAACGAGTTTGAACACACGCTGGAAATGTACCGCGAGCGGTTGGGGCTGCGGGTGATCGGAGTGGACGCTTCGGAGCATTTCCTGGCGAAGCTGGAAGGTGTGAGCGACCCGGAGCAGAAGCGGAAGATCATCGGGCGCGAGTTCATCACGATTTTTGCCGCGGAAGCGGAGAAGCTGCAGAAGAGCGCCGCGGGCGACATCAAGTTTCTGGTGCAGGGGACGCTGTATCCGGATGTGATCGAGTCGGTATCGGTGAAGGGGCCATCGGCGACGATCAAGTCGCACCACAATGTGGGCGGATTGCCAGAGAATATGCCCTTTGCGCTGGTGGAGCCGCTGCGGGACTTATTTAAGGATGAGGTGCGGCGGATTGGAAAAGACTTAGGATTGCCGGAAGAGATTCTGGTGAAGCATCCTTTCCCGGGACCGGGGCTGGCGGTGCGGCTGCTTGGCGTGATTACGAAGAAGGATCTGGAGACGTTGCGCGAGGCGGACGCGATCGTGGTGGAAGAGATTCGGCGGGCGGGATTGTACGAAAAGGTTTGGCAGGCGTTCGCGGTGCTGCTGCCGGTGCGCAGCGTGGGCGTGATGGGGGACGGAAGGACCTACGGATTGACGGTGGCGGTGCGGGTGGTCCAATCGGATGACGCGATGACGGCGGACTGGGTGAGGCTGCCTGGGGAAGCGCTGGAGAGGATGTCCACGCGGATCGTGAACGAGGTGGCCGGAGTGACGCGTGTGGTGTATGACGTGAGCAGCAAACCGCCGAGCACGATTGAGTGGGAGTGAGGGGAGATAGTAATCGGTAATCAGTAATCGGTAATCAGTAAGAAGCGAACAGATAACAGGAAACGGTGGCTAGCGGCATATGGAGTTGCGGTAAATAAGTTTGTTTGCCTCGGTCCCTCCGCTCCGCAGCGGCAAAATGCGCCGCTGCTCCGGTCGAGATGACAGGCTTTGAGTTGGCGGAGATGAGGGAAAGGGCTTACCAGAGGAGTCTCAGAGTTCACAGGGAAGAGTTCGCGGAGAAGAAGGTGGGCGGAGGAAGTTTGCGGAATTGGGGAAGGGCGGAAAGAAAAAGCCGCTCGGGGGGCAGAGCGGAGCGGCTCTTCTCAGATCAGGTTGTGTCTACGCAGCGGGGCCTGATCGCCCAACGGCTACCGATTGGCCATTTTCTGGGCCATATACAGCAGCAGCTTGCGATCTTCCTCGTCGGCTTTGCTCAACAAGCGACGTAGCTTGTTGAGATAGCGCGCCTCTTTTCCGGCGCTGCCCCAAGCGATATCGTCAGACGATTTACGCTTGGGCAAGTTCGGAAGTTGAGGTGGCTCTTCACCGTCGTAGAAGAGTTGATAAAGTGGGCATTCGAGCGCGCGCGCCAGCTTTTCCAATGTTTCAATGGCCGGAACCGTGTGGCCATTTTCAACACGGGAAATATAACAGCGGAGGAGACCAGTGCGCTTCTCGATATCACCCTGGGAGAGTTTCTTTTCCTCGCGCAGAGCGCGAAGACGGTCACCGATAATCATGGATTGAGTATTCCATAGATAGTCATAGGTAGCAAGTCGAAACTAGTGGAATATTGTAGTATTAAGGGAATTAGGGAACTTGGTCCGAGTGGACAAGGGAAAGAAATTGCCGTAACCAAAGACCTATGACACGCGTCCCAAAACCAGTGGCTCTGGCATTGACAGGACTGGGGAAACCCAGGACGACGGGGGAGGAGGTCTCGGCGCGCGTCAACGAGGACCGGGAGCTGGTCCGTCGCGCCCAAAAGGATGATAAAGAAGCATTTGAGGAGCTGGTCAGAAGGCATCAAAACCGGGTATTCGCAGTGGCGGGCGGCATCCTGAGGAACCGGGAGGACGTCGAAGACATAGCCCAGCAGGTGTTCCTGAAGGCTTACTTTTCGATAAAGCGGTTCGATCAAAGGGCGGCGTTCAGCACCTGGCTGTATAAAATAACAGTCAACGAATGCTGGGACTTGTTGAGGAAAAAGAAGGTACGACCGCTGGTGTTTGAGGCGGAATTGAGCGAGGAGCAGTCACAGGTTTATCAGGCCTCGTCGGAGCAGTCGGATGGCAGGCCGGACACGAGCGAGCGGTTGGCAGCGCGGGAGCAGGTGGAGGAGTTGATGAGCTGCCTGGAAGAACGGGACCGCACGATGCTGGTACTGAAGGAAGTACAAGGGTTTTCAGTGGAAGAGATTGCCGAGATCATGGAGATCAACGCGAACACCGTTAAGGTGAGGTTGTTTCGGGCTCGGCAGAGGATTACGGAGCGGAGCAGGCGACGGCGGGGAGCAGCAGGAAGATAGGCGGAGATTTCGGGCCCAGGAGAACAGGAATCGGGAAGAAAAAGAGGTAATCAGATAATGGGGAACCTAGTGAATCGGGAAGAGGGGTCTTGCCGGCGCTTTCTGGATGCGTTGGAGGAACTTCCACTCAGCGGCAATACTACGAGGATGAGCGCTGAGGAATGGCGGGCCGAGTTGCCGGAAGCGGAAGAGGCGCATCTGGGCAACTGCGAGGCTTGCCGGACGGCGCTGGAGCAGTTCGCGGAGACGCGGAATGCCCTGTCGGGAATCGCGCTGTCGGGAGCCGGGCCGTGGTTTACGGCGAGAGTAATGGCGGCGATCGTCGCGCGCGAGAAGGAGGAAGAAGCGCAGGACGGCGTATGGATCAGCGTGCGAAAACTGGCGCCGCGGCTGGTGGCGTTGAGCGCGCTCTTGCTGCTGTTGGGCGGAAGTTGGGCGCTGGAGTTGCGAAAGACGGAAGGGATCAATACGGAGCGGCGAAGCGGGGATATGGTGTTCGATTCGTCGAATGCGCCGACATGGTATGACGATGGACTTGGACTCACGAGCGAGGTTAGGCCATGAACCCGGATATCCGCAAAAAAGCGGCAATTTGGCTGGCGCTGGTGTTCGTCCTGGGAACGGCGACGGGCGGCGTGTTTGGCTACAGCCTGGCGCGGCGGAGTTATGCTGCGACAAGGACCGTGATACCGTCCGAGGCGGAGCGCCGCGCGAAGAAGATCGCGGAAATGACGCAGACGATCGGATTGACGGGGGACCAGGCGCAGAAACTGGACGGCATTATCCAGAATGCGCAGACCGAAATCCGGGAAATCCACACCAAAAACGACGCGGATGTGGATGCGGTGCGGGCGAAGGCGCGCGGACAGATGCGGGCATTTCTGACCCAAGACCAGATGCCGAAATTCGAGCAGTTTATGCAGCGGCTGGATGAAGAGAGGAAGAGGCAGAAAGACGCGCAGCAGCCGAAGTAGTTTGGAAAATGGAAATTGGAAAATGGAAAGAGGGGAGGCCGTCGGCCTCCCCTCTTTTTTGTTGGGTGGTGCGCGGCACAAAACGAGGAGTTTGTGCCACATACCACGGGCTGAAATTACCGACTGCGGATTATTTGGACTCGATGTAGAAGCCGTCGCGAGTCTGGACTTGCGTGTCCTTTTGCTTCACGGTGAGATGAAGCTTGTGATAGCCGGTGGTAGCGTCATCCTTGCCGGGGGAATAGCCGAGGACATATTGGTTGTGGAGTTCCTCGTCGAGGTCGGCATAAATTTTGTCGAGAGTCTCTTTCTTGGAGACCTCAAAGAATCGCCCGCCGGATGTTTGAGCCATCTGTTCGAGAATTTTCTTGCCGTCGGGACGTGATTCTTCCGTCCGCCGCGGGTAGCCGCCGCCTCTTCCTCCTCCCATTCCGCCCCCACCCATGCCTCCTCCGCCCATGCGCGGCCCTCCGAAACCACCGCCGTTGCCGTGGCCTTCTTCCTTCTCGGCGAAGAGGATGCAGTAGATGAGGGTGTCGGCACGCAGAGCGGCTTCGAGCGCTTCGTGGAGAGATTCCTTGCTGCCGCGGTCGACGCCGTCGGTGAGGATGACGAGGGCTTTCCGGCCTTGCTGCTTTTTCATGAGTTCGTCAGAGGCGAGATAAACGGAATCATAGAGGAGAGTGCCGCCGCCGTGACCGTGGCCGTGCGAGCCGCGACCGTCGCCGCCGCTGCTGCCTCCGGAGGAACCGCCGCCGGAGCTGGATTGCGAGAATTGCGGCGTGTGGAGCTGGTCGATGGCCGCGAGGAGTTTCTGACGGGAGGAGGTGAGGTCCTGCACGAGTTCGACCTCGTGATCGAAATGGATGAGGAAGGCTTTGTCTTTGTCTTCGCGCAGGACGCGATCGAGGAAAGTACGGCTGGCGGCGCGCTCCTGGTCGAGAACCTGGCGCTGGCTGAGACTGGTGTCCACGAGCAGGCCCAGGGTGAGAGGGAGGTCGGACTCTTTGGCGAAATAGGTGATGGGTTGCGATTTGCCGTCTTGCTCGAGAGTGAAGTCGTCTTTGGAGAGGTTGCGGACGATGTTGCCGTGTTTGTCGCGAACGGTGGCGAGTAGATTGACGGCCGAGACGTTGACGGTGATGGGAGGCGCTTGCTGGCAGACAACAGGGAGAGCGGCGAGGAGGAGCAGGGTGGCTGAGAGAAGTTTCCGCAAGTTAGGAAGCCGTGCCTTTTCTTAGATTGGTAGACGAGTGCTAAGGGTTGTTCCCGGTTGAACGGGGAAAAGTTCCCGAGCGAGGGGAGAAGGCGAAGAACTAACACAGAGGGCACAGAGGAAGAACACGGAGTGCACAGAGGGAGAAAAAGCTAAGAGGGGCGGCGTAAAGCCACCCCTACGTGTCCGGAAATATTCATTGGACGGAAGAGCAGCCCGCCTCAGACCCTCCGGTTTCGCTCAGGGCAGGGGGCGGGCCCTACGTTTATTGGGGGACGTAGGAAGGCACGCGCGGCCACCTGAAGGTGACCGCTACTTTGGTATGCTACGGCGTATGAAACGGAAATTTTTGATTGATACGGATACGGCATCGGATGACGCGGTTGCGTTGATTATGGCGCTGCGGCACCCGGGCATTGAGGTTGTCGGGATTACTACTGTGGCGGGGAATGTGGGGGTGCGGCAGGCGAGCCGCAATGCGCTGTATACGGCGGAGCTATGCGGGCGGAGTGTGCCGGTGTTTACGGGGGCGGAAAAGCCGTTGAAACGGGCGCACTGGAGCGCGGACTGGTTTCACGGGCGCGACGGATTGGGGGATCACGGGTATCTCGCGCCCCGGAGGGCAGCGGAAAAAATGGGCGCGACGCAGGCGATGGTCGAGCTGATCGAAGCGCATGCGGGAATTGTGATGGTGACGCTGGGGCCGCTGACGAACGTGGCGCTGGCTTTGCAAACGCGGCCGGAGATTGCGAAGAAAGTGAGCCGGTGCGTGGTGATGGGAGGAGCACCGTGCTGCGAAGGGAATGTGACGCCGGCGGCGGAATACAACATCTGGTGCGATCCGGAGGCGGCAAGGGTTGTGGCGAGAAGCGGGTTGCCGGTCGAGATGGTGGGATGGCATTTGTGTCGAGGGGAAGCGGTGTTGAATTTGAAGGAGATTGAAAAGGTTTTGGGATTCGGGACGGCGGTGGGGAAGTTTGCGATTGAGTGCAACAGTCGTGCGCAGGAAGCGTTTCACGAGCAGACGGGAGAGCTCGGAATTTCGTTGCCCGACCCGGTGGCGATGGCGGTGGCGCTGGATGAATCGATCGTGACTTCGGCGTCGGAACATTTTTGGGATGTGGAGACGGAGAGCGAATTAACGAGGGGAATGACGGTGGTGGACCGGTTGAATGTGGCGGGAGATGAGCGGAATCGGGAAGTGTGGACGGGGCAAATTGAGCGAGGGCGGAAGGCGAAGATTATTTGGACGATTGATAATGCGCGATGGAAGGAAGAGTTGTTTGCGAGATTGAGGTAGCGGAGGATGTAGTCGTTGAAGTTTTGCGGTGGGTTCGCGTTGAGGTCCTTCGGGGCGCGAACGGCGCGCCCCTCAGGATGACAAATTTCAGTTGGTTCGGTGCAAAGAGAAGTAGCGTCCACCTTAAGGTGGACGCTACGGTTTGGGTTTAGAAGCTGAAGATTACGCCGCCTTCGCTGCGGAGGTCTCGCCACTCGTGCTGGGGGATTCCCTCAAACAACGGGAGGTCCGCTGTCCGCGTGTTGGCGCGGGTACGATAGAGAGACTGTTCGTAGGCAAAGGAGACCCACTTATTGAGTTTGTAGTTGAGGGTGCCGACGGTCATGTCGCTGCGAGAACGCGAACCGGCGACGGCGGAAGTATGCAACAGGTCGTTGGTGTTGGCCTGGTCGGTGCCGTACATCACGTACAGCGACCAACCGGCGTGGCGACCTTCGGGGTCGTGTCCGAACCAACGGGATAGGGGAAGACCGATCTGGGTGAAACCACCTCTGGCTCGGACGGGAAGTTGAGGAACGACGAAAGGAACGCCGCCGTTGGTGCCGAAGAAAACGGTGGAAGCGCCGTCGATCGAAGTAGTGGAGGCGAGATTGGTGAAACCGCCTACCGCGTTGTAGTTGGAGAAGAGCTGGCCGGCGAAATAGTAGCGCAGGTCGCTGCCACTGTAGAACTTGCCGATCAGGGTGGCATAGCGAGTTGGCAACTGCCATTCGAAGTCCCAACCGTTGGTGTCGCTGCCGACGCGAGCGCCGGTGGCAAACGCCTGTTTGTACAGGTTGGGATTGGCGTTTGTGGGTGTAATCGGAGCGGTGGGAACAGCGGCGCCGAGGACGATGGCTGTCCGGTGGCCCTCTTCAAAGCTGACGATCAGCTGTGCGGGAGCAACACCAGGAGCGTCATCGAGCTTGAACTGACCGACGATGCGGCCCTCGACCTGGGGCGTGTTGCTGTCCGGGCCCTGGCGTTCGCCGTAGCCCAATTGGTTGGAAAGGTTGGCGGCCGACGGCGTGTCGCCGATGGCGGACAGGACGACGGCGACTTCCGGCATGAGCTGGAATTTGCCGAAGTCATGGGTGAAGCCGGAACGGAATTGCGGAGCGCGCTCATAGGGATCGCCGAAGGCGATGCCCAGACCGGTGGTTTCCAGCATGTTGGGGAGGGTGGAGGAAGCGAACGGCGTCCAGTCCTGCCCCATCACGGCGGTGAGGGTGTTCGTATCGTTTAGCTTCCAGTCGATGCGCCCGTAAGCCAGACGGATGGATGGGTTGGAAGAACGAATCGAAGAGAGGTTGCGGTTGTCGGAACGGTTGAAGTTTCCTTCAAAATCCATTTCGAACTTTCCGGTGACCGTGACACTGGAGCTCGGGTCGAGCCACTCGAAGTTGTTGCCAAAGCGCGTGGAGCGCGCCTTGACGTGGAATTCGGGGGCGGCGTTCGGGCCGGAGTCTCCGAGGAAGCCGGGAAGCGGGAAATCATCGCCGCCTGGAGAAGAGCTGTCGTGGATGAAGGTCGCTTTGAGGAAACCGTACGGCGTGAGTCCGATCGGTCCGAGTTTGATGGCCGCCTTCAAATCACCCTTGGGGATGCCACCCACGGGAAAAACACGGACGGGATTGGCGGCCGACAGGGTGGTTGGCGAGACCGAAGGAGCCTGTTGAGGCGGCGTTTGTCCGGCCGGAGTTTGCTGCAGGTCGTCATTTGCGGCAGCTACCGCGCTGGAGGTTGAACCAGCGGCAGGAGCGGAGGCACTTGGAGCTGATGGCGCGCCTGCGGGAACGCGATAGACGGTAGGGACCATGACCGCAGGGGCCGAGTTGCTGGCCGAAGCGTTCACGATTCCCGGTGCACCCATCATCTGGTTGTAATCGGCTTGCGAAATCACTCCTTTCATCATCAGGAGTTTTGCAAGCCGCTGATCGGCATCGCTGGCAGACGACGCCTGATTGATTTGTGCGGCTTCTTCTGGAGTGAGAATGCCCTTTGCCTGGAGAACACGGACGAGCGGGCTGGCAGCAGGCGAATTGCCGGCTTGCTGCTGAGCAGCCAAAACTCCCGACCAAGCTAAGGATGCGACGAGAAGTACGACGAGATACACCACTTCCCCACGTAGTTTCCGGAACATTACGAATACCCCCCCTGTGACCCACAATTGGTTTGTAGGTCAGTTAATCAACCGCAAACGGGTCCCAAATGCCCCGTACTTAATACCCGTCAGCGGCAGAAGTCAAGAATTCCTTTGAGAAATGGATAGAAAAAGAGAAGTTCTTGGATGGGCGGAGGTGAGTACTAGTAGTCGCGAGTTTTGTTTTTCTGGTGGCGGATGGTTTACGACAAGGGTAGATAGCAATGAAGGTACCTGGAACTGTTAGTTTACGAGTCCGCGCGAGATTCGAACAGGTAACCGGAGCCGCGGACGGTTTTCAGGAAGCGAGGATTTTCCGGGTTGGCTTCGATTTTTTCGCGCAAACGCCGAACGCAAACGTCAACGCAGCGCGGCGTAACGAACGGTTCGTTGCTCCAGACGGTGGAAAGTAGTTCTTCTCGAGTGAAGACGCGGCAGGGATGCGAGGCAAGCTGGTATAGGAGACGGAACTCGAGGAGGCTGGTGGAGATGTGTCTGTCCGAACACGTGATGCGATTCATGCTGAGATCGATCAGGAGGTCGTCGAACTTGAGAGCCTGGCGCCCTGCGGCAAGCGGTTCCGCGCGCCACAGAAGAAGTTTCACACGGGCGACGAGCTCGAGCGGGCTGAAAGGCTTGGTGATGTAGTCGTCGGCGCCCGCTTCGAAGGCGGTGATGAGATCGGCTTCGCCGCAGCGGGCCGAGAGCATGATAACGGGCAGGCGGTGGAGCAGTATATCCTGGCGGACGTGGGCAAGAATCTGCACCCCGGAAATGCCGGGGAGCATGGCGTCGAGTAGCAGAAGCTGCGGGGGAGTCTGCTTGAGAGCTGCGAGACCCGAAACGCCGTCGAGGGCTTCGGCGACGCCAAAGCCCGCTTTCCCCAATTCGTAACGGACGAGCTCGACGATGTCGGGGTCGTCCTCAATGAGCAGAATGCGTTTCATTCGAAATCCTGGGAGGGGGAACAGTGGGGGGAGTGTACAGCAGTAGGGGGAATTGGGGAAGGAGGGGAGGGAACAGGAGGGAAGCGGCGCATGCAACTGGCGATCCTGCCGCGGGATCGTATGGGTGGGTAGGTTGAGATCGCAAAAGGGGTGGCAGAGCCACCACACTCCAAACTCGGAGGTTCGATGTGGGGGTCAAAGATTTTGACGCCGAGGGTGGGAGTTGTGATAGAACGGCTAAAGATTTCGGTTTCAGGGGACTCCGTGAGGAGTCGACCGAAAGACCAGAGCACGACACGAGGCGAAAGCAATGAACACCTTCCCAGTCCTGTTGGCCGCGCTTTGCGTGTACGCCATTGGGTACCGGTATTACAGCGCATTTATCGCGGCGAAAGCGCTGGCGCTGGATGACCGGCGCGAGACGCCTGCACACACTTACGAAGATGGACACAACTACGTGCCGTCGCCGAAGTGGGTATTGTTCGGGCATCACTTCGCGGCGATTGCGGGGGCGGGGCCGCTGGTGGGTCCGACTCTGGCGGCGCAATTTGGATTTGCCCCGGGGTTTCTGTGGATCCTGATCGGAGCGGTGCTGGCGGGCTGCGTGCAGGATTTCATCGTGCTGGTGGCTTCGGTGCGGCACAAGGGAAGATCGCTGGCGGACGTGGCGCGGACGGAGGTGAGCGAGTTTACGGGATTGGTGGCAATGTTCGCGGTGCTGCTGATTTTGCTGGTGACGCTGGCGGGGTTGGGCGTTGTGGTGGTGAATGCGATGGCGAACAGCCCGTGGGGCGTGTTCACGATCGGGATGACGATACCGATCGCGCTGCTGATGGGGTGGTTCATGTTCAAGAGCACGCCGGGACAGATCAAGGTGGGCGTGCCGAGCACGGTGGGCGTGGTGCTGCTGCTGGCTAGCGTGTGGGGCGGGCACTGGTTCGCGGGGACGCAGTGGGCGTCCACGCTGACATTCACGCCGCACCAGATCACCTGGCTGATGGCGATTTATGGATTTGTGGCGTCGGTGCTGCCGGTGTGGCTGCTGCTGGAGCCGCGGGATTATTTGTCGACGTACGTGAAGCTGGGAACGATCGCGCTGCTGGTGATTGGCGTGTTCATCGTGCACCCGGATATCAAGTTTCCGGCGTTCACGGAATTTGTGCACGGCGGCGGGCCGATCATCAAGGGCAAGCTGTTTCCGTTTTTGTTCGTGACGATCGCGTGCGGCGCGATTTCGGGTTTCCACTCGCTGGTGAGTTCGGGCACGACGCCGAAGATGCTGGACAAGGAGTGCGACGCGCGATTCATCGGGTACGGCGCAATGGTGGCGGAAAGCCTGGTGGCGGTGCTATCGCTGATCGCGGCTTGCTCGCTGTTCCCGGGCGATTATTTCGGGATCAACGTTCCGCCGGATGCATTTGCGAAGCTGGGCTTGCACACGGTGAACCTGGACCTGTTTTCGAGCGAGGTGGGAGAAAAGCTGGCGGGGCGAACCGGCGGAGCGGTTTCGCTGGCCGTGGGTATGGCGCAGATTTTCCGTGGAATTCCGGGGATGACGCGGCTGATGGGCTACTGGTATCACTACGCGATCATGTTTGAAGCGCTGTTCATTCTGACGACGATCGATACCGGGACGCGTGTGGCGAGGTACGTCTTGCAGGAACTGCTGGGCAAGGTGCACAAGCCGTTCGCGAATCATGCGTGGCAGCCGGGAAATATGATCACGACCTTTTTTGTGGTGCTGGCGTGGGGCTACCTGATCTATACCGGGAACATTTCGACGTTATGGCCGTTGTTTGGGACGGGGAACCAGTTGCTGGCGACGATAGCGCTGGCGGTGGGCACGGCGTTCCTGGTCAACATGGGTAAGGCGAAATATGCGTGGATCACGGTGGCACCGATGCTGTTTGTGGGGACGACGACGCTGACGGCGGGCGTGCTTTCGATCAAGAATATTTTCTGGCCGCTGACGAAGAAGCCTGGTTTCGTGTTCCAGGGATACCTGGATTCGACGTTGATGGTGATTTTCATTGCCGGTGTGGTGCTGGTGCTGCTGAATGTGGCGCGGCGGTGCTGGCAGACACTGCACGGTGAACCGATACCGAAGGAGGCGTTTGGGCCGCCAGCGGTTGGGGAGGGTTTGCCTTCGAGCGGGTGTTGCTAGCGGCAACGCATTCCGAGGAAGACAACTTAACGCAGTGGCGCATAGGGCGAAGAGAAAAGAAACCCAGGAGGGCACGATGTATCGTGCCCCTACGAGTGGCCGATTTCACAATCGGTGAGCCATTGGGACGGGTTCAACTCAGCGGGGACGGGTGGTGAGGCCGGCTTGTTTCCAGAGTTTTTCCCAGTGCCAGACGCCGGGAGTTTTGTGGAGGACGCGGTAGCCGAGCTGGTGGGCCAGCATCAAAATTTGGCCGCGATGATGGGCTTCGTGGGAAAACATATAGGCGAACATGGTCCCTCCGGCGGGCCATGTTTGCGTCCAACTGCCGCGAGAGAATTTTGCGACGCGGCGATTCGGGTCGGCGGAGAGAGCATCCGACAACATGCTCACGCATTGGGAAGCGCTTCGCCTGTGCGCTGAAGCGGCCTGCTTCATCGTGCAACGGTCTGGATCGAGTGGCGGCGGACATTTCAGATGCGGCGCGGAATTCCTGAGCCACACAAGACGGCAGTTGTGCAAGTGCGCGAAGATAGACGCGATTGTGCGGCCACTGCCTTTTTGGCCCGGCGGCTGGGCGCGCCACGCTAGTGGATCGAGACTTGAGAGGATGACCTGGTTCATCGCGTCGTTGCTGGTGTAGGTTTCGAGGAGGGAATCGCGAATCTCGGCAAGCATCGCGTGGGATTGGACTGACATGGAAGCTCCGCCAATAAACCTGGAATCCCGGTTTGGACTAATGGCCCGCAAAGCCTAATGCTCCTTCGGGGCTGGACGCAATAAAATTATGCGGAAAGCAGCCCTCCTCCCTTGCTGTGGTTGCGCAAGACGAAGGACCGGACCCGTAAGAGAAATAAATGGCCGGCCAACAGACCGGCCATTTATTTTTGTGGCGGAGGAATTAGTGTTTGCTTTTGTTTTTGGGAGAGGCTTTTTGGAGTGTGGCAAGAAGGGCTTTTGCGCTGGGAGGCACGGGCACTTCGTGTTTGAAGACGATGTCTTTGGCGCTGACTTCCTTGCCGTAGAGTTTTTTGTTGGCGCTGTTGTCGGGGCGGAGGGTGGAGCCTTCGAGAGAGATACCGGCAAATAGGCCGCGGGCGCGCGAATAGGAAAGAATTTCGGCGCGCATGGCCACGTCGGTTTCGGCGGAGGAGGTGCGTCCGACGGGACCGGCGGCGGCGGTGGCGTCACCGCCGAGCTTGACCTTGCTGCTGAGCATGCTGCTGGCGGAGCGATCGCTCATCATGAGAAGAACGAAGTCGGTGGCGTTGCCGCCGAGCTGCAGACCGGCGCTGCCGCCTTCAAGCGCCATCATGGTCGGGGGACCCCAGGGTCCGTGGAACGTGCTGCCGCTGCGGCACGTCATGACGCCGCGTCCATAGCTGCCGCCGATGCCGATGGCGAATTTGAGGACGGAAGGCAGAATGGCGACGCAATCGGCCTTGTCCAGAACACTCTGGGGAATGCTGTCGGGAGCGTCGAGAATTTCCTTCATCACCTTGCCTGCGTTTTCGACGCGGTCTTCTTCTTTATCCTGAGCGACCGTGGGGAGCGCGAGCAGGGAAAGCAACGGGAGACCCAGCCAGATTTTTTTCATGAATCCTCCTTAGAGAGACGGACCAATTGCCTAGAATTCAAGCAAGAATGCGCGGAAAATACGAGAAGAATTTGCGCCGGGTGAACCCCCGCGCGCAGAATTGCGGTTTGATCCTTCTGATTGGATGGGATTGCCGCCAAGAGAGGTGAAAAAAATCGAGGGGCTCACGGTTCCAGCGAGGCCAGATAGGCGGCGACGTCGATCAAGTCATAGAGCGAAAGATTGGCAACGACGGGTTTCATCTGTTGGGAAGCGGCTCCGGTGCGCAAGCCGCTTTGGATGTCGTAGAGCTGGCGGACGATGTAGCTGGGGGAACGGCCGGCGATCGAGGGGACATTTTTGAGGCCCCTGAGATTCGGGCCGTGGCAGGTGGAACAAACAATTGTTTTGCCGCCGGCGCCGGTGGTGACGAGGGTCTTACCGCGTTTGAGGCTGCCGGGGGGAACGTAGGCGATGAAGCCGGAAGTATCGTCGCGGAGTTCTGTGCGTTCGAGATTTTCGGGTGTTTCGATGATGCGATCGCCGATGGATTCCATTTCGTGGGGGGTGGAGACGACGAGCATCCATCCGGCGACGTGAGTTTTGGGAACGAACTTGGATTCAACCACGCGGATCCAGGGCTTGGGTTTCAGCGCGGAGAAGTACTCAGCGGCGGCCTGGACTTCGGCTTCGGTGGCTTTGGCTCCAACGGAGACCATGTTGCCAGCGGGTTTGAAATCGGGATCGGAACTTTTGCGCGCGCCGCTTTTGAAGTCGGCGAGCTGCTGGATGATGTAGGCCGCGGGAAGGCCAGCGAGGCTGGAATTTTCCGGACGGCCCAAGCCGTTGGGAAGATGGCAGTAAGCGCAGGCGTACATTTCGTTGGCTCTGCCGTGGGCGACGACGGCGGGCATGGTTGGGTGAGCGGAGGGATGCCAGTCGACGGCGTGGAATAAATCGTGAATCTGCGAAGAGGTGAAGGTGAGCTTGCTGCCGGGAATGTGGAGCGGCGCGGCGTCACCGGGCGTTGTGGGTGCGTCGGAAGGAGGTGCGGGCGGATTGACGGCGTAGGCCCAGTAGGGAGGAGGCTCGGAGAGAGGTTGCGAAATCGTGGAGGGAGACTGGCTGCGCGCCGCAAGAGCGAGAAGAAATGTTCCGGTGATGAGAGTCCGGGCGATTACCTGGAGTTTACGTCGATTCACTTGCGAGCCTTTCGCTGAAGTCTCTGACGAACGGCGGCTGAGATGCGTGGGGATGTTGATCATCGATTGGGGGCCGCGCCGATGAGTGTGACCGCGATGACGCATGGTTTGGACGAGCGATTGTGCCAGGCGTGCCGCGTGCCGTTCTGGACGACACAATCGCCGGTCTTGAGGAGGAGTTCGGCGCCGTCGTCGAGTTCCAGACAAACCTCGCCGGAAAGGACGACGTCGAAGTCCACGGTGTCGGTGGTGTGCATGGCGGGGTGCGTTGGTTCGAGGACTTCAACCATGCCGGGGAGTTTGGATTGGATTTCGGCAAAGGCGGCGGGGAGATCAGTTTGCTGGGCAACGGATTGAGTGTCGGGAGGTATGGTGAAAAAGCCAAACCGAAAACCGCCGGCGGGAGGGAAGTAACCTGGATGCGGGGGAGGAGTGCCGTCGCTGGGGAGAGACGGGGGAGAATCGGCGCCCCAGAGGCGATGGAATTCGAAGCCGGGGAGCAGGGAGAGAGTGATGGGCGGGACGGTGGCGTCGTTGGCGAAGACGGATTTGCCGGAGGAGTCGCGGCCGGTGACGACGCAGCGGATGTTCATGCGGGAAGCTCCTCGGATATGGTGAGGTGGAGTGATTGTACGAATGATTGGCAAAAAGAAGAAGAGGATAACGCAGCGACGCCCTTCGCGTAAATCGCTCAACGCAAGCTGAGGGCGCAGAGAGAAGCGGCGCGGGACGACCGAGAGAGAGCCCGGGCGCGACATCGATTCGAAATTAGGAGAGGGTTGTTAAGCGCTTGCTGTATAGAGCGATGGCGGCGAGGCCGACTGTAAGTAGGAAGATGGTTCCCGGCTCAGGAGTGGTGACTGGGCCGGGCGAGGAGAGAGTCACCGAACTGGAATAAGTGGACGGAGAGGGACTGGCAGAGTCCAGGTTGATGACGAAAAGGTTGTCGAAGCCGGTGGGATCTGACGTGGAGATTAAAGTCCCGCTGGGATCGGCGATGGCGATCGAGAATTGATCGGGCGTGCCGCCGGCATCGACATTTGTGGTCAGATTCAAGAGGAAGGAAAGGGAAGCACCGGCCGAAAAAGTTTCGGCGAGGACGCTTGTGAAGGAACTGTCTGTGAGGAAAACGGTGGACGACATGTCGCCGCTGGCTCCGCCGAATGTATTGGCGATGTCCACGGCCCCCACGCTGCCACCGCCAAGGGCGAACGTGGTGAGAGTCGCCGTGTTATTAGCGTCGCCGGTGCCGCTGCCGTCGGTAAAGATAAAGAAGATTTCGGATCCCGGGCTGGTGGAAAGACCGGAAGTGTCAATGGAGACATTTAGGGAAATTCCGGTGGCGCAAGAAGTTGGCGCGCCGAACGTAAAGAGCAGCACGGCGACTGCAACAACCAGCAAGATAAGATTTTTCATGTGCGTTAGTTTTCCCTTCATGGCTGCGCGCCTGCAAGGACGCGAGTGGAATAGTTGAAGCCGGTCTTCGTGGGATCGGTGAATTGCAAGACGATGGAGGCGCTGGAACCTGGAGCAAGAGGCCCTGCGACTGTGACGTAAGGACTGCCGAGAGGTACGGCGCACGCGGTGGTTCCACCGGAATTGAACAGCGTGGCGTTGGCGGTAAGGCCGTCGAGAGCGAGAGAGATGGGCCCAGCGATGGGGCTGCCAGAATTGTTTTTCAGCGTGACGGTTTGTGCGTATCGCCTCGAGAGGGGGTTGTAGCTGTAGCCGGAGCGCGTGACGGAGACGGAACTGCTGACGTCCGTGGCGCAGAGAGCAATGCCGGTTCCTGAGAAGGAGATAAAGGTTTGGGGTGTGGGAGTGCCAGCGGCGTTGCTGGCGATGTTGAGGGTGGCACTCTCCGGACCAAGAATCGAGGCCCTGAATAAGAATTGGAGATGGCAGGTGTCGCCTATCCCGAGTGTGGACGAGGGGGTTGGGCAGTCGTTGCTGGAGATGACGAAATCAGTTGGGTTTGCACCCGTCATGGTGAAGCCGAAGATGGTCAATGGGGCGTAGCCGGTGTTTGTCAGCGTCGCCGATTGAGGCGGAGAGGAGAAGCTCAGGAAAGAGTTGCCGAAGGAAAGGCTGTTGGTGGAGAGAGTCGCCTCCGGGAAGGCGCTGGGGATTTTGGCGACGTAGGCATTGTAGGCGACGCCGGAAGTGCCGCCGATATTGCTTTGGAAAGCGGTAGACGTAACCGGGATGGCGGAGGAATAAGCGGAGCCCGCAAAGTAGGCGTTACCGACGCCATCCGCGGAGACAGCCGCGCCGAAGCTGCCGGTGTTATAACCAAACTCGTTGTTGTCGGCGGTGAGGAGATAGGAATAAATAATCGCCGAGCCTTGAGGGTTCAGCATGGTGACGAAGGCACCGCCAAAGCAGGCAGGGGTGGCTGTCAAACAGTCGCCATTGATTAGGTTGCCAGGGAAAGCGGCGACGGCAACGGGAGGCAGAGGCGGTGGTGGAGGTGGTGGCGGCGAACCGATGGTGATAAAACTCTGAGTCGGGCGGAGATAGCTTACCAGGGCTGTTCCGGTGAAGAAGGCATTGCCGTTGGGATCCACGGCCAGGCGGGTGGGTGTGAACCCAAAGTCAGCGCCGGGAGTAAGGCCGCCGAGACGGGCGGTGTAGGTTAAAGCGGTGCCTGTGGGGTTGAGCTTGCTTATGTAGAGGAAGTTACTCACGCTCTGGGTGGGGTAGCAGCCCGCCGTATCGATCGTTTCACCTGAAGGAGGAGTCGTGCAGATGTCGAAAGCGCCGGCAGAAGGCTGGAGGCTAGAAAAAGTATTATTTGCATTTCCCGAAACAAAGGTGCTGCCGTCAGCGCTCACAGCCATGGCATCAATCCCAGCCGGGAAAAAAGTGCCCCAGAGGAGAGCGCTGGAGCCAGGTTTCGTGAAATCAAATTTGGCGATAAAGTTTGCGTACCCACTTAGCAGCAAGGTCAGGGAACTTGATTGAAATGTTCCGGGAGTGACCGCTGTGCCGTCGTGTGTGGTGCCAGCCAGATAAACATCGCCGGAGGCATCCAAGGCCAGGCCCGAAGGGACATTGAAGTAGAGCAAGGTGCTGTAAATCATGGAGGCCGCGCCGGTCTTGGTGGGGTCGAACTCGGTCAAAAACCCTTCGTTATAGAAGGTGCAGCTGCCCAAGCAAATAAAAGTACTGCCGAACGGATTCGCGGTCAGGGGGAAATCGGCATCAGAGGTTCCCCCGGCCACATAGACGATGCCGTTGTTGTCCACGGCTATGCCGGAAGGCGAGACAGAGGGATAGTCAAAGCCGTAATAGTTATTGGGATCCGGCTGGCCCAGATGCCCGCCGAGATCCGTGGAATAGAGCAAGGCTCCGGAAGAGTTGAGCTTGGCAACAAAAGCGGTTCCGGCGACACAGACGGGCCCGGGACCGTGAACGGGCAAGAAGTCGCAGAGCGATCCTCCAGAATATAAGCTAATGCCGCCGACAATTGGAAAATCGAAGGAGCTGGTGCTGCCTGCCACATAAGCATTACCGGAGCTATCAACAGCGATTGCAGCGCCTTGATTCGTTCCGTTGGCCAGCGAAAAATAGACAAGCTCCAACTGGCCGAAATCGTTCGGTATATATCCCGTGACATTGACGCCCCCGCCGCCGAGGAAAGTTGAATAGACCAGGGAGTCGGCACCGGATTGCCTGGTGTCGATTTTGGTGACGAAGACGTCAGTGCCCGGCGGAGTTGTGATCGGCGGAGAGTACGTCGTCGATCCGCCATACATTGCCTGATAAGCATTTTTCACCGGGAAATCCGTCGACGTAGTCGATCCGGTCAGATAAACCGACCCGGCATTGTCCGAGGTGACGGCGAGGGCGTTATCGGTGCCGCTGCCACCGAGATATGAGGCGTAGGCCAGAATGGGATCGATCACGAGAGGTTGTTTCCGATTGTAGGCGGCGATGCGGAAGCCGATTTCGCGCGGGCCCCGACGAACGAAGCGGCCTTCGACGGGCGTCTTTGTTTGTGCATCGGATTGCTGATAGATGAAGGGCTTTGAGAAATGCAGCGTGCCTCCAGGAACGGCGAGGAGAAGATTGCCATCGGCGTCGAGAGAGATTCTTTCGGCGCCGTCAACACGGAGGCGGATTTTGGAGGGGTCAGCACCCGGGGCGAGGATGAAGTCGTGCTCGAACTGGGACTGATTTCCGTGGTAGACCATGTCGATGCCGGGATAGAGGCTTTTATAGCGCACGCGGGAGAAGTGAGGAATGTTGGTGTGCCACTTTGCGGGATCATTGCCGACGTAGTAGTTGCTCACCCCAGGCTGCTCCTCGAGGCCCTCGATTTGTGCGGAGGGATTGGCGCCTAGAAAACGCAGGCGCAAGATCGCGAAGGGATCGGGAGTTTTCACGCCGTTGGTCGCGGACGGAGCTTCGGGGTCTTTCGCGCGCGTGGAAGAGCCGACGGAAGAGGAGCGCAAGCCAAGGTCGGCTTCGGTGGGGCTCAGCAAGAGCGTGTAGCCGCTGCCGCGGGCTAGGAATTTGAATTGGGAATCGGCTTGGCCCTGATTGGGTTCGAAGCTCATCGGCAGCTTGGCGTAATTGGCGGCGGACGGAGTGTTGGGGTTGGCGAACGTCGTTGCGGAGAGGCAAAGCGCAAACCCTGCCATTGAAACCGCGCGGAATCGGAAATTCATGTTTCCTCCCAGAGCAGCCTTGTGCCGAATCGGAAATCAGCGCGCGTTGCGAACGTGGCTGAGGTCCCGGCGCGCCGAAAAGTGTGCAAGCGGACGCCCTGAGTTCCGCAGGAGAGCGTGAGGAATAATTAAATTGGGATTAATTTGGCGGCGGAAGGAAATTAATCGTTCAACGGCTGTTGAGTGTGTGAATTGGAATAGAGATTAATTTCAGCAGGATAAGATTTCCGGAGCAGTGCAGCGAACAAGAGCCCGGAGGCAGAGAAAGGAGCGACATTTAGGAGTTGGGATGCGCAAGAAGCGGGAGGAAGGATGCCGGAAGTGTGCAAACTGTTTCCTTATGCGGGGTTACGTGAGGGCCAGGAGGACTGGAGAAGGGTGGCCGAAGCGGCACCAAAGATGGTGGCTCGCCGGGCAGGATGTGCATATAATGCCGCCGTACCCCGCAACGAACGACACCGGTCGTGCACCGGCTAATTACCTTTCAAGACGATGCCCAGGGACCCCAATGCTATTTGGCTGTTTGGGCCCTTTTGTTTGGACCCAGAGCAACGGGTACTGCTGCGCGACGGCAAGCCCATTGCGCTGACTTCCAAGGCGTTCGAAATCCTTAATTTGCTGGTGGAAAATCACGGCCGCGCGCTGTCCAAAGAAGAGATGATGCGGCAGATCTGGCCGGACAGTTTTGTCGACGAATCGAACCTGACACAACATATTTTCCACTTACGAAAAGTGCTGGGGGATACGCACGAGGGCCGAGCGTATATCGAGACGTTGCCGCGGCACGGGTACCGGTTCGTGGCGGCGGTGCAACAGTCGCCGGCGATGCGCGCCGAGGCCGCGGTGCCCACGGCAGACACCAGCCAAGCACCAGCGGTGGTTCCGAACCCGCGTCCAACGAGACCGCGCTGGGTGATTGGAATTGCGGCGGGTTTCCTGCTGGCCGTTTTATCGCTCGTCTATGTGGAACGCGGACGGATTTGGGCTCCTCCGGGGGCGAGTGGCGGAAAAGTGATGCTGGCAGTATTGGCTTTTGAAAATTTGAGCGGCGATCCCCAACAGGAGTACCTGAGCAACGGCTTGACGGAGGAATTGATCACGCAATTGGGAAGCCTGGAGCCGAACCAGCTGGGGGTTATCGCTCGGACGTCCGCCATGCAATACAAAGGCTCGCATAAAGATGTGCGGCAAATCTCACGCGAGCTGGGAGTGGATTACGTTTTGGAAGGGAGCGTGCGCCGGGATGGGGAGCGAGTGCGGATCACGGCCCAACTGATTCAGGTGAAAGATCAGACGCATTTGTGGGCCAAAGAATACGACCGCGGTTTGAAAGATATTTTGGGACTGGAAAGCGAAGTGGCTGGGGAGGTGGCGCGGGAAATCCAGTTGCGCCTGACCCCGGCGGAGAGTGCGCGGCTGGCGTCTGCGCGCCCCGTGGATCCCGAAGCTTACGAGATGTATTTGAAGGGGCGATATTTCTGGAACAAGCGCAACGAGGCGGCGTACCTGAAAGCGATCGACTATTTCAATCAGGCCATCGCGCGCGATCCGCAATATGCGCGCGCCTATAGCGGGCTGGCGGATGCTTATGCGCTGCTGGGATCGTGGCCAAACGCGGAAATGCCGCGGCGGGTGGCGATGCCGCAGGCGAAGGAGGCGGCGCTGACCGCGTTGAAGCTGGACGATTCGCTGGCGGAGGCGCACGCGTCGCTGGCGTTTGTGAAAATGCATTATGAGTGGAACTGGAAGGAGTCGGAGCAGGAATTCCGGCGGGCGATCGAGCTGAATCCCAACTATGCGACCGCGCACCAGTGGTTTGCCTATTGGCTGATGGCGCAGGGGCGTCCGAACGAATCGATTGCGGAGAACGAATTGGCGCGGAAAGCCGATCCGTTGTCGATCATAATCCGGACGGACGCTGCGGACTTGCTTTGTGCGGCGGGGAGGTTCGACGAAGCCATCCAAAAGGCAAAGGAAGCGATGGATCTGGACCCTGATTTCCGCCTGGGACACTACTTTCTCGGGCTGGCGTATGCGGGGAAAGGGATGTATCCCGAAGCGCTCGCCGAATACCAAAAGGGCGTCGCCATGGACAGCAAGGATGAATGGTCGCTCTCGGGCCTGGGCTGGGTGTATGCATTGATGCATAACCGGATGAAAGCGGAAGAAATTATTCGGCGACTGAGGCAGGATGCCCTGGAGCGGCCGGATCTGGCGCTGGAAATTGCGAGCATTTATGCGGCGCTGGGGGAGAAGAACGAGGCATTTGCTTGGCTTGAGAAAGCCTATCAAAATCGCGATGGGGGACTCATATTTGTTAACTCGTCCTGGTATTTTAAGGAGATTCGCTCCGATCCCCGATTTGCGGAGTTGGTGAAGAAGATTGGATTGCCGGAATGAGGGTGGCGTTGGTAAGAACGGATAACGCAGAGGCGCTGAGAGCGCTGAGTGCGCTGAGAAGAACGGCCCGCCTCGGAAGGACGGGCCGTACGAGATGAGCCCACTTTGGAGGAGGTGGTTTGACTTGGATTGGGGCGGTGCTTAAGATTGGCGCGGCTTGACGAGGGTGATTTGGATGGCGAACCTGGGGAGGATGAGGATGCTGAGGAGGCTGGTGGGACTGGTGGTAGTGAGCTTGATTTTGGGTGCGGGGAGTCTGTTGGCGCAGGGGAAGGCAGATGGGCCGGAGTTTGACGTCAAAGAGCACTACACGAAATATGAGTACCGGATTGCGATGCGAGACGGGGTGCGATTGTTTACGTCGGTGTATGTGCCCAAGGACGATTCGAAGGCGTATCCGTTTCTGATCAACCGCACGCCGTACAGCGTGGCGCCGTATGGAGTGGACCAATACCGGACGCAACTGGGGCCTTCTACGGACTTTGATAAAGCGGGATATATTTTCGTGAACCAGGATGTGCGCGGGCGGTTCATGTCCGAGGGCACGTTCGTGGAGATGCGGCCGCACATTGACAACAAGAAAACGAAGAGCGACGTGGACGACAGCAGCGATCTCTACGACACGATCGAGTGGTTGCTGAAGAATGTGGCGAACAACAATGGGCGTGCGGGAATTTGGGGAATTTCGTACCCGGGATTTTTCACGTCGGCCAGCATGATTGATACACATCCCGCGCTGAAGGCCGCGTCGCCGCAAGCGCCGATGACGGATTTATTTAAAGGAGATGATGCGTATCACGGCGGGGCGTTCATGATGGCGGCGAATTTCGGGTTTTACAGTTTTTTCCGGCCCCAAGACAATCCGGCCTTGCCGCCGAAGGTGCGGGTGCCATTCGATTACGGAACGCAGGATGGATACGAGTTTTTCCTGAAGGCGGGGACGCTGGGAAACCTGGGGAAGCTGTTGGGCGGGCAAGAGGAGTTGTGGCTGGATCAGGTGCACCACGACACGTATGACGAATACTGGAAGTCGCGGAACCTCTCGGAACATACGAAGAAAATTCACTGCGCGGTGCTGACGGTGGGCGGATGGTTCGACGCGGAAGATTTGCAGGGGCCGTTCACGCTGTTTCACGCGATCGAGCGGGACGACCCGGGTATCTTCAACGCGCTGGTGGTGGGGCCGTGGGTACACGGGGGCTGGTATCGGTACGACGGAAATCACCTGGGCCGCGTAAGTTTTGCGGCGAACACGGGGGATTACTACCGGAAGAATATTCTGTTTCCATTTTTTGAGGCGAATTTGAAGGGAGACGGGGACGCTAAGTTGCCGAAGGCGTACGTGTTCGAGACGGGCACGAACGTGTGGCGGCAGTATGCAGCGTGGCCGCCGAAAAACACGGTGGGGAAGACACTTTATTTTCACGCGAACGGAGTGCTTTCGTTTGAGCCGCCGAAGCAGGAAGCGACGGCGTATGACGAGTATGTAAGCGATCCCGCGAAGCCAGTGCCGTTCGTGAGCTACGTGGCGCAGACGGTGCCGCAGGAATATATGGTGGCGGACCAGAGATTCGCGGCGTCGCGGACGGACGTGCTGACGTACCAGACGGAAGTGCTTCAGGAGGATGTGACGATTGCGGGACCAGTGTCGCCGAAGCTGTTCGTTTCTACGACGGGGACGGATTCGGACTGGGATGTGAAGTTGATTGACGTATATCCGCCGGATTATCCGCAGAGCAAGCTGGACGAACCGCGGCCGGAAGAGAAGGGGAAGCCGCGGACGGATGTGGGTGCGCCGGAATTCACGATGGGCGGGTACGAACAGTTGGTGAGGGGAGAGCCGTTCCGGGGAAAGTTCCGGCGGAGCTTTGAGAAGCCGGAGGCGTTCACGCCGGGGAAGGTGGAGGAGGTGTCGTTCGCGATGCCGGATGTGAACCATACGTTCCAGAGGGGGCACCGGATCATGGTGCAGGTGCAGAGCTCGTGGTTTCCGCTGACGGACCGGAACCCGCAGGTGTTTTTGAATATCCCGGATGCGAAGGCTTCGGATTTTGTGAAGGCGACGGAGAGGGTGTATCACGGGCCCGGACAGGCATCGGGGATCGAGGCGAATGTGATTGTGGTGGGGGAGAAGAAGTAGAAGAGAAGAAAAGGAAAGATTTAACCACAGAGAACACAGAGGGCACGGAGAAGAAAAGAGCGGCCCGCCTCGGAAGGACGGGCCCTACGGGGGTTAGGCGGGGAGGGATTCGCGGAGGCGCTTGGAGGTGAGCTTGGGGACGGTGACTTCTTTGAGGGATTCGCTGACCTGGCCGACAACGGTTTCGCGGGAGAAGGGTTTCTGGAGGAAGAAAGCGTCCTGGAGGAAATCGTCGTCGGGAGCGGATTGCTCGAGGTAGCCGGTCATATAAACGATTTTGACGTGAGGGAGCAAGGATTTGAGGCGCCTGGCGAGGGCGGGGCCGCGCATTTTGGGCATGACGATGTCGGTGAGGACGACGCTGATGGATCTCCCGAGGCGTTGCACGATTTCCAAGGCTTCCAGGCCGTCTTCGGCGGTGAGAACACTGTAGCCGGCGGATTTAAGGAATTCGCAGGCCAGCTCGCGGACTTCGCGCTCGTCCTCGACGACGAGAACGGTCTTGCGGCCGAGGATAGGTTCGGGCATTGCAGCGAGCCGAGGAGCTTCGTCGAGCTGCTCGAAGGTTTGCGGGAGGTAGACAGTGAAGCGCGCACCGTTGCCTGGGGTGGAGTCGACAGAGATGAAGCCGCCGCTCTGCTTGACGATGCCGTAAACGGTGGCGAGACCGAGGCCGGTGCCCTTGCCGGGTTCCTTGGTGGTGAAGAAAGGCTCGAAGATGCGGGCCTTGGTGGCGGCGTCCATGCCGTGACCGCTGTCGGATACGGTGATCATCACATAGTCCCCGCGTTCAACGGACGAATGAAAGGCCGCATTGTCGTAATCGACGATGATGTTCTGCGTATCGATGGTCAGTCTGCCGCCTAGAGGCATGGCGTCGCTGGCGTTAACCGTGAGATTCAGAAGGACCTGCTCGAGCTGATTGGGGTCGGCCTTGATGCGGCCGAGGGAATCGCCGAGGCGCAGGCTGAATTCGATGTCTTCGCGAACCAGACGGCGAAGAAGCTTGCCCATGTCGGCGATGAGTTCGTTGACGTCGAAGACTTTGGGCTGAAGAACCTGCATGCGGCTGAAGGCAAGCATTTGGCGGGTGAGGGAAGCGGCGCGGTCGGAAGTCTTGCGAATCTGCTGGGAACTGCGATAGAGCGGGTCGCCGGGCTGCAAGCGGTCGAGAAGCAGATCGCTGTGGCCACGGATCACGGTGAGCAGGTTGTTGAAGTCGTGAGCGACGCCGCCGGCCATGCGGCCAAGGGCCTCCATCTTCTGGGCCTGGCGAAGCTGGCCTTCGAGGATTTCACGCTGGGTTTCATTGCGTTCCAAGGTGTCGCGCATACCGTCAAAGGCGCGGGTTAATTCCGACAATTCATCGTGGCCGCTGGCTTCGAGAGGATATTCCATGTCGCCGCGGGCGAGGGCATGAACGCCTCGAACGAGAGAGGCCAGGGGACGCGTGACGGTGTCCGAGATGAGGTAGATGAGCGCGGCGCCGGCGATGATGGACATCAGGCCGAGACCAAGAAGGAGATGGTTGAGGCGCAGGAGATAGGCATCCGCTTCGCGGTGGGATTTGAGGACGATGATGTCCGCGGCGGGTTGGAGGCCGGGGCCGAGTTCGACGGCGCTGGCGTGATACCGCTCGTCGCCGAGAGCCAGCTCGGTGGGAACAAATTGGTCTGGGAAACCGCGGGAGAACTCCGCTTCCTTGAACAAGGGGAGGGTGCTGACGGCAACTTTGCCGGCTTCGCGGAAGATGATGTCGCTGGAGGTGATGCGCGCGAGATCGGCGGCGGCGCGTTCACTGATCAGGCGGCCGACGACGACAAAACCGAGAAGATTTTTGCGCTTGGCGGTGTCATAAAAAGGCTGAAGAACAACCTGATAGAGCCCGGTGCCGGTGAACCACCAGCTGGAACTTTCTCCGCGAGCGATGGAGCGCGAGACCATATCCTGCGCGGCGGAAGCGGTGAGGGAGGAAGTGGTGGAGTGGAACGCGACGAGCCTGGAGTTCTTGTCGACCAAGACGAATAGGTTGCAATCGTCGGATTGCCAAGGGTCTTCGCTGGCATCCCGGATGGCGGTGGGATCGCCGTTGCGCATGTAGGCGAGAGAGGCGAGCAAATCGGCTTTGCGGCTGAGGGAGGTTTTCTGCTGGCGATGGACGGCCTGGATGGTGAGGGTGGCATTTTGCGAGTCGAGTTCGATCTGGTGCTCAACCTGAGCCTGGGCGTTGCGGCGTACGACGAGGAGCGTGACGCTGGTGAGGGCGGCGGTGAGGAAGATGAAGGAAAAGAGGAGTTTCGTGCGCAGACGGAGATTGGCTGTGCTATGCGGCAGGATGTCTGCGACAGAGCGGCCGGGTAGGAGCCGGTTGCAGAACTGGGCAAGTGTCACAAGGCGAATAGATTACGGAAAGCGGCGGTGAGCCGGAATGGGACCGTAGTACTGTTTTCACGGTACGCGGAGTAACTAGTGCACAGATTAGTAATCATGCAAACGATTGAAGTGGAAGAAGTTAGGGCCGGTATCAAATGTGACTACGCGAATGAGTTAATGGCAGTGCCCCGTGAAAGTTGGTTCTCTTCAAATTCTACGGCTATTCATTTTGCAGGCCGGAGATTCGAGCGCCGGAAAATCCCCGGCGCGATTTGGAAAGTTTTCATTAAGCGGTGATCGTTGTGCTCGCCGGACACGCCATTGGACAGGAGCGGACGACCGGGGCCGGACTAAAGATCAGCAGGCCGCGAGAGAGGGTGGATGAAAATCGCAACTGCGGCGGAACCAGAAAGTGGTGAAGGGGAGCGGGGCGAGTTTCAGGAACTGCTTGCGCAGCCGGACGAGGGCGCGATTTTGGAATTGGGCGAAACTGCCGGCTTGGCGCGACATGAAGAGAACTTCGAGGCACCGCGGGTACCGGGAGATTTCATAGTGGCGGAGAGCGCGCTGAAGGCTGGAGCGCCGCTGGAGGCAAGAGGCAAGGACGACGGCGTCCTCGATCGCCAGGCAGGCGCCCTGGCCGAAGTTAGGGCTGATCGGGTGAGCGGCATCGCCGAGGATGGCGACGCGGCCGACCACCCAGGGAAGGGTTAAGAGGCGATCCTGAACTTTGGTGCAGATCGCGCTTTCAGCCTTTTC
>Ga0210401_10001027_pt1 | contig 33519 bp, 29 predicted proteins | sample IncBWH32MmetaG_FD_150866 | JGI IMG/M metagenome (GOLD analysis project Ga0210401, IMG submission 150866) | Forest soil microbial communities from Barre Woods Harvard Forest LTER site, Petersham, Massachusetts, United States - Inc-BW-H-32-M | ecosystem: Environmental > Terrestrial > Soil >... | reverse complement strand
GGGAGTCATCTCCCGGTCGTCTGGTGTCAACTCTCACCCGGAAACGGGGGACATGAGATTCGGGGTGCCGCGTTTTCAGCATCTCGTTCTTCTTTTTCCTCCATCAATTCTTTCCGGTAAAGAGATTTTCGATCACGCTCGTCCCCGGCTACGGAAAGCGAGTAGCTGATGAGTGCTGCTGCGAGCGTTTCAACGGGCTTCACCACTCGGGTCGATGCCGGCGTTTCCGCGAAGTATGAATTGCGCTGCCGGGAATGTCACAAGAGCTGGGGGAATCAGCCCCGGTCGATCTGCGACGACTGTTTTTCTCCTCTCGAAGTTTTCTACGACTACGATGCCGTGCGTGGCTCTTTTACACGCGAGCGCATCGCCGCCCGCGCTCCCGATATGTGGCGATACGCGGAGTTGCTGCCGCTGCCCGCCAATTATCAGCCGAGTTTGCCCGTGGGTTTCACGCCTCTGCTTCGGGCTCCGCAGTTGGCAGCGCGCCTGGGAGCCAAGAATCTTTTCGTGAAGAACGACGCGGTTTGTCTGCCAACGCTCAGCTTCAAGGACCGAGTGGTTGCGGTGGCGTTGGCGCAAGCCCGCAGTTTTGGCTTCGACACGGTGGCATGTTCTTCGACTGGGAACCTGGCAAACTCCGTGGCAGCGCAAGCGGCGCGCAACGGATTTAAAGCCTGGATTTTTATTCCGGCGGATCTTGAGCCCGCGAAAATTCTGGGCACGCAGGTCTTTGGCGCCAGGCTGGTTCGCATTGCGGGCAGCTATGACCAGGTAAACCGTCTGTGTTCGCAGATCGCGGATGAACAGCGATGGGGGTTCGTAAATGTGAATCTGCGTCCCTATTATGCGGAAGGTTCGAAGACCGTGGGATTCGAAATCGCCGAGCAGTTGGGATGGAGACTGCCGGACAGCGTGGTTGTGCCCATGGCTGGCGGGTCGTTGATTGTGAAGATCAAGAAGGCTTTCGACGAACTCATTCAACTGGGCTTGGTCGAAGCGAAACCGGTGAAGTTTTTCGGGGCACAAGCGACGGGATGCTCTCCGATTTCGACTGCAGTAAAAGCTGAAAACGCCGATATAGAGCCGCAGAAGCCGGCAACGCTGGCGCGATCGCTCGCGATTGGCAATCCGGCCGATGGACACTATGCGATCAAGGTCATCACCAGGAGCGGGGGGTGGGCTGAGGATGTTTCCGATCCGGAAATGATCGAGTCCATTCAGGTCTTGGCGGAGACCGAAGGCATCTTCACAGAGACTGCCGGTGGGGTAACCGCCGGGTGCGCTCGCAAACTTTACCGGTCAGGACGCATCACGCCCGATGAGACGACGGTGCTGTGCATCACCGGTAATGGTTTGAAGACGACCGACGTGCTCTCTGGCAAGTACGAGGTGGAAGAGCCAATTCGGCCCAAGGTCGCCGAGTTCGAAAGACTTTTGCAGAGAACGCTGGAGACTGCTGAGTTTCCAGAAACCGTGGAGGCTTGAGATGACAGTTACGGTACAGATTCCAACAGCGTTGCGCCGCCTGACGTCTGGGACCGGACAAGTCAAGTGTTCAGCGGCGAACTTGGGGGAACTATTCTCGGCGCTCGATCAGCAGTTCCCGGACTTGAAGCAGCACTTGCGCGACGAAGCCGGCGAGATTCGGCGGTTCCTCAACGTGTATGTCAACGAGGAGGATATTCGATTCCTCGGCGGAAACACTTACGCGTTTCAGGATGGCGATGAAGTGCTGCTGGTACCGTCGATTGCGGGCGGGTCTGCATAGCGTTTGAGATGAAGAGAAAACAACTTTCAGTTTTCAGCCATGACCATTCGTAAATTTAAAATCGGCTTGTTGGGTTGCGGAACGGTCGGCCGCGGCCTGGTCGAGTTGCTGGGCAAGAATGAGGCACTCATCCGTCAACGCTCGGGCGTCGATTTGCGAATCACGAAAATTTTGGTTCGGGATCTCGATAAAGAGCGTCAGGGAGTGGATCGCGCCCTTCTGACCAGTGACCCCGACCGAGTGCTGAACAATGGCTGCGATCTCATGGTGGAGTTGGTGGGCGGGATCGAGCCGGCCCGAGGTTTTATCGAGCGATCGTTATCACGCGGCAAGCACGTGGTCACCGCGAACAAGGCTCTGCTCGCGCTGGATGGTTTCAGTTTGATGAAAGCGGCGGAGGCACAGAAAGTTCGCCTGGGATTCGAGGCCAGTGTTTGCGGCGGAATTCCGATTATCCGGACCCTGAGGAATGGCTTGGTGGGGAATCGCATTCAGCGGCTTTGTGGAATTCTGAATGGCACCTGCAACTACATCCTTACCCGCATGACCGAGGACGGCGTCGAGTTTGAGAATGCGCTTCGCGAGGCGCAGGCTAAAGGATTCGCGGAAGCCGATCCTACGCTCGATATCGACGGACACGATGCCGCGCAGAAACTGACAATTCTGACTGAGCTCGCTTTTAGCACGCAGGTGGATGCCAACGCGGTTCGGGTCGAGGGGATTCGCGACCTTGCCGCGGATGACGTGCAAGCGGCTCGGGAACTGGGTTTCGTGATTAAACATGTTGCGAACGCGGAATTTAGCGAAGGTACGGTGTCGCTTGGCTGCGCTCCTGTATTGCTACCCTTGTCGCATCAACTGGCCAGCATTCGCGATGAAAATAATGCCGTGCTGGTTCGCGGAGACGCAGTCGGCGAGATGCTTTTCTCGGGCAAGGGAGCTGGTTCTCTGCCGAGCGCCAGTGCGGTGCTTTCCGATGTGGTGGATATTGCCTGCCACCAAGGCGGGTTTTCAGTGAGCCCCGGCGGCCGCGTCGGGGTTACCGCTCGTGATTGGGATAGCAGGCACTATCTTCGCTTCACGGTGAGTAGTCCCAGTGACATGGGCCCGATCACAAGTATTCTGGCGCGAAACCGGGTTGGAGTGGCTCGTGCCGCGGCGGTATGGGCAAAAAGCGATTCCGGAAAACACCAGGTGCGGGTGCTTACGAATGCCTGCACGCGGGATGCGGTTGAAGCATCGCGGCGCGACATTACTGGATCGGGCCTAGAGAGAGGCAAAAGTGTTGTTCTGCGCGTAGCGGCCTAGCCTCATATTCCCAATTGGCCCTGATTCCTAAACCTTTCCTGCAGTTGTGAATATTTCCGGCCTTTGCTATAATCTAACTAACCAGTTAATTAAGAACAATGGGCCTCGTCATCTCCAGGTCGCGCCTAGGATCTCGCGGTCGTCCTGAGCAGAGCCGCGCCGCTATTTTGCAGGCTGCGGTGCGGGAGTTTGCCTGCGAAGGCATCGCAGGCGCGAGAACGGACGCCATCGCCCGCTCCGCCAAAGTGAATAAAGCCCTCCTTTATTACTACTTCAAGGACAAAGAGGACTTATACGGCGCAGTGCTCGATCAGGTATTTGGCGGTCTGGTTGCGTGCGTTGGAGCAGTCTTGTCTCGCGATCTCCCGCCCCGCGAGAAAATTCTCGCCTACGCGGGCGCGCACTTCGACTACGTCGCGACCCACCCGCTCTACCCCCGAATCGTACAAGGCGAAATGATGGGCGCCGGCCGGGGCAGGACAAACCATCTTGAGCATATCGTAAAAAAATATTTCCGCCCGTTGTTTGGCCGCATCGCCGAGATTCTCAAGAGCGGCCAGGCATCAGGCGAATTCCGGCCAGTGGATCCCCTGCATTTTGTTCCTTCTATGATCGCGGTGATTGTTTTCTATTTCACCAGCGCGCCGGTCATGCGCGTCATGACGGGGAAAGACCCGCTGTCTCCCCAGCTCATAGCGGCGCGCAGAAAGGCCGTGCTGGATTTTATTTCCGCGGCGCTCTTTCAAAGGTCCAATGCAAAGCAGCGAGGAGCCCGAAGGTGAGTGTACGCAATAAATTTCTAATCATTCTCGGCGTGATCTTCAGTATATCGCTGACCTACTACCTGTTATCCACGCCCCGCAGCAACGATCTGATTCTGATCGGTACGGTGGATTCTAACCAGATAATCGTGAGCCCGCAGATCGAGGGGCGACTGGCAAAACTTCTGGTCGACGAGGGAACCCAGGTAAAACAGGGCGATCTCATCGCGGTGCTCGATCCGTCGGAGTTGGAGGCGCAGGAACGTGCCGCCGCCGCCACGATCGATAGTTTGAAATCGAAAGTTGCCGAGACTCAGTCGACTTTGCAGGCGACACAGGGATCGACGTCGAGCAGTGTCGTAAATGCGCAGGCGCGGCTGCAATCCGCGCGCGCGCAGTTGCTTCAGGCGGAAGCTACTCTGGAGCGCACCGAGAGCGATAGCCGCCGCATGATCGAACTCGCGAAGCAGGGAGTCGCTTCCGATCAAGAGCGGGTTCAGGCGGAGACTAGTCTCGCGGCCCAGAAGGCGCTGGCGCAATCGTTGAAGGAGCAGGTGAGCGCCGCCGAGGCCGATCTGAATATGGCCGTCGCCAACACTCATCAAGCACATGCCGCGCAGAGCACGGTTGAATCCACGCGCGCACAAGTCGCCAATGCAGAAAGCATGCTGAAGCAAGCTGAGGTTCGTTTGGGGTACACGAAGATTTATGCCCCGGTGACGGGCACTGTGTCGGTGCGCGCTGCCCGTGAAGGGGAAGTATTAAATGCAGGCCAGGCAATTGTGACTATTGTCGATCTCGGTGACACCTGGGTGCGCGCGGCAATTCCCGAGACCGATGCCGATCACATCGGTTTGGGAGACACGCTGAAAGTCCGGTTGCCCGGCGGCACGATTACTTCGGGCAAAGTGTTTTTCAAATCAGCAGAAGCAGATTTCGCTACTCAGAGGGACGTCGGCCGGCGCAAGCGTGACATCAGGACCATTGTCCTCAAGGTTCGGCTCGACAATCCAAGGGGCGCATACGTTCCGGGTATGACGGCGGAGGTTTTGGTTTCGCCTGATCAACTCAAGGGCACAGCGCGGGAGAACGTATCTGCGGAAGAGCATCCATGATCACCGATCGCAAAGCTCCCGCTGGATCGAGTGGAGGCGCTCCCTCCAACGGGCATGATTCCAACGGGCATGGTGCGGCTGGCGATCCCAATGTGTTCAACGCCATCCAAGTGGAACACATCGTCAAGAAGTATGGCGATTTCACGGCGGTCGATGATGTTTCCTTCAACGTGAAGGAAGAAGAGATTTTCGGTTTGCTGGGGCCAAACGGCGCGGGCAAGTCCACGCTCATCCGCATGATGACCACGCTGATACCGATCACTGCGGGGACCGCTCGCATCGCAGGTCACGATGTGCAGAAGGATCCAGATGCGGCTCGGCGGGCGATTGGTGTAATTCCGCAGGCTCTTACCAGTGACCTTGACCTCACCATCGAAGAAAACCTCAACATCTATGCCAAGCTCTACGACGTTCCTGCGAAAAAACGCAAGGCTGCGATTGATGAGTTGCTGGCACTGGTTGATCTGACGAAGTGGCGTTCAGCCCAGACCAAGACGCTGTCCGGCGGCATGCGGCGACGGCTCGAGATTGCCCGCGGCTTGGTGCACAGTCCGCGAATCTTTTTTTTGGACGAGCCAACTACTGGGCTGGATCCGGTGTCTCGGGTTGCTGTCTGGGAGATGTTGACCAACATCAAAAGCCATCGGCAGCTTACCATCCTCATCACAACTCACTATATGGACGAGGCCGATCGGCTGTGCGACCGCATCGCCATCGTGGATCATGGCAAGCTCGTGGCCCTCGATACGCCGCCGGCATTGAAAGCAAGCGTGCCGGGTTCAAATGTAATTGAGGCCCAGTTCGACAACGCTCCCGCGGATTGGGAGGATCGTTTGAAAAAGTTGAGTGCCGTAACTTCTGTCCAGCATGAGGGCGCGGGAATGTACCGTGTGCTGACCAGTGACGGATCGCGGACCACGACCGAACTTGTGGAAGCGGCGGTGCACACTGGGGTCAAAATCCGGTCGCTCTCAGTACAAAACACCACGCTGGACGACGTCTTCGTGCACTACACCGGGCGGCAATTGCGCGATGAACTGGTCAAAGCGCACGCCTTCGTCATGCCACCCAGACCGGGGTTACAGCCATGAATCACATTCTCGCCATTGTCGAGCGCGAAATGCGCAAATTCTTTCGCTCCCCGGCGCTGATGATGGCGTCGATGATTTTTCCGCTGGTACAACTCATCGTCCTGGGCAATGCTTTCGGCGGAAAGATCCGTGACGCGAAGCTAGGCCTGGTCGATCAGGACGGAGGCACGCAGGCGCTCAAGATTCGCGAGGCCTTTGACTCGGTCCGCTCCAACATGCGGACCTTTGAACCGGTCTACTATAACGACCCGAAGACGGCGATGGACGATGTGCGCAATGGCAAGATCCAGGGCGCTGTCATTATTCCGCCACAATATTCCAGGCGAGTGTATGAACAGGATCAGCCGCGTATTGCGCTGGTCGTGGACAACAGCGACAATTTCATGAGTTCGACTCTTGAGGACGAACTCACGAGCATCACCAACGCGCTCAATCAGCCCACCATCGAGCCTCGAATCTTGCAGCAAACTGTACTGCAGATTGTGGAGCTTTATCCTTACATCGAATACATGAAGTACCTTTTGCCGGGCTCGATTACGCTGGCAATGTTCGTTTCCGTGATGATCGGCGGCGGAATGCTTTACATCGATGACAAGGCCCGCGGCGTACACGAAGGATACTTAGTGACACCCATTACCAAGACCGAGCTGGTCTTCGGGCTTAATGCCGCAGGTGCCATCAAAGCCGTGATGACGGGAGTCGTAATTACGGTGATTGGCTCGCTGCTGGCGGGTGTGGGAACGGTGTTCAATCCCGTCACCGTGCTCCAACTGATGATCATGATTTTGCTGACCTCGATCGCCTTCAATACCATGATGTTTTTGCTCATGGTCCGGGTGGAAGATCCGCTAGTGCCGCGTGCGATCTTCGGCATCCTCAATACGCTGCTGTTTTTCCCCAGCGGAGCCATCTATCCCATCCAGGCATTTCCCTGGTGGTTGCGAGGCATCGCGAAGGTGGATCCGTTCACGTTTGCCGTGCACGGTTTCAAGTCAATCCTGCTGAAGGAAACGGGGATGGCCGCCATCTGGCCGGACATGGCGTATCTATCGCTCTTTGCGTTCGTAACGCTGTCGGTGGCCACCCCGCTGTTCAAGAGAACGCTGTAATGAGAGTGGTAATTGTGTAATCCGGAAAATTAAGAACAACCCCTCACTGCGGCCCCCATTACCAACTTACCCGATTACTCGGCGCCCGCTCGGGAACTTTTTTGTTCTGCGCCGGTTTCCGTTATGCTTATAGGAGCCATGACACTGATGGATGCCGAACAGTACGATCCTGCGCGCGACCGACGTCGGCGGCGTCGGATTGCGATTGCGATTGTTCTTGTTCTACTCGGCGCATGGCTGGTTTATCACTATCGTAACTACCCGGAGCGGAAAGCGGCGAGCAAGTTCTTCGCCGCCTTACAAAGCCAGAACTACGAAGGCGCTTATGCGGTGTGGTTCCGTGATCCTGATTGGAAGCAGCACCCGAACAAGTATTCCGCTTACCAATTCAATGACTTCTACCGTGACTGGGGCCCGGGTGGAGAATGGGGACTGATCAAATCCCATTCGGTTGATTGTTCCTTGAGCCCGGGCGGTGGGAGCGGAGTCATCGTTCAGGTTACGGTGAACTCGCGCGCGGAACACGCTTACGTCTGGGTGGAAAAGGCCAACAAGAGCTTATCTTTCTCGCCAAACGAAATCGAGTGTGGCAACTGGTGGACTTGGGTCACGGAGTAGGACTTCCTAAACTAAAACGTAACGTGATCGCATTCAAAGCGATATTGACAGCCATTGCACAAATGCAGCTCACAATCGGGGAGATTTTACCTCTCGCATTGCAATTTTTTTCGGGAGAATTTGTCCGCGTGAACCGTTCTCGCCGATCAGGTGTGCATCATCTCCGTCTTCTGTTTCTTGTGTTCTCACCCCTTGTCATGGTCTCGCAGGCCACTCCTCCGATCAATGAGGTTGGCAGATTCCGGTTGCACAAGTTCGAGCAGCCGATCGGTGAAGAGACTTACACGATCACGCACGACGGCAGCACGCTCACACTGAAATCCGATTTTTTGTTCACTGACCGCGGTACCCAGGTTCCTCTCTCCGCCACGCTGAAGGCGACGGACGATTACACGCCGCAGAGCTTCACCATAAAAGGCAATACTTCGCGCATGTCGGCCATTGATTCTGACGTCGAACTGAGCGGCTCCAACGCGACGATCCGTCAGGGCAAGGAAACACATACAGTCAGCGCGCCGCAGAGTTTTTTCACCATATCCGGCTATGCGCCCGTGGCTGTGCAGATGGCGCTGGTTCGCTACTGGCGGGCGCACGGTTCTCCGGCGCAACTGACAATGCTTCCTGCCGGCGAGGTGAAGATTCAGGATCGCGGCCTGGAAAGCATCGAGGTCGAAGGGCACAGCATTCAAATGGAGCGCTATACCGTCCGGGGCCTGATTTGGGGAATGGAAACACTCTGGATGGATGGCAAGGATAGTTTGGTGGCGCTGGTCTCGACCGACGCCGAGTTCGACCATTTCGAAGCAGTGCGCGAAGAGTACGAGACTGCGCTGGCGAAATTTGTCGCCAGCGCGGCGCGCGACCAGATGGCCTCTCTCTCCGAGCTCAGCCAGGGACTCCCAGGGCGCCGCACCGGCACACTTGCATTTGTCGGCGCTACGGTGATCAGCGGTACGGGCGACCCAGCCATTGCTAATGCGACGATCGTGATTCGCGGCGCCAAGATAATCGCCCTCGGCTCGAGCGACAAAGTGAGAGTGCCGTCGGACGCACAGCGTGTCGACGTTACTGGAAGGTTCATCATCCCAGGATTGTGGGATATGCACGCGCACTATGAGCAGGTGGAGTGGGGGCCGATTTACCTGGCTGCGGGCGTCACCACCGTGCGCGATGTAGGCAATGAGTTCGAGTTCATTACCGCCGTGCGGGATGCGGTGAACAGCGGTAAGGGACTCGGTCCGCACATGCTGCTGGCAGGAGTCGTCGACGGCGATAGCTCGTATGCGATCGGGGTCGCGCGCGTGAACTCTCCCGCCGATGCACAGACCTGGGTGCAGCGCTACCACGACGCCGGCTTCCAGCAGATGAAGATATACAGCTCAATGAAGTCGGAGAATGTCAAAGCTGTCTGCACTGACGCGCACAAGCTTGGGATGACTGTTACCGGCCACATTCCAGAGGGCATGACTGCCTATGACGGTGTGAACGATGGCATGGACCAGATTAACCACATACAGTTCATCCTCAATCTGCTCAAGCCGAAAGATTTCGATCCGAAAAAGGCAACCCGACAGGAGACCGCGAAGATGATGGAGTCGCTTGATGTGAATTCGGATGCGGGCAAGCAGGCCGTCGCATTCTTGAGCGAGCACAGGACCGTGATCGATCCGACCATGGCGTTGATGGAATTCATGGAGCGTCCAGCGGATGTGCCTGCGGATAAAGTCGAGCCCGGAGTCGATCACGTGGCGCCGGAACTGCGCGAGCAACTGATCAATGGAGGTTTGCCGCCGGAGCGCGTGGCGACTGGCCAGAAGATCGTGCAGGAAGAATTGGCGATCATCGGCGCACTGCATCGGGCGGGAGTGCGGATCGTGGCCGGGACCGATCAGACCGTGCCGGGTTATTCACTCTATCGCGAGATCGAGTTGTACAACCAGGCCGGCTTCACGCCGATGGAGGCGCTGCAGGCTGCCACCATCGTGCCCGCGCGGGTGATGAAGGTGGACCGGGAAAGCGGCTCGATCGAAGTTGGCAAACGGGCCGATTTCGATATTCTCGACGCCAATCCGCTGGAGAACATTCACAACATTCGCAGCGTTCGCACAGTGGTCGCGAATGGCGTGCTGTACGAAAGCGCGCCACTGTGGGAGAGCGTGGGATTCAGGCCGTAGCGGCATCGCGCTGTTCTCAAAGCAGGACTCGCAAGCTACCAGCCGCTCTTCTCTTCTCGAGCTTTAACCAGGGATCTGCTCCAACGTCTTCTGCAGCGATGCGTCGTCTGCGACGTTGAGACATGGCTGCGAGCGGTCGATCTGGCGCATCAGACCGGCGAGAACTTTGCCGGGACCTACCTCGACGAAAGTCTGCACACCCTGAGCAATCAACACGCGCATGGATTGCTCCCACTTTACTGAGGCGGTGACTTGGCGAATCAGGGCGTCGCGGCTGTGGTCGGCGTCCTCGAGCAATGCCGCGTCCACGTTGCAGACGACTCCAGCCGCAGGCTTGTTGAAGGTGACGGCGAGGAGATCGGTGGACAATCGATCCTGCGCTGGCTTCATCAGGGAGCAATGAAACGGCGCACTGACGGGCAAGACCTTCGCGCGCTTAGCGCCGCGTTCGTCGGCTAGCTTGGTAGCGCGCTCCACAGCTTCGGTGTGACCAGAAATGACAATCTGTTCTGGTGAATTGATATTGGCAGGTTCGCAAACCTGGCCATGAGCCGCATCGCTGCAGACTGCGACGACTTTCTCGAACTCCATTCCAAGAATCGCCGCCATCGTCCCGACACCGACGGGAACTGCTTCCTGCATATACTTGCCGCGATGGCGTACGGTGCGAACCGCGTCGGCGAAGCTGAGGGTTCCGGCAGCAACATGCGCGGAGTATTCGCCAAGGCTATGGCCGGCGACGAAGCCGGCCTTGAGACCTTTTTCGTTCAAGATGCGCCACGCCGCGACCGAGGTCGTCAGAATGGCTGGCTGCGTGATCTCGGTCAGCCGAAGTTGATCTTCCGGACCTTCGAAGCAAAGCTGAGAGAGCTTGTAGCCGAGGACTTCGTCGGCTTCTTCAAACGTCTGCCGGGCTATAGGATGTTTTTCGGCGAGATCTTTGCCCATGCCAACGGCCTGCGATCCCTGACCGGGGAAAAGAAATGCGAGTTTACTTGCGGTTGCAGCAATTGTCATAGTTATGCAGTGGAACGCGGCAAGATAAGTCTCAGATAATCATAAATCCCATTTGACGTCGTGCCAAGCGAAGCGAGGGGTATGCGCTTTTCTCGTGCTTGCGAGACCCAGATTCCTCGGCGCCTCGCGCCTGGAATGAGAGGATCGGTTGGTTAGCGCTCCGAGACGTAGCAAGCTACGTCTCTACACACGGACGACTGTAGAGACGTTGCTGCCAACGCCTTCCGTCCTGCTGCGAGCTGCCCTCGCTGCCCGAATGCCGGTCAAGGTTCTTTCTATCTCCGCATTAATCGGGTGCTCGGCAAACTCCGCCGCTACGCGGATCGCGTTCTTGATGGCATTGGCGTTCGATGAGCCGTGGGTGATGAAGCAAACTCCCTTCACTCCAAGCAAGGGTGCGCCGCCATATTCTGTGTGGTCGAGACGCTTTTTGAAATCAGCAAATGCGCTACGGGAGAGCAAAGCGCCAACCTGGCGCGTAATGGTGGCTTTCAGCGATTCCTTCAGCGTGGAGCGAACCAGGTTGGCAACACCTTCGGAAATCTTCAGCGCAACGTTTCCCACGAATCCGTCGGCGACAATGACGTCCACTTTACCGTTGTACAGGTCGCGGCCTTCCACGTTGCCCACAAAATTCAGGGGAAGCTTTTGCAGAAGGTGAAATGCTTCGCGGGTCAGTACGTTTCCCTTGGTTTCTTCCTCGCCAATAGAAAGCAATCCCACACGAGGACGCTTCGTGCCAAACAAAGTACGAAAGTAGATCTCTCCCATGACTGCAAACTGCTCGAGATTGTGCGGCTTGCTGTCGACGTTGGCGCCGACGTCTAAAAGGCTGGCGACCGTGCCGATCGCCGTGGGAAATACCGCCGCGAGCGCAGGCCGATCCACACCAGGGATTGCTCCTAGAACCATTTTCGCGGTAGCCATGGCTGCGCCAGTGTTGCCAGCGGTGATGAAGCCCGAGGCGCGTCCATCGCGCACCAGGCGCAGCCCAACCCGCATGGACGAATCGCGCTTGGCGCGCACCGCCTGCACCGCTTTGTCCTCCATGCCGATGATTTCGCTGGCATGCACGACATCGATGGGGAGTGCTGCCGCGCTGGGATACCGTGCCAGCTCGGCCCGGAGAGCGGGTTCCGGGCCCACTAAAAGCACGTGGACATCGTAGTGCCGCGCCGCCTGGATTGCGCCTTCGATCTCAGGTTTTGGCCTGCGGTCCGAGCCCATCGCGTCCAAGGCTATGACGCTTGGCATGGGGTGGCGGCGCTAGCTGGCTTCCTCGACGTTTAAGACTTCGCGGCCTTTGTAGTAACCGCACTTCGGGCAGGCCCGATGCGGCATCTTGCGCTCGTGGCAGTTCGGGCATTCAGAGAGTGCGTGGCTCTTCAGGGAGTCATGGGCGCGCCGACTTCCGGTGCGTGCTTTTGAGTGTCGCCGTTTTGGATTTGGCATTTAGATTCCTTTTGTCGGCGCGAGCGTCCTCGCTCGTGCCTTGATCATCAAACAAAAATCAGACCATAAAGCTCAATCTTCCAACTTACTGCGCAAATCCTTCAGCGCCGTCCAACGCGGATCTTCTATCGGCTCAGAACAAGAGCATTGGTCCAAGTTCTGATTCGCACCGCAATGTGGGCAAAGACCTTTGCAGTCCTCTCGGCAGATGACCTTCAGAGGAACGGCTAACAGCACCTGCTCCCGGACCGCATCTTCGAGCAGCAAACCCTCACCCTGATAGTAACTGACCTCGGCTTCGGCGCCAGTTACCGAGAGCTCCTCCCGCCCGGCGTCCGCTCCGAGGGGACGGTACAACAGGTCGAACTTGCGCTTAACATCCTGGATCACAGGCTCGAGGCAACGAGCGCAGGGCAACTCCAGTGTTGTAGAGAGCTCCCCGTTGACCCGTATGTCCTTGATCCGCTGATGCTTCCCGTGACGCTCTTCGATCAGTTGGGCGCGCCCGGCAGCATGCAACGGGGTGCTCTGCTGAAGATCCGGCCCGAGATCGAGCACGCCTGGACGGTACTCCTCCTCAAAGTCAATAGGATGGAGTTCCAACTCTTTGATTTCGATGAGCATCGAGGTCCCCCGCGCCCCCAACCGACACCGCGAAGGAACGCGGAAGCACGCTCAGAGGCGTAACTTCTCCAGGGAGCGAAAGTTAAGGATAAAGGCCGCAGGAGCGCAGTGTCAAGGAGCGGAAGGTCGGGTACGTCGGGTAGCGTCTCAGTTTGCGGAATGAACCAATCCAAAGGCGAGTTCAAGCAGAAACAGGCATCCGAAAAACAGGCCCCACATATCCGACGAACAAAGCGCGCTTTAGTTGTTTCGCATTTGGAGTCTTGCTCCGCGACCCAATCCGATAGCGGTGCGCTGGGAATTTCAGCAGTAGAAATCCCCACCTGAAGCACCACACTAGAATAACAATGTGAAAAATGCGGGAAGATGGCATAGGTGCGAAGCGAGTATGTCATAGATCGGCGGCTAGAAACTCAGACACTACCGGATGTAGACGAGCAATGCGAGCAATGGTCTTGCCTTTGACTTCCACTCGACACAGCGTAACGTCGCCTGCGAATTCCGGCATTTACCTTCGCGCTCGAGGAGGCTGTCCATGGTTGCTCTCGCGGCTCTTTGGCTGCCCATCGTATTGTCCGCGGTCATCGTCTTCGTCGCCAGTTCCATCATGCACGTCGTACTGAAATACCATCAGAGCGACTGCTACCAGATCCCCGACGAGGAAAAATTCCTCGCCCTGCTGCGGCCCGCGAACCTCAAGCGGGGCTTCTACGTTTTTCCTTACTTCACACACAAGGGTATGAAGTCACCGGCCGCAATTGAAAAGTACAAGCAGGGACCAGTCGGGTTTATGACCATCCTGCCCAGCGGGCCGCCTGCCGTGCCGAAGTTTCTGATTCTGTGGTTCGCCTATTGCCTGCTGATCGGCTTCTTCGTCGCCTATCTCACCGCGCACACGGTTCCTGCCGGAGCAAAGTATCCCGCGGTATTCCGCGTTGCCGGTACCGCTGCCTTCCTCGCCTACGGTCTGGGACACATGAGCGATGGCATTTGGAAGGGTCAGACCTGGTCGATGACGATCAAGGAAGTCCTCGACGGACTCGTCTACGGCTTGCTGACCGCCGGCACCTTCGGTTGGCTCTGGCCACGTTAGAGTTCCGGGGCCAGGATTTTCCGTAACCGGCTTCGGCCGTGCCATCACTCCACTCAATACGCAGCTTTCAGCAGCTGCGATTTGCTCATCCTCGCATTCGATCCCAATCGAAGGGGTCCCCCAGCATCAAGTCGCAGAAAGTTGCTGAAAGGGAATGCCATGGACTACAACTAAGTCATCCCGCTGACTGGATGGTAGTGCCTCGGTCCTCTGCATGATGGATGCCGCGATTCCGACTATTGCCGCTGTGAGCGCTCCTCGGCGCTGGTGGGGGCAAGCGCGAACGTCTCTCTTCTGGATCGTGATCGTCGCCTTGGGAGTGCGCTTCGGTTACATCGTCATCGGACACACTTACAAGTTCGGCTCTGGTAGCCGCGTCCTGGTCCAGGCTAACGAAAAAGATTTCGCCTTTGGCTTCGAGATGGGCCGGATCGGGCGTTCCCTCGCTCAAGGACAGGGTTTCAGCAATCCGTTTAACGAGACCACCGGCGCCACCGCTTGGGAGCCGCCGCTTTATCCTTTTCTTATTGCGGGCATTTTCCGGATGTTTGGAATTTATAGTCGCACTTCGGCCCTGGTCCTGCTGACCATCAACAGCATTTTTTCCGCACTCACCTGCATTCCGATTTTTCTGATCGCGAAACGGTGTTTCGGCGAAAGGGTTGCAGTGTGGTCGGCGTGGACGTGGGCGCTGTTGCCGTCGGTAATTTTCTGGTGCACGCGCTGGGTCTGGGAGACGAGCCTCGCTGCACTGTTGCTGGCGGTGATTTTCTGGTTGACGCTCACGATGGACGAGAAAGACGGGTTGAAGCCCTGGCTACAATTTGGCTTGCTCTGGGGCGTTGCCGCGCTGACCAACACTGCCCTGTTGTCATTTCTGCCCGCCTCTGGCTTGTGGGTTTGGTACCACCGCGCCAAGCTCGGCAAAAGGTCTCTTGGCGGAGTAATTCTCGCTTCGATCATTTTCGCTGCATGCATCACACCCTGGCTGGTGCGCAACCACCGCGTCTTCGGGCAGTTTGTTTTCATCCGCTCGAATTTTGGTTCTGAACTTCGGCTGGGGAACGGACCCGGCGCCGATGGCACTTGGATGGACTATCTTCACCCGACCAAGAATGTTTTCGAGATGCGCTGCTATCAAGAACTGGGCGAGCTTGCCTATATTGCCAAACGTAAAAAAGAAGCGATGGCTTACATTCGCGAGGACGATGCGCGATTCGCCGGCCTGAGTCTGAAGCGGTTTGTCTACTACTGGGGTGGGCTGCCGAAAGCGTTGGAAAATCCCGTCGTGGCATTCTTCCGGAAGTCTTTATTCGCGGCTTCCTCGGTGTTGGCCTTCTGGGGTATAGCACGCGCGCTGCGTAAGCACAAGCCGGGCGCATGGCTTTTCTTTTGGCTGATTGTTTTTTATCCGCTGGTGTATTACTGTCTCTTTCCTCATCCGCGCTACCGGCATCCCATCGAACCGGAGCTGGGAATCCTGATGTTGTATATCATTTCTGAAGCCGAAGGCAGAGGTCGGTCTCGGAGCGACGTAGCCATCCGTCGGTCTTCCAGCAACGGCTGATTCCTATCTCCTGATGAATCACTCACGGCAGGGCGTGCAGGATGAACTCCAATCGGGAGTGAATCGCTCTGCTGAGAGCTGGTTCGAGGCCCATCCGAATATAAGCGCGATTGTGGTTCTAATCGCGGCGTTTCTGGGTCGATTGAGGGCTGCGTCCGGAACATTCTTGAATCCGGACGAAGCGCTCCACTACCTGCTTGCCAATCAATCCTCATGGCGCCTGGCCTATAACGCGAGTCTGACCAACGCTCATCCTCCGCTTCTGACCCTTGTGCTTTTTCTTTGGCGCAGCCTGGGTACCTCGGAATTTGTTCTGCGCCTTCCTTCAGTGATTGCAGGCACGGCATTTTGCTGGATCTTTTTCAAATGGCTCACGCGTATCCTCGCGCCGGTCACGGGTTTTATCGGCTTGATACTGGTGAGCTTTCTTCCGCCTATGATCACGCTCGCGGCAGAAGTGCGGCAGTATGCGCTGCTCCTGTTTTTCCTGGTGAGTGCAGCGTATCTCCTCGAGCGCGCGTTAGCAGAAAACTCGGCCGCCATGATGCTGCTATCGGCGATATCCCTTTGTCTCGCCATACTCTCTCATTACTCGGCGATTCTGTTTGCGGCCGCCATAGGCCTTTATTCGCTGCTTCGCGTGATCGCTCGCCGTCCTTCAACCCAGGTCCGCGCCGCTTGGGTTATCGGGCAAGCATGCGCCCTTGGGCTCATCGCGTCTCTTTACGTTTCTCACATTTCAAAACTGAAGGGCGAATACGCAGCCGGAACCATCAATGGATGGCTGGCAAATTCGTTCTTTCGTCCGGGGCATGACAATCCGCTTCTATTCGTCATCGCCAGAACTGGCGGAGTTTTTCAGTACGTTTTCGGACAACTCGCAGTCGGCGACGTTGCCTTCCTGGCATTTATTGCAGCAGTGGTTTTGCTTTGGAGAGAAAACGTCACCCCCGAAGGCTCAACCGTCCCGTCCCGCCAAATCGATGCTCTCCTGGTTCTACCGTTCGCGGTGGCCGCGGGAGCCTCGATCGCCAGAATCTATCCGTATGGGGGAACCCGTCATTCGGCATTCCTCATCATGTTTGCCATCGCTGGCGTCAGCTTTGTGCTGGCCAAGTTGGTGAAGCAACGAACCGCAGCTGGAATCGCGCTAGCCATCCTGCTCTTCGCCGTGTGCACGGCATTCGGAAAGCCACATCGGCCCTACATGCTTCGTGAAGATCAGAGCCGCACGCAGATAGTTCGTGCCATGGGGTTCATCCATGCGCAGATTCCGCAGTCACACCTGATCTTCGTTGACTATCAGACGCGTCTCCTGCTCGGGTACTACCTTTGCCCGGAGCAACCGGTTCCGTTTTCCGCGCCGTTTGGAAGCCTGGAAGAGTTTCAGTGCGGCGGATACCGGGTCTTTGCCGCCGGTCCCGACCTCTACATATTCACCGCCGGGAATTTCGTTTCCAGGTTGAACACACTGTTGCGATCCGTCCCGTTGAAATCTGGTCAATCGGTTTGGGTCATTCAGGCTGGGTGGGAAGTGGATCTGGCTCACGATCTCCAGAGCAGGCTTCCCGAGTTCGGAGAACTCAAACCGCAATTGTTTGGAAGGAATATCACGATCTTCAAGCTGAAGGTTGGGCAACGAATCCCTGTGACTGGTGCACAGCCCAACTGAGCCAACAAGTCGACATCAGCTCAAAATCGGCAAGGCCCGTATGCGCTTCCTGGTCGCCGCGAAAATCGCATTGCACAAAGCCGGCGCCAGTGGCGGCACCGGAGGCTCTCCCGCGCCGGTGGGCGTTTCTGTGCTCGGGACCGAATAAGTTTCGACCAACGGAGCCTCGCTCATGCGAATTGGCGCATAGTCGTCGAAGTTGCCCTGGACCACGCGTCCCTTTTCAATCGTGATCTGCGCGCGCAAAGCGTTAGTCAGTGCGTAAATCACTCCGCCTTTGATTTGCTGTTCGAGAATGTTTGGATTCACTACCTGGCCGCAATCCATTGCGGCCACCACGCGATGCACGTGCGGCTGATCGTTCTCCATTGTGATCTCCACCACTTCCGCCATATATGTGCTGAAGCACCCAAAGCAGGCAACGCCTTGGTAGTGGCCGGCGGGCAGCGGTTTTCCCCAGCCTGCTTTTTCCGCAGCCAATTGCAACACGCCGCGCATCCGCGCCGTATGCCAAACAGTATCGAAATACTTGATGTCTTCATCTTTCGACAGCAGGTGCAACCGGTATTCGAGTGGATCTTTCTTGGCGGCCAGTGCGAGTTCATCAATAAAAGACTCGCTGGCAAACCCGGCCTGCAGGGCGTATACGGAACGCATCCAGCCCAACGGGACCGGAGTTTCCGTCATTACGTATTCGACCGTTGCGGCGGGGAAAGAATAGATCAGCGCAGCCTCATCCGGCAGATCGGGATCAACTCCGTTCGGCGTCGGCAATCCCTTTTGCCCACTGATGGAAGGCGCGACGATTCGATGGGTGAACGCCACCGGCAAGCCTTGTCCATCGAGCACTGCACTCAATTTGTGATAGCTCGCGGGCCGGTAGGTCGAGTTCCGCATGTCGTCTTCGCGCGTCCACAACACTTTCACCGGATCGTTCGCCGCTTTCGAGACCAGCGCCGCCTCGACGCCGTAATCGTGCTCCAATCGTCGGCCAAATCCACCGCCCATCAACGTGACGTTGACCTTTACTTGATCTGGATCGAGTCCGACCGCCTGCGCCACCGAGTCGCGAACATCCTGCGGCACCTGAGTGGGAGCCCAGAGTTCGCAATTCGATCCGCGGAAGTGCGCCGTGCAATTGCCGGGTTCCATCGCCGCATGCGCCATCAGAGGAAGCTGGTACTCACCTTCAATGCGACGTCCCGATACTTTCGACGTATCGCCGGTCGCGTACAGAGTCACAGCCTTATTGGAAGCAGATTTCTTCAACGACTCGAACATGGGGGACGAGTTGAGATCCTTATTCGGACCTTCGTCCCACTGCACATTCAGCACGCGTCGTCCTTCCATCGCGCCCCATACGCGGTCGGCAACAACAGCCACAGCCGAATCACTGATCTTTCCCACGTAACTAACACCAGAGATCTTTTTGCATTCTTTGTCATCGAAGCTCGCGACCTTGCCGCCGATCACCGGGCAGCGCGCCAGAACGGCGTACTTCATGCCGGGGACACGAAAATCAATGCCAAAGGTGGCCGTGCCGTCGACCTTAGAGGGCGTATCGAGCCGCGGCACCGCTTTGCCGACAATTTGGTAGTCCTTAGCTTGCTTCAAGGGAACATCGGTGGGAATTGGTTGCGCGCTCGCCTTGCTCGCCAACTGTCCATAGGTAAGGCGGCGATTTGACGGAGCGTGAACCACCGTGCTGTTTTCGGCTTTGCACGCCGACCGTGCAACGCCCCACTCCAGAGCCGCGGCGCTGATCAGCATTTCGCGGGCCGCGGCGCCGGCCTTTCTCATCGGGTCCCAGGTCGTGCGCACGCTGGCGCTGCCGCCGGTGGTCTGGTCGCCATAGAGCGCGCTTGCGCCGGCCTGTTCAATAGCGATCTGTTTCCAGTCAGCCTCGAGTTCTTCCGCGAGGATCATGGGAAGCGAAGTGCGAACTCCTTGCCCCATCTCAGAACGCGCGACTACGATCGTAATCTTTCCGTCAGGCGCGATCTTCAAGTAGGCATTGGGTGCAAATGTGCCTCTCTGCGACGAGTTCCCGTGAGGCAGATAGAAGCCAATGACAAGTCCAGTGCCAGCGGCCAGACCAGCAGCGACGAACTCACGGCGGGAGAGTGGGCTCATCGCGTAGCTCCCGTTCCCGCCGCCCGATGGATCGCACGCCGAATCCGGTCATAGGTTCCGCAGCGGCAGAGGTTGCCGGCCATCGCCTGCGTGATCTGCTCGTCGGACGGTTGAGGAGTCTTTGCCAGCAGAGCTGCGGCAGCCATGATTTGACCCGTCTGACAATATCCGCATTGCGGAACCTGTTCCTCGATCCACGCCTGCTGCAAAGGATGGACTCCGTTCGGGGACAGTCCCTCAATGGTGGTGATATTTTTCGCCGCAGCTTGCGAAACCGTCGTCGAACAGGAGCGCACAGGGGCCCCGTCCACGTGGACCGTACACGCACCGCAGAGACCAGCACCGCAGCCAAATTTTGTGCCGGTCAATTCCAGCGTGTCCCGCAGAACCCAGAGCAGGGGCGTCGCGGGTGAAACGTCTACCTTTCGCTCACTGCCGTTGACGTGCAGAGTGATCGCTGCCATGTTTTGAAGAACCTTGGGGATATGGACAGACATCGTACCCAACAATCACGGAAAAGGGAAATGAAGATCTGTCTGCCAATTGCGATGATGATTGTTTCCGGAGTAGAGAGCCAAAAATCAGAATCCGAAAAGAAAGCTCAACGAAAGCTGAACTGAAAGTCCGTTCACCGCCAACAAACCCCACTCCTTGTCATTCCGAGGAGCGAAGCGACGAGGAATCTCGGATTCTCCCGGCTACGCCAAGAACCTTGTCAGGGCGCTGAAGGAAGCGACAATCCGTCTCGCGTTATTTCGCTGCGCTCTCGAGTTCGCGCAATATCCTGTCGCCGATCAGGGCCTGAAACGCGGAGAACTCGGGCAGATCGTACAGATGCGAGCCGAGATCGTCCCGTTGCACGTTGTCGGCTTGTACGTCGGCCTTCCCCTCGCGCACGGCATCGACCAGCTTGCCAGCCGATTGTTCTCAGAAGTGGACTGCTGCGAATCCGCTCATCCTGCGCGATCAGGGAGATTCCTTCCGCCCGCGCGGTGGCACCGATTAGCCTGTCCGCGGGATCGGGCGGATAACTTTCTGGGAACTGCGCAGCAAGGGTCGCAATCTCTTGAGTGATCGGTTTCACGACTACGCCGACGGTTTCTAAGACCTGGCGTACCCACGCCTCAATGGTTCCGTAGGTTTCGATCCGACGCGCAAACAGCAATGCCATTTCCCACAGACTGATAGAAGCCATCGCCAGTCCACCGCCTGCGCGCGCTCTCCGCACCGCGGACTTCGATGTCCGCGAAAGACGCTTGTGTTCGATCGCCGCCCAAACGACTACGCGTGTGTCCAGCAGGATCCCCGTAAAGCTTCCCAAGCCTCGTGGTCTTCAATCGGCTGAGTGATGTCTCCCACGATTTTCATCACGCCGGAGAGCTTACCCAGAAAATCATCCGAAGGTTCTTCCGCCGGTACAAGCTTAGCGCCCGGGCGGCAGTTTTTTGTGATCACCACAGGCTCACGGGTGGACTGGACATCGTCCATGACTTTCAGACATCGAACCTTGAACTGTCCCGCCGGCATCGTCTTCATGACCACTCCAAATGACTATGGTCATTACCACCAGCCAGGAGCACAACTGAAGGCTGACGGTTGAGAGCTGACAGCTGACAGCTACTTCAATTCCTGCAACTTACCCGAGGCTAACTGCGCGGCTTCACTGGTGGGGTTTTCTTTCTGGATAGTTTCGTAGATGCGCTTGGCTTCGAGCGGCTGATTGTCTGCCTTATACGTCGCGGCCAGTTCGATCTGAGCCGTCACCTTGCCCACCGTGCTGGTAGGTTTTGCGGCCAGCTGTTTGTAGAGTTCTTCTGCTTGCTTACTACGACCAGTATTCCGATAAACCGATGCCAGGGCCATCTTGGCCAGCGCCCTGAGGTCGTTATCGGCCGACGAAATAACCTTCTGCAATTCACGCTCAGCAGAAGCATTGTCCCCAAGATCCGCCGAGGTCAGACCGAGAAAATAACGGGCGAACTTGGCCGAATGGGTATGCGGATACTTGTCGACAATCGCCTGAAACTGCTTGTGAGCCGCAGTAGCGCGCTCTGAGGAGCTCGCAAAACTCGGGGCGTCCGGCTGCGCCGGCATGTTGGTCGGACGCACAGGCGTATCCAGGGTGCGCACTGCCTGGCTCACATCGAGGCTGGCCTTCTGATCCTGCTGGTTCAAGTAATACCAGGATCCGGCAGCCGCCACAGCGACGACCAACACGATTGCGATCGCGGCAATCAGTTTGTTCTTATGTTCGACGGACCAATGCGCGGTTCTTTCCGCGGCGTCGATGGTGACTCGGCTGAACCGGTCCTGTTTCAGTTGATGGCGGGTTTCTGCGCGCACGAACTTCCCTTCTGATTATGTCAGGGTCGGACTCACAATCTCTCAGTCTAACAGGCATAATTCAGCAGCGTCAAAGGCAGCGGAGATGGGCGGAGATGTAGGACAGGTTTGGCTTTATTTTAACGAAGAAGTCAGCTTGAAGCCCGGCGCTTTCCAACGGGGCGAAGGATCTCGCGCGGAGTATTTCGAACCCACCCGAGCCCCAGAGCAAAAAACATAAGCCGCCGAGCAAATCGGCGGCCCGTCCACTCGTGCGCATTCAGCGTCGCGCCTACCTCTGTGTTTCTTCCAGCAGTCCCTGTTCCGCCTTCTCCTGGCACTCAATGCAGTGGCGGGTCCACGGCACGGCCTCCAGGCGCTTGGCGTTGATCTCCTTGCCGCACGAGATACATTCCCCGAAACTGCCTTCCCGAATGCGCGACAGCGCTCCCTCGACCATCTGCAGCAGTTGGCGGTCGTTATTGCTCTGGTGGAAAAGAAATTCTTTGGTGTAAGAGCTGGCGGCACGGTCGGCGATGTCCTGCGCCGAATCCTCATCGACGGTGCGCCCGTCCTGCTCCGTGCGCGTGACCATGCGGCGCAGCTCTTGCTGCCGCGTTTCGAGTCTTTTCTTGAATGAGTCCAGCTTCTTTTTATCCATGGATAATAACTTCACTATTTGTGACCCTACCTAGCTCGTTCCAGCCCATAAGGCCAAACGAAAATGATATGCGCCTAAACTGAGATGCGTCAAATCGCGTCCGGGATTCGGCAAGGGATGAAATAGCCGGATTGACCGCCGAATCCACACACCGCCGGAACTCCGGGTTTACGCCTCATGCTCGATAGGTTTCGCCTCTCCGGCACATGTGGCCACGGAGCGGGCTTCTGAACTCGAGTGCTTCGACGATCATTTACTCGATGATCGTTTCTTCGACGAACAGTCTCCGAATGCCCACATTCTGGCAGGAACGGGGTGTTTTTATGGAAATTCTGCACCTGGATATGTGCATCGCGTTCAGCGCGGCAACGGCTCCGGCAAGTCCGCCAGCGCATATCCCATGACTGCCATGGCTGCCGCATTCTCTCGGAGCTCCTGGGAAACAATCTTGTCCAGCGTGTCAGCCGCGGTGTGATGGTAATTAAAATACGTTCGCGCATCCTGCATGATTCCGAGCGTTGGAACGCCGGCTTTGGCCAGCGGAGCGATGTCGGCGCCCGGACTGCGATCCGTGAACTGAATAAGGTTCGCTCCGAAGGATTGCAAGATGTCTTGTACTGGCTTAAGGAGAGGCAAGGCTTTGGGGTTCATCTTGGCATAGAACCCCAAGGGGTGCGCAGCGCCGTTGTCGCTCTCAATGGCAGCCATGTGATTCGCCAGTTCCGCCGCATGATCCTTGGCGTAAGCGTCGTGCCCGCGCCCGCCATTTTCTTCGTCCATCCAGGCAACCACGCGGATGGTGCGTTTGGGATGCAGATGCAACCGCTGAACCAGTTCCCCAGCTTCCATGGCAACCGCGACTCCCGCCGCGTCATCAATCGCGCCAGTTCCCAAGTCCCAGGAATCGAGATGCCCGGAAACGATCACTACTTGTTCGGGATGCTCCGAACCCTTCAAATCCGCGACGACGTTGTAACTCAACACGTCCGGCCCGGTCTGTGAAGTGAGCGTGAGGTGGATGCGAACTCTGCCTTGAGCCGTGAGTCGCGCCATGAGATCGGCGTCCTCGCTGGTGACAGCTCCGGCTGGAATTCCCGCAGCCACGCTCCATCCGGTATGCGGAAGACGATAATCCGCATTTCCGACCGACCGCACCAGCGATGCAACCGCGCCCAACTCCGCTGCGGCTTTTGCGCCGCCGGCGCGATATGCGACTGCTTCGCCATAAGCCTCGCCAGCCAATCCGTTCGCAGCCTTCTGCTTGTCGAAGGCAACATTGAACAGCACAATTTTCCCCGCCACTTTCTCGCGGCCCAGCGCCTTCAACTCGTCGAAGCTGTTCACCCCGACAACTTCCGCGGTAATGCCGTCAGCGGGTGTAGGCGTGTTTCCGCCTAACGCGGTGAGCACAATCTTCTGGCTGGTTCCCGGCGCTTGCCCGGAATATTCCACGAGTTCCGCTGTCTCAACTCCGCGCATCCAGTGAGGAACTTTGACTTCCTCCAGGCGAACCTCGAGTCCAAGCTTCCGCAATTCATCGGCGACATACTGCACAGCGGCTGCGGCCTGGGCGGAGCCAATAGCTCGCGGACCGATGTTGTCGGTAAGATGGGCGACCTGCCGGTAGGCGTAGCCATCAGAGAGCGCGGCATCGCGCAATTCGGACAATTCGCTCCTTAACTGCGACAAGGAGGTTTGCGATGATTCGGGGCCCTCAGGCGAAACTGCCGGACGGCGGGACATCAGGGTTTCGGGCTCACAGCAGATGACAGTTGTGGCGGCGAGCAGCAGCACAGCGGCAATTTGAACGCGCATGTTGACCGTTAGTGTAGCTGGATGTCTTGCCGACGGGAAGCGATTCGCGCCTCGGCAAAGCCGGTCGGATGCTTTGATCAATCCAAAGACCGGGCCGCAAAAAAAGCGGCCCCATTGCTGGGGCCACAGTTCAAAAGAGGTAAAGGGTAGGAAATGTCAGGAAAGGCGATGCAAAGGACCGATCCGCCAGCCGGATCGGCTGAGAGTGAGAAGTCGAGAACGGAGAGTGAAGGTCAAGCGCGGCCTCTTTTCTTACCGCGTAAGGGAGCACTTCCCCGGCCAAAACTTTCATCGAGACGCCGAAAGGACGGTTTCCATGTAAATCAATGTAAATACGTTGCTTACAGAGTCCTTGGAGAATTGTCCTCGCGCACGTTGACGCAGATTCCAAGGGCAAAATAATGCACATTCCTGCACATTGACTGCAGGACACTACTCCGCCCCAGGGACATCAAGGGTTTATTCAGACATGGGCCGCGTCTATGAGTTGCCCGCGACCGTTCGCAGCTTGCCTGGCAGGAAATGATAGGGCGGCCAGGGTCCGCTGAGGACCAGTTCGCAATTCTTCAATTGCTTAGCGGCACTGCTATAACGGTTTTGATACTTTTCCACCGACTTCGAATCAATCAGGTGGGCGATGTCAATCATCATCCCGTCGGTGTTAACTCGTTTACAACTAATCTCTTCTTCGAGGGGATTGAACATCTTGTGGACTTGCACCGCCAGCCCGCGCGCTTTGGTCTGACGCTCACGGTCTTTGGAAGCCTTTTCCCGTAGTTTGATCAGGTAGTCGCCGCCCACTGTGTCCGGCAGCACGACGTCGGCCATAGCGGCTCGCAGCGAGCCATCCTTGACCAATACCTTGAGGTGCATCTCGGCCTTGCCGCGCAGCCGCGCGACGCTCATCCCAAAGGCGCGGCGGTTGGTTCGTACCGCTTGCCGAAGGGCTTCATCGCTGTCGAAAATGGTCCCAAAACGGAAGGGAAGGACCGTGCCGTGTCGAAAGCAGACACTCACCACCCGCGCATGTTCCAGGACGGTCTTGTCTTCTAGTTTCTCGCCGCCCTCGGCCGTGCGGTCGTACTCGCTGACTACCACAGCAAACTCGCCGCTGGGATAACTCAGGACTGGGGCTCCGTTCACACCTTGAATTCCCTCGAGGAGGAAGGGGCGCCGCGTGCGTACTCCGTTGTTTAGGTTCTGTTGCTCAGTGAGGCAATAAGCGTACCACGCCATAAAAGGTTTCTCCGAACCTGGTCCGAGGCGGTAGTATCCACCTCGTGACGAGACAGTTGGTTACGGCTCTTGAACCTGGAAGAAAGGGCGGTACCACGATTGGATCGGACGCCTACCACCGCGTCCTGGTAACATATTACTTCAGTACTCGAAAAATGCAACCTTTTTGTGACATAGGGCATCGTTTCGTCACGAAAAAACTACACTCTCATCCAATGTTGACCCGCGGTCAACTGTCGGCTCGACTCTGCAGCAAATTTACAGAAGCTTAACCTCGGTGAAACGTTCTCTCAACCTCGGTTCACTATTCTTCATGCCATCGGCAGCGTGGCCGGAAAGTTCTAACCGCGTGGGACTTCGGGGGCCTGTGCCTATTTCAGGTCCTCCGGTTTTACCCTCCTAGTCGAGGTTTCGCTGCCGAGGGCGCTTTCGAGAGGTGTCTCCATGACTCGTTTGAACCAAGATCACCGAAGGATTCTGCTAATCGATCAGAACCGCACCAAACAGAACCTGCGGGCGACCATCCTGAGAAACTACGAAATTGAGGTACACACTGCCGACAATCCTAGGGAGGCGTCCGCCCTTTGGACAAGATATTCTTATGGGCTAGTGCTCTTGGCGGCGCCAGAGAAATCCGAAGAAGCGGTAGAGGTTTCCGCGCGAATCCGGCAAGTCCACCCTCGCCAGCGAATCGGCCTGCTGGTCGGCCCCCCGGTGTTTATCCGGGATTTGGGGGGGGCGCGGAGAGAACCTGCGCGGAGAAAGGCCCACTCCATCGGCATCGTCTTGCCGAGCCCAGACCTCGAAAATCCTACTGTGCCTGTCCTAGTTCCACAGGCTTCTTCGCCACAATGGCAGGAGATGATTCGGAAGTTGGTCACCGATTGGTACGCCAACTCATCTGCTCTGGTGGGGTGGGGAAAACTGACCGGCCGGATCTGACGCGTAACGTCACCCCGCGATTGTGGTCCGGCGTTGATTGTGATTGCGTAGAAGTAGGAGTGTTTTGGCTCTCGCTTAGAGTGTCGCCACGGCGCGCGAGATCCTTCACCCGGCTGAAGCCGAGTTCAGGATGAGGTCTTTGCTTTTAGGGAGTTTACTTGTTCAGGATGACGTCTCTTAGCGGCTACTTCTTCTTGGGGTCATTCCCGCCATTCTTGGCGGCACGTTCTTCGAGAATCTTCGTCACTACCCGGAGCATCTCGTCCCAGGGCGCGGGCTTTCCCGTCCAGATTTCAAATTGACGTGCGGCCTGCTGCACGAACATTTCAACTCCCGGGATCACTTCCGCGCCGGCAGCCTTGGCTAGCTTCATTAGACGAGTTTCCGGCGGATCGTAAATCATCTCGAAGACATACCGTGCCTTGATTTCGTCCTGATTCAATGGTGACTCCTGCGAGTTCATGCCCACCGGAGTGGCATTGATGATGACGTCAAAGCTGAGTTTCTTCAGGTCGGGTCGCTTCAGGGTTCGCGCCCGGGCGGAGCGAGCCAGTTTCTGCGCTTGGGCCAATGTGCGGTTCAGAACATAAACTTCCGCGCCTCGCTCCTTGAGTCCAAACACAGCGGCCCGTGCAGCGCCCCCAGCTCCGAGAACCAGAATCTTCGCCCCTTCGATAGTAATCCGTTGCTCCAGCGGTCGCACGACCCCGGCGGCATCGGTGTTGAAGCCGTACAGTTTTCCGTCCTGCGCTCGCACCACGGTATTGCAGGCGCCAATCTTCGTGGTGTGGGAATCCGTGTTGTCGAGGTGCGACAGAATCGCGGTCTTGTAAGGCATCGTGATGGAAAGACCGTGAATCGGGATATCGCGAACGCAAGCCAGCAAATCTTTCAGAGTCTTGGCGTGCAACGGGAGATAAACGCCGTTGACCGTCTCACGACGCAGCGCCGCATTCATGATCGCCGGCGAGAGCGAGTGTTCCACAGGATCGCCAGCGACGCCGTACACCCGCGTCGCCGCATCGACCTGCTCGATTCGGTAAGTACTGCGCAAGTCCTGCGCGGTTACCTGGCCCGGCGCCGTTTTTTCATCCTGGCTGACGGCGGCAAAAGTGAACACACTGCCGGCACGGACCCCGAGCAACCGGCTAATGATGCCCTGCTCCCCCATGCACACGCCGATCAGCGAATATTTATCGCTGTTCAGCTCGAGGAATTTCATCATGAGCACGTTGTCGTAGAGCGTCGTAGCAGTGCTGACGATCTTGTAGAAATCGGCAGGAATGGCGACCATCTTTTCCAGAGTCTGTTCCAAATTCTTGGTGGCGCGGAAGTCGTGGTGCGAGAGGATGAGAGCGGCGTTTGTGCGCAGGCGCCGCAATTGCTCCGGTTTACAGTGCGCCGCGCTCTGCAGTTCGAGATCCACTACCTGGCAGCCGGCCGCCGCCGCCTTGCCCAGAATGTCCAGTTGGGAGGCCACTGAACCCTTAAACTTGCCCCCGGCGACGACCCGCCTGCAGGTCGCCATGGCTACCACGTGAGAATGGTACTGGGCGAACTGTTTGATCTTCGGTAACGCCAGCGCAGGGCGCGGCAGGTAATCTAACCTGAACTCTAGAAAGATGTTGTCCCGAACCAGAGCCTCCGCCTTTTCAAGCATCTCGGTCGGATCGGAACCGATCACCGCCACGCACACTCGGGGCAGCCGCAAAGGCCGCAGACGGGTGATATAGCTATTGGATGCTGCTGTCATCATTATTTTAATTTTAAGAGTGGCCGCGATATTACAAGCCCGCAATTCCAGATGCAACTATGGATTGCGAATTTTTCCGGAAAAAACTATTTAACGTATCCCGCATGACACCAGAGTAACCTTGACCGGCCCTGCCTCTATTGTTACTGTCCGGGCTGTAAGTCCTTTTATTTTGTGCAATCAACGGGGCTACCGCGCTGGCTGGTTTCCAGAACTGGCCCTGGAGGTAACATGAAGAAAACACGACTGTTGCTGATTTTTTGCCTGGCGATCACCGCTCATGCCCAGGACTCGCCCCGGGCCAACGAAACAGGCCTCGTCGCACCCGCAGGAACTCAGCCCACCACGGTCAGCTTCCCCTTTGAGCGGATACAGACGCCGACGGCGGTTGATCTGGCCTGCGCTGGGTTCGTCAGCAAGCAACTTGTGCCCAATGCCAATTTCGTGGCCGGCGACCTGTACACTCCGAGCGTCACCAAGAACAGCAATGGGGAGGTGGTATATCTGGCGGGAAAAGGATATGAAGTCGGTCAGAAATACACCATCGTGCGCGAACTGCGTGATCCGAACCGCTATGAAATCTTTGCCGGCCAGCATACGCTGTTGAAAACCATGGGCCAGCCCTACTCCGAACTGGCTCGGGTTCGCATTGTCGATACTCGCAGCAAGATGGCCATTGCGGAGATCGAAATGAGTTGCGATCCGGTCAATCCCGGTGACTATGTCGTCCCTTACGTCGAAAAGCCGGCCATCGCCTTCCATCCTCCGTTGCGCTTCGATCGCTTCCTGCCCTCCAGCGGCAAGTTGACCGGACGCATCGCCATGGCAAAGGATTTCGACTCGGAGATTGGCCCCGGAGACAAGGTGTATATGAACGTCGGATCCAATCAGGGCGTGAAGCCCGGAGACTACTTCCGCGCCGTGCGGACCTACGAAGCCGATCTCCACGACCCGGTCGACTCGCTCTCGTTCAAAGCCTCCACCAGCGAAGACTCTCAGGCGAAACAGGCCGTGTTCGAACCCAACTTCCTCAACAAAACCGGAGGCCCGGAGATCCATGTTCGCGATCTGCCGCGCCGGGGGGTAGGCGAAGTCGTGGTCATTTCGACCACCCCGACCACCGCTACCGGCATGGTCGTCTTCGCCATGGAGAGCGTGCACCTCGGCGATGGTGTGGAACTGGACCAGCCGTAATCTCGCGCCGGAAACGATCTGCAGGAGTCAAAGGTGGAGAAGCAAGCCGCTGCTCCCGTATTTTTTGGCCGGAATCGCTTGCGCGTGTAACGGATCACCCAAGATGCCGGGAGGGTTGTGACCGCGTCTGAGTATCGCTGCACCCACCCGGTAGAGATTTGATCCATTGACGCAGCAACTTCACGCCCTCCGCGTGAACCACATCACGGCCCAGCGCCGGCATGGAAATTTTCGGAGCCGTGGATTCCAGGCGGAAAATCAAGATGGATTCGTCCGGGCGTCCCGGCACCACGTCGTAGCGTAGAGCGCCCACCGGCCCCGCCGAGTTCGGAGACTTGCAAAATCCCTGGTGCCCCGGGTCCGCCTGCGTGAGGCGGAGATCGACGCCGGTGTAGCCCGCTTGTCCGCCGGGCTGATGGCAATGCGCGCAGTTGTTATCGAGATATGCGCGCGCACGGTCGGTCACAGATCCGCTGCCCGGGTCATCCCACTTCGCAGCCCTCGGGCGCGCCGCAGTTGCAGGCAAACCCCGCAAATATCCCACGCGGGCCCAGTGCTCAAGCTGATTTTCGACGCCGTCCTCATAAGCGAAGTTGCGGTTCAGGTTGCGCGCCTTAGGCCCGATCGGAAACAGCACTTTCTGGTTTTCATGGCACTGGCGGCATTCGTTCGCATTAGGGATGACATAATTGAAATCGTGAAGTCTTGCCGATGCGTCCGTCCACTTCACGCGCACCGGATCCGGCACGAGTTGCAAAGTGGCGTCGCTCTGTTTCTCATCCCAAACGTAAGGGAGGGCCACCCATCCGGCTTTCGAATGCACCAGCAGCCGGGTTTCGATCAGCTTCTCCGCTGATCGCTCCCCCACCGGGAACGCGAAAGTTTTTGCCAGCACAGTTCCTACGGGAAACTCGAATGGCCCGTCATCACGATAGTGCGCCGAAGTTCCTGGAGGCATCCAGACAAACCGGTATTTATCGCTGTAGTCAGAAAATAAAGGCGTATTCAGATCATAAGGAATCACGCCGCGATTGGGTTTGAGCGCGGGAGAGTGCGCGGTGAACAAATGCCACGCCGAAAGCTTCCGCGGGAACGGTCCCTCGATGTGACCTTCTACATCAGGTCGCAGGAAACGCCCACAACTTCCGAACAAGCACACAGAGAGCAAAGCGCATCCCGCTGTCCGCAAAGCGGCCGGCCTTCGCACTAGTTCCCGCCTGCCGGTGTGGCTTGCGCAATCTTCACTGCCGGGAGGGGCGTCAACGAGCATGCGTACTGCTTCACATCATGAACCGGATGCTTCATGTTGCCTGCGGCGTCGAAGTTCAAGAATGTCGCCGTGCCGTTTGCCGAAAGGCAGACCTGTCCCTGGTTGGGTCCTTTGCGTCCCCACGTCGGATCTACCATGCCGTCATAAAGGATGTCGGGGAACTTGCCGCCCAGCGCGGTGGCCATCTCCGTCATGCCCGGAACCCGGCTGTCCGGCGATTGGCCGCCGCCGCTGATGTCGTTGTCATGGATGAAAACGTCGCGCACGAATGGGTCAAATCGCTTGTCCTCGGGAGCGAAAATTTGCTGAGTGATCGGCGAGGATGCGGTGTCTCGGAGGGCGTCCTCGCCCACCCCAGTCTTATAGTTAATGACGTAAAGGTTGACCGTGTTGTTGTTCTGGATTTTGTTGTTAAAGACTTCCACGTCGCGGATGGCCATTACATACATGCCGGTCCCGGTCGGCAAATAATAGATCGGACCCAGACTCTTGGGCGCAAAGTTTGGTGTGTTGTTATCCACCAGTTGATTGTTGAAGGCGCGCACGTGGCGGCCGCCTTGCCGGGGCAAATTGGGCAGGTTGAATATTCCCATTCCTCCGGCGTTGTGCGTGGCTACATTTTCATAGACGTCGACGTTCTCGGAGTTCTCGATCTCGTAACCATCCACATTGAACTCGGAACGGTTGCGGCGGATGATCACATTCTCCGCCTGTCCCACGTAAATGCCCGCGTCGGCCGCGCCGCGCGCCACTGAATCTTCCACCAGCAGTTGCTTGCACTCCACCGGATAAATGCCGTACGGGCCGTTGGCTTCATTCGGCCCGCGTGTCCACTCCGCACGCACCCGTCGTACGGTGATGTTTGTACCGCCCTGAATGGTGAGCGCGTCGCCCGCCGAGTCTTCGATGGCGACATCCTCGATGGTGAAATCATTCGCCTTAACCAGCACTCCTTGGGCCCCGGTTTTCTGCCCGGTGAAAGAAAGAATGCTCTTGTCCATACCTTTCCCGCGGATGGTAACGCCGTTGGCGATCAGCGAAAGCGTGCGGTCGACATGAAATTTGCCTTCGGGGATTTCAATCACGTCGCCCGGATTGGCCGTGATCAGGCGCTCCTGCAAACTCTTCTGAAAATCTTTCGCGGCAGGCTTGCCGCAACTGGATAGCAGAAAAACTCCGGCCACTGCAACCACAGCGCACCAGAAGCTGGCCCGTTTCATGATTCCCCCGATCGCTACGCAATCATCGTCGCTAAATCAGCCAGGATTCTATGCTGCACCATCGCTTTGGTCAAAACGTGATTGTCGTTGAATTCCGTGATCGGTGACGAACTTGTAATGCAGGCAACAATCAACGATGCAGCCACGTTGCTCCAACTCCGATCGCGGCCCCGCCCAGCATCAGCCAAACGGAGTTGACGTGATAGCGAAACAGCAGAAAGAAGCTCACCCCGGCCAGGACTAGCGTGGTCCAGTCTACGACAGCGGCGCGGAAGAGTTGCCAGGACACGACCGCGATCAAGACCAGTGCCGCAACGTTCACTCCATCCAGCACGGCCCCGGCGACAGGCGACTGACGCAACCGTGGAACCAGCGGCCCGCTCATCGCGACGAAAGCGAATGCCGGGAGAAAAATGGCGACGGTCGCAATCACCGCCCCAGGAACGCCGGCCAACAGGTAGCCAATGAAGGTAGCGGTTGTGGACAGAGGGCCCGGAGTTACCTGTCCCATGGCGATGGCATCGAGCAATTGCCGTTCGCTGATCCAGCCCAGTCCGGCCACCAGATTGGAACGAATCAGCGCCACCAGCACGTAGCCGCCCCCAAAAAGAATCGCCCCAATCTTGAGAAAAACAAGGAACAACGCAGTTCGGCTAAAAGAAGCAGCGATACCCGATGGCGCCGCAAAGGCACTGAAGCCACTTCCGCTCAAGAAAAGAGCTTTCGCAGAGGTTCGCCTACCCGAGCGCAGCCAATAAACCAGCCCGGTCAGCAAACCACCACCTGCCAGCACAGCGACTTGATCCACGCCAAGAACGGTCCCCAGCGCCGCGAACACACCCACGACGGCAATCCATGTCGACTTCACCGCCGTCTTCGCCAGCTTGAACACGGCCTGCACAATCAGAGCAATCACGATGGGCTTAACTCCGTAGAGAAGCCCCGCAACCTGCGGCAGTGATCCAAAGCGCACATACGCCCACGCCAGCGCGGTAACCATGACCGCCGACGGCAGAATGAAACTCGCGCCCGCCACCAGCAAACCCAGCCATCCGGCTCGAATCCGGCCCACATGGATTGCCATCTCCGTGGAGTTCGGGCCAGGGATAAGATTGGTCGCGCCCAGAAAGTCGAGAAACTGTTCGCGCGTAAGCCAGCCGCGCCGCGATACGACTTCGTCTTCCATCATGGCAATATGCGCCGGAGGGCCACCGAAAGCGACTATACCGAGCTTCAGGAAGAGGCGTGCGAGTTCAATCAGCGAGGTGTGGCGCAGCGCAGAGGCGTCGGAATATTTAGTAGCGGCGACCGGTTCGTGCAAGCCAAACCTCGCTGGAAAGTGATCCGAGGATTGTAATCAAGAGCCCAGTCTGCTGTCTGAATTGGACGGAACTCGTCCGGCGCAGTAGCTCCGGCGATATAGCTAATGGCAGTCCATCTTCCGGATTTCGAGTGAGCCCGAAACGGTCACTCTGGGATCGTAGGTGACTGTGCATTCTGAAGTCTCTGCCGGAAGTTGCTTTGCGAGAAACACGCGGGTAGATGAATAACGGCAACTTAGCCAGATCGGGTGAGAAGATTTGGGTTGAAAGCGCCAAACG
>Ga0210401_10001025_pt1 | contig 33567 bp, 26 predicted proteins | sample IncBWH32MmetaG_FD_150866 | JGI IMG/M metagenome (GOLD analysis project Ga0210401, IMG submission 150866) | Forest soil microbial communities from Barre Woods Harvard Forest LTER site, Petersham, Massachusetts, United States - Inc-BW-H-32-M | ecosystem: Environmental > Terrestrial > Soil >... | reverse complement strand
GATATCGTCGCGATTGCCGAAGTGGTGCGCGATCTCTATCGTTCGGAATCGCAGCCCGAGCAGTCCTACAGCGAACGCCAGCTCTATGAAGCGGCGCTGGATCGGCTGTCGCGCGAAATTGCCGTCGTGCAGCATTCGACCGAGACCGAGGCGGTCAAGGAGATCGAAAGCCAGCTCGCCAAGAGCCCGCGTCGCGGCGCCAAGACCGAGACCGAAGCCGGCGCTGAGGGCGACGCCGACGCCGAAGGCGATGTCGACGAGACCGACGGCGACGACGCAGCCGTGGCGGACGAAGCCGCCTGAAAGCGTAATCCGGAATGATCAAAAAAGGCCCGGTCGAAAGACCGGGCTTTTTGTTTCGGGCCCATCGATCTCGTCATTCCCTGTCGTCGAAGCGGTGCGCGCCTGCGCGCCGGCGGCGCAACGCGCGACAGAACCGATGAACGCCGATGGCGGATCGGGTGGAAAAGGCGGCTATCCGACAACGGCCTCTCGTCCTCATCGCCGTCACCGGGTTTCGGTGCGAATGACTGAAACGGGCCGCCGAGATCCGAAGGATGGAATGGACTTTTTGTCGGCCGTCGCATCGTCGTCTTCCTTCAGGAGACGTACGAGTTCGTTGCAATAGAGCCTCCGCCAGCTTGTGCTCAAGCTAACGAGAAATTCGAGTTCGCGGCATGTGAGAATCGACATGGGAATGCCAGAATGCCGAGCGGCAGACCTCCTTGATTAGCCGACCAGACCGGCGATCGGGGCGGCGTCGGCGCTGTCTGGAAATACGCCGCTTGCGAGCACGCGTTCTTCGATTCTCAGATGATCCCTGAGCAGACCCTTGAGCACGGCGCGCAGATCGGTGGTTGGTTTGAGGTCGCGTTCCTCGTAGAGCTGGGCTTGCTTCAGTCCCGGCCAGTCTGCGACCACGCGCCCGCCCCGGAGCGCGCCGCCGGCGAGAAAGGCAACGGTGCCGGTGCCGTGATCCGTGCCGCTGGTGCCGTTGATATGCGCGGTGCGGCCGAACTCGGTGATGACGGCAACCGCCGTCTCGCGCCAGGCATCGCCCATGTTGGTCTCGATCGCGGCCAGCGCGCCGTCCAGCGCGCCCAACAGGTTGGCAAGCTGACCGGAAGTCGCGCCCTCGTTGATGTGCGTATCCCAGCCGACAAAGCCGAGCGCGCCGACACGCGGGCCGTCCGGCTTGGCAAGAAAGCGTGCAGCGGTACCCGCGGCGTCAGCGAAATAGGCGCGTACGCGCGCGATGCCGGGCTGCGGAGGCTCGTCGGACCGCGGCTCCTGCATGCCTGCCGTGGCTCCAAGCGCGGCGAGGCGGATCCGTGCCTGAAGCGCTGCGGCAAGTTTCGGATCGGTGTGCTGATAGAGATCCAAGAGCCGCGCCTGCGTGTCGTCGCTGGCCGGCAGCAGTTGCTGCGGCGTCCACGACAACACCGGAGCCTTGCCGCGCACCACCAGCGGCGTGACCGCGCCGACGCCGAGGACGCGGCTGCCGCGCGGGTCGACATGGCCGTCCGATGCCAGTGAAACCAGCGCACGGTTGAGCCAGCCGGTATCGACGGCGCCCGGCCGCGCGATCCCGCTCTCGAGCACGTCCTGACCATCGAAATGCGAGCGCTCGCGATAGGGCGTGGCAGTCGCGTGCACGATGGTCGCCTGCTGTGCGTTGTAGAGCCGATAGAGGTTCGGCATCACGGGATTGAGCGCGAAGAAACCGTCGAGCGGCAATGCCGGCGTCTTGCCGTCCAGCACCAGCGCGCGGTCGCCGCGCAGGCCGATCCAGTCGGGATCGCCGACCGGTGCTACCGCACCAAGCCCATCGAGCGCCCCGCGGAGCACGATCACGAGCATGCGCGGGTCGCGCCCCTCCGCACCCGCCAGCTTTGGCATTTGGCTCCATGCGAACAGGCTACCTGCGCCGAGCAGCGCTTCGCGACGGTTGGGCAAATGGAAGGTCATGCTCACCTCCTCTGGAATTCGGCTGACATGAACAACAGCACGAGCGCCTGCTGGCGGCTCTCGGCGCGGCCCACCGCCTGCTTCACCTCGTCCGATACGCACGATCCGAGTACGGTCTCGATGACGTCCTGGGGATCGACCCGGTCCGACACGCGCTCAGCATAATTGTTGGCGATGTCGAGCCTGCGTCCCATGCCGTCCATCCAGGACGCTTCGTCGTCCGGGAAGCCTTTGGGCGAGGAGGGGCGCCACAGCGGTTCGCCGAGCAGGGCTTGCCCATCCGTGAACCGCTTGGGATCCGCCTGAGTAAGGCCGGTTGCCCGCACCATGCCGACGACCCACTCGCTCGGGCGCTTGAGCTTGCCGGCCGGCTGCGTCCAGGATTCATCCGACGAGACCATCGTCCTGGCGACCTCCTTGAGATCGCCTTCGGTATCGCGGAACACCTTCGCCATCCGCTCGACCAGCGGCGCGGGCGGCGCATCGGCAATGAAGTAGCGCGCCAGTCTGTCGGCCAGATGCGTGGCGGTTGCGGGGTGGGCGGCGAGATCGCGGAAGACGGCGCGGCCCTGCTCCACGGTTTCGTCGTCGTAGGTCTTGCCCAGCACCTTCTGCGCGCCGGGTTCGTGCAGGCGCGGATTGAAGGTGAATTCGCCGCCATGCTCGGGATTGTCGACCGGCGGAATCAGGGTCCATCCGGTGAGCACGTTGGCGAACGCGATGACGTCTTCCTGGGTGTAGCCGCTGCGCACACCGAGCGTGTGCAGCTCGAGCGCTTCACGCGCCAGGTTTTCGTTGAGGCCACGGGTGCGGTTGATGCCGGCGATCGAATTCGCGCCCATCGAAATCGTCTGGTCGAGATAGAACAGCATGGCCGGATGGCCCTCGGCGGAAAGCAACAGGTCCGCGAACCGGCCGAGCACGTGAGGGCGGATGGCCTCGCGCTCATAGGCGCCGGACATGCTCCGGATCTTGTCGGCCGAAACGCAGAAATGGTTGGACCAGAACCACACCAGCCGCTCGAAAAATCCGATCTCGGCGCTGAACGCGGCCTCGGTGCGAATCCGCGCCTCTTCGAGATAGATCTGCCGCCCTGGATCAGGCACGGCTTCGGCGGCGATCTTTTCCGCCATCTCACCGTCACCTTGCGTCGACCCCTCCGTCATCGAAGGCGCCTCGGTCATCTGCTGCCGCTTCGCGTCCTGCTCCTTCTTGGCGACAATCGCCTTGGCCTGCCGCTTCGCAAAGGCATCGGTCACCGCGCGAAAGGCCTTGGCACTCGACAGGCCGGGCATCGCGATCTCGCTTGGCGAGCGACGATCGAGTTCGGCGATCAGCGCGCCGCGCGGATCGGCCGCAATCGCCGCAATCGATCCCGGGCGCGGCCCCATCCCGAACCGATGCAGGGCGAGGACTGCTTCAGTCTTTGCGGAACTGCTCATGGCAACGCTCCGAACGATACGAGGCTGCTAGGCGCGGCGGTCGCGCCGAACCCCGAAAATTGTTACCAGCCGTAGTGCTACAGACGGTAGCATTTGGAAATTGGTGATGCAAGGACCAATTGGGCGCACACCCAAAGAGGCATCCGTGGACCCTTTCGAATTTACCCACGTCACGCGCTATTGCGGACCGAGCGCAATCCGGCCGATCGTGCCGTCCTTGACCAGGGCAATCCTCCATTCGGCCGTCCCGTTGGCGAAATGGGCCATGTACATGTCGCTGCCCATGCCCGTCACGCCGCGAAACGAAATGGCGCGTAGCGCTCCAAGCCTGCTCAGAATGGCTTGGTTAAAGGGAAGCTGCTGACGAGTCTGCATCGCCACTTCGGGGGTCATGCGATCGTAATTCGGCTCGCCGCGTCCCAACGCCTCGATGTATTGCCGCAGCATCTGTTCGCTTCCAGCCATGGGAGCGGTCCGCCGCGACACCGAGTGCTCGGTGGACGGACCGTTTGCCGCTGGCTCCTCAATCGTAAAATAGTGCGTGCGCTGTCCGGGCAGCACGATCTCCAGACATTTCCCCGACGCATCGGCGACAATCCATGGATTTTCGACCGCGGTCAGGATCGAGGACGACATGTTCTCACCGATCGCACCGTGGAGGTTGCGCTTTCCCTCGGCGTCCAGCCGGTAAAGTTGGATATCGGCTCCAGTGGCGTTGTAGAACAACAAGTGGATCGGCGCAGTGCCGGTCGGCGATTTCAACCCGTGCTCGCCGGAACAGGAGACGATTCCACCGGGTGCATCGTCACCATCCGCGCGGAAGGTGACATCGTCGGCCTTGCCGTCCGCCCCCAGCAGGAGCCGAAACTCCGCAAAGCCGTTGGCGAACTTCACGCCATAGATGTCGTACCCGCCCGGGCCGACGCCGCGAAAGTAGATCGTCTCGACCGCGCCGAGCGCTTTGAGCAGCGGATGCATCTGCGAAACCTCGCGACGGATTTTCGCGGCCAACGATGCGCTCATGCGGTCATAGTTCGGCGCACCATTTTGCATGTCCTCGATCCCACGCAGGACGGCCTCCCTGGAGCCGGGCAGAGGGGCTTGCTCTCTAAATCGGTCGGGCACTTCCGCGACGCGTCGTGCAAATTCCTCTTCGATCGACTTCGCCTTGGCGAGGTCAACCCGCGGCGCCAGCCGCGCACCTGGTACCGGCTCCTGAAGCAGCATCTGCGTCACCTGTGACCGGCCATCGCGCAGGAAAATGACGAGATCATCATGCCGGCCGGCAAAGGCATCGGCGCCATCGGCGACGACCTCGAATTTCGGTCGTCCAGTCTCCTGGACATAGAGCCGGCCGCCGCCGCGCGTCACGGCGAGCAGGCGGTTGGGCGCAAGCTCGTACCAGCCGACATAGGATTCGAGCCGACTTGCGTCGGCTTCACCGGCCCGTCCCGAGACTTCGGCGATCCGGGCAGCGTGCACATCGCGCCCGTTCTGGCTCAGTGTCAGCTCGGAGAGCTGTCGCTCATCGCCGGCGGCCATGGTGATCTGACCGGCACTCGCCGGGTAGGAATATGTTCCATCACTCTCGACCGACAATCGGAGCTTTCGCTGCCCGCTGAGTTGTCCGAAGAGATCGTTGCCTTCGCGAAAGATCGCAAAGATCGATGCTCGGCCCAATGAATAGAAGACGACGTGTTGGGGCTTGCGCGCGACCGCCGTCGTCTCTTCGCCCTCGGACACCGGCGGAGTGCGGTAGGCGATGGAGCCGGCGGACGCGGCAACGACCGGCAGGAGGACTGCCGCGATCCAGAGTCGTTTGCGCCAGCCCAGCCGCGCAGGGTCTGCGGTTGCCGCGAGGATGCGTTCGACACGGCTGCGTATCGTGCACGGCCTTGCCATTTCCAGACCCGCCGGCGCCGGCCGGACGCGCTGCACCAGATCTAGCAAGATCTCGGCGTAAGACAACCTGTCCTGGAGAACCTCGACGGCCCGTGCGTCGCTGATGATTTCGGCCAGTTCGGCCAACCGGACCAGCTGCCACCACGCGAACGGGCTGAACCAGAACACCGCGCGATTGAGCGAAGCCAGCAGCAGCACATAAAAATCGCGGTTGGCGACGTGAGCCTCTTCGTGGGCCAGCACCGCCTGCCGCTTCGACATATCCCAATCGATGCATTGGGGAGGCAGCAGAATCGTCGATCCGAACGTGACCGGCCCACCGATGGCATGGCTTACGCGCACGCACCAATTGGCGGTCCAGGGCTCATCGATCGGTTTTGCGGCGCGAACCAGACGCCACGTCAGATGGATGCCGAGCGCGAGTCTCAGCAACAGCAAGCCGGCGACACCTGCATAGATTGCGGTTGCGAGAGCCCACCAATTGACCGCCACGGAAGTCACACCGCGCGCCGCGACCGGCATACCGAGTTGCGTTGGGGACGATACGCCCAATGCCTCCGGCAACGGATTGCCGACGGCCCACAGGTTTTCCACCGCGGGCGTCGGCAAGGCCTCCAAGGTGACGGTCACCGTGGCCCATTGCATCAGCAGCGGCATCGACAGCGATGCCACCAGCACCATGACCCAGCAGATCATGTGCACGTGCGGATTTCGAACGCGAAGAAGATTCAAGCCAACCCACACGACGCTTCCAAGCAGCAGCGAGCGGAGCGCCGACTCCACCAGAACCGTCAGCATCATTTCCTCCCTCCTTTCGCTTTTGCCTTCGCAACCTGGTCGGCAAGCATACGCAACTGCCGCTGGTCGAGCATCGCCGTGTCCACCATGCCGACCAGAACCTCTTCGACAGAACCATTGCAGAACCAGTTGACGATCCGCTGCACGGCCTTCGCCGCGACGCGTCCGCGGGGCTCGGCGGCATGATAGACATAGGTCCGCCCATCCACCGTATGCGTCGTGTAGCCCTTGTCCTCGAGCCTTCGCAGCACGGTGCGAACCGTCGATTCCTTGAGCGGGCGCGAGAGCCGTTCACGCACGGCCTCTGCGGTGACCGGGCCGTTGGCCCAAACCAGTTGCATCACCTCGCGCTCGAGGTCACCGAGTTCGGGCAGGCTGTCGTCCATAATGCCACCTTGCGTCTCAGGCCTATTCGAATGCTACAGAGCGTCGCACACGCCTCCACGTTCCGCAACGGCTATTCCGCCCGGCATGGTCAGGTCGGTATGGGCATAGTCGAAAGCTCTAGCGGGGAGACGCGCGGCCAGTACGTGCGCATCGGAGGTGACGGCTCCGCGTCAATCCACCACGATCTTGACGCGGTCGCGCACCTTGACCTGGGCGCGGGTATCGAGGCCGTTGAGGACGCGGAAGCGGTCGGTCGGATGGTCGACGCCGGACATACGGTGCGCCAGCGATTCCACCGTATCGCCCGGCTGCACGGTGATGACCTTGATGCGCAGCGGCCGCGCGGCCTGGATTTCCTCGAGCGTCAGACGGCGGAATGAATTGACGGTCTCGCGCGCATTGCGTTCGCTCTCGGTGGTCCTTTGGCGGCACGCAAAAATGAAACGGTAGACGTCGCTGCCGACGCGCAGCGCGTAGATCTTGAACTGCCACTGATCGCCATGGGCCGTGGCGGAGGCCGCCGGAAAACTGTTGATCGTCAGGTCTTCGGTCGAGGCCTTGTCGACGTTTTCCATCCAGCCGGAATTGAGATAGTCGCCGAGCGACTGTTCCGCCGGCACCCGCACGACGTCGAAGCGCATCGCCTGCGTGCCGCCCTCGCGCACGCCGATCACGGCCTGCGCGGTATTGTCCAGGGTGAAGGTTTCGGGCGCCTGGAAGGCGAATCCGAGTTTCGGATGCAGGAAACGCCGGCCGCGCACGAACCCTTCGCTCGGGTCCTCGCCATAGACGATGTTGTCGATCGCCCCGAGATAGTCCTCGCGATCGCGTTCGCCGCCGTCCGGCGAGGTGTATTGCCGCGCGGTGGCCTGCGCCCGCTGCACCCGTTCGGGCGTCGCCGGATGCGACGACAAAAAGTCCTGCGCCCGCGGATCGAGCGAGGTCTTGCCGGCCTTCATCTCGGCATTGCGTTCCATCGAGGTCAGGAAACGCGCCGCGCCATACGGATCGAAATGCGCGCGCGCCGAAATGCCGACGCCGATATCGTCAGCCTCGAACTCCTGGGTGCGGGAAAAGCTTGCCATCGTCAATTTCGACTTGGCGAGCGCAAAGGCGGTGAGATCGGGATCACTACTCACGTCGGTCATGACCCGCGCCACGATCGCGGCCTGCTTCGCCTGGTCCTCTCGGATCGAGGCGTGCTTTGCCAGCACATGCGCCATCTCGTGGGAGAGCACCGAGGATAATTCGGAGGTGTCGCTGGCAAGCGCGATGAGGCCGCGCGTGACATAGAGCTGGCCGGTCGGCAGCGCGAACGCGTTCACGGCCCCGGAATTGAGGATCGTCACCTTGTAGGCCTGATCGGGGCGGTCGGAGGCGGCGACCAGCCGGTCGACGGTCTTGCCGATCAGCGCTTCCAGCTTCGGATCGTCATAGGCGCCACCATAGGAGGAAAGAATGCGCTCATGCTCTTTTTCGGCGGCGGGAGTTTGCGCGATCGTACGGGTCGGCTTGACCGGAGTGGGCTGCGGCGCCGCGGTCTGAAAACGGCCCATGTCGCCGCAGGCGGCGAGTGCGAGCGCAAGGCACAAGGCCCCGGGCGCGGCCCAAAGGCGGCGGCTCGTTCCCCATTTACGCCGTCCCACCAACCAATCCACTTCGGCTACTCTTGAATATGCGCGCGTTTCTCGCGCTAGTTCGTGCCCAGCACTTCAATCTGCCCCACCTGGAGCACTTCGATTCGCGGGCCGCCCCGCGCCTGAACAAAGCCACGGACCCGAATCCGCTTGTTCTCTAGGGACTTGAGGTTCAGCCCGGCAGCTTCTATCGCCGGCATCATGCGCCTTGAAATAGTCGCAGCAAAGTCCCGTGTCCAGTTCCGCCCAAAATTGAGATAAGTCGTCGCCCCGGCCTGCCGTACGGACAAAACCTTGCCCTCGACCAGCGTAAATCGCCCGATCCCGGCCAGAATATCGTCTGAACTTTCCGCGTTTTTTATGACCATGGCACCGGCCCAGGTTCCCCGTTTGGCCTGCCGCGCCTCGGCCTCGGCAGCGGCCAGCGTCATAGCGCAGTCCTTGTCGGTCGCGTCAGCGGAACCCAGCGCCTCGCCTTGCCGCAGGAGTTCGGCTTGCACCCGCGTTTCGGTGCCCGCCAAATAGACGAAGGCCACTTGCCGGCCATAGCGGTCGGGCGCGTCATCCTGACCGTGCAACGTCACATCGTGGCCGGCAACAAGCGCCGCCAGCGCCGCGGTGCGATCCTTCCTGGTCGTAGCCGACGAGACCGGTTCGATGCCGGCGAGACGGACCTTGCGGCCATCCTCGAGGCGAAAGCCGCGTGCGTCGGTCACGGCGGCGACGCGTCCTTCGCCCTGCGGCGCGAAGGAGCAACCCGCCGCGAGCGCCGGAGCGACGAAAGGCGCGGCGACCAGCGCGCCGAAGAGCGCAATGCTCGCGCCACGGGCGTGCCAATGCCGCGACGGCCTGAGTGAAACCAACATCGCGCCATGCTCGCACAGTTTCGCGCATTCCGCTTAGCGGAAAAACCCATGACGACGCGCGGCAGGGAAGCTTGCCGCTATGGATGCCTTGCGGCATGATCCCGCCAACCGAAATCGAGGCCGCACGGAAATAGCGGCATCCCACAGGGAGGCCTTCTGATGAAACGGGTTGTTATCGGCGCTTTCGCCTGCGCGCTGGCGCTTGCGGCGACCTCGTCCTTCGCCCAAGACAAGCCGCCGCTCAAACTCGGCGGCATCCTCGATATGTCGAGCCTCTACGCCGACATCACGGGCGTCGGCAGCGAGACCGCCGCCAAGATGGCGATAGAGGATTTTGGCGGCGAGGTGCTCGGCCGCAAGATCGAGGTCGTCACCGCCGACCATCTCAACAAGGCCGATCTCGCCGCCAACATCGCCCGCGATATGTTCGACAACCAGGGCGTCGAGATGCTGTTCGACGTGGCGGCCTCCGCAACCGCGCTGGCCGCACTCGAAGTCTCGAAGGCGCGCGGCAAGATCAACATGTTCAACGGGCCCGGTTCGATCCGGCTCTCCAACGAGGCCTGCGGTCCCTACACCGTGCATTATGTGTTCGACACCTTTGCCCAGGCCAATGTCACCGGTCTTGCCGCCGTCAAACAGGGCCTCGATAGCTGGTTCTTCCTGACCGCGGACTATGCATTCGGGCAGGATCTGGAAAAGGATACCACTAATGTCGTGGTGAAGAGCGGCGGCAAGGTGCTGGGCAGTGTCCGCCACCCGCTCAACACGTCGGATTTCTCGTCGTTCCTGCTGCAGGCGCAGGCTTCGAAGGCCAAGGTGATCGGGCTCGCCAACGCCGGCGGCGACACCATCAATGCGATCAAGCAGGCGGCCGAGTTCGGCATCGTCAAGGGCGGCCAGAAGCTCTCGCCGCTGCTCGTCTTCGTCACCGACATCGACAGCGTCGGGCTCGAGACCGCGCAAGGGCTGTTGCTCGCCGAAGCCTTTTATTGGGATCTCAATGACGAGACGCGGGCGTTTTCAAAACGCTTCATGGAGCGCGTCAAGCGGATGCCGAGCTCGGTACAGGCCGGCACCTACTCCTCGGTCACGCACTATCTGCGGGCGGTGAAGGCCGCCGGCACGACCGACGCCGCCACTGTCATCAAGGTCATGAAGGACACCCCGATCAACGACATGTTCGCCAAGGACGGCCGCATCCGCGATGACGGCCGCATGGTGCACGACATGTATCTGTTCGAGGTCAAGAAGCCGTCGGAATCCAAGGGGCGCTGGGACGATTACAAGCTCTTGGCGACGATTCCCGGCGACGAGGCGTTCCAGTCGCTCGAACAGTCGCGCTGCCCGCTGGTGAAGAAGTGACGGCCGTAGGCCGTCATTCCGGGATGGTGCGCTAGCGCCAGACCTGGAATCTCGAGATTCCGGGTTCGCGCTTACGCGCGCCCCGGAATGACAGAATGACAAACAACGAAAGCGAAAGCCCATGAGCGCAAATGAAATGGTCCTGCAGAAGCTCGACCAGGGCCTGCTCACCATCACCATGAACCGTCCCGACCGGCGCAACGCGCTGAACCCGGACATGACGCGAGGCCTCGTCGAAGCCGCGCGCCGCGCTCAGGAAGATCACGAGGTCCGCGCCGTGCTGCTCAAGGGCACGGGCGGCACCTTCTGCGTCGGCGGCGACGTCAAATCGATGGCGGAGGGCCGCGCGCCGCTGCCGTTCGAAGCCAGGTTGGCGAACTTGCGCCGCGGCATGGAGGTCTCGCGCATCCTGCACGAGATGCCGAAACCGGTCGTCGCCCAGCTCGATGGCGCGGCCGCCGGCGCGGGGCTGTCGATCGCGCTCGCCTGCGATCTCCGCGTTGCATCCGCGTCCTGCAAGATCACCACCGCCTTTGCCAAGGTCGGGCTGTCGGGCGATTACGGCGGCACTTATTTCCTCACCCATCTGCTCGGCAGCGCCAGGGCGCGCGAGCTTTATCTGACCTCGCCGGTGCTGACAGCCCAGGAAGCGTTTTCGCTCGGCATGGTGACGAAGGTGGTGCCCGATGCCGAGGTCGAGGCGGCGGCGCATGAGCTTGCGATGTCGCTGGCGCAGGGGCCGTCGGTGACGCTCGGCTATATCAAGCGCAACATCAACAATGCCGAGCATTTTTCGCTCGAAGCCTGCTTCGATGCGGAAGCGATCCATCACTCGCGCGCCGGCGAGACCGCCGACCACAAGGAAGCGGCCAAAGCCTTCGTCGAGAAGCGCAAGCCCGTGTTCCGGGGGCATTAACAAGGGCATTAAGATGACTCCCTATTTGCGGCTGCGGCAGATCTGCCTGGTGGCGCCGCAGCTCGAGCCCGTGATCTCGGATATCGTCGCAATCATGGGGCTTGCCGTCTGTTACCGCGACGGCAACGTCGCCAAATACGGGCTTGAGAATGCGCTGCTGCCGGTCGACACGATCCTGCTGGAAGTGGTCGCGCCGTTTCGCGAAGGCACGGCCGCAGGGCGCTTCATCGACAGGACGGAGGGGCGCGGCGGCTACATGGCGATCTTCTGCTGCGACGACCCGGACGAACGCGAAAAACATGCCAACGCCATGGGCGTGCGTACCGCGAACGTGATCACGCATGCGCCCTATCATGGCGTGCAGCTGCATCCGCGCGATTGCCGCTCAGCCTTCATCGAGTTCAATCACACCGACGGCAGCGACGATGTGCTCGGGCCTTATCCGCCGGCGGGCCCGGACTGGCAGAAATTCATCGCCAAGGACGTGACGCAGGCGCTCATTGGCGTCGAGATGCAAAGTCCGGATCCGCAAGGCTTGGCCTCGCATTGGGGCAAGATCATCGGCGTCGCTGCCGGCAACGGCGGCGACGGCGAAGCCGAGCTGAAACTGCCCAATTGCAGCTTCCGCTTCGTCAAGGGCGAAAGCGAGATCATGAGTGCGCTGACCTTCCGCGTCACCGACGCCGCCAAGGTGCGCGATGCGGCGAGAGCCAGGGGTCATGCGGTCTCAGGCAACGAATTTTTGCTCGGCGGCGTGAATTTCCGTCTCGCCGCGTGAGGATTGAGGTGCTGTGCGCTTTCGCTCTCCCCTTGCGGGAGAGGTGCCGAGCGGAGCGAGGCGGGTGAGGGGTTTCTATCCGCGGAGACAGACCCCTCATCCGGCGCTTCGCGCCACCTTCTCCCACAAGGGGAGAAGGGATCCTTACCGCCCCCTGAAATTGGCGACGCGGCGCTCGCTGGTGGCCTTGACGCCTTCCTTGAAATCCTCGGTGGCGCGTAGTTTTGTCTGCTCGACCAGCTCGTGATTGGTGGCGGCGAGCACCCGGTCGGCAAGGCCGGCGCGCATGGTGGCGCGGGTCGAGACCAAGCCGAGCGGCGAGCATTCGGCGATCTCAGCTGCAAGCTTCATGGCCGCGGTGCGCACCTCCTCCTGCGGCACCAGCACATTGGCAAGGCCCCAGCCGTAGGCTTCCTCGCCGGTAACGCGCCGGCTGGTATAAAACATCAGTTCCGCGTTGTTCTTGCCGATCAGCTCGGGAAGCGTTGCCGTCAAACCGAAGCCCGGGTGGAAACCAAGCTTGGTGAAGTTGGCGGCAAAGCGGGCTTCGGGGCAGGTGACGCGGAAATCGGCTGATACCGCGAGACCCAGCCCGCCGCCGATCGCAGCGCCATGGATGGCCGCGACGATCGGCTTCTTGTTGCGGAAAATGCGCACCGCCTGGACGTAAAGGTGGTTGATCGGAAGGTTGGAGGCCGGATCGTTTTGCGCGCGCGCCTCCCGCTCCTGCCGCGCCGGGTCGCCGAAATTGGCGCCGGCGCAAAACGCCTTGCCTTGGGCTGCGAGAACCGAACTGCGGATTTCGATGTCGCGGTCGAATTCCTCCAGCGCATCCGCGATCTGGTTGATCAGCGCGACGTCGAAGAAATTCAGCGGCGGCTTTCTGATCTCGATGAGACCGACATGGCCGTGCTTCTCGACGCCGATATCCGTGAACTTGCTCATGAAGCTTCCCCTATTAGCGCAAACCGAGCCCGCGCGCGATGATGCCGCGCAAGACCTCGGTGGTGCCGCCCTGAATGGTGAGTTTTGGCGCGACCTTCATCGCGTAAGGTAGCACCGTGTCGAGGATTTCGTGATTGGAGGCATCCGGCTCGACGAAGGCTGCGAGATCGCGCACCCGGTGCGGCAATTGCTGTTCCCAGACGGTGCCGATGTCCTTGACGATCGAAGCCTCCACCACCGGCTCCTTGCCGGCATGCAACATGCCTGCGACCGATACCGACATCCGGCGCATAGTGTGAAGTTGCGCGACCAGCCGTCCGATGCCTTCGGCGCCGCGCGCGTCGGGCGCATCGCCAAGCGCGCGAACCAGTTCGGTCAGCACATAATAGGTTTCGAGAAAGCGCTCCGGCCCTGAGCGCTCATAGGCGAGCTCGCTGGTCGCCTGCTTCCAGGCGCCGTCGATTTCGCCGAGCGCATGATCGTCAGGCACCAAAGCATCCTGAAATACCACCTCGTTGAACTCGGCCTTGCCGGTCAGCTGCCCGATCGGGTTGACCTTGATGCCCGGCGTCTTCATGTCGACCAGAAACTGCGTCAGCCCGTGCCGGCGGTTTTCCTTGGTCGGCGGCGAGGTGCGGAAGATCGCCAGCATGTAATTGGCGACGTGGGCGGACGAGGTCCAGATCTTGGTGCCGTTGATCAAAAAGCCGCCGTCGGTCTTGGTGGCTTTTGTTTTTGCGGCGAACAGGTCGGAACCCGAATTCGGTTCGCTCATGCCGATCGAGAAGCACACCTCGCCGCGGCAGATACGCGGCAGGATGTCCATCTTGATGTGCTCGGGCGCATATTTCAGCAGCACCGGGCCACTTTGCCGGTCGGCGACGAAGAAACGCCGCGTCGGCGCATTGGCGACCCGCATTTCTTCCGTCACCACATAGCGCTCAAGAAACGAGCGCTCGTGGCCGCCATATTTCTTCGGCCAGGTCATGCCGATCCAGCCGCGTTCGCCGACCCGCTTGGAAAAACCGGGAACGTCGCGGTCGCCGCCTTGCGGGCTGTGCGGATCGAAGGTGCCGTTGGCGATCTCCTCGGCGAGGAAGGCGCGGACTTCCTTGCGCAGCGTTTCGCATTCGCGCGGCAGGCGGATCGGATCGAAACGGAGGGCTGCGGTCATGTGTGATCTTCCTTAAATCGTTAGCGCGAGGCAACCAGCGGCCACAATTCGTCGGCGCCGCGCGCGGCGATACGCTTGCCCAGCTCCACCGCCCAGTAGCTTTCATGGCCGAAATCGTCGCGCCAGGCGAGCGCGCGCAGGGTGTGGCGGTGCAGAATGTGCTCGAGCGTGTAACCGATCGCGCCATGAACCTGATGGGCGATCGCGGCGCCCTTTTCGGCGGCCTCCGCGCAGCGGATTTTTGCGGCAGTCGCCTCGAGGAAGACGGCGTCGTCAAAGCCTGCGGCGTTGGCAATGGTGTCGCCCGCCGAACTCGCCGCCGTCATCGCCGCCGCGGTCTCGCCGGCGAGGCGTGCGAGATTGTGCTGCACCGCCTGGAATTTTGAAATCTTCTTCTCGAATGCGACGCGCTCATTGGCGTAGCGCACGCTGATGTCGAGCATCGATTGCAGGGTGCCGGCGATCTGCAGGCTTCGCGCCACCGCGCCCATCAGCATCAGCGAGGTCTGGTCAAAGCCTTTTGGCGCGGGCTTGATGGCGATGGGCTGCACGTGATCGAAGGTCACGGTGTCGCTGCCGTCGCTCGCAAGATTGAGGCCGGCCTCGATCCGGCATTTGGCGGCATCGACCAGCGCGACCGAGAAGCCGCCGCTGCCGCTAGCCAGCACGGCGATATGCCTGGCCGCCTTGGCAAAGGGCACGCCGCGGGCGCGGCCGGAAAGGCTGCCGTCGGCATTGCCCGTGATGCGGTCTTTCGGGCTCGCAGGCGCAACCGTCATCTCGCCGTCGGGCGAGGAAATCTTGGCCTGTGCCAGCAACCAGCCGGCCAACATGGTTTCGGCCAGCGGCACTGCGATCGCAAATCGCCCGGCCGCGCCGAGCACGCCAAACCCTTCCGCAAGGCTCGCGCCCGAGCCGCCGCAATCCTCGCCGACCCACGATAGCGGCAGGCCGGCCTCGGTCAGCGCCCGCCACAGCGGCGCTTTCCATTCGCCCTTCTTGTCGCGATTGATGGTCTGGGCGTCGGCGAGATCGGCAAAAATCTTCTCCGCGGTCTCGACGACGATGTTCTCACTCTCCGCCACGGCGTTCCCCGATATTGATTTGGCGCACCCTCGGTCCTGCAGTTCCGCTACGACCTCAGGTTTGCGATCTTTTCTTGCGCTCTATGATGAGGAAAAGCCATAGCGGTGACAAGCGCTGTCCGCAGGGGGGCATGCGGGCGGGGAATTAATTCCGCATAGCGGAGTTTCGCGAGTTTTGCGGGGATTTTGGCGCGCGATATGGTAATTGAGCCAGTACTGACCAGCTCCAAACAAAAGAGGAAACGCGGATGTCGCAGGATGGTTTGTGCACGATTGTAACGGGGTCCGCATCCGGTCTCGGAGCTGCCACCGCGGCCATTCTCGCCAAGGGCGGGGCGCGCATCGTCGTCAATTATTCCAATAGCAAGAAGGAAGCCGAAGAGACCGCCGATCTCTGCCGCAAGGCCGGCGGCGAAATCGTCGTCGTTCAGGGCGACGTCTCGCGCGACGAGGATTGCAAGAAGATCGTGGCCGCCGCCGCGCCGTGGGGACGGCTCGATGCGCTGATCAACAATGCCGGCACCACCAAGCACATGGCGCACGACAATCTCGATGGTCTCTCGGCAGAGGATTTTCAGCGCATTTTTGCGGTCAACACCGTCGGTCCGTACCAGATGATACGCGCGGCGCGGTCGCTATTGGAGGCGGCCGCCAAGGCATCCAGCCGGGCGTCCGCGGTGGTCAACGTGTCTTCGGTGGCCGGCATCAGCGGCCTCGGCTCTTCGGTCGCCTATGCCGCGAGCAAGGGCGCGCTCAACACCATGACCTATTCGCTGGCGCGCGCGCTGGCGCCGCTGATCCGCGTCAATACCGTATGCCCCGGCTATATCGATACGCCCTGGTTCACCAAGGGCCGCGGCGAAGCCAGCGCCAAGCAGGTGCGCGACAGCGTGGTGTCAAAGGTGGCGCTCAAGGTCGCGTCATCCGCCGACGACATCGCGCAACTGGTGTGTTTTCTCGCCGGGCCTTCGTCGAGACACATGACCGGCGAACTGGTGCGCATGGACGCCGGCATGCATCTGATTGCGTGAGAGGCTTCCTTCTCCGTCATGGCCGGGCCATAGCCGTCTGAAGGACGGCGTCGCTTCCGCTCGCCTATGCCCGACCATCCACGTCTTACCTGCATCCTGGACAGAAGGACGTGGATGCCCGGCACAAGGCCGGGCATGACGAGAGCGAACTCGCGCCCCGGGATGACGGCTACGCCGTCACCTGTTGAAATCGGGGATCACGCCGCGCGCCACCAGCCGGTTCCAGATGAACAGCACGATCAGCGCACCGATGGTTGCGGTGATGAAGCCCGCGCCCTGGTCGGGGCCGTAATGGCCGATGGCCTGGCCAATCCAGGTCGCCAGGAACGCGCCGGCGATGCCGAGCACGGTGGTGAGGATGAATCCGCCCGGGTTGTTCGGCCCCGGCGAAAGCATGCGCGCAATGATGCCCGCAACAAAGCCGACGATGATGACCCAGAGAATGCCGCTCATGGTTGTCGTCCTTTCCTCGAGAAAACAGGGTCGCAAAAGGGCGGGCGTTGACGCCGCGGTCAGAGCCGGCCGGACACCTCGCTGTCGGTCGGCAGCCTGCCGTCCGGGGTCAGATGATCGATCACCTGCGGCAGATACTGGCTCAGGCCTTGCAGCAATTCATCGCGCGATAGTCCGGTTTGCGAGGCCAGCGCATTGATCTGGTCGGCGCCGAGCGCGCTCGCGAGATCGCCCGGAGCAACCGGCTTGTTGCCGCCCGCGCCGACCCATGAATTCGCGGTGTCGCCGAGGCCGCCCTGCTGTAGTTGTTTGAGCACGTCGCCGAGCCCGCCTGAGATCACACTTCCCGCGGCGCCGCCCGCGAGCAGCCCGCCCAGCGGGCCCTTCAACAGGTTGCCAAAACCGCCGCCCGATCCGCCACCAGCTGGCGCAGGCGCCGGCTGCGGGGCCGCGCCCGGCTGGCTCGCGGTCATATGCTTGATGGCCTTCCAGGCCAACAAGCCGAGGATCGCCATCGTCATCGGCGACATTCCCCCGCTGGATTGCGCGCTCGGGTTGGAGGGGCCGCGCGGGCCTTGCTGCATGCCGTTCAGTACGTCGAGTAAACCCATGGTTTTCTCCCTTGCTTGGCCGGCAAGCCCCCGCGGGAAAACCATAACGGTCACCGATGACGGTTACAAGGCAGGGCCGCCATGCGCTCGCGCGTTCGATGGGCAGCGCAAAGTCTGCTATCGGTGCAATGCATCAAGTTGGGAAAGCGGGAAGGTTGGGAACACGAATGAATCCGGACCGACCGATCGCCTTGGCCGGCGCCGGCAGCATCGGCTGCTTCGTCGGCGGCATGCTGGCGGCGGCGGGCCATCGCGTGGCCTTGCTGGCGCGGCCGCGCGTGACCGGGGAAATCGAGGCCAACGGCCTGCGGCTGACCAGCTTCGACGGTTTTGACCGAAGCATTGCCGCTGACGCGCTGACGTTGTCGGAAGATCCTTCCATTCTTGAAGATGCCGCGCTGGTGCTGGTAACGGTCAAGAGCGCCGACACCGCCGATATGGCGGATACCATCGCAAGCCATGCGCCGAGGGATGCCACTATCGTCTCCTTGCAAAACGGCGTCGGCAATGTCGCGATCCTGCGCGAGCGGCTCGCCGGGCGGCCGGTGTTGGGCGGAATGGTGCCGTTCAATGTGGTCACGCTTGGCGACGGTCGCTTTCATCGCTCGACGTCGGGCGACATTTATGTCGAGCAAGACGCGGCGGACACCGCGGAAGAACTTTCGGTGCCGGGCCTGAAAATCCGCGCCGGCGGCAACATCGTCGGCGTGCAATGGGGCAAGCTGATCGTCAACCTCAACAACGCGCTCAACGCGCTGTCCGGTCTGCCATTGCGCGAGCAGCTGGCGCAGCGCCCGTGGCGAAAACTGTTCGCCGATCAGATGACCGAAGGCCTCGCGGCGATAAGAGCGGAGGGGATTTCGCCGGTATCGCCGACGCCGATCCCGTCCACATGGATGCCGCCTTTGCTGCGGCTGCCCGACGGCATATTCGGCCTCCTGCTGGGACGGACGATGCAGATCGATCCGCAGGCCCGCTCGTCGATGTCTGAGGACTTGCAGCGCGGCCGCCGCACCGAAATCGATTATCTGCAAGGGGTCGTCGCGGCCATCGCCGACCGGCGCGGGCTGAAAGCGCCGTTGTCGCACCGCATCATCGAGCTGATCCGGCAGGCCGAGGCCGCAGGGGAAGGCTCGCCAAAACTGACGCCGGAGCAGATCCGGAGCTAAAGTTTACGCGAAACAGCAATATTTCCGAAAATTGTTGCGGAATCGCGGTCCGAAACACCGCAACAGGGCCTAATTTCGAGGATCCTGGATAGAATCTGTCAAGGGATTCGCTCCTATGATGCCGGCACGTTCTGCGGCTTCGTGGAGAGGATTTGCCTGAAATGTCGACACCCCGGCACTTACTAGGTGCAATGGCGTTGCTCGCGCGCTTTCGTCGCGACAAGAGCGCCAATATCGCGGTTCTTTTCGCCATCGCGGTGCTCCCGGTCCTCACGGCCGTCGGATGTGCGGTCGACTACTCATTCGCGGCAAGGATGAAGGCCAAGCTGCAATCCGCAGCCGACGCCGCTGCCATCGCCTCGATCGCCGTGAATTCGGCCGGCTATAGGGCCGCTGCGTTGATGACAACGAGCGGCCCGGTGCCGGCCGGCGTCACCGAAGCCAACAACATTTTCAACGGCAACATGGCTACGACCATGGGCTATAACAACCTGTCGGTGACCTCGACCGTTACCAAGACCGGCCCGGTCCTCGCGTCCACCGTCACGTTCAGCGCCCAGGTCCCGGTGACGTTCATGAAGGTCGTCGGCTGGCAATTCATGACGGTCACCGGCATCTCGAAAGCAAGCAGCTCGCAGCCGCCCTATCTCGATTTTTATCTGACGCTGGACGTTTCGGGATCGATGGGCCTGCCGTCGACACCAGCCGAAGCGCTCCGGATGCAGTCGATCAACCCGGATAACTATGTCCAATACCCGACCGGCTGTACCCTGGCCTGCCATTTTGCGCCGCAAAGCAGCGCGTGCACCGATGCTGGCACCCAGAGATACAAGACGAACAATTATTGCATGGGCTTTGTGTATTCGCGCCTCAGTCAGACCGCGCTTGCCAACCTCATCAACCAGCCGTCGACAGTTGCCGTGCCGAAGACGGCCGTTCCTGGCTTGCCGGATGCGCTGCGTCCCGGCCTGACGACGAACGTTTCGGCTGGCGCGTCGAATTCACTGATTACCGGCAACCCTGCCAGTCTGCCGTATAGCGTGGCAGCGGTTTCATCCTGCCCGACCGACGGCACCGACTCCTGCATCCAGTTGCGCCTCGATGCGGTCGGCTACGCCGTGAACCAGTTGCTCCAAAAAGCCAGCGATCCCACGGTCGAGAAGGTCGCCAATCAATTCCGGATCGGGATCTATCCGTTCATTCGATTTGTCGATACGAGTTATTCTCCGCTGACCACCAGTATCACCGGCTCGGCCATCACTTCCGCCGCCGCCGGCCTCCCCTCGCTGCTCGATACCAATATGAATGCAAATCTTGGCTCCGGCGGCACGCACATCGACAATGCGCTCAGCAGCATCAACACCCTGATCGCCAGCGTCGGTGACGGCAGCGCCTCGAACAACACGCAGCCTTACGTCTTCCTCGTCACCGACGGCGCACAAGACCCCCAAACCAAAGGGGTTCCCAACGGCGGCTGGGCGGGCAGCAACCACGCCACCGTGATAGACCCCGTTGCGGTCTGCAAGCCGCTCAAGGACCGCGGTATCACCATTTCGGTGCTCTATATTCCCTACGTACCGATCAATCCGGTGAACGCCTCGTTTGCGGGTGACGAAGACGACGCTGCCAACAACAACATTTCGAGTATTGAGCCCAGTCTTCAAGCCTGCGCTTCGCCCGGCTTCTACTACTCGGCGAGCACGCCAACCGGTATCACCGATGCGTTGAACAAGATGTTCAATCACGCGGTCGCGACCGCCCACGTCACGAATTGAACCTTCGCTTCTCGCCTCTGCCTTGAAATCGCGCCGATCCGGCGCGATTTTGCTGAGAGCGCGTTGGTCGCGCCGCGGTGGCAGCGGGAGGAACGAGATGAAGCGGTTTTATGTGGCTGTCGCCTTCGCGGCTGTTGCTATGTCAGGCGGATCGGCTTTGATCGCGCCGGCCCATGCGGTGCCGCCGACGGTGACGCCATCGCCGGGATACGATGCGCGGCTGCAGGAGCAGCGGGCCGCGACCACGCTCTATCAGCCGGCCCCGCGGGCCTTCGATCCGCGGCATCCTCCAAAACGCCTTCACGACGGCGCGCGCTGAATGCGGCATTCCGGGGCGCGCATGAGCGCGAACCCGGAATCTCGCGCAACAACCTCGAGATTGCGGGTCTGCGCAAGGGCGCGCATCCCGGAATGACGCCAAGGCGTCAGCCCCGCTTGCCCTTGCTCGATGACGAGCTAAACAGCTTCTTCTTCAGTTCGTTGAGACTTTCCGAGAGCTTTGGCCATTCGCAGGAGAACGAATTCTTGACGCAGTTCGCGGCTTTTGGCCGCTTGGTCGGCAGCGGCACTCTTTCAGATTCGCTGCGCAGCGTGAGCGGCTGCACCTGTTGCACCTGCTGCTGTGTGGCGGCAAACGCCGCGGCGATGTTGTTGCGCCCCTGGTTCTCGAGATAGACGGCATATTGTTCGTCGATGTGTTTCTGCTCTTCCGGCGTCGGATTGGGCCCCGCGATATCGAAGTTCCGGTTCTGCATGAAATCGTAATAGGTGTAGCCGCCGCCTACCTTGCGGCGGCCGGCGAATTTCGCATTGCATTCCGCCAGCGCCGAGGTCCGCTCTCCCTTGGTCGGCGCCCTCTCCGCGACGTCGGCGCATGCCTCGAAATCGACCGGCGCGAGTCTCCACCATTGGGCGTGCGCGTGCGAGGGTTGCAGCACAACCAAGGCGCCTGTCGCACCAACAAGCAGCGACGGTATACGCGATCGAATCACTAAGGTAATCCCCGGCCAGTTCCACCAACACAATTGCCGCGGATTGTTGCCATTTTGAGGCCACTTGTCACCCCGGAACCGGACATTTTTCCCGCAGTAGTCGCGCTCTTTTTTCTTGACGTGCGCGTTGGGCGATTGATCGGTTGTGGATCGTTTGCGGCAGCCTCAAGTGGCCTGCCGCGCCGCTCTCAGCCGCGTGGCCTGGTGTGTTCATGGTCGCGCTGCTTGGTCGCGGCCGACCTTGCCATGATCATGGCCGCCACCGCGTCCAGTATCTTGCTGATGGCGTCGCGGCGATAGGCCCATCGCTCGTCCCCGCTCAATGGCGCGATTACCATGGTCGCGTTGGCTTCGAACAGCAATAGATCGCCATCGGCGCGAATCGCGAAATCCACGCCGGCATAATCGAGGCCGAGCGCGTCCCTTATCCGTTCTAGCGCGGCCATCGCCTTGTCGCCAAGCGCGGACGGCATGTCCTTTAGAAAGCGCGCTTCTTCGCTCCGATGGCCGGGCTGCTCGGCCATGTCGGAGGTGAAATAGTGCACCTTCCAGTTTTGCGATATCGCAAGATGCAGCGGATAGATCGCCCCGTCGATCATCATCACGCGGTATTTTCGCGCGTTGCCGTCCCGGCCGCGGGCATCGAGATATTCGATCGCCAGTAATTCGTCGCCCGGAAGGCCAGCCGCCGCCGCGGGCAAATCGGCAGCCGCATCGACCAGGACAAAATTGCGCCCGGTGTGGTAGCCTGGCGAACGCAGCAACAACGGAAACGCAAACCCATCTGCCGCCAGCGATGCCGCGCCGTCGGCGCCTGCGAGGACGTCGCGCGCCAGCGCCGCCGTGCGCGCCGTCACTACGCCTCGGATCGCGCCGAGGCGCCTGGCGTTATCGATCCGGCCGGTCTGCATCACCGCGTTGGGATCGTTGATCACCGGCGCGCTGGTCCGCGCGATCAGGCGAATGGCGGCCGCAAGTGCAGGCTGGCAAAGCTCGGCATCGCCTATTGTATTGAAGATCAACTGATGCGGCGGCAACTCCGCGCGCGGATCGAGATGATCGGCGACCACAACCGTCGTCAGAAAGACGCAGTCGTCGAGGAAAGCCGCCGTCGGGATGTTGCCGCCGCCCGAGGACACCAATTGCAGCAGGCTCACCGGCGGCTTGGCTCCGCGATAGGGCAAGGTCGAGACGGCATGGTCGCGAAAACCGCGGCGGAAATGAGCTTGTGCGCCGGCGCGATCGCCGATGTCGGCAAGCACGGCGCCGAGCCCCTGATGTGCCGGCGCAAAATCCGGATCGATCCGCAACGCCGTTTCATACTGCTCGCGCGCCTCATTGTGCTGGCTCGCGCGCAACAGCAAATTGGCGAGATTGACGCGCGCCATCGGATTTGCCGGGTGGTGAAGGATCGCCTCGGAATAAACGCGGCAGGCGGCGTCGATCGCGCCCATCTCCGCGAGCAGGGTCCCGAACTGGTTCAGCGCGCTGAAATGCCTCGGCGCCCGGCGCAGGATGTCGACGAAAGCCTGCTGGGCTTCCCCCCGCCGGTCGAAGGCGCCAAGCAGCGCCGCGCGTTCGACTTCGAGTTCGACGCTATCGCCGCCGCGAGGCTGCCGCGCGAGCAAAGCTTCGAGCTCGGTCACTCTCGCTTCCTGCGCGAGCCGCGGGCCCCAGCCAGCCTCGCTGGTAGCGATATCGCGCGAGGCGGCCGATTGCTTTGACGTCATGAGGCGCACCGGGATGTTGATGCTCCTCTTACACTGAAGCCGGCTGATTCGCAGGCCGGGGCGATTAGAACAGCGCTTCGATCTCTTTAGTTGAGCATCCGGATCACGCATTAGCTCGCGCGCATGCGGGGCAGATTGGCCGTGGGTTCGCCGAGCGCGGCGCGCCGCTCGACCACGGCATGATGGAACTGATGCAGCACGAGGCTGTAGGCCGCGAGGTCTGCCGCCTCGATCGCGCCGTCATCATAACGGTCGAGCGTTTCGCGCAGGATGTCGTCCGCCTCGGCCTGCAACGCTTCCAGCTCCTCCAGCGAAGCCGTCTTTCGCGCCAGGCAGATCGTCGCCAACAGCTTGTCGCGGTGCGACGTATTCAGCTTTCGCTCGTCGCGCCTGAGATAATGGCGCAGCCAGGCGCTGCCGGAGCCGAGCACGGACAACATCAACACGGCGCCCCAGATGTAGTCGCTGTATTTGTCCATGAAGCTCTTTTCGTTGCCGTCGATATAGGCGGCGGCGCCGCGGTGCGCGGGCAGCGCTGCGTCCTTGTCGGTGTCCGGCTTCTCGATCTTGAGCGCGTACGGCAGTTCCTTTGCGAGCGACGGCCGGGCCGCGAAGAGCTGCCGGGTAAACGTCGCGATCGTGGTTTCGGACAGCGCCCTCGGCGTCACGATCAGATGATTGACGCCAACCGTCTCCACCTTGTCGCCGGGCCGCGCCGGCGACGAGGTGAAGGCGCTGCCGGGGATTTCCTCGGACTCGTAAAGCGGGTGCCGCGCGGCGATCGCCTCGGAAACGTCGATCGGCAGAAAAACCGGCTCGCCCCTGATCCGCGCGGTCGCGACGATCGCCTCCGAAGTGATCTTGCTGTCGGGCGGCCCGACGGTCATGAACGCATCGATCGCAACATCGCGCACCATCTCGGCGATCTGCTCGGTATTGAATTGCGAGATCTCCACCTTTTCGGGATTGACGCCGGATTCCTTCAGGATGACGCGGAGCAGCGTGACGTTCACCTGGGTTCTGCCGACGACGCCGACGCGATGACCCGGCAGATCGCCGATACCCTTGATCTTCGATCTGGTTTGCTTCCCCGCCTTGCGCGCGGCGCCCGCAACCGCCCAGAGCACGACCACGTTCTTGCGCAGGATGGCGACCGACTCGGTGCCCTCGGGCATTTCCTCATCGGTCCGCGCCACCACGAGATCGGCTTTGCCTTCCTTGAGAACGGCGATGCTGTCGAGCGGGCCGGCGGTCGTGATCACCGAGAGCCTGACCGGGCTTCCATCAAGGGCAAAAGATTGCGCCAGCGCCTGGATCAGCTTCAAATCGTCGCTGCTCGGCGGCCCGACCGCAATCTGCAATGTTGTTGGCCGCAGCAGCAGCAAGGACGTGCCGACCGCGGCCGCGAAGACCATAAGGCAGGCGGCCAGCACCAGAAACGGCGAACTCCGCTTGTTCCCGCGGACAGGCAGGGTGTCGTTGTCGTTAAGACTGTCTGCCGATGACATCCGCCAAACCACCAATGATCAGGGCTCGTGGAAAGCCCAAGATAGCATGGTTTGCAGTCGGGGTCATACGGGGTATGGGTAGCCGCCGGCGCGACCGACGCTTCGCAATGACTGGCGATCCGATGCCCGCCCTGGTAGCGTCTTCCAGGCACCCGTGTCCGCGGCCGCGCGCTCTCCGCGCGGAGAGATGACGAGATCGGAATTCCGAAAAGGCGGCCTGCGAATGGTTCTGGTATTTCTTCGACATGGCAGTGTCGCCGCGCTTCTGGTTGGCGTTGTGGCTGAAATGCTGGCCTGGCTGTTTGGCATCCTGTCGCTGCAACCGCTCATGATCGTGCTCGGCGCGCTGCTGTTCTATCTGAGCGAATATGGAATGCATCGATTTGCGTTCCACGCGCCGCCGCTGTCATGGCCGCCGGCGCGCCGGCTGCAGCACCGCCTGCATTACGACCACCATGTCGAGCCCAACCGGCTGGATCTGTTGTTCCTGCCGATCTGGTTCCTGGTGCCGAACCTCGCTTTCGCCGCGGGACTGTTCGCGCTTGCGTTCGGGCTCGAAGCCGCTTTCTCAGCGCTGCTTGGGATGATGCTTGCGATCCTGCACTATGAATGGGCGCATTACGTCGCGCACATTCCCTACCAGCCGCGGACCCGGCTCGGCCGCTGGATCAAGCAGTACCATTTGCGCCATCATTTCATCAGCGAGAAGCACTGGTTCGGCGTCAGCAACCCCTCGCTTGACGGTGTGTTCGGCACCTTCCGCGGTCCCGACGCCAGCGAAAAAAGCGCCAGCACGCGCAAGCTCTTTTCCTGAGCGAGCCGGGTGGCGCGCACGGGCTGATCACTTGTGGCGGTGGCAGCGATCTGACCCATCATTTCTCGATGTGCCACGACCCGTACCATTCTGGCGGAGGTGGTGTTGCCTTGAAGCCCTCGATGCCGCCACTGACAAGGTTGGCGAAGATCAATTGTCGGTTTATTAATTGTCAGCGTTGTCGTCGTCACCTGCATGGATGACGCTGTTGCGAAAGCACCGGAGCTTATTGCCACGAACGCCACCGCGCTCATACATAAAACGCCGCTCGCAATTGCGGCCGAAACTAAGAGTCGATGCGAACGAGCAAACGAAAACAGTGACTCATGTCTAAAAAAGAAACTGCACGATTTTTGGTAAGGATGAAAAATTCGACCCACGCGCTAACGCCTAAACTACACAGCTCCTTAATTTCACTCACAGCCAACGAGACTGGGGATAACCAGGACCGAACCAACAGTCGATGTCAGCCGAGCTCCTAGGGAAATGGGGTCAGGCACCACTCCAATCTATCATGTCAAATAGACCTATCAGCTATCATTGCGGTAACTGACCTCATTTCTCCAACACCACCCATCCTTACCGGTATCGGGACTCTTGCACGGCACCGCGGAAGCGTTCGGCCGCGCCTGCCGACACCACCGTAGTCTGCCGTGTACCACGCAGAGGAATCGATACGGTTCTTCGTTATGCCGCAAAAACCAACACTCCCCCTTCCACCAGAAGACATCATGTCCTCTCCAACGATCTACAAGGATTGGTTTGGGATATGGACGCGGATACTCCTCTTGGCCGAGCTCTTCAAAATGAATGCACGACTCGTCCGCGCGTTGCGGAGAGACATACAGCCGTCCGCTCGGCGTGTTGGTCGCTGACGCCTTCTGCTGCGGCACGTGAATTTGCTGCAGCCAAGACATTAAATCTTCCCATGGCTTCTGCAAAAACCAAGGCCAGGCTATATACACGAGGAATGCCAGGGCCAGGGTCGTCACTATGTGCCAAAACCAAGGCCAGGCTATATACACGAGGAATGCCAGGACCAGGATCGTCGCTACCAAGCTCGCCATGCCCAACCCTTTCTTTGCATTAGCGCTAGGCTTGTGCACACAAGCGAATTCTCACCAGGAGAAATGGGGGCAGGCACCACTTCGTTCCACTTTAAGAGACTCTATCGCCCGCGCTCACGCAGTAGTCGTTCTCGACAAGAACTAAAAGAGAACAAATCGCGAGGGCCATAACCCAGCAAGACACCTTTCATTTGAAAGCCGGAACGATTCCGGCAACACTATTTTGAATCCTAAGCTTCTGTTGCGTTAGGAGTTTTTCATGCCACCCCCCGCCAACTGGAAAGGCTTTTAGCGCCTTTCGCTTGTTACCTGTCCGGTCGCTTTGTATTCCGGCTACGTCCGATTCCGAAAAAATCAGCTTCAACCAAATCAACAGAAAGACCGGCCACCGCATCAAATACGCCAAGGTGGATGCTGATGCCGGTGAAGAGGTCTCGAACGATGACATAATGAAGGGCTACAAGGTCGATACCGACACCTACATCGAGGTGTCGAAGGACGAACTCGAGAACATTGCGCTGGAATCTATCCGGACAATCGACATCGACGAGTTCGTCCGGACGAGCGACATAGATCCCCCGCTACCTCATCCGTCCCTACTACTTGGTCCCCGATGGGAAAGTCGGGCATGACGCGTTCGCCGTCATCCGGGAAACCATCCGCAACATGGACATGGTAGCTATCGGCCGCGTCGAGGCGCAGCATCTTATAGCGGCTACTTCTAGATTGCCTTGGTCGCGGTAGGGACGAGGATTTCTCCTCGCCCCCGCACAGATCCCGGCGTGCGCTGCTAACGCACCGGGCTCCTCCCTCGGGTCAGACGTCGTGCGATGGACAGTTTAGTGCCGTTCGTCGTCCGACGCGCAGCCATTGTTCGAGTTGAATCTGTCAATACGATCTCACTGCACTTTGATGCCCGCTCTTTCCCTCATGCTTTTGAATACAACATCGATCGCCTGAATTATTTTTATCTCCGGGTTTGCCTTGCAGTACACAATGACCTCATGTTCCGCTTCTTTGCCTTTTCTTATGTCCATGTAATGCTTCTTTGCGAGCCCGTTGTACCAACCGCTGTACCATGCGGTGAGCCTATCGGCGTCCCCTTGCCATGTGTTGGCCAGTTGCGAGCAAGTCAGCGTCTGAACGTCAAGAAATCCTTCAGGATCGGCATAAGCGCTGAGATCAACTTGAGCTTTAGCCGTTGAACCTGCCATAATCATCGCGACTGCCGTCGCAGCCGAAATCAATATCTTCTGCATGTTTATTCTCTCCTTGGTATCTGCTTCGGGTTCACGATCTTTTCTTTCTCAATAGCAAAGCGGACGGTCAGGGATCGTATAACGGCTCGAAAATACGCTGATCATTGTACGCTAAGGCTGCGGGCGCCCCACCCGGGCGCCCACTCAGCAGTCGCCCAATCACTTCGGGCAGCGGCGTGCCTCGACGCATAGTCGGCAGATGCATGGTCTCGGACCTTTGACCGGGATGTCTCTGTCAGAGTCAAACTCGGAAGTGGCCCGGCTTCCACGCAACTTCTGCCTTGCCCCGATAAACTGACATCGCGAGATGCAGCGACCGAGTCCGTCTGGTGCCCACGAAGAGACATGGGCTTCACGTCATAATCCCGGCCGTCATCGTTGGATCTTCAGTAAACCCGGCGGCGGACAGGAGCGACGACAGGGCGCGGAGCGACAACCACAGCACGCGGAGCAACAACAACAGCACGTGGGGCGACAACGACAGGGCGTGCGGCGACGCAGCCCGCCCGGTATACTCCGGCTGCGCAGACGACGGCGCTTGCTTCCGTTGTCGTCAGAGCAACGAAGCCTCCTATTAGTAATAGAGGGATAATCAGATGTTTCATAACTGCTCTCCTTGAGGTGCGAGGGGGCGCGGTAAGCCCCGAGACCGGACATCCGGCGGTTTGTTGTCCTTCGCCATTTCCTCGGCAAGCAAGGTCATAGCAATCGGTGCCGATCCTCATCGCGCGAAGGGTCAAGCTCGCTCTTCTTGGGGCCGGGTATCCACCTTCCATCGTGACGAGGTGTCGCCCTGTTGCCTGTGCAATTTTGCTCACCCAGGGACGGTAATTTTCGAACGCGAGCACGGGCAGCGTCATTTTATGGTCATGAAGCGCGAGATCACGACGCGGCATGTCCGAGATAGGTCGATGCTGTCGAAAAAGTCTTTGGGGGTAACAAACGAAATTCTCTAATGCTGCTGATGCGTTTCGTGCGCAGCGACGTGGGGGACCACAGAAAAGCGACCACTGACCTCGACACTAAAGAGCATCGCAGCGGCGGAGTAGTCCAAAAATCAACATTTGCGAGAGTTTTGGCGTCGTTCGATTTTCGACTTTTCGACAGTATCGGTCATTAGCGCCGTTCTGGCCGTGCGCCGATGACTTCCGGTGTACCTCGATAAACAGACATTCTCAGCCGCCGTCGGGACGTCTCAAAAGTGCCAAAACCGAAAGTCGAAATCGTTTGATCGACCTATGCGGCTGCCCTCGGATTGGGTAGTTTGGTGCTATAACTTCAACGCTATTGCAGCTTTCCCGAGCCGGAGCGCACCCAAATGGCGAAGCGCGGACTAGCGGTGCGTAGATCTCCAACTAGAAGCAAGGTGCCAAAGAAGCCGAGACGTGCGCCTGACGTGGTTGTCGATCTAAAAAAGGAAAATGCAGCTCTCAGGCGTGAGCTGACCGAAGCGCTGGAGCGGCAAACCGCAACGTCAGAGGTTCTTCAGGTCATTAGCAGTTTGCCCGGCAACCTGGAGCCCGTATTCCAGAAAATGCTGGAGAGCGCGACGCGCGTTTGCGGCGCCAAATTTGGCACGATGAACCTTGTTGAAGGAACAACGTTCGGCTTGTCGCGCTGTACAATGTGCCCCCTGCGTACGTGAACACGCTTGGGCAGAGCAGGACGTTTCGTCCTCATCCGGAAAGCCCGCTTGGCCAAGTGATTAGCACCAAACAGGTGGTTCATGTCGCAGATCTTCGGCTGAGCCCGGCATACCTAGAGGGTAATCCCGTCGTTGTCGTGCTATCTAATCTGGCGGGGGCTCGGACGTTTATCAATGTACCTATGCTTAATGACGCCAAGCTGGTCGGCACAATCGGGGTATATCGACAAGAGGTCCGCCCGTTCACTGACAAGCAGATTGAGCTGCTCAGCAACTTTGCCAAGCAGGCGGTTATCGCCATTGAGAACGCGCGCCTGCTGAAGGAACTGCGTCAACGCACCGACGATCTGAGTGAATCGCTTGAGCAGCAAACCGCGACCTCGGAGGTGTTGCAGGTCATCAGTTCATCGCCGGGCGAGCTGGAGCCGGTGTTCCAGAGCATGCTGGAGAACGCGACGCGTATTTGCGGGGCGAATTTCGGCACGATGCATCTATGGGACGGGGACAGTTTCAATATCGCTGCGGATTACAACCTCCCGCCGGCGTTCGCGGTTGCGCGGGACCGGCAGATTCGTCCTCACCCTGAAAGCGCTCTCGCCGCCGTCGTCAGGAACCATCAGGTCGCACACCTTGATGATCTACGAAACAGTCCACCTTACCTTGCCGGTGCCCCCCACGCTGTCAGATTAGGCGATCTCGCCGCCGCCCGCACCATCGTCGTCGTGCCGATGTTGAAGGAAAACGAGTTGATCGGCGCAATTACAATTTTCCGCCAAGAGGTGAAGCGGTTCACCGACAAGCAGATAGGGTTGGTGAAGAATTTCACGAAGCAAGCCGTCATCGCTATCGAGAACACCCGGCTGCTCAAGGAATTGCGTGAATCCCTCCAGCAGCAGACCGCAACCGCCGATGTGCTCAAGGTTATCAGCCGCTCGGCGTTCGATCTCCAGCCGGTTCTCGATACTCTCGCGGCTTCCGCAGCCCGTTTGTGCGAAGCCGATATCGCCGTGATCCATCGTCGTTTTGGGGCCAATTTCCAGGGCGTGGCAAGCGTCGGTCTCTCCGAAGAGCAGAGCCGCGCGATTCAGGATATGTACCACGAGCCTGGTCGCGGGTCACTTGGCGCGCGTGTCCTGCTGGCGCATGCGCCGGTACTCATTGACGACGTCGACAGAGATCAAGAATACACCTTTCGCTCGTTCCAACGCGGAGCCAGCATACGAAGCATGTTGGGCATACCCCTCCTCCGCGAGGGCGTCGTGACTGGCATGCTTCTGATGTCCCGAACTAGAGTGCAGCCTTTCAGCAGGCAACACGTCGATTTGGCTACCACCTTCGCTGACCAGGCCGTGATCGCCATCGAGAATGTCCGGTTGTTCGATGAGGTACAAGCAAAGACCCGGGACCTGTCCGAGGCGCTGACCTACCAGACCGGCAGCAGCAACATTCTCAGCGTGATCGCATCCTCGCCAACCGATGTCGGACCGGTTCTCCAGGCCATTGCGGAGAGTGCCTGCGAGCTCTGCGATGCCAACGATGCCGTTGTACGCCTGAGGGACGGCGACGATCTGCGTTTGAGCGCGCATAACGGCCCGATACCGACGAGTCTCGATAAAATACCAATCCGCAGCGGGACCGCCGCGGGAAGTGCGTTCCTCGGCAAGAAGCCGGTTCATGTTCACGACCTGTTATCCTCTGACGGCGATCAATTCCCAAATGCACGGGAGATGTCGCGTCTTGAGGGAGGCCATCGCACAATTTTGAGCGTACCCCTACTGCGAGAGGGTGAGAGCATTGGAGCGATTGTGCTTCGTCGCATCGAAGTGCATCCGTTCAGCGACAAACAGATTGCCTTGCTGCAGACCTTTGCAGATCAGGCAGTAATAGCGATCGGCAACGTGCGGCTGTTCGAGCAGGTGCAGGCGCGCACCAGGGAACTCGCCGCTTCGCTTGATGAATTGCGTACCGCACAGGATCGGCTTGTTCAGACGCAGAAGCTCGCCTCGCTCGGCCAGCTCACCGCAGGCATCGCGCACGAGATCAAGAACCCGCTCAATTTCGTCAACAATTTCTCCACGCTCTCCAAGGAGTTGATCGATGAACTAAGCGCTGCTCTCAAACCGGTTGCTCTTGACGACAAAAAGCGCGAGGAACTCGACGAGCTGACGCAGATGCTCAAGGGCAATCTCGAAAAGGTGGTCCAGCACGGTCAACGTGCAGACTCCATCGTCAAGAACATGCTGTTGCATTCGCGCGAGGGTTCCGGGGAGCGCAGATCGGTCGATCTCAACGCCATCGTCGAAGACAGCCTCAATCTGGCCTACCACGGCGCCCGGGCGGAGAAGCAAGAGTTCAACATCAGGTTGGAACGATCCTTTGACCCCGACGCCGGGCAAGTTGACCTGTTTCCGCAGGAGATCACGCGCGTTCTCCCCAACCTTATTTCGAACGGTGTCTATGCGGCGACGAAGCGCAAAGCCGAGGCACTGGATGGCTACGAGCCCACGCTTGTCGCTGCGACAAGAAGTCTCGGTAACAACGTCGAAATCAAGATTCGTGACAATGGCGATGGCATTCCTACTGAAGTAAAAGAGAAAATCTTCAATCCATTCTTTACGACCAAGCCGCCGGGCGAAGGAACGGGCCTAGGCCTTTCCCTCAGCTACGACATTATCGTCAAGCAACACTCGGGATCCATCGACGTCGACACCGAGCCCGGTGAGTTCACTGAATTTAGAGTCACTCTTCCGCGCAACGCAGTCCTCGGCAAAGCCGGAGCAAATTCATGACTTTCCTTGTCCTTGTTGTCGACGACGAGCCCGATGTAGAAATGCTGTTTCGCCAGCAATTCAGGCGCGACCTACGCGACAACCGCTTCACGATGGACTTTGCTCAATCGGGAGAGAGCGCCCTTCAACGGATCAGCGATGCTGGCGGCCAATCCCTGATTCTGATTCTGTCCGATATCAATATGCCCGGAATGAGCGGCCTTGAGCTGTTACCCAAGGCGAAGGCTGCGCGACCGGACGTTCCCATGATAATGATCACGGCTTATGGCGACGAAGCGACCAAGCGAAAAGCCCTGGACGGAGGAGCCTATGCACTTCTGACTAAGCCGATTGACTTTGCAGCGCTGCGCGGGGAAATCGACAGCCGGGTAGCTACGGCTGCATAGCGCGGTCCGCAACCCTTTTAGGCGATGTCTGCTTGGGGTGTGCGCCGTGACAAGGCGGCGCTTTCCAGTGGGTGCAAGTCCACCCGGCAAACGCTCCAGCCGGAAGCAACCAGAGCAGTCATGGAGGTAACGAAATGGCTGAAGCCTCTGGTTAGCGTGTCACGAATTGGTGACAGCGCGAGTGTGCAGGCCGTAACGCGAGTGAACGCTGAGCAATCCTCGAAAAGGACAATGCGCAGGCCGACCCGACAACCCTTTCGGGGAAGGCTGATACGGCTGGGTGAAGCGCGCCACCGAAGTCGCCGGTGAGTTCGTCACAGAATGAAGTGGTCCCCCACATCAATATATATATTCGATCGCTGCCCCTACGGCCCGGAAAAAGTTGTGATCGGTGAGACAAAAAGACTTTTGCAACACTATCTGCCACAAGCGGACGTTCGACGAAGCCATCAACCTTTGCCGTTTACTTTGTATCAGCTGCATAAAGCCGATCAATGAAGCCGCTTCGTTCGAGTTCATCGATGAACGATGGATCAGCGATGTCGGACTCCTTCAGTGATGCGGCGGCGGGGTATTTGGCCACGAGAAACTCGCGCAACGTCTGCATTCCCTCAAAGGACGGCCGTGGAATCTTTTGAAAAACCGGCACATGATAGGCGTATAAGTCCTCCGCGGCCTTTCGGTCGTCGATCTTCACGTAGCGTTGGAGTAAGGGCACTACGATGTCTGGCTGCGTCTTGAACAGGTGAATCGTTTCGACGAAGCCTTGCATGACATTCATCACAAGCTGCCGATTGGAGGCGATCAATTTGCGAGTGGTCGCGAATATCGATGGCGCATCAAAGGCATCTATCGGGAAGGCATTCCACCTATGTAGCGCTTGGCCACTAAAGCGTAAATCGATTGGAAGCGCGCCCGCATCGATCTCTCCGTCGGCCAACGCCGCGAGGATTCGATCGAATTTCACCAGCGGCAAATAGGTCGCGGTGGCACCCGCCTTTTCGATCGTGATCCGCGTCGCCACGCTCGTCTGCCCGGTTTCGGTCAGCACCCCAACCTTTTTCCCGGCAAGCTG
>Ga0210401_10001022_pt1 | contig 33673 bp, 22 predicted proteins | sample IncBWH32MmetaG_FD_150866 | JGI IMG/M metagenome (GOLD analysis project Ga0210401, IMG submission 150866) | Forest soil microbial communities from Barre Woods Harvard Forest LTER site, Petersham, Massachusetts, United States - Inc-BW-H-32-M | ecosystem: Environmental > Terrestrial > Soil >... | reverse complement strand
TACACCTAACCACGAAGTTGCATTCTGGGGCGCATACGCCACTCGGCCTTTGCCTCGGAAAGTTTTCGTGGATGCGTATTACTTGGGTCTGGACCGCAAACAGGCGACTTTCGAACGAGGCACAGCACAGGAGGTGCGCCACTCGTTGGGCGCAAGGATTTCTCGCCCCGTCGCGACGGAGGGGCCCGGGTGGGATTTTGATTACGAGGGCCTCTGGCAATTTGGCACGTTCGGTTCAGGGAACATCCTGGCATGGACTGTGGCGTCCGAAACAGGCTTTCGATTTCCGACGGTTCGGCTAAAACCGCGATTCAGTGCCAAGGCAGACATCTCCAGCGGTGACAATCCAAACTCGAAAACTCTCGGAACGTTCAATCCCCTTTTTCCGAAGGGGAACTACTTTGGAGTACTGGCCACCACGGGCCCCGGTCCGATCAACTTCATCGACGTCCATCCGCATGTGGAAACTGTATTTCCGCATGACGTGACCGTATCGCTCGACTGGATTTTTCAGTGGCGGGAGAGTTTGCAGGATGGTGTGTACGCCGTACCCGGATTCTTGATCAGGGCTGCGGACGGGAGCCGTGCACGGTTCGTAGGACACAGGCCTGGGACAGAGGTTCGCTGGCAGGCGAATCGACATCTCTGGTTTCAAGCGGACTACGGAGTTTTTTTCGCAGGAAGTTTCTTAAAAGAAACGCAACCCGGTCGCAATCTCAATTATTGGGCTCTATGGGCCGGATACAAATTTTAGCAGCAGAAATAACTCGGTAATTGCTGAGTCCGGATTGCACGGGAGCTAGTCATGTTCAAGCCATACAGCGTCGACAAAGTTCTTCCATATGCGCTACTCGGTATGACAGCAGTGACTGGTGTAATCGACGCGGTTAGCTATCTTGCTCTCGGGCGCGTGTTCACAGCCAACATGACAGGGAACCTTGTGTTTCTCGCGTTCGCTAGTACTGGCGCGCCTGACGTCTCACTGGCACGTACTTTGAGCGCTTTGTTGGCATTTCTTGTGGGCGCCGCGGTTAGCGGACGCATTCTGGCCTCGACAAGGGTGGAGGACGCAATCCGGCCGGCCATGTTCAGCTTCGGATTGGAGACTGCCTTTTTGGCGGCGGCAACGGTGTCGGCCGTTGGGTATAACCGTAGCCCGAAGCATGTGCCGTTTCAGCTCTACTCGATCATTGTCCTGACCGCGGTGGCAATGGGGATCAGAAACGCCGCAGTCCGAAAACTTGGCGTACCGGATCTTACGACTACAGTGCTGACGCTGACAGTCACAGGTCTGGCTGCGGATTCTTCCCTTGCAGGAGGAAGCAATCCGCGCTGGCAACGACGAACCGGCTCGATATTAGCGATGGTTTTGGGAGCAGCGCTGGGCGCCATCCTAGTAAAGCATTCCGTTTTCGCAGCCCTTTGTCTCGCGGCAGCCACTTCTTTGTTCTGCTTTGCAGCGTTGTTATTTTTGGTTCGCTGGAATTCATCGGGAGAACCGGCACGCACGGCCCAGCAAAGCGCGGTTTGAACCAGGCAGCAACATGGAAGGGGCTGCGATTCTCTGGGCTGGTTACAAATTCTAGGAGGGTGTGATGGCTGCAGAGGACATTTTGTTGAAACCCGAGGAATGCGTGATGTTGTTGGTTGACTTTCAGGCTGGGCTCGGATTCGGCGTGGAGTCCATGCCGCGTCAGGTTGTGGTTAATAATGCTGTCGCGTTGGCTTGCACTGGTGTGGCTTTTAAGGTCCCAGTTGTCGCGTCGACTTCAGCCTCGCGGGTCTACAGCGGTCCGCTGCTTCCCGCTTTGCAGGAAGCGCTCCCATCCGTCACGGCTATAGAACGTAGAAATATGAACGTTTGGGAGGATGACACAGCGAGAACCGCAGTGGTTGCTGCCGGCCGGAAACGACTAATCGTTGCCGGATTCCTCACAGAAGATTGCGTGTCTTTTCCGGTGCTCTGTGCATTGCAAGACCGATTTGAGGTCTTCGTAGTCGCCGACGCGTGCGGCGGCTTGACTCCAGCCAGCCACGAACTCGCGCTGCGAAGATTAGAGCAAGCGGGCGCTCGCCTCACCAGTTGGATTCAGGTGCTTTTGGAGTTTCAGCGCGACTGGACGCGCCACGAAACCTACGAAGCAGCGCGCGCTATCGTTGTTGCGAATGGCGGCGGTTACGGAATGGGGCTCGCCTACGCGCGAGAAATGATTCATCCCGGTTCAAACAGCAAGTAACAGTTCCCAAAAACGGGATGGAGCCAATGACGGCACGGGGCGATGTAAGACTTGCGAGCTCTTTTTCTCCTTTGCCTGCGTCACCGGTGGAATCTTCCGACGAGGGAAAAAGGTTTCATATAAACATATAAAAAGGAAAGGACATGAAACATGCCAAGTCCAATAGTTAGTCTTCACCATGTCACCGCAATCGCCTCTGACCCGCAGCGCAATCTTGGCTTTGCCCGGGCTGCGATTTGTAAAGCGGACGATTAATTTAAGAGGGCTCTTATGAGAAACGAAAGCCCCAGCGTAGCTAACCAAGACGGGTCGATGGCGCAGCTTCTGGCATCGGCAGAAAGGGAGTTGTCCGCGTTTGTTGCCGCGGTCAATCAGTTGTTCGATGCTGAGCAGGGGCGGAAGGCGGCAAAAAACTGGATAGAGGAGTTGGAGATGTTGGATTGGTCGAGCGAGGTCTCGGTTATCGATTGGCGCCGCGTAACCGTTGCAGCAGCGGCAAGATTCGTCAGCCGCGACAAGGGTCAGGCCTCAGGGAGTTAGGCGGAACGGTTTGCTCGAAAAATGCTCAAATCCCGATTGCGATTCTCCTTTTGACTATCGTGAAGGTCGGCTGATTCGATTCTGCCCGACCGATACAAAGTCACCTGGACAGTCGCTTGAATTTCTCGATGAAGAGCTTCGCAGCGCGGCCGATGCTTGTATTCCGACCATCTGGATCAAGAGCGAATTTCCTTCGGCGCGTGCAGGTAGTGCTTTACCTCGATAGGTTCGAGTACATAGGTCTGCAACTGTTTTTCGAGTTCGCTGTCCGCCAGAGTGAAGCGGTCATGCTGGCGTAAATGTTCGGCCAAAGAATCCACGAGAAAGCTCTCCAAATAGACGTTAGGCGTTTCGGTATCAGAAAAGATTCCCCAACGCGTCGCTCCGTCACGCCGACGTACTCGTTGATATCTGTAAACGAGTTTTAAGAAGGCCGGTGCCTTGGCCGGATCAATGACATATTTCAGAGTCACCAGGACCGGCCCTTCGTCACGGGGGGCTTCCTCAAGCATGGTTGGCCTAGCCCAGTGATTCCATGTGCTGAGATCGACCTCGGTGTTCGGCAATCGAAAGGGAAGTTGCAGTAATAGGCATGCCCCAGTCCCAATACCGGCAAATGCAAGAGCTGCGTGCACGTTCGTGTGTGCCGCCAAGAATCCCCAAAGTGTGCTGCCAACCGCAACGCTTCCCTGGAATACAAAAAGATAGACTGCAAGCACTCGGGCGCGCACCCAATCCGGTGCAAGTTGTTGCACCATTGTGTTGAAGAAAGACATGAAGATCGTCCAGGAGGCTCCTCCGAAGAGCATTAATCCGCACAGGATCGCGAGACTGCGCAACATACCCGTACATAAGATGACTCCTGCGAATGTCGCTGTCGCGATGGAAAGCATGATCTCTGCGGAAAGCCACGCTCGAGCTCGCTGAAGCACGGCTGCTCCAAGCACTGCGCCGACTCCGAAAAAGCCAAGCAACAAGCCATACGTTACAGGACTATTGCTTAATTCTTTTGCCGCCTTTGGCAAGAGAGCCCAAAAAGAGCTGCTGAAGAAAATAAGAAGTGCCGACCGCAGAAGCAGCGTGCGGATACCGGGCGAGTAGCGCACGTAACGAATCCCGGCAGTCGTGGCCCCTGCGAATGTCTCGACTGGCAGATTGCTTGTTCTCGCTGGCCGTTTCCATTTCGCGATGACAAAAATCACCCCAAGAAATGACAGCGCGTTCACGATAAACGCAGCAGCCACCCCAACAACCGCGATAATCAAGCCAGCAAGCCCCGGTCCCACCGCCCGAGCAAGGTTGAACTCGATTCCATTCAGTGTCAGTGCAGCGGGCAAATCATCCTTTTTTACTAGCTCGGGGAATATTGCCCGCCATGCGGGCGATTCGACTGCGTCACCCAACGAGAGCGCCAGCGTAAGCAAGAGCAAGAGCCAAGGCGTAATGGCCCCGGCCACGGTGGTCACGGCCAGGACAACCGCGATTCCGAGCATCCATATTTCCATGCCGAGTATCAGTTTGCGCCGGTCGAAAATATCTCCGATCGCGCCTGCGGGAACAGCTAATAAGAAAAAGGGCAGGGCGGAGGCGGTCTGAATCAATGCGATATAAAGCGGATTATCGGTTAGTGAGGTCATCAACCACGCTGCACCGACGCTTTGCATGAAAGTGCCAATGTCTGAGATTAAGTCCGCGGCAAGCAGATTTCGGAACATTCGGTTCCCGAGGGGTCGCCACGGACTTGTTGGAAGAGTCCTGTCTGATTGAGTAAGTTGGGGCATCGTCTTGTGACTTTACAACATTTGTGCCTCGAAGGACTGCCGACGTGCAGGAGCAAGGGTGTTCAGCAAAAGTTTAGAAACGAACAGTTTCAGTTGGGTGATATTTTAAACTGGCCCTTTAGGACAACCTGGCAATAAATCCTCTGCGGTTCAGATTCGCTTCCGGGTGGACTTACGAGGGAAGACTTTACTTTCCAATGGGATTCATACTTCTTGATCGAAAACTAACGCAATTCACCAAACGCGAGGCACCCCCTCGCGTGCACAGAGAGCACGTAAAACGATTTGGTTTCGTCGACCTGATTTGAACCAACAACTCCGCCACTTTAATCGTACACTTGCTCACGAGGCAGGCGCTCTGCTCCGAGCTACCTACAGCCAAAGCCCTGAAGTCGGAGACGCAGTGATGCGCTTGATGATGCTCCGCAGCCGGTTTGCAAAGCTGAGAGGGTGGGGCTTTACTGATACCACTGTTACCAGATTGATCTTCCTTTTGGTGTCCGAGATGATCCAAGATTGACTTGGTGTTCCAGCAAGGTATCGGGGGGAAGTGGTAATAAACAGTGGGATTTAGCAATTTTTCAAGGGATTTCTGCAAGTTGTGGAATCAAATCCAGGCCTCCCAGCCAAACTAGCAAAAGCCCCGATAAATCGCTAAAACTCGCCAGCTGTTATCAGTACTGTTGCCACTTCTCTCACATTGGTCGGCTGAATTCACAAAACGCTCAGTATGATCTGGTGACGAGAAAGACATGGCACAACCGAATGCAAGACTGTGCCAGTAACTCCGCAGCAAGGGATTCCCTTGGGTGCTGGTTGAGTTTCACAAGAACAAGAGTCCGAGACCCCAGGCCGATGCTTTCCAGTTCGGTGTTCGATACTCTCTCAACGGCAAGCGCAAACTCGATACTGCGGCCACGCTAGACGAGGCGCTAGTGATCTCGAAAGATCGCATTTTCCATCTGTATGCGCAGCAAAACGGGGTTGCACTGCAGAAGGCGGCCGACAAGCTGTCTGATTCCAGAACTGTGATTGCTGGCGCGATAATGGAATACCTGGCAACCGGAAAGGCGTATGAGAAGAAATGGAGCGAGGGCACGCTTCGCTGCTACCTCAATTCGACCGGCCTGTTCTTGAGATACTGCCTGATGGAAGGAGTCGTGAAACATTATCTGTAATTCTTCACCTCAGCCGCAGGAATCAATTTGCTACACAGCAAGGAAGAATCCTTTCGGTTCTATCATATTGACTAACATTTCCGACTAAATTCTCGCGGAAGAGTTTTAGTGAAGGGTTATTTCAGGGATGAACGTTTTTGCGAAATGTCTTCTCTTCATTCTAATCCTGGCGATTTCTGGCGCCACGGCATTCTCTGCTGAAGAGGCCGTTCTCCTCAACGGAGCTGTTATACGCCTCGACCATCGTGAGACCCGAGGCGATGTCACCCGATTGTTTTTGGACCCGGCAGCCGAGAATTACGTGGACGTGCGCCGTGACCAAATTGACCGGTTTGAGCAGTTGGATGAATTGCCTGCTACACCGGTGACGAAATCAGAGGCTGTTCGTACTTTCAGCGTTGAACAAATTGTGGCTGCAGCTGCTCACCGCTATGGTGTGGATGCCGATCTGGTCTTCAGTTTGATTCATGCGGAAAGCGCTTTTGATTTGAATGCAGTCTCGCCCAAGGGTGCCCTGGGATTAATGCAGCTGATGCCAAGTACGGCCACGCGCTTTGGAGTGAGGAACCCCATGGATCCAGCCGGGAACGTAGAGGGTGGAACGCGCTATTTGAGTGAACTCTTGACCCTTTATAACAATAACATTCCGAAAGCACTTGCGGCCTATAACGCTGGCCCATCACGTATCAAGCAATATCATGGTGTTCCTCCCTATCCGGAAACAATCTCCTATGTTGCTCGCATCGTTCGGGATCTCAATCAGAGAAAAGCATCCAAATCGCGCGTTAATTCCCCTCGCGCGAATCAGGACGGGAAAGGGCAAAGTTTCTAGACTCTATTTTCATTTTTACCCGCGGATGTTATTGGCACCGGTTTCTGGATGCTCGCCTGTCAGCCTATCTTTACTTTCAGTTGTACACCTATTTCTTCATGAAATCGGATATTCCTCGTAAATCACGGCGGGACGAAACCGGTCTTTCTTTGCTCCAAGTCAAATTCGATGTTACTACCTTCGGCTACGATAACTGCGCAACATCTGAGGTCTTAAGGGCAATTTTCATTTGCAATTCGATGCTTGGAAATTTTCGATCTAGACTTTTGTAAGGCATCGATTAGTGTTGCCGTCTCTAAAAAGTTCATATTTCAGAGTCGCTATGATGGTTCGTCGACTATTCTTGTGTTTGGTAGTGACCCTGTCTCTCAGCGTCCGGGCCTATTCGGACGACGCGAATGCTGCTTATAAGAGGGGTGTGAGCGCGGAATCCCAGAACAAGTACGACGCAGCTTACGAGGCTTACAAAAAGGCTTTCGTATTAAAGCCACAGGATGCAAAGTACATAGCCGCCTACTTACATGCAAGAACCACTGCTGCAATCGAGCACATCAAAAACGGACAAAAGCTCGCAGAAAATTCCAAGCTAGATGAAGCCGCCGCGGAATTTCAACGTGCAATGGAAATCGATGCTACGAATTTTGTAGCGTCCGAAGAACTCCAACGCGTCACAATTTTGATGAAACGCAACAAAACCGCGGCAGTTGCCAACGTTCCAAATCCTGAGGCACGATCGGGCAGGCAGGCGGAAGATATCGAAGGTCCCTTGGAGCTTGAGCCGTCCCCAAATGCTCCAATCAGCCTGCGAATGACCACCACCGCTGACAACGTATATAGGACCATTGGCAAAATCGGCGGCATCAACGTCCTGTTCGATTTGGACTATAAACCGCAGAAGATCAATGTTGAACTGAACGATGTTCAATTGGAAGATGCATTGAAAATGGTCGCCATGGAATCCAAGACTTTTTGGAGGCCAATTTCTTCGACGGCTATCTTTGTCGCAGCGGAGGGCAAGCGTAAGGAGTTGGAACCAAACGTGATGGAGACGTTCTATTTGCAGAATTTGTCAGGCCCCACTGATCTGCAGGAGGTTGTCGGGGCGCTGAAGGGGATGCTCGACATTACCCGCATTCAGGTAAACGCCATTCACAGTTCCATTACGATGCGCGCTACACCTGACCAGCTTGTCCTTGCGGAAAAACTTATCTCGGAATATGACAAGCCCAAATCTGAAGTGGTCATCGATATTGCCGTCATGCAAATCAGCAAGGATCGCATGCGCACACTGGGCACGACTATGCCTACTTCCGCCACATTCGGACCTCTTGGTTCCACGGGAGCCAGCGGGTCTGTAATACTGGGCTCCTTGGCTGGAAACAGTCTGGGCACTTCCATCCCCAGCGCTACATTTACCGCTTTGCTTTCTGACAGCGACACCAAGGTCCTCCAGAGTCCCGAAATTCGGGCCCTCAATGACCAGAAGGCGATTCTGAGGATCGGAGATCGAGTTCCAATAGCAACTGGCTCATTTTCCCCAGTTGTGGGTGGTGGCGTGAATACTCAGTTTCAATACCTCGACGTCGGAGTCAACATAGATATCACCCCACACGTTCATTCCGAACACGAAGTCACTCTGAAAATGGCACTGGAAATTTCTACGGTGACAGGAAGCACTAATATTGGTGGCATCAGCCAGCCAACGATCGGTCAGCGCCGCATTGAGCATGAAACAAGGTTGCAGGATGGCGAAGTAAATCTCGTCGGTGGAATCCTCGAAGATTCAGAAACGAATTCATTAGGTGGCTACCCTTGGCTTGCCAGGATTCCGATCCTGGGTTACCTCTTTGGCCAGAGCAACAAAGACCACTCGCAAAATGAGATCGTTTTTGCCATAACGCCACATATTGTGCGGGCCGATGAGATCACGGATGAAAATCTACGCCCCATTGATGTTGGAACCGGTACAACTATTGGCTTGCGATACAAGGAACCTAGGAAGGCATCTACAGGAGATTCATCGCTAGCGCCAGAAGCGCCTCTATCACCAAACGGTACGACTCAGCCTCGCGGTGTGACTTCACCTTCTAGTACTTTGCCCAAGGTTTCAAAGCCCTAAATCGCTTGCCAAAGAACGTGACTTGCCGTGTGCACTAAAGTGCCTTTTTTTCAGTATAAGCAGTCAACGTTTTGCAACAGATCTACAAAATACTAAAATTATCCCAGCAACTTAACTGTATGACGAGGAGAGAGTTAGCCGTTTTCTAATTTTTGGCACCTTAAATGCACTAAAGTGGACGGGTTCGGTTAAATTTTTCATCCGTCAGGTCATTCCATCAATCACTCTCATTCGTGAGGGTGTATTTAGGGGGGATATCTGCCGCAGGTTAGAATCGTTATGGCGACGAACTCAAACTTCGGAGACAAAATCAGACCGGGATCGGAGCGAAATTTATCTGCGCTAGCCGATAGATTTCCTGCGAGCACTAGAAGAACTCTTCCACCATCCGCCCAATTGGCCAGGGTAGCACTCGTCCGGTTTTTTACACTTTTCAACGGTATTCCAGCGAATGACTGCTCCCAGATCGTTACGGCGGCTCGAGAACGGCAATTTTCGCGCGGCGAGATCATTCATATAGAAGGCGCTTCCATTCGGCAGGTTGTACTGCTGACCTCTGGTTCAGCAAAAATGGTTCAATGTGGCCAGAATGGATCCGCTGTCATTCTCAGACTTTGCGGCCCGGGAGAGATAGTTGGGTCGCTCGGTATTTCAATGCAAGCGAAGTATCGCTCAACGCCTCAGGCCCTTGCCGCAAGTTCCGCATTGGTTTGGGAAAGCTCGATTTTCGAAACTCTGAGTTCGCGATTCCCATCCTTGCGTCTCAACGTTTCCTACATTCTTTATAAACAACTAGAGGATATGGAAGACCGCTTTCGTGAAATTTCTACCGAACGCGTCGCTCCTCGTTTGGCTCGCCAAATCCTCAGACTCATGGAGCAAGTTGGAATCGTTTCGAACGGCTCGGTTGAGATCAGTATTACTCGAGAAGAACTGGCCCAACTGATTGGGACCAGCTTGTTTACTGTCAGCCGGTTGCTTTCGCAGTGGGACCGTAACGGAATTGTAACCACCCGGCGCGAAGGGTTCACAGTTGAAGATATGCAAGCCTTAAAGGACCTTACTGAGTAAGACAGGATAGTTTTTACATGACTTTTGCAGGGAAATCCCTGATACGACTGGCTGGCTCTGCGGCAATGCTGTTCTCGTGTGCTTGCAATTATGCGGGGGCGGAGACGTTTTCGATTTCCATTCTGAATGAAACTAAATCTTTTCGCATATCCGAGTCGCAATCGTCGATTCCCCATCCACAACTTCCTCGTTCGGAAGACTTACACGCTGCACACGCAATTGAGACGGTCCCTGTAACCCCTGGCGACCAAAATGATAAAAAAGGGCAGCCAGTAACTGACGCCGAAATTTCGTCCTCACAGGTGTCTTTCCGACGGGAGGGGACCGACAGCAAACCAATGGTGATTTACGAGCGGGGAGAACTGACAATCACCGCTGAAAATGTTTCTCTGTCGAATATTTTGTCTGCTCTTCACACCGTTATGGGGACGGAGATTGACCTTCCCGCCGTTGCCACTGACGAAAAGATATGGGTTCACCTCGGCCCAGGACCTGCGCGCAAAATTGTCACGGATTTACTGAGCAACACCGACCTAAATTACGTCATACAGGGTTCACCTAAAGATTTGAACGGAATCCAAAGCGTCATGCTGTCGGTTCGCACCGACGCTGGGCCGAGCAAGCCCGAGGTTTCAAGCCAATCCGCCAGTCGAACGAAAGATCGCCAGCGAGAAAATTCTGCGGCAACGGATACCACCGACGAAGGAGTTCATGCATCCGAGGAACCCTCCGTGGCAGCGGAAGTCCCGCCACCTTTGCCAGAACCTCCGACCGTTGACCCTCATCCTGCTCTAAGTAGCGTAAATTCGTCCGAAGCCAGTTCTATCCCCAATCCCAGTCCGCCAGCTGTCTTGTCTGAAGAACATATCGTCCAGCAGCTTACAAATATGTATCAGCAGCGAAAACAGCTTCAACAGAATCAAACCCCCGCAACTCCAAACTAGCTAGCGTCTCGTTTGAATAGCCCCGCCGGCAAGCAAATTTACCTGGAAGCAGAAGATTGAGGACCTGCGAAAAATATCGTGGAATCGTGAATCGGTATGAAAGCTTTTCTGTTAACCACCGGGCGTTTGATCTTCCAATGCTTTCGAGGCGTGCCGGCCGCTGCTAATCTCCTCGAATTCAAGCCTTACAGTCGTGATCTTGACAACTCGGAATCGCCCAAGAACGGTATCGCCCTCGGCAACGATGAACACTTCGCTTCCGTCTGTCAGAAACGCACGGCGCGCTGTGCCCTTTGAATCGGTTCCGATTCCAAAAAACTTCAGTGGTAATTTGGGAGGCGGGGGTGGGGGAACCGGGGGCGGAATATAATCCGCGTCTCCCTGCTGTGGAACATGTACTGGCACTGGCGGCGGGGGAGCAGGCAATTGCCAGTTGAAAATATCTCGGCCTGTGCTTTTGTATTCAGCCTCTTGCGAATCCGTAAGGCGATCCCAATGAATCTGCGGATTGTCCACACTCATGGGTTTATAGCTCCCACCTGTTTTCACATCGCTTTCAGACGCTTTAGTCGAGTTCCCGTTGCGATACAATAGGACCGCTGCGGTCGTAAGGAGCACCACGAGCATGGCACTTTGAATTGATGTTTTCCTGGTCATACCATCGCTCTAAAGTAAGACCGAATATGCAAATTTACCCTTACGTCGGTTTGAACTGCCGACCCCGCTACTTGATTTGCAAGTGAGAGGTCATCGACGACATACCGATTTTTCGAACGTTGCAGCGCATTCAGAAATCGAACCACACTTTTATAGTCACCCGTAATGGCGGCATCAAGCGAAACTTCCGTAATGCCATGTTCGGTTAAATCCTTCGGATGAAAGGAAAGAGTGGCAATCTGCAATCCCGATTTTTGGCTTAAATCCTGCAGCTCTTCGGAAATTACAGAATACCCTGTGCCGGCGGGTGGCAATAAATTTTCAAAAAGCACGCAATCCGCTTGGGTTTTTGGCACCGCATGCTGGATTTCGCGGGCACGCTTCACATCTGCTCTGAGCAATCTGATGAGCGCCACCTGCGCGGCAAGCTGCCGTTGGGGACTCATATCCGATGACCTCATGTGAGCAGAGTAAAAGGTCATCGCGGAATCGGCGACGAGAAGAATCCCTACCAGCGCCAGGAGAATTATTTTTCGTCTTTCAAATTTGCTGTTCATCATGCTCCCGAATAAATGACCGTAAGCTCCAACACAATTGGATCACCGGGCATTCCCTGAGCAGCCATTCGGACACTTATTAATTCCACTTTTGAAAAGTCGTTCGAGCGCTCGAGCGCGGTGAGAAATTCGCGCTTTGCGTCTTCCGTCATTGCACCGACAGTGAGCTTTACTGCCGCCTGTCCATTTTCGAGCCTTGGCTCGATGTTCAGAACACGTACACCGCCTGGCAGCACTTGCTCCAACGCTTGAAACATGTGGGTCCAATTCAGGCTTTGCGCATCGATTATTGAATTTATAAAAGCTGCACGGTCATGTAGCTTCGCGTTTTCCGGCAAGGAGAAGTATCGATCAAGTTCTTCTCTTTGGCCGATCAGTGAGCTGATTTCTCTATTCGAACTTTCATTTTGAATGCGGAACGCTTCGTCTGCTTTGCGAATGGAATCAACATGCCAAACCAACCAGGGAAATGGCAACGCTAAGAGCGTGATCAGCGTTCCACAAAGCGTGAGAAATCGCCGATGTGTTTCCATCGGTTTTGTTGCCAGGTTTACTGGGACTCTCATTCCGCGCTTGCCTCTATCCAAACCCTTGCTAAATTTTAATCGCGACACAATATCCAGCCGGCCAAACCGTCCTGCACCACCTCTGCCAATGGTTGCGGCCCTACGGCTAACCGACTGTCCGTGGGATCCGTCCTCTGTAACGGTTCTACTTTGCACTGAAGTTCGCCCTCAATGGGTGTGGCGAACTCGTGAATTCGGTCCCCAATTCCGGAAAGGTAAACGAAGGCAATTTTTTCCTGCCAGGATTCGTGATAGTAGGCTGCTAATGGGTAAATCTCGTCGAGCAGCGCTGAAGGCGAAAGACTGGCGCTATCCGCATGGAGATCGGTGCAACGGTATGCGCACAGCGCTCCGTTCCGAATTATGCAAGTAGTAAGCGATTGATCCGAGACGCGCGCAACAAGGGTCGAAGTTTGGCTTTCGAGAAGTGCCAGCGCTGATAGCGACGAACTCGAAACAACTCCTGCGTTCATTCCTGCCGACTCCACCACCTCTTCATATTCCCGGATGATTCGAAGCCGGGCGATCGTGGTGACAATATCGAATCCGCCCTTGGGCGATACTTGAGGTATGTATGACAAAATCGAATCCGTCATTTCGAAGGGAATACTCTTTTTCAGCTTCCACTGAAGCAGCGGTATCGCTTCCTGACGACCGCGCGGAAAGTCGTCGAAATGCTGGACAAAAACGCGAATTACAGCATCCGGGAGCAGAACTGCGGCTTGCTCATAGGTCGCCTGAACGCGGCTGCAGGCTCGTGCCATCGCGGCCCGAACGCCAACCGAATCCACGATGTTTGTATCCACCGCCGATGGAACTATCATTCCCGCCGCCAGAGGTTCCATCGCAAATAACTCTACGCTTCCTGTCCTCGATAACCGGACGGCGGAAATCCCGTTCCATGCAATCTCGATTGCCACGACAGGACGCGGCATGGCATCGAGCCAGCGTATCATTCGCTGCACGGCGTCAAATTTCAGCATGTGATCCCGCAAAGCGGCGGCGTTCATGTTCCGACTCGATCTCTTGTTTCCTGCCGGGTCAGACAAAATAACTTCCACCCCGACATTCAATCGTCGGTTCAAAATTCAGCTCATAGTTTATCTGATATGGAATAACCGTATTTGCTCAGCGTCAAATGGGAAAGAAGGCTCTAAAACCAAGTAAGTCTCAATTTATTAGTGACTTGAGGGCGATTTTGGGTCGGCTTTGATTTCCGGTCTAATTTCCTGATTCGGTCGATGAATCCAATATTTTGGATCTGTCCCTGCAAATGCTTTTGACACATGCGACATCTCCGGATTCACCGCATAAAGGTTACTCTCTGTGCTGACAACCGATTCGCGAGCAATTCGTGTCAGCGTTTCAACGGATTGTTCTCCTTCCGCGTCTGCCAACGTCCCGCCCAAAGTAAGGATGTCGTCATTCTGTTTAAGCTCGGCCATGGGACGAATCACAATAAACGCAGGCACAGATGTGCCAGCGTCAATCTGATAAACAGCCCAGGGCACGTCCGAATGGATTTTCGAGTAGGCGTCCGCCACGATCTTGAATGACTCCGCAAAATCGCCTTCATGCCCCGGCAGAACGCGCACTTCGAGAATATGCAGGAAGCGCATTTCAGAAAAATCGATATTTTCCACAAGATAACCGAGGTCATCGCGACGCACTGCGATTATTTTGCTTTGACTCCCAATCTCTCCTTCGATTTCTTGTTGCGCACGGTCAAGATCCGGATGGGCGCCAAGTAGTTGGCTCCATTCTGCGTTGGATTGCGCCATATGCTCGTAAGAATCGAATGGCGAAAAAATAATTTCCTGCGGATTTCCTGTAAGTGATTCCAGGTCGATCCAGAATTTTTGAGTTTCCACGCGGTCAGAACCGCGGGATAGGGTAATCATGAGTTTCTTGTAATCTGCGGATTTCCCGGGATAGATTTCGCGATACCCCAAATAAGCAATGCGCGGAGGCGCGGTGTCCAGATTTGCTGGTTTCTGATCCTGCGCATTCAAAATCAATGAACCCCACAGGAAAATAATCAGCGCAGTTATTGGCCTCAAAGCGTTCATTCTGAATCCCTCCGAATCACATATTCACGCCACTCTGTAACATAATGCATCCAAAAGCCTCATTCTCCTGGGCCACCTGCCTTTTGTTGTGTGGGGCGCTGTTGCGGGTTTGGCGGTTTGAGATGCGGATCTAAACGCTGGGCCTCGGTCAATTCCTTTTCAGCCTCAGCCTTGGCGCCTTTCATGAACAGAGCTGACGCCAAATTAGAATGGGCTTGAGCAGATTGGGGATTCAATCGAATTGCCTCGCGATATTCTAGAATGGCTTCGTCAAACTTGCCTTTGACCTGTAACGCACCGCCAAGTCCCAGGTGAGCCTCAACCATGCTCGGGTCTATCCGCAAGGCTTCACGCAGTTCAACGATTGCTCCGTCCATATCACGATTCAAGCCGAGTGCAAAACCCAGTTCGCGGTGCGCCTCAGCGAGCCCAGGTTCCAGACGAATCGCTTCCCGCAATTCGGAAATGGCCGCGGGCAAATTTCTTTTCTGTCGAAGAGCGGACCCAAGGTCGGCATGTGCGAGCGCTAAACCCGGTTCTATGCCAATCGCATCACGATATTCCGAAATGGCCCTATCGAGGTCGCCTTTCATTTGATAGATGGACCCGATGTTCGCATGCGCTTCAGCAAGTCTGGGTTCAAGACGCAATGCTTGTTGGTATTCTAAAATCGAGCCGTCCAGGTCGCCCCTCGCTTTGAGTGCCAAGGCCAACTCGAAGTGCTCTTTTGCGCTGCGTGAATCCAGCTTGATTGCTTGTCGAAACTCCCGAATCGCTCCATCGAAATCTTGCGCGGCGTAACGTGCCTCGCCTTGCGCCAAATGCGTGGCTGCGGAATCCGCTGCCGCGTGGACGGGCCATCCGGTTAGTGAAAAAGCCATCAGGATGCACCCCCATTTTCTCATTTTCATAATGGTCTCTTTGCCATTCCGCCTTCTCAATACAAGTTATGAACCATGGAAACTGTGTTATATCACAATTAATTTTACCTTCTTTGCTTAACACCCGTAATTTTGCCACCCTCGATTTCTTCACGTGCAAATTGTTCTAAAGGTGCATTTTTGGCCGCTTGTTGAGCTGTTACGGTTGTCCGAAATGAAGCATAAGCTGATGTAATGCCGCTTGTCCTTTATTAATGAATTATTTTTTTTATCACAATTTGCTCACTAGCAAAGACGCGGACGAACAATCTACGCAAAATGCCGCCTCTGCGTGAGCACCCTGTTCACCAGAAAAGTGAGTGGCAGCGCCAATCACTATGTACGTGGCGCGCCCCGCTCTTGAATTGAGAAAGAGGAGGACGCATGGCTGGCAGAATATTGCGCACCTTTTGGATTCTTGCACCTCTGTTCTTCGTTGCAGCGATTCCCGTGGCGGCTCAGTCTTTCCGCGTTCAGTGTCCCACGAGTACCGTCACACATCCTGCGACCAATCCGAATAGCCCAACGCACGATAACAATTCGGAGCCTCCGTATACCGCGCCCACGACATTCGTGAATACGAATCCCGGTTCGCCGGCGAACGGCTATGTGGTTCCGATTGCGCACGTGAATGGCGCGATCAAATGCCAGCAGGTTTCCGGTGGTGACGGCTATTCCACGATGGCAAATGGAACACAAACTTTCATGTTTTCCTTCGGGCCATTGTCCGGTCTCGCGGACATTGCGAACGGGCAGCCGGGCACGGAATTCCCGAACGTTTTTAACACATTGTTCCCTGCGGGCAGCACGCTGCTCCCAGGCGACCCTGCCACGACGGATGGGATTACGGCAAATACTTGGCCTTCCGCAGGAAGCTCCCTATTGCCCGTTGCCGAGTCTAAACAGCCATTTACGTTTAACGGTGCGGTTGGATTGGCTCCCGACATCGCAAACCTGGTCACCATTTATGACATCGCCGAGGATCCGGCAACCTCAACGACGCCGACTAGAGTGTGGATTCAAACAAACGCTCCACTCGGTGTAAATACCGGCGACATGATAGTTCTCTGTGGAACAGGCACGTATACGGCGACACCTAAGCCGCCCTGCGGCGCGGGTACGGCGGCGCTGAATGGTTATGACGGTACCTGGCCCGTTTCATCGGCTAACATCGACCTGAATAGCGTCACTCTTCCGACTACGGTTACGAACTACGGTTTTCCTGCTCCTTATAATTTTACGGTCACGGTTGCCACAAAGGGATTGGCCGATGTAAATGAATCCGCGACTGCGACGGTTGGCATCCCCCCGCAAATTGATGGGCACGTGGATCCCCGCCAAATCATGGATGTTGGCGTAATGAATGGCAGCATTCCGGCGCCTTTAATCGCATTCGATGAGGACGATGAAATGTTCCTCACGCTCACCAATGTGGGCATGATCATGCGCCCGGATTTGTTCGAGCAGCACACGATCCACTTCCACGGCTATCCCAATGCCTCGTCGGTATATGACGGAGTACCTGACGCTTCTGTCGCTATCAACATCGGCGGCAGCTTCACCTATTACTATCTTTCACCGGATGCCGGCACATACTTCTGGCACTGCCATATCACGCCCCCCGAGCACCTGCAGATGGGAATGGTTGGGCAGCTTTATGTTCGTCCTCGACAAAACCGTGTTCCGAATGGCGTGAGCCTCTATGCTGCTCTGCAGCAACAAAATAGCGGAGTCGATCTGCGCACTGCCTGCAATCCCTCAGCCGATATCCTGTGCAGCGCTACCTTGCCGGCCAGCAACTCCGGTGTTACCCAAGGTACCGATAAGCTTGGCAACCCCCAAAAGTACACCTACAACGATGGCGACGCTTCAACGGCCTACGATGTCGAATATCCCCTGCAAATTCACGGTTTTGACCCCAATTTCCACTTTGTGGGCATGACGTTTAACCCGGAAATGTTTGCGGACATGAAGGACAAGTTCTACCTGTTGAATGGGAGAAGCTATCCCGACACAATCCAACCCGGCCCGATGGCTACCCAGTCTTCTGATGGAAGGATGCACTTCTCACAACCTCTACCCTCGATTATCAACATTCCCGCGGGCGGAAAGGCGCTATTGCGCATCGCGGACCTGGACGTCTCCGAATATCAGACTCTCGCATCGATGGGACTTCCTATGAAGGAAGTGGGATTCAACGCCAAGCTGCTGCGCGACCAAGCGGGGAATAACATGGAGTTTTACACCAATTCCATCACCCTCGGTGGCGGTGAATCGCTGGACGTGATTTTGGACGCCAGTGACGATGGTTGCGGTGTGACCGGCTGCGCGCAATCTTTGTATCCGCCAGGCAGCACGTTCTATCTTTACACACCCAATCTTGACCATCTTTCCAACGACCAGGAGAACTTCGGCGGACTTATGACCGAGGTTCACATCTGCAATTCCGTGACGGGCAGCAACACATTTGGGAATACCTGCAACTAGGAGAGCGGCAATGAGAACAACGAAAATGAATAAAACGAGCGCGAATTCCATGCTGCTTCCAGCCTTGATCCTGGCGCTGGCGTTTATCTTCGTAGCTCCCGCGCACGCCTCGGTTCCAGGCATCACGGCTGCCGGCGGAGGTTCTAAGGGCACGTTCAATTTGACCGCGCAAACCGCCTTCCTGAATCAGCCGGACGGCAGCACTGTCTACTCTTGGGGTTACGGCTGCACCGGCGGGACGGCTACCTTTGCGCAAACTCTGGGCATGGCCGACTACGATGGCCAGAATTGCCCCACCATGCAAGTCCCTGGGCCAACGCTGGTGGTCACAGAAGGTGACACGGTCACTATCAATCTGTCGAACGGCCTGCCAACCGCCGCCGGTAATACCTCGATTCTGTTTCCGGGTTTCGTCGTGACAGCCACAGGCGGCGTGGCCGGATTGCTGACCCAAGAGGCAGGGCCTGGGGGCTCGGTGACCTACACTTTCGTCGCTTCGTCGCCAGGGACACACTCTTATTACAGCGGGACGCAGGGTGACTTACAGGTCGAGATGGGCCTTTACGGCGCTATCATCGTACTTCCCAAAACCGCGAATATTCCGGCCAACTGTACTTCGGGACTTGCCACTACTAACCAGTCCGTAAAGCACGTTTGGGGTGAATGGGATTGGCGGTTAGCTGCTGCGGCATATGACCATCCGGATAGCTGTTATGACCGCGAATACCTGTTTCAGTGGGCCGAGATGGACCCCAACATCCACAAACAGGCACTAGCACAAGTGACTGCGTTGAACGGATGCACCGCAGGATCTCCAGGATGCAGTCTCAACGTCCCCACCGAGCCGTACCATCCTTCCTATTTCCTAATTAACGGACGCTCTATGCCCGATCTCATGGACGCCAACTATGCGGCCGAGTATCCACATCAGCCTTACAACGGGAATCCACACATGCACCCAGGCGACCTGACGCTGATTCGCGCCATTGGGCAGGGCCGCTGGCAGCATCCGTTCCACGAACACGCCAACCACGTGCGCATTTTGGGACGCGATGGAAACATGATTCTCAGTAGTGCTTCCATTACATATCAAAACGGGGGCGTGGCGCCGGCATTGGCAGGACCGTTGATGTTTAACACCGACACAACCCCTGGAGAAGCTTTCGACGGCATTTTCTACTTCACAGGACGAGGTCTGAATTGGGACGCCTACGGACATAATCCCGGCTCAAGCGATCCTTACGCAACAGTTTCCTGCACTCCAGACGCAAACGGCTATAACACAGCTGTTACCTCTATGGATAAATTGCACACTATTAACTATTACGAGTGGTGCCAGGACCATAACAAGCCGCTCGAAGTCGCACCCTTTGGCGATGTCAATGCCGGCGGTCCAGCAACTCTTCCCGACCCTAACATTTTCACAAACGGTCCGTGGTACGGCGGCACGCCCTATTTAGGACCGGATGCGACACTGCGTGGGGGAGGGAACCAGGCCTGCCTCAATGACGTCAATGGCCCAATTAATGCCGGTAGCTCCCCGTGCAGTACCCTGCAGCCCTCCAACATTCAAGCCAATCCGGCTAATGAGCGCGGTTGGGCGTATATGTGGCACTCGCACAATGAGCGCGAAATTACCACCAACAACGTTTTCCCTGGCGGCATGTTGATGATGATGCTGGTTGATACACGGGAATTTGTAATTGATGAATCCAAGTAATACGGAAACGCACAGGAGAAGCTCAATGCGATTCACGACACTCAATTCGATCCTCAAGACTGCCATCCTCGCTGTGGCGGGTCTTTTGTTGACTTCCAGTGCATCCTTTGCACAGCAGCAGGTGAACCTGACTGCCGCGCCGACGACAGCAACGCTCCCCGATGGCTCAACGGTGCCAATGTGGGGCTACAGCTGCACGCCGTTGCCTTCTAACGTCACCTCCACTGCGACCTGCGCCCCGCTGAATCCAAATGCGGCAGGTGGTTGGTCCCCGGTAGTGATTACCGTCCCCACCGGCGCTACCGGCGGCCTTCAGATTAACCTGACGAACTCTCTGTCCTTTGCGAACGGGAATACGGTTCCCACATCGCTGACGATCGTCGGACAAATCGGCGGCGGCCTTGGCGGAGCGCCAACGACCATGCCGAGCCCCGTCCATCCTCCTCAGACAGTCACTTGGTCCGTCGCAAATATCCCTAATGTGGACAATGTTCCTCCCCCGCAAGAACCGCGCGTCCAATCCTTCGCCACCGAAGTGACGGCCGGTACAACTGCGCCATTGAAATGGTCTTTCCTGCGTCCGGGAACTTATTTGTTGGAATCGGGAACGCATCCTTCGATTCAAGGCCCCATGGGGCTGTATGGAATTCTCGTTGTGACTTCCGCGCCAACGGCGACTGCAGGCACTGAAACTGCGCCTGGTACCGCCTATCCAAATATTAACTATGATGCAGAAATTCCAGTGCTCTTCAGCGAAATCGATCCTGTCCAAAACAATGCTGTGAGTTCCGCGGTAAATACGGCGGGTTTCTTGGAAACAGCCACGATTCAAAGGAGTTCAACTCCTGGCCCTGTCGTCGCCGTTAACGTGACGAATGGTGGCTCCGGCTATCACGTAGGCGATTCGATAAACTTTACAAGCATGACGGGTTCAGGTTCGCCGGCAGTTGCTGCGGTTAGCGCGGTGGATGTGAATGGTGCGATTACGAGCGTATCGGTAACGAATGGCGGCGGTGGTTATTCAACGTCAGTTACAGCGTCGGCCTCGACTCTTTCGGGCGGGTCCGGTGCATCGCTTCTGGCAGTTCTTGAATTAGGCGGAGATGCTTGCACTGCCGGACCTGGTGCTTGCTATCCTCCCGCGGTGAACTACACCCCACTCTATTACACAATTAACGGCGTCGCCTTTAACCGTACGAGTCCTTCGAATTCTCTCTTTTCTGTTATGCCGGCCACGATTGCTCCAGCTACAGGTGCGGGCAACATCCTGGTGCGCATGGTCAACGCTGGCTTAAAAATGCACGTTCCTTCGATCGTCGGCTCTCAGGTCGCGGGTCAAACGGGCGGGACTAATCCCATTGTTACGGGCTTCAAGATTCTGGCCGAAGACGGCCATCCTTTGCCGGGTGTGCCCAAGGTTAAAACCGATGTCTTCATGGCGGCAGGAAAAACCTTCGATGTGATGATCAACGGACAAACGACGTCCGGCACAACCATTACCCCCTACTCGACAGCGCTGCCTATTTATGACCGCGAATTGAGCCTTTCTGGCAATGCGATAGAACGCGATGCCGGCATGCTTGCCTACATCAACATCAATGGCGCTGGACTCCCAGTTACTTCCGGAACCGGCGTCTTTGCACCTGCAGTTGCACGCGCGGATACCTACAATGCGCTCTTTGTTGTAAGTGGGCAGACGCAGACTTTGAGCGTGACCGATCCTTCGAAAGGTGTTATCGCGAACGATAGTAATGTTTATGGTGTTCAGCTGCTTACCGCGCCAACAAATGGAACGGTAGTCCTTAGTGCGAATGGAACTTTTTCTTACACTCCGGCGGTGGGGTCCACATCCACATCGGACACGTTCAGCTATTGCGCGAATGGAACTGTTAACGCAGGAGTATGCTCTTCAGGCGTATCGGCTACAGTATCACTCAATGCCTCGAATATTTCGGACACTGCCGGAGTCTTCTGCCCGGGCGGTTCGTTCACTTCGAACGCGGCCAAATATTTGGCCATCAAGACTCCCGGCGTCCTGGCAGGTTGCACAGACGGCGCGAAACTCCCGCTGACTGTCGCAACCTCGACGATCACAGTAACTGGCGGAACAACAACTGGAACAGTTATTGCTGATGCGAATGGTGGTTTCACTGCGACGGCGGCTGGTGCGGGCACCCTCTTATTTACGTTCCAAGCTCAGAATTCACTTGGGAAATTGAGCGCATCGGCTACCGTGAGCGTCACATTCCCGGTAGGTAGTGGCTTAACGCTCAACGTGCTGGACGGTCAAGATAAAACAACCCCGATTACAGATTACCGCTGGATCATAGAAGAAGACCGCACATTCTATATCGACCCGAACTGCTTAACCAATCCTCCAGCGGCTGGCTGCCCGACTTCAGGGTCAGGGATTGTCCCAACCCTCGGGACCAATTTCCACACCAGCTATATGCCCTATATCGCGCAGGGCTGCACGGGAGACTCATCTTGCGAACAAGGCCAGACTGTGTTGGGCGTGCCCGCGGTTTGCGATGTTGGCAACGGAGCTTGCAGGACCACTGGCTCGGAAAAGACGATCGTAATGCCGGGGGATGTTGCCCTGGACATAACGAAGCATTACTACGTTTCGGTTCTACCTTGGGACGCGGCTAGTCCCTTTATCGCTGGGTACGCTGGCGGAGGTTGCCAGAATGGAGCCGCAAATGCCCCCGCCAGCGCAACGTGCGGCCACGGCATGGGAGGCGCCCCAATCCGTTGGAATGGTTCAGCCTGGGTGAGTCCCGCTGGATCGAATTCGTTCCAGTCGCCTGTAACAGTTATTACTCAACCTTCGCCATATCCTCCTGGAAAACTTTCCGTGTTCGTGTTTGAAGATGATTTTCCGCTGAACGGCGAGCAGGATGGCGGAGGCGGCGTCGATGTGTTGTCACCCAATGAGCCAGGACTCGGCGGCTTCCAGCTTCACCTTTGGGACGCCATGGGCGGCAACGGCGATTTTACCGGACAAATGACCTATGACATGTTCAACCAGCCGCTGACCAACAGCTTGGCTGGAACCCTGGACCCGAACAACGGAAATAATGCATGTCCGATTACCACGAATAACCCTTTGCTTTCCGGTAATGGCACGACCGATCCGACGGCAACCGGTATTACCGGCATGATCGTGACTTGCCCAAAATACGAGTCTGATGGTGTCACGTTGTCCCCGTTGGCGGGTCAAGCTGTCGTCGCCAACCTTATGCCTGGAAGATGGGGCGTGATTGCTACACCCGGAGCGGACCGCATTGCCAGAGGGGAAGAGTGGCTTCAGACCAACACGCTGGACGGTCAGAAGGCTCATGACGTTTTCACAAGAATTGGCGAGCCCAGCTACTTCCAGGAATTCGGACCGGCTTCCTACCATGTCAGTATCGGTTTCGCGAACCCAGGGATTATCAATGCGCGGCACCAGTATGTTTGCAATGGCACCGACCCAAACATTTCGGGCCTCAATTGCAACAACACCGTCACTGGAGTTGTTACATCCGAACACCTCAGCCGCACGCCGGACGAAAGACTTTACAGCAGCGGCACGCACGACGCCTATTATTGGTCTCAATGTTACGTTAGCTTCGGAGATCCGGACGGCGAAGATTTTGCCTTTACCAAGTGCAATGCCGACGGGACTTTTAAGCTTACAGGCCTTCCCTCTGGGGATTGGAGAGTCACTGTTTTTGACCAGTGGAACGACTTGCTGGTTGACGGCTTGTCCACTCCTGTAGCCACGGGAGCCGTATTCAACAGTTCGAGTGAGTCGGGAAATACAGTCACTGTTAATGCTCCGACGCAGGGACTTTCTGTCGGAGAGACAGTAACGATCAGCGGAGTGACGCCTGCCGGATACAACGGCACCTTCACGATTGCTTCGATAACTGGACCGAATTCATTCACCTACACCGACACGAAAACCGGACTGGCTGCGGGGAAAGGCGGGGCGGCAGCGGGTGTCACGAACATGGGAGAAATCGCTTCCACGCAGTGGGAAACCAACCTGTACACTCGGACATTTGTTGACGATAACAAGGATGGTATCTCGCAATCCGGCGAGGCAGGAATTCCGTTCGCAAACGTAGCCGTCCGTTTGCGCGACGGCAGCCTTGAAAACCTCTTGGTCACAGACTTCACCGGGACTGCCAACTTCAACGAAACTTTCCCGTTGTTTAGCTGGTACACGGTGGAAACCGACGTAACACGCTACAAGAACACTGGAACACACGTGGTATATGACGTCGGCGGGCCGGACGATGGCTCCAAGGCATGCGGAACAGTTGGTTATCCGCCTTGCGGAAACTCCGTGATCGGCAAGTACTTGGCCAACACAGCTGAGATCGTCTCTGTACCTACGAACTTGCGCGTCCCAGGAGCGGTCTATTGCGCAACTGCGGATTGCGATGGCAAAACGGTTCAAAATGGCCCAGGAACAAGTGACCCCCCAAGTAACTGCACTACTAATACTGCTACTCCACCACTGACGACCTGCTCGACCCTGCTTTCTTCAGGCCGAGTCGATCCGCCATGGGTTGGAGTCGAGGGCTGGCAGGGCTTCCCCGGTCAGAACAATTTCCTTGAATTTGGCAAAGAGCCCTATGTGGCTGGTGAAAACGGCGGGATCAAGGGGCATGTTATATACGCCTCAACCCGGCCGTTTGACGATCCGCAACAACTCGTCCAGACGCAATGGGAGCCATTGGTACCGAACGTAACCATTAACCTGTATCAGGAAGGTGTGGCCTCGGACGGACTCACCCCAACCCTGACTTTGGTTGACACCACGAAGACCAGCAGCTTCGACGATTTTGCTCAGGGCTTCCACCTTGCGGCCGACGGCGTGACCAAGATTCCCAACATGAACTGCCCTGGTCAGGGCGCGAACTCCGGTGCTATTCCGGATCTGTTCTACTTCTCGATTTACAATCAGCCGAACTACCTCGACTTTTACAACAATGTTCTGCACGGCACTGGCGGAACAACTCCGCTGCCAAACAATTCTCAATTCAAGTGTTACGACGGCATGCACAACTGGAACCAGATTCAGCCAGCTCCATACGATGGCGCGTACCAGTTCCCAAGCGTGACTTCCGTCGATCCAACCTCCGGAAAGCCTATCGGAACGAATTGCACAATCTGCTCGACTAAGGGCACGCAAGTTGCCACTGCCTTGCCAGCGAATGATCTTTATTACGGCCTGCCGCAACTGCCCACAGGGAAGTATGTGGTGGAAGTGGTTCTGCCGCCAGGGTACGAACTGGTCAAAGAAGAGGACAAGAACATTCTGATCGGTGACAACTTCATCGCTCCTGTAACCCAGGAATTCGGTGGACTTGGCAATATCTTTATCATCCCCGACCAGGCTTCGGTTGCCTCATCCCAGCAATACCCGGGCCCTGGTTACAATGCAAATAACGTCCAGAATCCGACACAAAGCCTCGGAACTACGCCTGTGAATGGAATCGTTCCCAGTTTCATACCGGAGCCGATTTGGCCATGCGTTGGCGAGTCACGTATCGTGCCAGATTACATCAGCCTGTACCCGGGATCCAAGCAAGTTGCGCCTTTTGCAGGAGCTACCCGTAACCTGTGCGATCGCAAGGAAGTGACCTTGGACGACCAGGCGGGTGCGATTGCCAAATTCTACGTGTATACCTCGACGCACATTGCTTCCAAGTTTACTGGTGGAATCACGGACGATTACACTTCGGAATTCGATCCTTTTTCTCCGCAATTTGGGGAAAAGTTTGCACCGCCATCGCTCCCCGTTTCGATCAAGGATTGGGCGGGGAACGAAGTCTCTCGCGTGTACGCCGATCAATGGGGAACCTACGACGGCATGACCTACTCGACATGGGAAGTCAACCCGCCAAATCCGACAGGGTACTCGCCCTCGATGATGGTCTTTTGCATGAACGATCCGGGACCAATCCTCGACCCGAAGGGTTCGGGGCAGATGGTTACCGACCCCCTGTACACCCCAGGCTATAGCCAGTTTTGCTACGAACTGCCGTTCATGCCCGGTACAACGCAGTATCTCGATACGCCAGTCGTGCCAACGTCTGCCTTCGCTGGAGCGGGCTACAACAATGTGGATTGCGCGTATCCGGATGCGACGCCTGCCATCAGTGAAGTTGATGGCGACCAGATCGGCCCCTGGATTGCAACTCCTGGATCTGCAAATCCAATAACGATAACTTCTCTCGGTACACAGACTGTCCCGAACAACGCCTACTCTGGCCCTGCGGCTACAACTGCGCCGTACAATCAAAAGACGATCACCCGAACGTATAACTTTGGTCCGTGCACGCTGTCCGGAGCCGCGTGCACCAATGGTGCCTCGGTTGCGTTGAGATCTGTGGATGGAAGTGGTGCGACGATACCGCTAAACATTACGGGTTGGTCTGCGACTCAGATCATCGCTACTGTGCCGACCGCCGTTTCCAAGAACCCGCACTTCTTGTGTGCTGTGCAACAGCAGGCACAATACGGAGGTTTACCATCGTATTGCGGTCAATTGGTCATCACAGCAAGCAGTGGCAAGCAGTCGATCGACACAGTGACCGTTACGGTTGGTGGCTCCAAGCCAAAGCATGTCACGGCTTCGGGTTCGATCCAGACTGCGATTGACAATGCTAATCCGGGGGACCTGATCATGGTTGACCCCACCTGCAATCCGACCACACCTCCCGCTGCCGGAGTAGACCCCTGTACAGTTCCTGGAACTCGAACGACCGCAGCCCACAATGAATTACTGCTGATGTGGAAGCCGGTCCGGTTGCAAGGAGTTGGCGCGGCTTCCAGCATAATCAACGCGAATACTCAGCCCGCGGGCAAATTAGATACTTGGCGCGCGCGCGTCGTGTGCCTGTTTGGGCTGGCACTGAATGGCACGCCAAGCACAGGCGCAACCGGGTCAGATCCGTATGATCCGACCGGACAACTCAGCTGCCCCGGAACAGGTTGGAATAATTTTGTGGGGAATTCCGTCAACGCGCAGGTCGACCCGATACCGTTCGAAGCTGTCATTGGGTGGGATGCCTCGCTAAATGGTAACCTCGCTCAATTGCTGCAAGAGCCAAGTTTGATGGGTGCTCTCGAAGGCGCAGGAATTACCGTATTGGGGAAGGGTGTTAATTTCCCCACATCGCCATTCACCCCTGGAGCTGAGGGAGCGTTTCCGACAGGAACGACACTTCTTAGCGGCACTGTAAACGTTAATACCGGTGCCTACACCACGGGAGACGGCAATCCGCTGTGTCACACGAGCAGCACAAACGATACAAATCCTTTTCCCAGCAACTACTCCTGCAACCCATCGAGCATCGATGGGTTGGGCATCACGGATAGTTCTCAGGGCGGCGGAGGCATCTTCGTCCATGCTTGGGGACACAACCTGCAAATCGCCAATAACCGGATTTACAGTAATGCGGGCACCCTATCCGGCGGCATCAACATGGGGCAAGGTGAAGCTGCTCCTTCGTATATTGCGGGGAGCACCACAAACGAAGCCCCGGGGTCGTGCATACCCAATGGAGTTCTCGCGACCAATGCGTTGTTGCCATATTGCCAAAACTTGGATGTCAATATTCATAACAACGATATATCTGTAAACTCCTCCACCGGTGATGAACTGTTCTCGGGCACGCCGGCGGGAGCGGGCGGCGTCAGCATCTGTTCCGGCGCCGATTACTATAAGTTTAACTACAACTGGATCTGCGGAAACCTGAGCAGCGGTGATGGCGGTGGCGTTGCTCACATGGGTATGAGTTACGATGGTGATATCGAACACAACTCTATCCTGTTTAACCAGAGCCTCAATCCAACGATCCCAGCGAACGGCGGAGGCCTCGTTGTTATGGGGACCCCTGACGCCGATCCTACCTGCGGTGCCACGACCGATATGGACTGTATTCCAACGCCTAGTTCGATTACTCCCAGCGACGGCATGGGTCCGAACCTGGTCATTAATGCGAACTTGATCATGGGCAATGCCGCAGAGTCCGGCAGCGGAGGGGGACTACGCTTCCAGAACGTCAACGGAACAGACGTGCTGTCCTTCCCGAAAACACCTGCACAATGGTGGTCAGCATCCGTGACTAACAACATCATCGCGGATAACGTCGCCGGCTGGGATGGCGCAGGCATCTCCCTGCTGGATGCTTTGAAAATCGACATCATCAATAACACGATCGTTTCCAATTCAACGACAGCGTCGGCTGGGATCCTCTTCACCACGATTGGGGCTCCGCTTGCCAGCTCTGAGGGAACCAACTGCGTGATCGGCACGGAGACCTCGTGTCCTCAGATTGCAGGACTCGTGAGTATCGGGAACAGCTCAGTTTTGCAAGCCAATCTCCCTGCAACAGTTACCTGCCCGCCGAATCATTTTCAGCCTGGGACAGGTGCCGCCAACGGGACTTGCAGAAATTATTCGTATCCCCAACTGGCCAACAATATCTTCTGGCAAAACAGCGCCTATTACATCGGCGTCGGTGCTCTCAGCGCTCAATACCAACAGAACGTAGTTTCTCTCTACAATGCTTTCACCACATCCCTGGCACCGACGCAACCCCAAGCGGATTCCACCGTCGCCCATGGCAACGGTACGACCATAACGGGCGGGACCGGAGCTTGCGTGGCCGCCAGCTATTGGGACATTGGCGTACGCGGCGATATGACTGTTGCGGGTCACGAGTCCGGTGTCACACTCGCACCGTCATACTCGGTGATCACCGATGCTTTAGACTACGCCGGTTTGCATAATTTGGCTTCCAACCCGAATCTCCTAAGCCAGTACTGCGACGGCTCTCGGACACCTCCCGAATTTGGAGCGTCCGGCTGGGCAGTGCCACCAGGTATTTCGGACGCCACTGTGCCCAACCCCATCTTTAATCTATCTCCGGTTGCCACAGTCGACGAAGGCAACAACTGGATCAACATGCGTTGGGGCCCGCTATCGATGGTGAATCCGGTTACCAACAACCAGCTCGCTAATTATTCACTGGCGGGAGGCTCTCCAGCGATTGACTACATCCCGTCTGGTTCTGCAGCTGGTTTGCTTGCGCCGCAGACTGACTTCTTCGGTAACCCGAGGCCGGATCCAAGTGCGCCGAGTTTGATCGACGTTGGAGCAGTCGAGTTTCAAGGGATTGCTCCGGCAGCAACATCGATTGCTCCGGGTACAGGGGCTCGCGGCTACTCAGTTAACGTGACCATCACTGGCACTCACTTAACAGGTGCGACAGGGGTTAACGTTTCCGGCACAGGCGTCACCGTCAGCAACGTTACGGGCGTGAGTGACACCACAGTGACTGCAACATTTGCTATCTCAACGACCGCCGCACTCACAACCAGAACTGTTTCCGTAACGACGACGAACGGTACGAGCAACAACGTATCCTTCGTCGTTAGCAACCCGGCGGCGCCGGCACTGAGTTCCATTAGTCCCACATTCGGTTCGCGGGGAACTAGTGTTCCCGTAACCTTCACAGGGACTAACCTGTTAACAACATCGGCGATTAACGGTGTCGGTGCTGGCATTACTGTCAGCAACTTGACGGTAGTAAGCGATACCACCGTCACGGCAACTTTCACAATCACCGCCACAGCTGGTCTGACAGCCAGAAATGTAACCGTCACAACACTCGGTGGAGCGAGCAATCCCGAAACGTTTACCGTGACGGGGCCGACGCTTGCTTCGATCACTCCCAACAGCGGCTCGCGAGGGACGAACCTCGCAGTAACTCTGATCGGGACTGGTTTGACGGGGGCAACAGTGGTTAACGCTGGCGCGGGAATTACGGCCAGTGGCATCACCGTAAGCCCCGATGGGACACATCTCACGGCTACATTTGCAATTACGAATACTGCCGGCTTAACCACGAGAAACGTAACTGTGACGACGCCGATCGGAAACACACCCACAGCTGGTGCGCCAACGTTCACGGTACTAGGGGCGACGGTAACGATTAGCGCTCCGGTCCCGGCGCTGAACACTGGTGGTACAAACACGAAGTCCGGCACTATTACGGTTAGCAACACTGCTAACGGAACGTTTGCCGGGCCACTCACGCTGACTGCGACGCCGACGATCACCAAAACCGCCGGTGCTGGAGCTTTCTCAATCACAGGAGGAACCTGCACCAGCACTACGGTAATTGCTGCCGGAAGTGGCTGCACGATTACCGTGCAATATGTGCCGTCAGGAACGGCAACGTCTACGGCGCATATCACGATCACTGACACTGGTGCTTCCACGGCATCCCAGAACAGTGCCAACTTCAACGGCAACTAATCCAAGGGGAAGGGGCGACCTGAGTCGCCCCTTTGCATTACGCTAAATGGCACAACGGTTGCTCTGTGAGGATGATGGAACATATGGGGAATCACCTAAGTTTTGGTCACAAACACTTCCTGCTCGCGATTCTCCTCGTGAGCGGTATTGTTCTACCGCTGGCCATGGCGCAGAATGGCCCGGAAATGCCAAAAAACGGAACGATTGTTCCCGCCTCTTCCACCCCTGCTGCTGGGGCTCCCTATCGAAATCAGCCAGACCGGCTGGCCAAGCGGGCCGTGGCGTATTACGAATCTATTTGGGGAATCGAATCTCCCAGCATTAAAGCGGTGGAATCGGGAGTAATCCTTCGATTTAGCTATCACGTTTTGGATCCAGGAAAAGCAAAGATTTTGAATGACAAGAAATTGTCGCCTGAATTGATCAGTCCTGAAAAAGGCATAAAACTGGTAATCCCCGAGATGGATAATGTCGGTATCCTGCGGCAAACAAGCACGCCTGAAGCGGGAAAATCCTACTGGATGGCGTTTTCGAATAGCGGCCGGCTCTTGAAGCCCGGGGATCGAGTCGACATCGTAATCGGGGATTTTCACGCACGAGACTTGCTGATCCAGTAGACAATGCTCCGCAATATTTTGCTCGACGCAGGTTGGTATGTTTGAGAATCGGACCGCAGACGATATTTCGTCAGTCGAAGCGATTGGAATTTGGACTAAGTAGGGAAGCTAATATTGCTCCACAGGATGCATCACCTATGAATGAGAACAGATACTCAAAATCAGCCCGTTTAGTTATTGGATTAATTTTTCTATGTGCCGCGCCTGGCGCAACCCACGCGCAAATTGCCTCGCCAGGTCCGATGCCGATGCAAAAAGTTGGCTCGTCATCGCCCCAACGACAAAAGATCTCAGATGTGGAAGACGATTTTGCGGGCTTGGCCTATAGCGACGATCAAAAGAGTGAAATCGACAAGATTCATCAAAATACGAAATCGCATCAGGATGTGGTTGCAAAAGACACCCAGTTAAATGGGGATCAAAGAGACGCCATGCTTTTGGGCTATACGAGGATGGAGTACGGGGAGATCTACAAAGTGTTGACGCCTGAACAAAAAAGACAGGTTCAACAGAAGATTCGTGCTCGCCGAGCAGACCAGGAAGCGGCGAAAAGGCACCAAGTGCCGGTTCAAAAATAGGCGCGCTGTTACGCGCTTCGAAAATACTTGCCGAAAGATATCTAGCCCTAACACTACACACCTTGCTGGCGGAAAACCGCGGATGCCAGCCGAAACTGCAGATAGGGTTGCAGAATCAGAGGCATTGCTCTGGGCTCTGGGGTCCCTCGAACTGACGCTTTGAAAAACCTGTGGCAGCTTGACGGGACGCAAAGAACGAAATTAGCTTTCGATTTATCCTTATTGACGCTCCAACTAGGAATCTTCGAACAAAGGTGCATATATGTTCAAAAATATTTTGGGGTCGATGTTGGTTCTGGCGTTTGCGATTTCACCTTCGTTGGCAAACGATGTCAGTCCGGCTCCTGCAAACCTCTCCGCCGATGCGATCGTAGGAAAGAACGTCGCGGCACGCGGCGGGTTGCAGGCCTGGCGAGCGGTGCAAACCATATCCATGGAAGGGAAGATGGGCGTAGGCGGGAATCAGCGCGCCGTGCTTCCCACTCCCAGTCCTATCCCAGGCCATACGATCACACAGCAGATGCTTCCGCAGCGGCCCGCCGACGAAATACAACTCCCGTTTGTAATGGAAATGAAGCGTCCTCGCAAAACGCGAGTGGAATTAGTTTTTAAAGGGCAAACGGCGGTGCAGGTTTTCGATGGCGCCAACGGATGGAAATTGAGGCCATTCCTGAACCGGAATGACGTTGAGCCGTACACGACGGATGAAATGAAGAAAGCTGCGTTGCAATCCGATCTTGACGGCCCACTGGTCGACTACTCCGCCAAAGGGACAAAAATCGAACTGGAAGGCACCGAAAATATCGAAGGGCGCGACAACTACAAGCTTAAGCTGACCTTGAAAAGCGGGAACGCAATGCACGTATGGATTGACGCACAGACTTTCCTGGAAACGAAGATGGAAGGGCAGCCGAGAGTTTTGGATGGGATTTCTCATCCCGTGGAAGTTTACTACCGCGACTATCGCCCCGTGAGCGGGCTTCAGATTCCCTATGTTTTGGAGACGAAAGTTCTTCCCGTCAGCCAACCCGGCTCACGGGTAAGGCAAACTCCAGTTCCGGTGGAAAGAATTAATCTGGAAAAAGTAGAAGTGAACCCCAAGCTGGATGAAGCCCTGTTTACGAAACCCGCGGTCCAACAACCGAAGGCTCAGTAATATTTGACAAGTTAGTCCGAAGACAGCATGGTCCGTGGCAGTCGGAGGGAGAACTAGCTTGGAGCTTGGTGTGTACGCCAACCAAGTTCTCCCATCCCCGCAATCATATCCGCTCTCAGTAATTCACTCATTAATAATCATGTAGTACTCTTTATTTAGTCGAGCGGTTACGGGACGATCGGGTCCGCCTCAAACGCGCCAGGTCATATATAAAAGAGGCTTGCAAGGACGAAACTCCCCAGGCTGAAGAATTTGTTCGAGAAGTGGATTATGGGAACCTCAGCGGCGAAAACAAACTGCGGAAAAAGTGTGCAGCGGACCTTCGGGGGCTAAAGCCGGGAAGAACGGGCAGGCTTGACGTCGTGGCTGAAGCCTACGACCCACAAAAATTCTGAAGTTCTCCCACAGACTCTGAAGCCTATGCGACGCAAACTCAGTGTTTGATGGGCCGTGCTTTCCTCGCTGGTTCTTGTTGGAAAGGCAATTCGTAAGCAGTTTCGTTAGTCAACAGGCATTTCAGTGGCGGGCGACGAGGGCGAAAGCCTCAAATCAGTGGCGGAGTCTGCAACGTATGTGGAACAAGCTTCTCGTTGAGAATTGACAACTGAGCGCGCCCTCCAAATTTCGTAGATCGCAGGATATACAACCAATTCGAGAAGGAAGGACGAAAATATTCCGCCAACCATGGGCGCGGCAATGCGCTTCATCACGTCAGATCCAGCGCCGGTCGCCCACATAATGGGAAACAAACCGATACAGGTAGTGGCAAAGGTCATGAATTTCGGGCGCAGGCGTTTCGCGGCGCCTTGAACGATGGCTTCCCTCAAATCTATCAGATTTTGCATGCGGCCATTGCGCTTTGCGTCTTCGAAAGCGAGGTCAAGGTAGAGCAGCATAAAGACGCCGGTTTCCGCATCAATTCCCAAGAGCGCAATCAATCCAACCCATACGGCGATGCTCATGTTGTAGCCTGCCGCATAAAGAAACCAGATTGCGCCAACCGCGGAAAAGGGAACGGCCAGCAAAACGATCAAGGTTTTTGTAATCGAACCCGTATTTATAAAGAGAAGACAAAAGATCAGGCCAATTGTTATGGGCACCACAATTTTCAAGCGATCGCTGGCGCGCTGCATCGCTTCATATTGCCCGCTCCAGGAGATTGCATATCCCGTGGGCAATATCAGATGATCGCGCAGAAGCTGATTCGCCTCTCGAATGTAACTATCCGCGTCACGGCCGGTGACGTCGACATAAACATAGCCTGTCAGCAGTCCGTTTTCATTGTGGATCATGGAGGGCCCATTCGTGATCTTGATT
>Ga0210401_10001021_pt1 | contig 33675 bp, 33 predicted proteins | sample IncBWH32MmetaG_FD_150866 | JGI IMG/M metagenome (GOLD analysis project Ga0210401, IMG submission 150866) | Forest soil microbial communities from Barre Woods Harvard Forest LTER site, Petersham, Massachusetts, United States - Inc-BW-H-32-M | ecosystem: Environmental > Terrestrial > Soil >... | reverse complement strand
TGCGATGAACGGCTTGCCGAACGCGATCAGATCGGCCGCGCCCGCCGCCAGCACCTTGGTTGCGAGCTCGAAGTCGTAGCCGTTGTTGGCGACATAGGCGCCCTTGAAGCGCTTGCGCAAGCTTCCGTAATCGAACGGCGCGATATCGCGCGGGCCGCCGGTCGCGCCTTCGATGACATGGATGTAGGCCAGCTTCAGCGCGCTGAGATGATCGACGATGTAGTCGAACAACGGCTGCGGGTTGGAGTCGGACACATCATTGGCCGGCGTCACCGGCGAAATGCGGATGCCGGTTCGATCCGCGCCGGCTTCAGCGGCGACGACTTTCGCCACCTCGAGCATCAGCCTGGCGCGGTTCTCGATTGATCCGCCGTAGCCATCGGTGCGCTTGTTGGTGCCGTCCTTGGCGAACTGATCGAGCAGATAGCCGTTGGCGCCGTGGATTTCGACGCCGTCGAATCCGGCGGCCAGCGCGTTCGCGGTGCCGCGCTTGAAATCTTCGATGATCCCCAGAATTTCCTTTCCCGCGAGCGCGCGCGGCTCGGAGATGTCGGTAAACGTGCCGTTGACAAACGTCTTGCCCTTGGCGCGGATCGCGGACGGGCCGACCGGCGCGCCGCCGCCTGGTTGCAAGGAGGTGTGCGAGATGCGCCCGACATGCCAGATCTGGATGAAGATGCGCCCCTCCCGCTCGTGCACGCGATCGGTCACCTTGCGCCAGCCTGCGACCTGTTCCTTCGAGTAGATGCCGGGCGTGTCCTGATAGCCCTGGCCTTGCTGCGAGACTTGACTGGCCTCGGTGATGAGCAGGCCGGCGGAGGCGCGTTGCCCGTAATATTCTATTGCCAGGGGACTCGGCACCATGCCGGGCGGCACGGCGCGGTTGCGCGTCAGCGGCGCCATCACGAAGCGGTTAGGCAGCGTGATCGGGCCAAGTTTGAAGGGCTCGAAGAGTTTGGTCGGCTGGCTCATGTTGTTTTCCACGGAAATGACAGATGAAGAACAATTGTGCATCGCCGCGCTCTGCGCAATGCCGCGAGCCATTCCTCAGGCGCAGGTGGGCTCCGCTAGGCTATTCCCAGAAAATCTCTTTTGCCGATTTCGACGCCGTTGTGACGTAAAATTCCATGTGCGGTCGCGGCGTGGAAATAAAAATTCGGGAATGAGAAACGGTTGATGAACTCCTGGCCCTTCAGCGTGATGGAATTGTTCGGGCCGGCCGGGAAGGTGACATCCTTGGCATCGGCGCCTTCGAATTGCGCGGGCTTGAACGCCTTCACATAATCTATCGTGTTGGCGAGCCGCTGCTTCAACTCGTCGAACGTCTTCTCGGTGTCGGGTGTGGACGGCACCTCGCCGCGGGTGAGGCGGGCGCAGCCTTTGGCCGCGAAATCGCAGGCAAGCTGGATCTGCTTTGTCAGCGGCAGCATATCCGGATAGAGCCGCGCCCCAAGCAACACCTCGGGCGCAATATTCTTGGCCTTGCAATGCGCTTCGGCTTTGGTGAGGAGCCCTGAGAGGCTGCCGAGAATCTGCAGGAAGGCGGGAACGGTGGCGTCGTAAAAGGACATATGATGCTTTCTTGTTTGAAACGGATTTTTAGTCCGCTTGATATGGGTGCTAGCGCGCGACAGGCAATGCCGCCTCGGGCCGAGGTTGCGCGCGAGGGCCCCGCATCCGTGCCAACAGCTCCGCGGTCGGCCAGGAATCCGCCGGCAGGCCGTATTTGGTTTGCATGGCTTTCACCGCAGTTCGGCTCTGCTGGCCGAGCACGCCGTCGACCTTGCCGACATTGAAGCCCGCGCGCACCAATAGCTGCTGCAATTCACGGATTTCGGTGAACGGCAGTTGCGCGACGGGAGCCGCCGGGCGATGCATCGGGGCAGCACCCGCGATGCGGCTTGCGAGATAGCCGGCGGTGGTCGAATAGATCAGCGAATTATTCCATTCGGTATAGGCGGCGAAATTGGCATAGGCCAGAAACGCCGGCCCCATGCGGCCCATCGGCAACAGCAGCGACGCCGGCAGATCGTCATTGGCCAACGCCTTGCCATCGGGATAGGTCACACCCAGTTGCGCCCATTTCGAGCGCGGCAGCTGGATGGTGAGGTCGGCCTGGTCCCAAGGAAAACCTGAAGGCGGAAGATTTTGCGGCACGCGCACTTCTTCCAGCCACGGCTCGCCGCGCCGCCATTTCAAGCCCGTGGCGATATAGTTCGCGGTCGAGCCGATCACATCCGGCGGACTGCTCAACAAGTTGCGGCGGCCGTCGCCGTCATAGTCGACGGCATAGTTGAAGTAATGCGTCGGCAGAAATTGCGTCTGGCCGAGTTCGCCGGCCCACGAGCCGATCATCTCGTCGGGCGCAAGATCGCCGCGGTCGATGATCTTCAGCGCCGCGATAGTCTCATTCGCAAACATCTCGGAGCGGCGGCAATCATAGGCCAGCGACACCAGCGAACGCAGCGTCGGCAGCTTGCCCATGTTGGCGCCAAAATCGCTTTCCAGCCCCCAGAACGCGGCGATCACCGCCGGCGGCACGCCGTACTCCTTCTCGGCGCGTGCGAACGCCGCCGAATAGGTCTTGATCCGGGCCTGGCCCTGCTGCATCCGGTAGGTCGCGGCCATGCGGCCGGCAAACTCGGTAAAGATCTGGCCGAACACGCGCTGGCCGCGATCGCGGTTGACGATGCCCTGGTCGTAGACGAGGTAGGGCGCGGCCTCGGCCAGCGCGCGCTGCGAGACGCCGTCGGCGGCAGCCTGTTGTTTGACGTCGGCGAGGAAGCGATCAAAGCTCGCGCCATTGTGACAGGACGCGGCGCGGGGCGAGGGGGCGGCCGGTGGTCTGGCTGGCGCTACCGTCGGTCTTGTGGGGAAGGGGAGTGGCTGCTGCGCCGCTGCGTGCTGCGGCCCGCACAAAAGCGCCAATATCGCCGCGCCAAATAGGATCGTCGAAGCACGATTCATGAAGTTACCGTTTCGATGCTGATTCCGGTATGCTGTGGCATCATTCGAAGACGCGGATGGCCGGGTCAAGCCCGACTATCACGAAAGTCGGCGGCTTTGCGTCTCGCCGGGGCGAGACGCAAGCGCGCTTCCCACGCATGGGAGCCTGCCGCTGACACCGGGCCTCGGCGGCTGTTCCAATCGGCTTTGTCCGTGTAGGCTCTGGTTTTCACTGGCCCAAGGTGAGCTGATATCACGGGATTAAGGGAGACGGCGGGAACGATCATGACCGATATCCGATACCTGGCGCCGCAAACGCTTGATGAAGCGATTGGCGCATTTGCAGCCGCAGGGAGTGCGGCGCGCATCCTGGCCGGTGGCACCGATCTTTTGGTTCAGATGCGCTCCGGCGCCGTCAAGCCAGGCCTGATCGTCGACATCAAGAAAATATCCGAGCTGACCACGATCGAAGAGACCGCCGATGGCTCCTTTCGCGTTGGCGCCGCTGTCCCCGGCGCGGTCTTGGCTGAGCATCCGCGCTTCGGAAAAGTCTGGCCCGGCGTGCTGGAGGCGGTCAATCTGATCGGTTCCACCCAGGTCCAGGGGCGGGCGTCCGCGGGCGGCAATCTCTGCAACTCATCTCCGGCCGCGGACAGTGTGCCAGCCTTGATCGCGGCCGGCGCCATCGTCACGATGCAGGGGCCGAATGGGCGTCGTGAAATGCCGGTCGAGAAAGTGCCCGCCGGTCCCGGCCGCACCAATTTAAAACCCGGCGAAATCCTCGTCAGTTTTACCCTGCCGCCACGACCGCCCGGTTCGGGCGATGCTTATCTGCGAATGATTCCGCGCACCGAAATGGACATCGCCGTGGTCGGCTGCGGCGTCAGCCTCACGCTGAAGGACGGCGTCTGCACGGCCGCCCGGGTCGGGCTCGGTGCGGTGGCGCCGACCGTGCTGCTGGTCGAAGCAGCGGCGAAAGCCCTGATCGGCAGCAAGCTCGACGATGCGGCGCTGAACGCGGCCGCCAGCGCCTGCAGCGCCGCCTGCCGTCCGATCGACGACAAGCGCGGCACCATCGTCTACCGCACCAGGATCGCCGGCGTGCTGCTCAAGCGCACCGCTGCCATTGCCGCCAAGCGCGCCGCCGAAGGGAATTGAAGACCATGTCAAAACTGCACGTTTCCACCACCATCAACGGCGAGCCGATGGAGTTTTTGTGCGAGCCGAACGACACCATGCTGGATGCCTTGCGCGGGCCGCTGGCCCTGACCGGCTCCAAGGAAGGCTGCGCGTCCGGCGATTGCGGCGCCTGCAGCATTATGCTGGACGATCGGCTGGTCTGTTCCTGCCTGATGCTGTCGGCCGAAGCCGAAGGGCGCGACATCCGCACCATCGAAGGCATGGCACGCGGCGAGCACCTGCATCCGCTGCAGCAGAAATTCCTGGAAATGGCGGCGCTGCAGTGTGGCATCTGCACCTCGGGCATGCTGGTCGCCTCCGATGCGCTGCTTAAGAAAAATCCGCGCCCGAGCGAGGAAGAGGTCCGCTTCTGGCTTGCAGGCAACCTCTGCCGGTGCACCGGTTACGACAAGATTGTCCGCGCGGTTCTTGAGACCGCGGCTGAAATGCGAGCAGGGAATTAAGGAGTCCTGGCAATGAACGTCATCACCAACAACAAGTGGATCGGCCAGCGCACCATTCGCCCCGACGGCGTCGACAAGGTCACGGGCCGCGCGGCCTTTGCCGCCGACACCACAATGCCCGGCCAGATCTGGGGCAAGATCCTGCGCAGCCCGCATCCGCACGCGCGCATCAAGTCGATCGACACCTCGAAGGCGGAGGCGCTACCGGGCGTGAAAGCGGTGGTCACCGCGAAAGACATTGTGGATTTTCCAATCGACAAGTCGGTGATACTCGGTATTCAGGATATGCGCTGGATGTGCCGCAATGTGATGGCACGCGAGAAGGCGCTGTTCCCGGGCCATCCGGTTGCAGCTGTTGCCGCCACCACCGAAGCGATCGCGGCAAAAGCCTGCGAACTGATCGAGGTCGATTACGAGGTGCTGCCTTGGGCGATCGAGATCGACGACGCGCTAAAACCCGATGCGCCGATCCTGCACGAGTTCAACAAGTTCGAAGGCAAGCTGTCGAACATCGCAGGCAAGCTCGAAGTCAAGAAGGGCGACATCGTCAAAGGTTTTGCCGAAGCTGAAGTGGTGATCGAGCGCACCTTCACGACCCGCCCCGTTCATCAGGGCTATATCGAGCCGCACGCCTGCCTCGTCAGCGTCGCCGCCGACAACAAGACCACGATCTGGAGCTCGAGCCAGGGCCAGTTCATGGTGCGCGCCATGACCGCGTATCTGACCGGCTTTCCGCAGAGCGACATTCGCGCCATTCCGGCCGAAATCGGCGGCGGTTTTGGCGGCAAGACCATCGTCTATCTCGAGCCGCTCGCCACCCTGCTGGCGAAAAAATCCGGCCGCCCGGTGAAGATGGTGATGACCCGCGAGGAGGTGATGCGGGCGACGGGCCCCACGTCAGGTTCGAAGAGCACGGTCAAGATCGGTGCCAGGAAGGACGGCACCATCGTCGCCGCTCAGGGCACCTTCCATCTGCAGGCCGGCGCGCTGCCGGGCTCGCCGATCCGCGGCGCGGTGGGCTGCAGTTTCTCGCCCTACGATATCCCGAACGTGTTGTCGGTCGGCTATGACGTGCTCTCCAACCGCTCCAAGGTCGCGGCCTATCGCGCGCCCGGCGCGCCAATCGGCGCCTTTGCGGTGGAGTGCGTGATGGACGAATTGGCTGAAGCGCTGAAAATGGATCCGCTGGAGCTGCGGCTGAAGAATGCCGCCAGGCAGGGCACGAAAGCGGCGCATGGCCCGGTGTTCCCGCGCATCGGCTATATCGAGACGCTGGAGGCCGCGCAAGCGCATCCGCATTATTCCGAGCCGCTCGGCAAGCTGCAAGGAAGGCTACGAGGCCGCGGCGTTGCGTCGGGCTTCTGGTTCAACGCCGGCGGGGAATCCTCAGCCCAAGTCAACATCACCGAGGACGGCAACGTCGTCGTCACCACCGGCCATCCGGATATCGGGGGCTCGCGCGCCGCGATTGCCAATGTCTGCGCCGAGCTGCTCGGCATCGACTACCGCCGCGTGTCGGTTTTGATCGGCGACACCGCGAGCGTCGGCTTCTCGAACCTGACCGGCGGCAGCCGCGTGCTGTTTGCATCTGCGATAGTGGTGACGCAGTCGGCCGAGAAGGTCATCACGACTTTACGTGAACGCGCCGCAAAAATCTGGGAGATCGACCCTGAGGCCGTCAAATGGGAAAACGGCGCGGCGCATCCGGCGAGCCCCAACGCCGGCCAGTTCGAGCCGTTGACGCTCGCCGAGCTTGCCGCAAAGGCCCCGCAGATGGGCGGGCCGATCGGCGCCGGCGTGCAGCTCAACACCGAAGGCGCCGAAGGCGGTTTCGGCACGCATATCTGCGACGTCGAGGTCGATGTCGAGCTCGGCATCGTGCGCGTCATTCGTTACACCGCGGTCCAGGACGTCGGCCGCGCCGTGCATCCCGGCTATGTCGAGGGCCAGATGCAGGGCGGCGTCGCGCAAGGAATCGGCTGGGCGCTCAACGAAGAGTACATCTATAACAAGGATGGCAAGGTCGACAATCCCGGCTTCCTCGACTATCGCATGCCGGTCTGTTCGGACCTGCCGATGATCGACACCGTGATGGTCGAGGTGCCGAACCCAAAACATCCGCAAGGCGTCAAGGGCGTCGGCGAGGTGCCGCTGGTGCCGGTGATGGCGGCGGTCGCCAACGCCGTCCACAACGCGCTCGGAAGGCGCTTCTGCAGCCTGCCGATGTCGCCGCCGAAGGTGCTGGCGGAGTTGGAGGCGAAGGGGTGAATATGCTGCAGCGTCAGTGAGCGGCAAGTCTCTCGAAGGCCCGGATTTCGATCAGCGCCGCGTACCGGCTGTACTCGACTGACATTTCCATCAGCCTTGCACGCACCTCAGGATCGGAGACCTGTTTCGCCAAGCGCTTTGCTTGTTCGGCTTGATACCGGTAATGCATCGTCTCAGGCATGTAGCCCTCAAGTGTAGTAGTACCCGCCTCGCTTTCGCTGGTTGCCGTCAGCGGACGAGCCCGAACCTGCGCATCTCGGCGAGACGGGCCCGGCAATATTCCCGGTAAAGAGCGTTGATAAGCGACCACATGACCGAACCTCGTTGTTAAGTCATCCACGCAAATATAGGCGCCGCTTGTTTCCGGACATCTTCGGCGAAAGAGGAAAATGGTTTCGCCGTCGGCCGGTTTGTTTCGTCCGGCAGAGAGCGAACGAAACTGCCTCACGGCTTCGTGAGTTGGCCCCACGGGCATCGGGTCTCATGTCCGCTAATCCCACGAAAAGCGGGGAGGACGTTCGCCCCCGCGCGGTGCCCGACGATCGTCGGGCCACTTCCAGCGCCGGTTTTGCGGTTGATCCAAATCAACGCATGGCTTTCCATGGCATCCTTTGGTGAAAAGGTGCCGTTGTGGCGCTCTCGATTTCGAATCGACGGATAGCTTGATGCGATCCCGCGTAAGAAAATCCGCTCATTTCCTGGAACGCATCGGTCTTGCGATGGCGGGCGCGGCGAGTGGCTTGTTTGTCGGCGCCCATGTGGGGTCGAGTATTGCGGTACTCACAACCCAGGGATTTCTGGCGGTCATGATGATTGCGGGCGCGATCGGATTCTATCTCGGAATCGACACCCCGCCTTTGCCGTTTCACGGACCCGACGAGGGCGGCCCGGAGAGAAAGATCGATTCTGCGGAATTCTTGAGCGCGGTCGGCACGTTCCTCGCCGCCCTCGCTGCATTTGAATCGGTTATCGTGATTGTTCTTCGCGAAAATCTGCACCTGTTCTGGACGGTCATGGTCATGCTTGGATGGGTCGTCGGCGTGACGATGCAGATCATTGCCGGCGCCGTCGCTCGCATGCGCGCCTGACTGTTTGCTCGCAGCCTCGTGTCGCTTGGTGAGCGCCAAGTGGTGCGGCCATTTTGGCGTCGCATTGATCCAGTTCAATGGGGCACCGGCAATTCGATCATGTTGGTCCCATGAAAATGTCCGATGTTACTTGTCCGTCCTGCGCGGCATCTTATGAACTCGCCGAGTCAATGTCGGCCAAGGGAAATCCCGGCCGTGCGACCTGTAGCGTCTGCGGCGGGGTCTTGGCATCCTGGCCAGAACCGAGATTGAGAGCCTATCGGCTGGTTTTGCCACCGGAACACAAATATCCGAGCGTGCCAGTGCCGCCATCTCCGACTGCGTCATGATTGCGCGAACTCGAAGCAGCCGAGGGCTGATGCTTCTTCGAAAAAAGAGCTGGAGCGCGCCCCAAAATACGGCTGTATCTAACCACCTCGTCATGCTTAGATCGCCCTCAACCTCGCGCGTGCCTTTGCGAGCTCCCTGCATGTTGCGCTTGCGTTCGCCTCTGCAGTCATTGACGAAAAGCGACCCAATTTCGCATCTCGGTCTCGCCGCTTTGCGGAACTTGAATATTGTCTGCCCTTTTTTCGCGCGGGATGATTCTCGCGATCGCTGAAAGCCCAAATTGCCTTTTGTCTCGACCAGGATCGGGAACCCTCCGCATGATGTTTGTCATTGAAATCTTTGGAAAACCCGACAGCCGCGGAAACGCGGTTATGATTGAGCGTCGGACCCATACCGGGTCGAGCGTAACCGAAGCTCTTCGCACGGCTCAGGCCAACCTGCGCACGCCGCCACCGAGCGCCTATAGCTTTTCAATGAAGGCAAACGGAAAGGAGGTTGGACGTTGGCGAAGGGGCGACGATCAAAGCAAAGCCGACGTTCTGGATGACCTGGAATCTGCCAACGCCAGTCCGCGGGCGGACGGCGACGAATATTAGGGTTCGCGTGGCGCGGATTGGCCGACAGGACGCACACCAGTCCGCCGTAGCTTGAAGCGCGAACGCGGAACGCGAAAGCCCTAATGAAAAGCCCCAATGAAAAGGCCGCCGACAGTATAGCCAGCGGCCGGCCGGGTTCGAAAACGGATGCGGGATGAAATTCTCGCTCAGCCCCGGGACGAAGGCGATCTAAGCACGCGAAGGCCGGCCGGACTGTTCAAGTTTGTACACAGGAACTCCAACCAAGAACCTATGGCTCAGTGCATCGAGAGCCCGCTCGGGTGAAACAATAGGATTCGATACGCGATGCGGGCCGATCATCGTTCCATCGTTCTGGCGACGCGGACGCTCATATAGATCATGCGATTGGGGGAGGCGAACCATAGGCGTGCGGCAGATCTGGCGGCTTGAGGCGTCCGGCTGAACGCGCCGCCGCGAAGCACATGTGCGTTACAATTCCCGCTGGTCCAGGCTGAGCCGTCCGATGGCGCTCCGTTGTAACTGTCATTCCAGCAATCCTCGACCCAGTCATAGACGTTGCCGTGAACCTGATAGAGCCCCCAGGGATTGGCAGCAAATGAGCGAACCGGCAAAGGTCGCGTGCCCGCGACGGGCTGCGCGTCGCCCGTGCTCGCAGGTATCAACTCGCCATCTCCGGGGGCGCAATTTGCCTGCGCGGGTACGAACGAATCGCCAAACCAATACGCCGTTGTCGTCCCGGCGCGCGCGGCATATTCGCGCTCGGCTTCGCTGGGAAGACGATAGGGTCTGCCGGTTGTGCGGGAGAGCCACGCAACATAATCCTTGGCATCATCCCAGAGTATATTGATTACGGGCTGCCTTCCGCGCCCCCAGCCTTGGTCGGCGGGTCGATAGCTGCACCCCCCTACCGCAACGCAAGCGTCCCATTCGCCCATTGTCACGGTAAAGCGACCGATGGCGAAGGGTTTGGCAAAGCTGACCTCGTGTTGTGGCGCTTCGTCGGGGGTGCTTGCCGCTTCTCCGTCCTCGGCCCCCATCAGGAAACGACCTGCGGGGACCACGATCATTTCCGGACACCGTTCACATTCCTTGAACTGGTCAAGCGGCCTCAACGCAAGCATCTCATTGCGCGATAACGGTCGCGCAAGACGCAAGTCTTGCAATTCCTCCAGGGTGGCGAGCAAGGGCGATTGCAAGGGTGATTGAAGGGGCGGCTCGTCAGCAACGGTCTGGGCGCTCTGTGCCAGCGCAAATTGGGCGGATGTGGCGATGGTTACCGCCGCAATCGCGAAAGCAATCGAATTGGCGGTCTTTCCCATGCAAACCCCGAGGGCCGCGTCTGGCGTCGTCGATTTCATTCAACCCGAATTGATAACTCTGTTCCGGCGCGAAGGTATGTGAACTGCCTCACACCAGCCGGAATCGTTAGCCGTTGGATAATGCCCGATCGTTGGGCAGAAAGCGCTGGCACGCGGGGCCGCGGGGGACGGCCAAACACGCTTCAGTGCCCGCTCAGCACCAGCGCTTGATGGGAAGCAGCAGCGCCTGAACGCGCAACAGCATCGCGTGCACGATGCCGACGGCGTCGACGGCATGCAACACAAAACCTTTGAACGCGCCGGTCTCCTTTGAGGCAATCAGATCGTGGTTGCTGGTATAGGCGTTGACGATGCAGCTGCTTCCGGGCGTGACGCCATCAAGGCCGCCTTGATAGATCGGCTGCAGGAACGCGGCAATGGTGCCCGGAGCGCGCACCTGCTGCGCGTCGACCAGTTGCTCGCCACCCCGGAACTGGCCGCTGCGATGTAATCCTGTTCGCCGATCACCACCATCGGAATAATGGTCCAGGGCTTTGAAATGCAAGTGGCCTCGGCCACCATTCCGACCTTGATGACATGCGCTTCGATCTGCCCGAACCCTGCTGAAAGGACTTGTCCCGCACCTTCAGGAATGAGGATGCCGGCAGACCGCATCACCGGATTGACGACATCTCCCACGCGTGGCGAAAACTTCTCCACGCGCCCATCGACCCCCGCGCGAATAGTGGTCTTGTCCAGATCCACCTGCGCTTCGGCCAGCGCGGCTTGCGCACTTGCTTTCTCCGCGGGGAGAAGAGAGGTCACGCGGATCGTTGCGGACTGTTTCGAAGCCGTCGCGGAATCAAGGGCGCCCTGACGGCCCGCGAGCAGCACCTCGAGCTTTTCGATGTCACGCTGCGGGACGATGCCGGGATTGCGCTTTTGCAGTTCACGCTTGACGTCCAGCTCATCCGACGCCTGCTGATAATCGCTCTTTGCTTGCTGGATCTGTGCATCCGCCTTGAGGACATCCGCCTGCGCAGCCAGCAAAGCCGCATCGACTTCGGCAATCTTGCGCTGGGCCGTTTCCATCGCTGCTTCCTGCTTGGTACTGTCCAGCTTGAAGATCACTTCGCCCTTCTTGACGGGCGCGCTGAACTCGACGTGAACTTCCGACACCCGGCCGTTTGTCTCAGGAAGGATCGGAACGGTTCTGAAGTACAAGGTCGCCGTGTTGGTCGAGGGATGATAGTAGAAGATCACCGTAATCAGAGCGACGGTCAGCATGAGACAGGCCGTGATGCCCCATCTTAGTTCGAACCACACCGAAAAGAACGTGATCTCGTGGCCGAAGCGCTTTCCCTGCCGATAGCGGCGATAAAGATAGTCCGGCAAGATCGTCAGCACGGAGCACAGAAGCAGCTCAAGCATGGCTCCGCACCTCGCTCTTGGCAGCGCTGGCCTTTATCGTGTCTGGACCTTCCGCGGCAACTCCGCGAGTGCCGCCTTCGCCGGTCATCCCGGCCGCTTCGTCGCCTTGCGGAACATCAGCGGTCTGCTTGACCGATCCTGCGATGCTGCGCAGCGGCGTGCCCCAATCGGGCAGATCAATCACGGCCAGCAACAGCCCGGCCACTCAAACCAGGTGGATGTGCGTTGCGCCAGCAAGCCCAGCACAGCCACGATTTCGAATTGCAGCTTTTGTGATTTGTGCGCCATTTGCTCGGGCAAAGCGTGCAAACGCAGATAAAGATTTCCGACCATCAGGACGGCACCAACCAGAACGATACCGACCATCACCATGAGGATGTCGGTATCACCCGGAGCGGTAATGAAGCCCGGCAGGTCATGCGGGGCGATGGGATTAAGCGCCTCGCTCACGTAGTGCTCCATGCCATGGTGTCGTCGTCGAGCCAGATGCTTGTGAGCCTACCAACATTCACAGCGTATCAATGGGGCGCGGACGAAAACACTCAATTTCGATTGCCATCAAACGCATGACCCAGTCGTTCCACCTCGAGACCGGTACAAAACAATGCGAACAAGCACCCGAAGAAAATGATTCCACGCTCGATCGCCAACAGGACATCGGCATCGCGACCCATCTTAGGAAGATGCCTGAAAACGACGACCGCGAACAACGAGCCACCAAAAATAAAACTGAGGCGTCCTAAAAATAAAAAAAGTGACTGAGGAAAATGTTGGGACGTCGAAACGGTATTGGCACATGCAATACCCGGTACCAGAACAAGATCTGCATCATGCAGAGAATACCAAAGATGATGAGTTCAGAGTAAAAGTCTTTTGGAAGCTGTTCCCCTGGATTGAGCAACAGCTGGTTGAACTCTGGTATTTGTTGCCAAATAAATATCATCGTTCCGAATATCTGGATGGCGAGCAGCAGCAGATATACGATGTTCTTGGGCATTCGCCGTTCGTTGTTTGTCTTCATCGATATCGGCTCAACCAATGACGAAAAACGGATGCAAGTCTGATCGGCTCGTCAGACCAAGGATTATTTTGCCAGCTTGGTTGGCTTCGAACTTGCCGTTTGGGAAGCATATATCGCCGCAACAATATCTCCGTTAGGATAGCATACCCCGCAAGAGGAAGGCGATTGCCATGGTTCGGCCGTTGATCAGACGAAAGATGACGGGGATCGCCGGCGGCGCCGATCGGCTTGACGCGCGCTGGGCATCATGATGTTCGGCGCGCCGCATTTGTTCACGCCCCGTCCGCTCTCGCCCGCGTTCTGGCCGTCGCCAAATGCCGACCGGCTCAGCTTCTATGACGTCGCTCCGCTGAAGGCGACGCTTGAGCGCCTGGTGGACGTCGACCGCCTCAACGCCGGCGCCATGCGCTTCAGCGTCGGCGCGGTGAACGTCAAGACCGCCAATTTTGTCTATTTCGACTCGACGACCCATCGCATTGGTCCGGCGCATATCATCGCCAGTGGCTTGCTGCCGCCCGGCTTCCCGGCCACCGAGATCGACGGCGAGTACTATTGGGATGGCGGGCTCGTTTCCAACGCGCCGCTGCAGTGGGTGCTCGACAGCCGACCGCGGCTGGACACGCTGGCCTTCCAGATCGACCTCTGGCACGCCCACGGCGAGCTGTCGCGCAATCTCGGCGAAGCCAATGTGCGGCAGAAGGAAATCCAGTTCTCCAGTCGTACGCGGGCGGCAACCGATCAGTACAAACGAGCCCAGAAGCTGCGCATCGCCTTCGCCAGCCTCATAAAGGACCTTCCCGTCGAACTGCTGGAGCGTCCGGAGGTGAAGATGCTTGCGGCGGAAGCCGACGAGAAGGTCTGCAATATCGTGCATCTGATTTACAACGCTAAAAACTACGAGGGCATCGCCAAGGACTACGAGTTCTCGCGCCGAACCATGGAGGAACACTGGGCCGCCGGCTATGAGGATGTCGTTCGCGCCATTTTCCACCCGGAAGTCCTGCAACCTCCCGACAGGATGGAAGGCGTTCGTACTTTCGACTGGGGCCACTACAAAGATGAATAAGGTCCGACTGACAAATGCGAACAAGGAGCTTGCACAATTCGAACGCGCCTTGCCTGGTGTCGCTTGGAGCCTTGAATGACGATCCGCACGAAAATTTTTCTTCTTGCCGGCATTCTGCTGGCGCTGTTCGGTTTCGTGGTTGGCGTCCTCGCTTTTGTCCAAAAGCTGGACAGCGATCAAATCGGCAACATCGCGGAATACGAGCTGCCGCTGACGCGGCTGATCGCAGAGCTCGATGTCGACACCGACAGGTACGAACTCGGCATTTTGCGTGCGCTGCGGCTTGATCCCCTGAATCCTCCGGAACTGGCGGCCGCAATCGCGGCAAAGAAGGAGGTCGGCGAAGAATTGCGCGCCGATGTTGACAAGGCAACTGCCTTGCTCGCCAAGGCGATCCAGGACCCGGGCTACCGGGCCGCGGAGCGCGTCGAACTGGCGCGTATAGAAGGATCGTTCAAGTACCTAACCCGCAACCTCGAAGGCTTTCTCGCCACCGGTGAGCAGACCATGGCGGCCCTTGTCGATGGCAGGCGTGAGGATGCCCGGACGGCCTCGCTTGGCTTCGCCCAATATGCCCAGGCCTTCGGACCGGATCTTTCCGAAATCCGCCGTAATCTCGCTGGTCTTACAGATCGCGCAACTGTCAATGTGCTTGCGAGACAACGGCTTAACACCTACTTGAGCTTCGGCTTGTTCGTGGCCGCCTGCGGCATCGGCCTCGGCATCAGCACGGTAGGATCGGCGCGGGTGGTCGGGGCTCTGCGCCAGCTGGTGGTCCGCACCCGCGCCCTCGAGGCCGGTACGGATTCGGAGCCGTTGTCGATTCTGACGCGCGACGAGGTTGGCGAACTCGCACTGTCGTTCAATCGCATGGTCGAGGAGCTTCGTACGCGAGAGCGCATCAAGGATACGTTCGGCAAGTTTGTCGACCCCCGTATCGTCACCCGTTTGATCGGCAGCGGTGCCGAACAGGCCGAGCGCCGCACGCTTACGATCTTCTTTTCCGATATCAAGGGCTTCAGCGGCATCAGCGAGCAACTGACCGCCAGCGCGGTGGTCAACCTGCTGAACAGCTATTTCGGAACGGTTGCCGAAATTATTCATGCCCATCGCGGCTTCATCGACAAATATATCGGTGACGCTGTCATGGCGTTTTGGGTCTCCCCATTCTCTGCCGGCGACGACCACGCCAGCGACGCCTGCCTCGCGGCGCTTTCACAACAGGAGGCGATCGTCCGGCTTCGCGCCCAGTTGCCCGAGATCACGGGAATGCGGCGCAATCCACCGGAGCTTGCTATCCGCATGGGGATCGCCACCGGCGAAGCTGTGGTCGGGACCATCGGCTCGGATTCGTCACGGTCCTATACCGTGATCGGCGACACGGTAAACCTCGCCTCGCGTCTCGAGAGCATCAACAAGCTCTATGGCACCTCGCTCATCCTCAGCGAGGAGACTTATCGGATGGCGCAACAGGTCATTGAGGCACGCGAGCTTGACCTTATCACCGTCGCCGGCAAGACCGAGCCGGTCCGTATCTACGAGGCCATGGGCCGCGTCGGCGAAATCGCGCCGGAGCGGATTCAGCTTCGCGAGATGTACGCGAACGGTCTGGCTGCCTATCGTCGGCAGGACTGGGATGAGGCGCAGCGATGCTTCGAAAGCTGCCAGCTCGGTGACGCTGAAGATGGACCTTCGCGGCTGTTTGTCGACCGCGTCAGCCTATTGCGCAGCACTCCGCCAGCAGCCGATTGGGATGGCGTCTGGCATTTTAGCGAGAAATGACAAGGAGGGCGCCATTGAACCTGTGGAGACTAGCTCGTGTGCTTTTTATTTTCGCACGCGAGGCTGCGGTGCAGCGGGCATCCGGCTTTCCCTGCGCCCTCTGTCTTTCGAGGGCAGAAGGTCTTGCAAAGCCCGGGCGTGTCGCGCCGCTGGGTGGCGGAGCCGCCTCTGGGATTGGAGCGACGATACCCGCGCTTTCGCGAGGACGACGAGTGGCACCTCTTCGCGGAGCAGAACCCTCACAGCTCCCTCGCATTACTAAACGCGAACGACGACACCCGTCTGGTGTTCTCGTCCAGGATCAGGGTGCGGGTGATCGGCGGCTCGGCGCGCTGGCTGCAATTCTCGCGCTCGCAAAGCCGGCAGTTGACGCCGATCGGCGTGCCTTCCGCTTTTTCCAGATCCATGCCGGCAGCGTAGACCAGCTTTGCGGCGTGGCGGATTTCGCAGCCGAGCCCGATGGCGAAACGCGGCTGCGGTTGCGGATGCGGCGCCACCGGCCGGCGCACCATCTGCGCGATCGAGAAGTAACGGCTTCCGTCGGGCAGCTCGATCACCTGCTTGAGCAGGCGGTCCGGCGTATCGAAGGTCGAATGCACGTTCCACAACGGGCAGGTGCCGCCGAATTTCGAGAACGGAAACGTGCCGGAGGAAAATCGCTTGGAGACATTGCCCGCATTGTCGACGCGCAGCAGGAAAAACGGCACGCCGCGCGCGTTGGGCCGCTGCAAGGTGGTGAGGCGGTGACAGACCTGTTCGAAGCCGGCATTGAAACGCTGCGCCAGCAGGTGGACGTCGTAGCCGAGCTGCTCGGCGGCGCCATGGAAGGCCTGATAGGGCATCATGACGCTTGCCGCGAAATAATTCGCCAGCGTAATCCGGTAGAGCCGGCGCGTGGTGTCGTCGAGCGGGCCGGCGCGGCCAACGATGGTCTCGAAGATCGCGCCGCATTCGCCGAGCCCGATCTGGAAGGCGATCTGAAAGCTGCGGCCCGGCCCATCGATCAATTCCGACAGCAAGAGTTGCTGGCGATGCCGGTCGAACCGCCGCAGCGTCTCGCGCATCACATCGACCGGCATGATGCGGGTGGCGACCGAATGCTTTTCGCGCAGCCGCGTCGCAAGCGCGGCAAACAGCCCCTCGGCCGGCACGTTCAGCCCGTCGCGCAGGTTTTCCGCGGCCTGTTCGAGCTCGGGGAAATAGTTGCGGTTGGCCTCGATCAGCTCGCGGACGCGTTCGACCGGATTGGCCTCGAATCGGCTTCCCTCGTCACGGTCGGCCATTTGGGCGGCGACCAGGGTTTCGCCGCGGCGGGCCTCGGTATAGGCGGCATACAGCCGCTGCAAGGCGTGGGTGACGCCGGGGCAGAGTTCGGCAAGATCGCGCAACTCCTGTTTCGGCAGCTCGATCTGGCGGAACAGCGGGTCGGAAAAAATCTCGTTCAGTTCGGCGAAGAAACGATCCTCGTCGGCGGTCGCAAGATCGCGCAAATCGAGGTCATAGGCCTCCGCCAGCCGCAGCAGGATCTGCGCCGTCACCGGGCGCTGGTTGCGCTCTATCAGGTTGATATAGCTGGGGGAAATGCTGAGGCCCTCGGCAATCTGGGTCTGCGACAGGCCCAATTGCTGGCGGATGCGCCGGAAGCGCGGGCCGACAAAAAGTTTCTTTCCGGAATTGGCGGCCATGGGCGCCTCGTTGACCCCTTTCGGGAGGCTTTTTGTGACTAACTTTACAAGTTGACATCTATGACAAGTTCATATGTTACATGACATCACCATTCGACAGCAAGCAGTATATACGAATTAGGAAGTTTAGCGTTTAGCTCTTGCCACGCATTTCGCAATGCACTGTCACGAATGTCGATTGGAGAAAACGATGGCGAAGACCTTTGAACAGCTGGTTCCCGCGCCCGCAGGGCGTTTCGACGGCATCAGCCGACCCTACGGCCCGGCCGAGGTGGAAAAGCTGCGCGGCTCCGTGCCGATCGCCTACACGCTGGCCGAGAAGGGCGCCAATCGGCTTTGGAACGCCTTGAAGACCGAGCCTTATGTCAATTCGCTCGGCGCCGTCACCGGCAACCAGGCGATGCAGCAGGCGCGCGCCGGGCTGCCCGCGATCTATCTGTCGGGCTGGCAGGTTGCGGCCGACGCCAATACTGCGGGCGCGATGTATCCCGACCAGAGCCTCTATCCGGCCAACGCGGGACCTGAACTGTGCCGCCGCATCAACCGGACTTTCCAGCGTGCCGACCAGATCGAGCACGCCGAAGGCGGCGCCAAGATCGACTGGTTCGTGCCGATCGTGGCGGATGCCGAAGCTGGCTTCGGTGGCCCGTTGAACTCGTTCGAAATCATGAAGGCCTATATCGAGGCGGGCGCGGCCGGCGTTCACTTCGAGGACCAGCTCGCCTCTGAAAAGAAGTGCGGCCATATGGGCGGCAAGGTCTTGATCCCGACCGCGGCGCATGAGCGTAATCTGGTTGCCGCGCGTCTAGCCGCCGACGTCTGCGGCACGCCGACCTTCGTGCTGGCGCGCACCGACGCCGAAAGTGCAAAACTGATCACCGCCGACGTCGACGAGCGCGACCGCGAGTTCATCACCGGCGAGCGTACGGCTGAAGGTTTCTTCCGTCTCAAGCCCGGCACGGGTCTTGCTCACTGCATCAAGCGCGGCATTTCGTTTGCCAAATACGCCGATTTGCTATGGTGGGAAACCTCGACGCCGAACCTCAACGAAGCCAAGGAATTCGCCGAGGCCGTGCACAAGGTTTATCCCGGCAAGATGCTGGCCTATAATTGTTCGCCCTCGTTCAACTGGGAAGCCAACATCGACAAGGCGACGATCGCGAAGTTCCAGCGTGAAATCGCCGCAATGGGGTATAGATTCCAGTTCGTGACCTTGGCGGGCTTCCACTCGCTCAACCACGGCATGTTCGAACTGGCGCGCGGCTACAAGGCCGAGGGCATGGCGGCCTATTCCCGCCTGCAGCAGGCAGAGTTCGCCTCGGAGAAGTTCGGTTATTCGGCGACGCGCCACCAGCGCGAAGTCGGCACCGGCTACTTCGATCTGGTGTCGACCACCATCACCGGCGGCACCTCGTCGACCACCGCGCTCCACGACTCGACCGAGGCCGCGCAGTTCAAGGCGCACGGTTCGGAAATCAAGGTTCAGGCGGCTGAGTAAAGCCAGCCGGGCAACAGGAGACTAGGATGACCAAAGGTAGCAATTTCTGGGTGATTGGCGGCGAGTTCGGCTCAATGAACTTCCACAAGCTCGTGGAAGGCTCGGCCCAGGTGCAGGGTCCGTTCAAGACCCGCAAGGAGGCCGAGGATGCCTGGCGCACCGTCTCGGAAGAGAACCGCCACAAGGCCGGCGTGCGCTTTTCGATTGTGGAAGAGCCCTCCCGCGTCTCGGCCTGAAGTTTCCGCATCTGACCAACGAACGTCCAAGGACCAGCGGCCCCACCCGGTTTTCCCAGGTGGGGCCGTTCGGTTTCGAGACCATGGCGTTTTCAAGCGAATGCCTGCCCGCACGTGGATAGCGGCGAGCGAAACCGGTTCGAGTCGCGAAAACGCGTCAAAAACAAACTTCATCGGACAAGCCATTGGAAACAAAGGGCATTTGCGGAAAAACTGGTTACTGATAGGTTAAACGGGTCGCAACCCGTTTGGACAAGACCAAAGGAAAACATGTCAGACGCGCAAAATACCAGTAATGCCGCGGACGATCCGCGGTCGACGCGGCTGCGCGACGCGCTGCGCCAGGCGCGGATCGAGGCCGCCGACCGTACCGGCGTTGTCGTCGAGCTGCGCGATGCCGAGGTGGCGCGGCTGGAGATCCTGAACGAGGCGCTCGATCCGTTGTTTGCGCAGGTCCCGGAAAATATCGACCTGTTCGATCGCGGCATCAGCCAGGGCGAGACGCCGCGGTTGTGGATCGACGTGGTCGCGCATGTGCTGATGGGGCGCGACAAGCGGACCTATCGCTTCGTGCAGGATACGCGTTTCGGCCGCACCGTTCTAACCGAATCCCACGATGTCCCCGCGATCGTCGATGCCGTCACCGATTATGTCGCGCGCCGGATCATCGAGCGCGAGCATGCCATGGCCGCAACGCCCGTCGTCGATCGGGCTCCGGTCGAGAAGCGGCGCCGCGGTTTCTGGATGTTCGCCCTCGGCCTTGTCGTCGGTGCCATTGCGCTGTTTACGCTGGCGCTGTTCGCGAGTTTAAGGAATTTCTAGACGTCGTTCCGGGGCGCGCCCGATGACAGGCTCCGCGCGAACTACGATGTGCAATTGCACATCTGAGGTCTGATGCTGACGCGCCATCCCGGAAGATGTGCAATTGCACATCTGAGGTCTGATGCTGACGCGCCATCCCGGAATGACTATAACAACTTGGTGCGCTTTAATTGTTGGATCCGCAATTCACCATCGATGCCCCGCACAGTCTGCTCGCATCGCCAGGCGTTGCCGTCGCGCTCGATGGTGAGCAGATTATAGGCGGCGGCCGGATGGCGGCCGCGCGCGAGCGCGGATGCCGCGGGCACGCCGATCCCCGGTATTTGACCATTCGGTCCCTCGAACCACATCGTCGAATGAATGTGATCGTGCCCGTGCAGGATCAGCTCGACGCCATACTGCTTGAGCAATGCGAGCAGCAGGTGAGAGTCGGTGAGCCGCTTGGGGGGCGCATCCGACCACAGCGGATGATGTACCAGCAGCACACGAAAGGCCTGCTCGGCGGACAGTTCGATCAGGATAGGTTCGAGCGCGTCGAGCTGGGCGCGCCCGAGCCTTCCGGTCGCCATGAACGGCGCTGTCGGCACGGCCGAGGTGAGACCGATCAGCGCCAAGGGTCCGCGGCGACGCAGAAACGGAAAGGTGCCGCTGCCATTGGAGGCGTCGTCGCCGCGCAGATAGTCGCAAAACACCTCGGCAAACCGATGTTGGGTCGAGCGAACATAGGCGTCATGGTTGCCGGGAATGGCCGTCACCCGGTCCGGCGGGCCGACGCCTTTCAGCCAGGTCAGCGCCGGCGCAAACTCCGCCTCGATCGCGAGGTTTATGACATCGCCGGTCATCGCCACGTGATCGGGTCGTTGCGCCTGCATATCCGACACCAGCGCATCGAGCACCTCGCGCCGATAATATTTGCGGCGGTTGCGGGTCCAGTTGAGATAGCCGAGGGCGCGCTTGCCGGCGAGTTCGGCCAGCCTCGGTGAGGGCAGCGGCGGCAAATGCGGGTCCGAGAAATGGGCGAGGGTGAAGGCGGCCATCACATGAGCCCCGTCGGTGTCCGCCTGATGTGTGCAATCATCCCGTGATTCCCCCTCAAATCCTGCCAAGAATCCTGCCGAGAATCCCGCCAAGAATCCCGGCATGTATTGGCAAGCGGACCGCGATCGCGCAAGGATCAAAAGTGATATCGATCATCCGGTGGTTCAATGGCGGCCAATACGACACAGTTGCGAAGGAGGTTCGAGCCGCACTTGCGGCAAATCTTTCATCTTTATTGGAGAATCGCCCGCGGGATGACCTTGGGGGTCCGCGCGGTCGTATTGGACGACAGCAACAGGGTGTTCCTGGTCAAGCACAGCTATGTCTCCGGCTGGCACTTGCCGGGCGGCGGCGTTGAGACCGGCGAGAGCTTTGGCGGCGCGCTGAGGCGCGAACTTCAGGAGGAGGGGCGCATTGAATTGACCGGCGAGCCCGCCCTGCACGGCCTGTTCTTCAACAGCCATGTTTCCAGCCGCGACCATGTCGCGGTCTACATCGTGAGGCATTTTCGTCAGGATCATCTACCCGAACCGAACCGCGAGATTGTCGCCTGCGGCTTCTTCGCGGCCGAAGCACTGCCGGCGGAGACGACCCTGGGCACGCGGTTGCGGATATCGGAAGTGCTCGAGGGCAGGGCGCCCATCGCGACGTGGCGTTAGCGAGAATTGGCGTTGGCAAGAATTGGCGTAGCAAGACTTAACTTCAAGAATTGCCGTTAGGATCAAGCCGTGCTGGTCAATTTTTTCACATCATCGAATGCGTCCGACGAAAGCAAGATGAAGACCGTGAGAATCCTCTGCGGTCTGTTCTGCTTTCTGGTGGTGGCGAGCAACGTCTGGTCGATGTCGCGCTGGAGCGAGGCGCGCGGCGTCTATGACGATGTCTGCTATTTGCGACAGGCGCATCTGTTCCAGCGGTTTGGACCAGCGGGTTTTGACACCGACATTTCCCGCGATGACGATCGGTACCTCGCCGCGAAACTGAAGGAGATAGGGTTTCCCACCTGGAGCGATATCTCGACGGCTCCCTGTCACACCCAAATGCCCGCGGCCAACAAGCTAGTGATACAATATCCGCCCGGCACCGGCCTGGTGCTGGCGCGATTTCCGCCCGGATTTCAGGTCGTGCCGCTGTACGTCGTTGCGACGACCATTGTGTTCGGCTTTGCGCTCTCGGCATCTCGTACGCGCGTTCAACCTCGTCGATTTTCCTCGTCGGCGGCTTTGGCTGTCTTGCCATCTATCTGATGATCAATCCGGCGAAAGCAAGCTATTCGATAGCGCCCACGATGGTGGTGTGCGCATTGGCGGGTTTCCTGACCGCAAAACTCTTTTTCAGCTCGCGGCGCCACAAAATCCTTCTGACGGTGCTGCTTGGCCTGTGCATCGGTCTTTCCGTCAATTTCAGGCTGCCCAACCTGTTCTTGTCGGCCGGATATTTGCTGTTTCTCCTTGTTTCGTTCGCACGCACGCCCAACAAGGAGTCGCTGCTGCAAGGCGCCCTGTTCGCGTTGGCGCTCCTGATCGGGATGGCGCCGACGCTGCTGGCAAACGCGATCAACGCCGGCAGTCCGTTCGCCACGACCTATAGCGGCGTCGACGTGGTGCCGCCCGAATTCAACCTTGGGATCATCTGGCAGTACATCGCCGACTTGCAATTCGTGCTGCTCGCGCTGGCGATCGGGTGGATTTGCTGGATACTGCGTTCGCACAGTAAGCGGGCATCCGGCAGGTTGCCTTGGTCACGGCTGCAAATTTACTGGTGAATATGGCCTTCTTCGCAAGCCACCCGATCTTCACGCCGTATTATACGGTTCCCATCGCCATGCTTTCATTGTGGAGCCTGCTGTTCGGCTCGCTGATGCGGCCGGCGGAAGTAGTGGACGATGCCCCGCTTGAGCGGACGGCAAAAGCCTGATCATGCTATGGAGCCTCTGAGTCGGCTGGTTTCCACGGACGGGCGCTTTTTGCAAATGACACCACCATCGATGCGGGTTGCCGTTCTGGTGCCGTGCTTCAACGAGGAGGCGGCGGTCGCAACGGTCGTCGCCGACTTTCGCAAAGCGCTGCCGTCGGCCCGGATCCTTGTCTACGACAATAATTCGTCGGACCGGACCGCCGCGGTCGCGCGCGAGGCGGGCGCCGAGGTGCGCAGCGAACGCCGCCAAGGCAAGGGCCACGTGGTCCGGCGCATGTTCGCCGATGTCGATGCCGATATCTATGTGCTGGTCGACGGCGACGCGACCTACGATGCGCCGAGCGCGCCGGGCATGATCGGTGTGCTGGTCTCGGAACACCTCGATATGGTCGTCGGCCTTCGCGTCGATCGCTTCGAAGCCGCCTACCGGCGCGGCCATCGCACCGGCAACTGGATGCTGACCAACTTCCTCGCACAGGTTTTCGGCCAGGCCTTCAAGGACATTCTCTCCGGTTATCGCGTGTTCTCGCGCCGCTTCGTCAAATCCTTTCCGGTATTGTCCGACGGATTCGAAATCGAAACCGAGCTGAGCGTTCACGCGCTCGAGCTGGCCTTGCCAGTCGCCGAGGTCGAAACGCCCTATTATCCGCGGCCGGAGGGATCGTTCAGCAAGCTGAACACCTGGCGCGACGGTTTGCGGATTCTCGGCACCATTTTGAAGCTCTACCGGTCGGAAAAGCCGCTGCGCTTCTTTACCGCGATCGGGATCTTTCTGGCGCTGGTATCGATTGGCATCGCCATTCCGATCGTCGTCACCTATCTCGAGACCGGTCTCGTTCCCCGGCTGCCCACCGCGGTGCTGTCGATGGGCCTGATGATCGTCGCGTTGTTGTCGGCGTCGTCCGGACTGGTGCTGGATACGGTGACGCGCGGCCGCCGCGAGATGAAGCTGCTGGCCTATCTGTCGCAGCCTCCCGTTAACCCGAAATGAAGCGGCCCTGGTTTGGCCGGCGCCGGTGATGGACCGCGCCACCGCCAGATGCTATCCCGCGCTTCGACATGAATGAGCTCTCGCTAACGATATTGCCCGAGACGGCGAACGACGCGCAGGCCATCGAGCGCCTGCATCAGCGCACGTTCGGTCCCGGCCGCTTCGTGCTCAGCGCTTACCGGCTTCGCGAGCATGTCGACCATCTGCCCGAGCTGTCGTTCACCGCCCGCATCGGTACGCTGCTGGTGGGCTCGGTGCGCCAGTTACCGATCTGCGTCGGCGACACGCCGGCGCTGCTGTTGGGGCCGCTCACGGTCGAGCCGCCGTTCCGCAGGCGCGGCGTCGGTCGCGCGCTGTTGGAGCGCGCGCTGAAGGAAGCCAAGGCAAAGGGCCATCGCCTTGTGTTCCTGGTCGGCGACGAGGCCTATTATGGCCGCCTCGGATTCAAGATCGTGCCGAAAGGACGCGCGGCGATGCCAGGCCCGGTCGATTACAATCGCTTGCTGGTTGCCGAACTCGCTGACGCCGCATTCGACGGCGTGACCGGCGCGATCAGGCCCGATTGGCGCAAGGCGCGGTAGAGCATTTTCTCCGGTCGCTACCGCCCCTCGCGCAGCCATGTCGCGGCGAAGCCGCCGAGCAGCAGCAGCAGGCCGATCAGCCCTGCGAACATCGGCAGCACGCCGACGCCCTTGATGACGCTGGCGTCGCGCATTTTCACACCCATCCAGCCGTCACCATGGAATACGCTCGACGCGCGCACCGCCACGATGCGCGGAAGGTCGATGCTTCCGCCATCGACCACGCGTCGCGCGTCGCCGCCGGTCGTCTGCGCCAGGGGCTTCAACGTGTCGGGCGTCGAGGTGACTTCGGAAAATTCCTTGGGGTTGGTCGGGCCGACATTGATCAACGCCTTCAGCGTGCCGTCGGTGGCCTGCCACAGCCCGAGCTCGTTCGCGGGCAACGTCGCGCGCCACTCACCGGGTTCGCCCTCGCTTAAGCTCAACTCGCGCGTCGCGCCGGAGGGAGAAGTCACCGTTACCGGTGCAACGCTGTCGGCCATGGTCTGCCGCACCACCACGAGATCATGGCCCTGCACCTGCATCCGCAGCGCTTCCTCGTCGAGATCAGGCTGCTTCATCAGCCAGTGCGACATCCGCCGCAGCAGATCGAGATGCGGTCCGCCGCCTTCATAGCCGCGCGCCCACAGCCAGATGTGATCGGACAACAACAGCGCGACGCGGCCTTCGCCAAACCGCGACAGCAGCAGCAGCGGCTTGCCGTCGGCGCCGGTCATGACCGGCGGGTTGATCGCGTTCTTGGTATCGACGGTGCGGAAGAACCGGCTCCAGTGCGGCGGCTCGGTGGCCGCACCCTCCAGCCCGCGCGTCACCGGGTGGCGTTTGCCGGCGTCGGAAAGATGCGCGTAGTACGGCTTCTCGGTGACGCCAACCGGTTCGGCCGGCAGCACCGAATCCAGCGGCGTGCGCCAGATGCTGGTGGTCGACGCGTAGTCCGGGCCCGCCGACACCAGCACCGCGCCGCCGGCTCGCACATAGTGCGCGATGTTGTCGAAATAGGCGATCGGCAGCACGCCCTGTCGGGCGTAACGGTCGAAGATGATCAGCTGGAATTCGTTGATCTTCTGCTGGAACAATTCGCGGGTCGGAAACGCGATCAGCGACAGTTCGTTGATCGGCGTGCCGTCCTGCTTTTCCGGGGGGCGCAGAATCGTGAAATGCACGAGATCGACGCTGGCGTCGGACTTCAGAAGGTTGCGCCAGGTGCGCTCGCCGGCATGCGGCTCGCCCGAGACCAAGAGCACCCGCAATTTGTCGCGCACGCCGTCGATCGCGGCCACCGCGCGGTTATTGACCGGCGTCAGCTCGCCTTCGAGCGGCGAGGCCTCGATCTCGACAATGTTCGGCCCGGCATGCTTGATGTCGATATCGACACTGGAGGTCTGGCCGCTCGAGAGCGTCCGCTCGCTGATGGTCTCGCCGTCGCGGCGTATCGTGATCTTCGCGCGCTCGCCGGTGACGCCCTGATCGTCCAGCCGATAGGTGATGGTCTGCGTTTGGCCGACGATGCCGAAACGGGGCGCGGCGGAAATCGCAATGCGGCGGTCGCGCTCGCCCCTGGCTCCTGTTATCAGCGCATGCACCGGCGCCTGGAATCCGACCGCCGCGGCATTCGGCGGGATGTCATGCACGCGCCCGTCGGTGATCAGGAAGGCGCCGGCGACGCGATCGACCGGAACGTCTGACAGCACCGAAGACAGCGCGCCGAACAATTTGGTGCCGTCGGTTTCGCCGTCGGCCTGGCCGGCATCGACGACCCGCACTTCAAGCCCCCTGATCTTCTTCAAGGCATCGACCAGCGCTTCCTGCGCCTCTGCGGTTTCCTTGGTGCGATTGCCGAAATTCTGGCTGGGGCTCTTGTCGACCACGACGGCCACCACCGAAGACAACGGCTCGCGGTCCTCGCGGGTGAAGGAAGGATTGGCCAGCGCCAAGGCGATCAGCGCCAATGCGGCGACGCGCACCGCAGCACCGCGCGAACGGCCGAGCAGCAACAATGCCGCGATCACGACGATCGCCGCGCTCGCGACCCAGAGCACGAACGAGGGGACGAGCGGCGTAAACGCGATACCATACTGCATTTATCTATCCAGCAAGGTTGCCGTCATCCTGAGGTGCGCGTCGCATTTGCGGCGCGCCTCGAAGGATAAGTTGTTGGTGGCCATCCTTCGAGGCTCGCCCGGCGGTGCAAGTGCACCGCAAGGCTCGCACCTCAGGATGACGGTGGCACTCATTGTCCGAGCCGTTCGATCAGCGCCGGCGCGTGCACCTGATCGGCCTTGTAGTTGCCGGTCAGCGTGTACATCACGATGTTGACGCCGGCACGGAAGGCGAATTCGCGCTGCTTCGGCTCGCCCGGGGTGAGCGGCAGCATCGGCTGGCCATCGGGGCGGATCGCCCAGGCGCCGGCCAGATCGTTCGAGGTGATGATGATCGGCGAGACGCCATCACCACCCCGGGCCGGGCGTTGCGAGGCGGCCTCATCGTCATCCTCGCGCGGCAGCGTTTCGACCCAGGTTTGTCCGCTGGTGAAGCGGCCGGGGAAATCCCGCAGCAGGTAGAACGTTTTGGTCAAGACATGCTCGCGCGGCACCGGCTCAAGTTCGGGAACGTCGAGCGCGGACAGGATGTCGCGCAGCGCCTGCATGCCCGGCGTCTGCGATGCGCCATTTTCGCTCGGCGAAGCCTCGATGGCGTCGCGCGTGTCGAACAGCACGGTGCCGCCCTGTTTCATGTAAGCGTCGATACGGTTGATGGCGTCCTGCGGCGGTTTCGCCGCGCCCGGTACGATCGGCCAGTAGATCAGCGGGAAGAATGCCAGTTCGTCATGCGCGGGATCGACCCCGACCGGATCGCCGGCTTCCAGCGCGGTGCGCTGCGCGAGAAACAGCGTCAGCCCGGACATGCCCGCTTTCACGATGGAATCGACGTCGGCATTGCCGGTGACGACGTAAGCGAGCCGGGTTTGCGACACCGCCTTCAGCGCAAACTCGTCATTGCTTTCGGCGCGGGGCTGCGAGGGCACAGCCATCATCGCGGTGAGAGCGAGGGCAAGTGCCAAGGCCGCCGCTGCGGCGCGGCGCCTCAGCAGCGCGGCGAGACCGCCGCCAAGCAGCGCGACGATGATCGCGTCGATCAGGAACAGGGCCAGCGAGGCCGACAACAAGATGCCCCTGAGATCGCGCGGCTCGGCATTGGTATAGCTGGCGCGCCGCGCTTTGAGCGGCGAGATATCGAGCGGCGCGATGCGATCGGCTGCCGCCAATGCATTCACGGCCAGCGGTCCGTCCGCCGGGCCGTAGAATCCCGGCGGGTGGTCCGGCGTTGCCCGGTCGCGGAAATCAGCCGGCAACGGCCTTGCGGTCGTGGGCGGCGGGCCGAACGCGCCAAAACCGTCGAGGATGTGCAGCGGTGCCACGGTTTCCGCATTCGCGGCCGTCGCCACGCCCGCACCGGGATTCGAGGTATAGCCGGACATATCGACGATCCGCCGCAACATCTCGACGAAGGTGCCCGACATCGGCAGATCCGACCAGCGCATATCGGCGCTGACATGAAACAGGCTTACCATTCCCTTGCCGCGGTGCTCGCCGGTTACCAGCGGCGTTCCATCTTCCAGCGAGGCCCAGCTCTTGGTCGCGAGCACGGCATCCGGCTCGGCGAGCACTTGCCGGTTCACGGTGACGTCCTTTGGCACCGCGAGGCCGGCGAAAGGACCATCGGCCGTGAACGCGGCCAGATGCTGCGGCTTTTCCCAGGTCAGACTGCCACCGAGGCTGCGTCCGCCGCGCCTGAGCTTGACCGGCACCAGATCGTCGTCGGCCTGTGCCAGGCGCGGGCCGGCAAAACGCACCAGCACCCCACCTTGCTCGATCCAGGCGGCGAGACGTTCGCGGATTTCCGGCGATAACGTGCCGACGTCGGCCAGTACGATCATCGGTAATTTCTGGTCGAGGAATTGCATGATTGCCTGTTGCGGCGCGACGCCGCGATCGCCGAGCCGCACATCGGCGAACGGTCCGAGCGCGCGGGCGAGATAGAAGGTCGGCGCCAATAGCGGCTGAGCGGTGTCGCTGGTCGATCCCGTGGCGATTCCGATCGCGCGCCGGCGCCATCTTTTGTCGAGCAGCTGCACCGCGCCCGCGGATCGCTCGCCTGCGATCTCAAGGCGCGCGATGTCGTTGCGCAGCTCGACCGGAAGGTCGAACGCGGCTTCCGCCTCCTGGGCCTGCGGCGCGAAGGCGTAATGGGCTTCCCCGATCGGCGAGCCCTTGGCATCGATCGCGCGCACGATTCCGGCGGCAATGCCGCTATCGGCGCGCAGCACCTTCACCGTCATTTTTGCGGCGGCATTTTCCGCCGCGACCAGCGCCAGCGGCGACGAGGTGCCGCCTTCAAAAACCGTCAAGGCGCGATCCCCGATCGTCTTGCCCAGCGCTTCAATGAACTCCGGACCGCGTCCGGTATCGACGCCGTCCGACAGCCAGACGATCTCGCAATCGCCGGTCGCTTTCAGGAAACGCTCGATGGCAGGAACGGTCTCTATTCGCTCGACCGCATAGGGCTTCGGCGCGAGCTGGCGCAACGCCACCCTTGCTGCGCCCGCCGGCATCACGGTGACGTCACGCGTCGCTTCCGAAAGCGGCACAATCGCGACCCCGCGCCGGTCGCTGTCGGCGTTCGCAATCAATTCATCCGCGGTGCGCAGGCGGGTGTCCCAGCTCGAGGCAGAGCTCCAGCCGTCATCGAGCAGGATCAAAAGCGGCGTGGTCTTGCCGGCGAGCCCGGTTTGCGGATTCCAGACCGGTCCCGCGGCCGCCAGGATGACAAGCGCCGCCGCCATCAAGCGCAACGCCGTCAACCACCACGGCGTGCGGGAAGGCGTCTCTTCCTTGGGCGCGATGTCGAACAAAAGCCGGGTCGGCGGAAATTCGATGCGTCGCGGCCGCGGCGGCATCACCCGCAACAGCCACCACAACACCGGCAGGCTGAGAAGGCCGAGCAGCAGCAGGGGTTCCGCGAAGCTTAAGGGGAGGCCCGCGATCATGCGCGGCGCCCCGCTTTGACGGTTACGCCGCCGACGGCGGTCTTGCTTACCATCATGCCGCCATGCAGAAACAGCAGCAGTTCAGCCGCCGAACGGCTCGTGGTGTGGGTCGAGAACAGCCAGTTGAGCCTGTTGGTCTCTTCGCGGATCTGGTCGCGATGAAGTGCTACGCGGGCGACATAGTCGTCGGCCCAGCGTTCCGCGCGGCCCGCGGTGACGACGCCAAGGCCTTCCGGTTCGACGAATTCGATCCGGCCGGAATAGGGGAATTCTTCTTCGGCCGGATCGACGACCTGCACCAGCGCGCCGTGTGCGCCCGATGCCGACAGGCCCGCCAGCATGCTTCTGATTTCGAGGATCGGCGACCAGAAGTCCGACAGCACCACGATTTCGGCAAGCGCCGAGGGTACGAAGGACGGCGGCAGGCTCGCACGCTCGGCGTCGTCGTGCAGCATCGCCTGCGCCATCTTGTCGATGACGCTGCGGCTTGCGGTCGGGCTCATCAGGCCGGGAATGCCGACGCGCTCGCCGCCCGCGACCAGCAGTTCGGCCAACGCAAAGGTCACGATCAGCGCGCGTTCGAGCTTGCTGTCGCGTGCCCCTTTCGATGCGAAAGCCATCGACGGCGAACGGTCCGGCCACAGCCACACCGTGTGCGCGGCCTCCCATTCCTGCTCGCGGACGTAGAGATGATCGTCGCGCGCCGAACGCCGCCAGTCGACGCTCTGCGACGGCTCGCCCGATACGAAGCGACGGTATTGCCAGAAACTTTCGCCGGCGCCGGCGCGGCGGCGGCCGTGCAGGCCGTGAATGACGTTGGCGGCGATGCGGCGGGCCTCAAGCACGAGACGCGGCAGCGATGCGGCGAGCGTTCGGCTCTCGCCATCGGCACGTCGGATTGCTGTAATCTCCTTGTCGAGGTGCCTGGTCTCCGCGGCCATCAACCAATCCGCGTCTTCAATTGCCGGATCACGTCCGGAATGGTGCGGCCTTCGGCGCGCGCGGAGAATGTCAGCGCCATGCGGTGCTTGAGAACCGGTTCGGCCAGATCGAGCACGTCGTCGATCGACGGCGCAAGGCGACCGTCGAGCAGCGCGCGCGCACGCACCGCGAGCGTCAGCGACTGGCTGGCGCGGGGGCCCGGACCCCAGGCGATCAGCTTGCCGGCATCGCCGCCCTCGGGGCCGGGGCGCGCGGAGCGCACCAGCGAGAGGATCGCCTCGACCACGGAATCGCCGACCGGCAGGCGCCGCACCAGGCGCTGCGCGGTGATGAGGGCCTCGGCGTTCATGGCGACCTTGGCGAGCGTCTCCTCCGCACCCGTGGTTTCGAACAGGATGCGGCGCTCGGCGTCGCGATCGGGATAATCGACATCGATTTCCATCAGGAAGCGGTCGAGCTGCGCCTCGGGCAGCGGATAGGTGCCTTCCTGCTCCAGCGGATTTTGCGTCGCGAGCACGTGGAACGGTTTTGGCAGATCGTGCCGGGCGCCAGCCACCGTGATGTGCTGCTCCTGCATCGCCTGCAACAGCGCCGACTGGGTGCGGGGACTGGCGCGATTGATTTCGTCGGCCATCAGAAGCTGGGCGAATATCGGCCCCGAGATGAAGCGGAACGAGCGCTTGCCGGAACTGCTCTCGTCCAGCACCTCGGCGCCGAGAATGTCTGACGGCATCAGATCAGGCGTGAACTGGATGCGTTTGGCGTCAAGGCCAAGGGTGATGCCGAGCGTCTCCACGAGCTTGGTCTTGGCAAGGCCCGGCACGCCGATCAGAAGCGCGTGACCGCCGGACAGGATCGTCACCAGCGTATTTTCGATCACCCGTTCCTGGCCGAAGATAACGGTCGCGATCGCTTCCTTGGCCGCGCGGACCTGACCCGAGACCTGTTCGGCCGAACGGACGATCACATCCTCGAGTTTTTCTACGCTGTCCGCCATTTGTTGCTCCTTGCCTGCAACGCCCGATTGCGTCGTCATGCCACGAAAGCCATGCTAAACTTATGCAAAGGCCATACTTATGCGAAGGCCATGTATTCGTTGAGTTAAACTATCCCCACTTTATCGGCATTTCGGGGTATGAGGCATATGAACTGCATCACGATGTGGCGACCTGACCCAGTTTTTTCGCGCGGAACCCCGCAGCGATCCACGGGGCAGGTCTTGCAGCAATCGTGCCAAATCCGGGCGATCAAGCGTTAAGGCAAACAATGGCGAAGCAAGGGCGGACCACGACTAACCTTGAAGGCCTGACGACCGCTGCACGGGAAGCGACAAACCCTACGCCTGCCGGAAAGGGCTTGCCTCCGGTGCACCTGTGGAATCCGCCGTTCTGCGGCGACCTCGACATGCGAATCGCCAGCGATGGTACGTGGTTTTACATGGGTACGCCAATCGGCCGGCCGGCGCTGGTCAGGCTTTTTTCGACGATCCTGAAGCGCGAGGACGGCAAGCACTTTCTCGTGACGCCGGTCGAGAAGGTCGGCATCCGCGTTGACGATGCGCCGTTTCTTGCAGTCGAGATGCGCAAGGAAGACGACGATTGCGGCCGGCTGTTGCGTTTCCGGACCAATGTCGACGACTGGGTGAGTTGCGATTCGGCGCATCGGCTACGGTTCGAGGCCGCCGCCGATGGCGGCTTGACGCCCTACCTCCACGTCCGCGCCGATTTGTGGGCCAAGGTAACGCGGGCGCTCTATTACGATCTGGTTGACATCGGTGAGGAGCGGGTAGTCGATGGTCGGGAGATGTTCGGGGTCGCGTCGTCAGGCGAATTCTTTGCGATGGCGGATGCGGCGCAGGTGAGGGCCGCGCTTTGAACGAGCCGCTGGTGAAGACCGTCCCCGCCTCTTCGGCGGAGTTTTTCGAGCGGGCCCGCGCGAGGCTGCGCTTCGACGTTCCGCCCGGTCTCTCCGATCCCAACATCGTTCCGCCAAGCGGCGATCCCGGCACCGATCGAATGCTTCAGATCATCGCCCGGGAACAGCCGGTCCGCCCGGCGGCCGTCCTGATCCCGGTGGTGGACCACCCGCAGCCGACGGTGCTCTTAACGCAGCGCTCGGCGCATCTCAACGATCACGCCGGCCAGATTTCCTTTCCAGGCGGCAAGATCGATGCGACCGATGCCTCGCCGCTCGATGCCGCGCTGCGCGAGGCCTATGAGGAGGTCGGCTTGAAGCCCGAATTCGTCGATCCGATCGGTTATCTTGATCTCTATGGCACCGGCTTCGGATTTCGCATCCTGCCGACGGTTGCGCGGGTAAGGCCCGGCTTCAAGCTTACCGTCAACCATTCGGAAGTCGACGACACCTTCGAGGTGCCGCTCGCCTTCCTGATGGACCCCGCGAACCATCAGGTGCACAGCAAGGAATTCCGCGGCATGACGCGCGCGTACTACGCCATGCCATTCGCGGAGCGTTACATCTGGGGCGCGACCGCGGGTATCCTGCGGGTACTTTACGAGCGGATCTATCTGTCATGATCCGCCCGGCGCTGACCGAAATCGGAATTTTCGCAATTCCATTTGCGGTCTATGTGTTGTTCCTGATCGCGACGCGCTCCGGGCTGTTAGTGCAATCTTCCTGGCCGATCCAGCTCGTCGCCAAGCTCGTGCTCGGCTCGCTGCTCCTGGTGCTCGCAAGCTTCATCCTGCTCGCGCATTTTTCCGGCGCTTCGCCGAATTCGACCTACGTTCCCGCCCATATCGAGAACGGCAGGCTGGTTCCCGGAGTCGAGAAATGACGAATGCGCGCGTGCTGGACGACGCGCCCTGGCTCAGATCCGGTCCGGCCGCCCGTGTGCTCGAACTTTTGAACAAGGACGGCGAGGAAGCGCGGGTGGTCGGCGGCGCGGTCCGCAACACGCTGATGAAAATTCCGACCGGCGATATCGATATCGCGACATCGGCGCTGCCCGTTGAAGTGATCCGGCGCGCCGCTGCCGCCGGCATCAAGAGCGTGCCCACCGGCATCGCGCACGGCACCGTGACGCTGGTCGTCGACGCCCAGCCGTTCGAGGTCACGACGCTTCGCGAGGACGCCGAGACTTTCGGCCGCAAGGCCAAGGTCGCATTCGGCCGCGACTGGGCCGCGGACGCCGCGCGGCGCGACTTCACCGTCAACGGCTTGTCGGTCGATGCCGACGGCGTGGTCTATGATTACGTCGGCGGTCTCGACGACATCGCCGCAAGGCGCGTGCGTTTTATCGGCGATCCCGACAAACGGATCGCGGAGGACTACCTGCGCATCCTCCGCTTCTTCCGCATTCATGCCGCCTATGGTTCGGGCGAGCCTGACCGCGCCGGATATCTGGCCTGTATTGCCGGACGCGCCGGCCTTGCGGCGTTGTCGGCGGAGCGCGTGCGCATGGAGGTGCTGAAGCTCCTGGTCGCCGACGGTGCTGCGGCTGCCGT